>Ga0208875_1000051_pt1 | contig 57470 bp, 80 predicted proteins | sample CryBogCBH25Aug08_FD_184612 | JGI IMG/M metagenome (GOLD analysis project Ga0208875, IMG submission 184612) | Freshwater microbial communities from Crystal Bog, Wisconsin, USA - CBH25Aug08 (SPAdes) (version 2) | ecosystem: Environmental > Aquatic > Freshwater > Lake | place: Crystal Bog...
GAATGGATAGATACTGGGGAGATACAGCAGAAGAAGCAATCCAAAACCTTCTAGAAGATTTTCCAAGAAAGTAAGAAAAAACTTCTAGACACGCTTGACATGGGAAAAAACTTCTTTATAGTAACAAACATTGGAACACACCAATAACCCTTATTGAGATGGAGACTGACATGACAAACAACATTGACACCCTTGCCGACCTCTACGCTGTAGCTAAAGCTGAGATGGATGCTTGCGCCAAGCGTGTTGAGGAGCTCCGCAAGGAAATCCTTAACACTGGCCACGAAAAGATTAACGGCGCCAACTTCGCTGTTGAGGTTGGTCTTTCTGAGAGAACAACCATTGACACCAAACTGGTCCGTCAATTCCTAACAAACGAGGAATTGGCTTCGTGCAGCAAAACAGCTGTAGTCACCACTTTGCGGATCAAAGTCTCTGAGAAAGTTGCTGCTGCTTAATAATAGGGAGCTAACGCTCCCTTTTTTCTATGGAGATGGATATGAAGATTATAACAAACCACAAACCCCTAGATAATTACAAAGACAATTCAATGGATTGGTATGTTTACGACGAAGAAGAAATAATAGCCAATCCAATTAATTTTACCATGGGCTATGGCGCTACTGAAAAAGATGCCGTTGCAAACTTTATGCATAAAAAAATAAACAAGCTTCTAGACACTATTCCATACTTTAACAAATCAGAGGAACCACCAAAATGAACATGCTGATTAACACAGTATTTATTGTGGTGTTTACCATTTTTGTTTGCTTGACCTTGGCTGTTGGAACAGTTGCTGGTCTTTGGGTTATTGGAAAGGTTTTATTATGGAATGCATGAAACGCTTTGTTTTAGGCAAGCTTGATCCTTGCTACGACGTAAACCCTGTGTTGTGGAGAATGTTCTGCGCAATCACTGACAGGCCACTACACACAGTCAGTTTTAATTGGACGGAACAAGATGTGATTAACTTTATTATGAGAAGGGCAATGGGCTCCCATGACACAGGAAGAAATGAAAAACATTCTGATACGGACAGAAATATCCAAACAGGACCTGGCAACAATTGCTGATGTTACAGTAAGGCAAGTAAACTCGTGGTTTTCTGGAGCCTATAATATCCCTCAGCCAATTGCTTTATTACTTTGGGGGATTGACCAGCAACAAATATCCAAAGAGTGGCTGGTTAATACTGTAGAATATGAAATCAATCAAAAAATAACATAAAGAAATGGGCCGGGTGATGAATCCGGCCCTTTGTCACGCTATGTGTGCTTTCTGTATTCTATGGCAACTCCTGAGTTTTTTTACGACAATAAACACAGGGAGGTTGGCGTTATCCCTGTGAATATCTTTCAATCAAAACGGAATATCTTCACCCTTTTCCCAATCAAATCCTTCTGGCGGCCCATCTATAGGCGCAGAGCTATCAAAGATTCCTTCACCATTTCCTACTGGTGTCTCTAATGGATCTGAGACTTTTAACTTGGTCTTTACTACTTTTGCTCCTGGGAATTCTTTTTTTGCTGTTACAATTTCAGGGAAAGCAGAAATCATATTGGCTATTTCTTCTAACGTATAAACATTTATTCTGCGTCCTTCAGCCAGGACCCTGTTGGCCATTTGTGGCTCCCTAACAATTGTAGCCACCGTGCCATCTTCAAGCGCCACTTCCCATATGGCTGGGTCCAGCACCTGTGCGCCTGAGCTGGTTGCCGCTTTGTCGAGCGCCTTCCATGCTTTGGCCATCCTGGCTGCTTCTCGTTTAACATCCTCTAATTCACCATGCCAACGGGCTTGTGAGGTCAAATATCTCTGCCTGTCGAACTTCTCCCGTAACGAAGCGTCAACCAGCAGCCTCAGCCTATCACGCCCCCACTTCAGTTCAAGCTCAACTTCTATGGCGTCTGACTCATCCAGGGCTGCCCTGCCAGCAATATAAGTTCCAGGCGTAACCATCCAAGGAACAGAGGTATAAGAGGACACAACAATCCCCTTATCCACGTTTGATTTCTTTATTTTAGGTTTGTAGGCCATGTTTTATATCCACATCAATTATATTTTTAATTCCATTGTTTCATACAGTCTATTTATCCCACGAGAACTTGGGCAGCGTTATATTGGCTTTATTCTTTTTTGCATAGGATGTTTTTGTGCTGCTGGTAGCCCGCAACTGCATTTTTAATTTTGTTTTTTCGGCATATTCTGGGTCTTCTTTCATTCTTTTGGAATGGGCTCTAATTGCGAGAAAAACCTTTTTTTCAGAAAATGAAAGCTTACCCAAACCTAAATTAGGCGCACTGATGGAAATCATATTTGTTGACGCACCAGTTCTTCCAATCCCCTTTCTTGCCATATCAATATCTCCACATTTGTTTACGGATCTATTTAAATTTGCTGCCTTTGTGCGACATACTTACCCAATTTTGTAGCCTTTAGGATACATTTTCAATTGTTGTTGTTTAGCGTCATTTGCGGAGAATAGCCATTTTATCCTCCGCACAAACTACGGTCTGATTTATAGAATTTAGTTTCATAGCTCACTACGTTTTTATGCCAAATGCCACCCCATATTTAGATCATTTGTCAGCTTCGTGGGTCATATTTGATACTTTTGTATTACCAAGACGGCATTTTGCCGTATGTCAAATATGACATAATCTTTCTTTATGTGGCATTTGTAATATTTCCCGCTCAGTAAAAATATTACATTTTCTTATGCTGAAATTGTTATCTTTACCGTTCGGTAAAATTGTCTTCCTTCTCTCCCAATACTTTACGGGCTTGCCGTAGGTCGCCAATTGTCAATCTGCATGTAGGCGTTTCATCATCTTCCAACTCTGAGCCAGTGACATACTCGTCGTCTATTCTTTGCGCCTCATCAGCAAACGGCTTTAACGCTGCCTCTAGTTCAGCGATGCGGGTTAATAAGTTAGCTACTTCTTCTTCTAAGGCGTCAATTTGTTCGTCAGTTGCATAGTTTCCAGCCATCACTTCTCTCCCAAAGCGCGGTCTTGCGCCTCCCAATCTGCTGCAGCGTTTCCTAATACCTTACGGGCTTGGCGCAACCACCCAACAGGAAGACCTGTCTGCAAGCTACTATTATGGTATGGAAAACACGGATTATCATATTCGTTTGCTTTATCAGCGAATGGCTCTAACGCTGCCTCTAGTTCAGCGATGCGCATATTCAACATTGTAATTTCAGCTTCCAGATACCATTCTCTGGTTTGTGCATCCATCTTTTCCACTAGTTCTCTTTGTGCGTCAGTTACTGGTGGCCCATCAAATAATCCCATCAACTTTCTCCAACTCTGATCTTTCCTCAAGATGATGCAAAATACCTTCGCCCTCTAACATCAAATAGTCAGGTATCTCTGTCGTCATTGTCAGTTCATTGCGTTTTGCTTCCGGCGAACTGCCGTATTTAAACAACTTTTCCATCCAATATTCTAACAGCGCAATACGCCTAGACATTTGTTTACGCTTCCAGAGATAAGTGTCACACTCGAATTTCAGTTGATGTTCTAAATCCGCAATCCGCTCATTAGCCTTTTCTATGTCAGCCAAATATTCCAAAGCCAGTTCCTTTTGCTGCTCCCATAATTCATTCGCACACTTTAGTTCGCGCTGTAAAAGCTCAATAGCGTCGGCGGCTTCATTGAGGAAATCTACATACATATTTTCGGCATGTTCCTGCAATCGCTCCACAAGGTCTGTATAGTCAGTCATTTCGCTACCTCACCAATATTAAATTCTGGTTTTTCAAAATAATGTATGCAGTTTTCCTTGCCCAATGATTCATCCCAAAACCATTTAAAGTTTAGATAAGAATTACTATTAGAGGGCTTTGTTCCACTTTTTTCATGACGGCGGCATAGTGGCGCCATAGGGCAGTCAGGATTTGCGCATAAAGAAAAATCAATCATTTCTTTCCCTCCAACGCCTTAAATGTATTTAATTCCTCTTCCAATTCAGCAATTCTTTTATCCCGTCTATTTAAGTCATATAGGACCTTGACGCAGATGGATGCGTCACTTGCAAGGCCGTCTTCTTGAAGGCGTGATATTAAATCAACCAATGCAGGGTAAGTTGGCAGTTTTGTCATTTCTTAGCCCTTACGGCATGTTTTAGTTTTTTTATTTTCTTTTTGAGGCGTTTAAGTTCCTCAAAAATCTGTAAAAGGGTAATTTCTTTTTCTTTTTCACTCATGGCTATCATCCAGCCAATGCCTGAATTGTCTTTCCTTTGTGGTATGCCGCTTAAACATTTTGGCGACAGAAACCCAAAAGACGCAGACAAGAAATACGACACCCAGGAACCTTAAGACCTGATCCCCCATTTCAACCTCCATACCAATATCAATATTTATCTATACCTTCACATCATATGGAAGGTAAACATGCTGGCCTTTTATTGCGGCCATCTTGATCCTTCTATGCCTTATGGCTTTTGTCAAGAATGATTTGACGTAAGGCCTATTAACCTTGAACTGACTTCTAAAAACAGGAAAGATATTTTCAAAGCTGATAGGTTCCCCGACCTCCCAACTGACAGCTATTTCTTCAACCAGTTTTCTATCTATTTCTACGTCCGTTTTGTATGTCCGCAGTTTAGCTTTTAAGCTATTTCCCAACTCAGACTTAAGAAACTTAGTCATCCGTAAACCTACCTCATCCTGTCCCTCCTTAACCGCCTTTTTCCTACCCTTCTTTGGGCAGTCAAATCCATCAGGATAAGGCGCCGGATTCAGAGTTAGGCCAGTGATAACATCCCCCACCCATTTCAGCATGTCAGGCGCGTATTTGCACAGGTGCCGAAAGTCAGCAGACTTAGAGAAAACGCCATCCTTAAATCCAAGGTGCCAGGCGCCCTTGCCAGTCCTGCGCCAATTCTCGAAATACAAAACGTAGTTACCCCAGCCAGAGGATTTTCCCCTCGGCTTGACATGCAAGATCCACTTTCCGTCCCTGTGAATTTCTTTCTGACTGGCGGTTGCGACATATTCCCTGCCGCCAAAAAATACCACCCGCTGATACAATCCATTTACCATAAACATATCAAATTCTCCCAAACCATTACACTCAAACAACCCAAAACGCAAGCCCCCGTGAGCGTAGCGGAGGGGCGCCTTAGCGCCCCCGCAGCGGAGCGAACTATGCTAAGGTTAGTAACATTGTTTTTTGAGCTTTTCATGTATTTTCCATTTACTTTCAAATATTTAGTTCTCGCTTTTGTTTTACATATATATCCGCGAATACTTTACTTTCAAATACTTATTAATTTTTTCACAACCCCTTTGCAACCTTCAATCCCGTGGATGTCGTCTTCGTATTTACTCGGTAGCCTTCCACAACAATCACATCATTCCACAGCCACTGGCGAATCAGTTTCTCAGCCTGATCCACAGACACGCCAAACTTTGCCGACAGCTTGTCAGCAGCATACCGTTCCGTCTTCCTGGAGTTCTTATTAGACGACCAAGGGTAGCCCCCGTCCCACGCCTCACCAATAGACGCAACCATTCTACGGCACTGATCCATGTCAGGTTCAGCCTTGGTTTGTTGCTTACCACCAAACCCCTGATCCTTAGATGGCGTTTCCTGAGCCTGGGGAGCCTCCAGATTGAGTTTCTCAACAAAGAGGGAGGTATGGTGGTCTATTGTGTTTAGCTCAACCAGTGAGACGCTAAACTCATCCTGCCAGCCATCAATTGCCGCCTTAATCTTCCTGGCTGTGATTGTCCCAGCCATGGCCCCATTCTCTCTCTCGACATGCAGAAGGAAGTCTGCGGCGCCGTCGAAGACTGTGGACCCACGTAGGGTTGTGCCGCCATTTCTGTTCATGTGGTGGACGCCAATTGTAGCAACGCCAAAGGTTTGCTTGAGGGCATCACAGGCATTGATGAACAGCGTCATGTCCTTTTGTAGATTCTCATCTGCCCCCGGTAGGACTCGGCTTACCGTGTCAACAAAGATAGCAGCCGGCGTAGCCCCCAACCTCTCAGACTGAACCCTGATAGTCTTAATCAGCTTGGAGACACAGTTCACATCCATGAAGTTCATGGACTGCTGAATCAGAATGAAGGGGATGTCACTGGCATCAATTCCCTTCTTTTCAGCCCAGGCGCGAATACGGAACTTCATGTCACTCACACCCTCAGAGCTGATGTAAATAACAGGGCCAGACTTGTGTATCTTCCTACCCCACCATTCGGGTAGTTTAGATGCTATACTCAATCCCATCCCTATTGTGATAAAAGACTTGAGGCATCCAGGCACCCCATAGACGAAGCCAAGACCACTCTCAATGACCAATCCATCAATCAGAAATTTTGGGTCGGGAAGATTGTAAATATCCAAAACGCTTAAGCATTCAAAAATATCAGCGTCTTTCTGGACATGAGAATTATTAATATCCAGATCCGCAACCTTAATTATTTCATCTATCCGACTTGCTGCTGTAAAATCACTCACTGGCGCCGGATAAGAATTAACGGGCTTCGGGGTCTTGGCATATTCACTAACTTTCCCATCCCACTGACGCTTTGCCTTTTCCCACTTAATATTAAAGGCGCTTCTCCCCCTGCCCTCCTGCTCAAGCAACTCCTCTTTTGAAAGGTTAGGGTTGCTCAGTCTTGGGTGTGTCTTACGCAGATAAGTGGAAAAAAGTTCGTCCCGCTGAATTATCTCAGTATTTCTATCAAGACCCATAGGTCCTTCACGGTAGAGGTCAACCATGCGGGCCCAGACAAGCCGCATCATGTAATCTTCACGACCATCCAGCAATTCGCCGTAAGGGGTCTCTTGGTGTAACGGGGTGGGGGTTCTTAAACCAAACTGATTTACATGCCCACTTCCGCCACCATATCTGGCAACCGTCTCATCAATGAAGTTACAGAGCCAAATAGGGGCGACAGCAACCTCAATGGTCCAAGGTTCACAGCCCTCATCCCAGGAATAACCATTCCCACTGGAATGTTCTGAGGGGGGAAGCATAGCAAAGCCGCCAACACCCCTAATGTCCACTCCTATAGAAGTCTTATTGGTTGGTGGGCGCCATCCCTCCGGCGCTAAATAAAGTCTTTGCTTCCCACCACCACCTGTTGTTTGCACAACAGTATCCAACTCCCCGGCGTGTTCTTGCATATCTTCACAAGACGCCCACCAGATAGCTGCGTCTGAGTGGGAATAAAAATCCAGATCAACGCTAAACAAACAAGGAGAGCCAACACCAGTGATAACTCCCAGGTTCTTAACCTTAGAGTATTGGCCATTATCACCAAACCACTTCTCAAACGTCCCGTCATCAACTAGCTCTTTAGTATATTCCCGCCACTCATTGAGGGCTGGACGCTTGAAATTCTTTTGCTGCTTTGGATGATACGCTGGAACAACCTGCCAGCCAAGAGCTCTATAATATTTTGCATGGTCAATTGGGCCCGCAAAGCTGTCATCAAAATCAGGAAGGTCTGTCATATCTATATCTTGCGTTGCAGGCGCAAACAGACACACTATATTGCAATATCTATTTTGACATGCTACTTATGTGTTGTTTGGGACCTTGGTGAATAACTTAACGGCGTAGTCTTGCAGGACAGCGCCGTTTTTTATATTTTTATACTTACTTGAGAACCATAAAGGGCAAGCAATGCGGCCTCAGCCCGACCATCATCTTTCTTCCTATTGAAATGCTCGGACTCAGGCCACAGCATAATTGCTAATCTGCGAGATAAATCCTTATCTTTTGTAAGATTAAAATGCTTTTTCCATTTTGTCGGCGCAACAAGGTGAGTTGGGACGCCGCATGCCGCTATAACACCACGAACCATGCCAAAACTACACCCAAAATTAAATGAACTACTAACGCCTTGGCCTGGGAAAGAATGAACCGCCTCAACAATTGCAACGTCAGGCTGATATTGCTTAATAAGAGCAGTCAATTCCGGGCAATTAATTTCCTTGCCAATTGACGGCGCATCATAAACAGAAACAACTTTAGGATGATTTGGCCAGAAAAAAGCAATTGCCCCGGAAACTCCGGGGTCAACTCCCATTATACATTTGTCAGGCATTGTATTTTTCTTCTTCCCTGTCTTCTATTTGTATAAGAGAGGATTCAATTTCAGCCGAAATTCTATAAATTGACTTTCTTAAGGAAAGAAGGTTCTGCTTTCCTTCCGAGTTAAGTCTACGAGTCTGAAAGAAAATGTAATTCATCAACTCTGGTTCAATTTCAACCCGCCACTGGGCTGCATCAGCATCATCAGGGCCAAACGGTAGACAAAATGCAGCCTCAATATTTTTGCTAGGCTTTTTGGAAAAAGTCATAAACGCAAAATTTTCCAATGCATATGTTATAGCTTCAGCCGCAGCTACTTTTATAAGATGCTCAAAATCATCATCTCTAAATCTTAGTTCATCAATTATTTTCTCTATCTTATCAGATACTTTTTCAACTTTCTTTTCAATTATATCTGATGATTTTGGTAGGCTCCAACCCCGTAAGTCAGCTGGTTTGATAACTTTCTTTGCCATGTCAAACTCCATATAAATTAGACGCAAACCTTCCCCCTAAATTAAAAAAAATTCAAGTTAAATTTTTGCTTGACGCTAAAATTACATTCCAATAGGTTGTGATTCTCTATTGATATTGAGGTTAAATGACAAACCCATTTGAAGTTCACGGAATTAAACACCTGTCGCCATCAAGCTGTAATTTGTTTGCCGGCAGCCCCGCCATGTTTGTTCTTGAAAAGTGTTTGAAACGCAAGGGACAAGTTGGCGCCGCAGCTTTCCGTGGAAATGCTGTTGAGAGTGGTATTGTCTTAGGCCTAACAACAGGAGCAAATGAGAGTGCTTGCGTTGAAATGGCAAAAGAAGAATTTTGGCGCCTCTCGGCGCTATCATCTGACCCAAGACGGGAAAAGGAAGAAGCCGCAGTTGCGGATATGGTCAAAATTGGCCTTAAGGAACTTATGCCTTATGGCCCACCTTCCTCTGTTCAAGGAAAAATTGACTATAAGGTGGAAGGTCTCCAAGTCCCGCTCGTCGGTTATTATGATATTGAATGGCAAAATCACAAAATTTTGTTAGACATTAAAACAACTCACGCACTTCCATCAGCAATTAAATTAAATCATGCCCGCCAAGTTGCGCTTTACATTAAAGCAACAGGTGGTGATATGGAGCCCCGTCTTACTTACATAACCAGCAAGAAATGTTCGACATATAAGTTAGAGAATGTTGATGAACATATTAAAGCTGTTGAGAAGATTGCACTTACAATTCAGCGGTTTTTATCAATAAGCACAGATCCAATGGAATTGGCTATGATGACAATTCCAGACATTGATACGTTTTATTTTAGTGACCCTGGAACTCGCCAAGCTGCGTTTGAGATTTGGGGACTATAACAAGGGCTTCGCCCATGTGGGCAAGAGCAAGCGGTTGGCTAGATAGCCGCATTAGGAGAACTGTGATGGCTTTTGGTGGATTTTTTGACAATGTAGGTGGCGGCGTAGACTTCCTCCCTATTGTTAAGTATGACGCACGTTCAGGACGTATCTCACGCCGTGACCGGGAAAATGGTGAAACCAACGAAGTTGATGTAACCAAAAGTTTCAAGGCAATCTTTGACTTTGAGAATGTTGAGATTGGTTGGATTAATTTTGCCACAGGATCTGCTCCTGACTTCAAGATGTCTCGCTACTACGGCGGAAAGCTTATTGAAAAGCCAGGTGATGACTATAAGCGAGGTGTGCGCCTTGTTGTAAAGTTGGCAAAGGAATGTGGTGGTGATGTCCGCGAGATGGCGTCAAATGCTGCGGCTTTCCTTGAAGGTATTAAAAAGCTGCACGACCTATACGAGTCAACTAAAGATAGTAATGCTGGAAAGTTGCCAGTTGTTGTTTTCAAAGACTCGTATGCTAAGACTTCTGGAGAAGGGGCCAGGAAGTCCACGAATTACGTGCCGGAATTCGAGATAACTGGTTGGGTAAAGCGTCCAGATGATCTTGTTTATAAGGCACGTAATTCGGAGGATTCTTCTGCTCCTAATAACGCATCTCCACCTGCTACTGGCTCAACAAAGGTTGCTGCTCCAGCCGTTGATGAAGATGATTTTGGATGATTATACATTAGGAATTAGTCTACGAGTATTACCGTAGATTAATACGGGGTGTGGCGCTTACAATGCAAAGCCGGCGTCACACCTCTAAATACACAAGGATAAGCAATGAGGTTTCTTGTTACACTCAATATGCCAAGTTATTCAGGCCACCAAGTTCATCAAATGAATGTTGAACATGATTCAAACAGCCTGGATGAATTTATAGATACTTTAATGAAGGAAGACTTCGTTATTGTTGAAGAGTTCTACAAGAGCCAGCACTCGGATGAATATTATAGCAGAGGTTTCGTAGCCCTTAATCACAGATACCTTGGAAAGATTAAGGTCTTTGGAGATAAGGTTAAGTCAGAATGAACCACATGGATGTTCTAGAGGCTGCAAAAAGCCTTCTCGGTCCGAGGGGTGAAGTCTACGGATCACCAAAAGATAACTTCAAACGTATTGCCGACATTGCAGCGGTAATACTTGGAAGGGAAGTGTCTGAGTATGAAGTTGCTGTTTTTCTTCTCAGCACTAAATTGGGGCGGATTCCAAATGACCCGTCCTATAGAGACAGCTATGTAGATGGTATTAACTATTTGGCCTTTATGGCTGAATTTTCTGATGGAGTATTGAAATGACAATGACGGAATTAATTTCTTCTCAACAAGGGTTAACGGCAGAATATTTGACACACAGGCTGCGGGCTATTGCAACAAATGCAGTCCGGGAGTCCAGACTTGCCCATGGCCGTGACGGAAATCCTTGGATTGATGATGATGCACGTAGGCTAGAACTTATTTTTGAGATTTTACATATTGCAAAAACTCAGGAAATAGACAGCGAGTCGGAAAGCTATCCACTTGTGGCGCCACAACAGGCGCAGCCTGATAAAGTATTAGATGAAGTTGAGCATGCTATTTATAAAGCGAAAGCTCCACGTATTAAAAATTCCGTAGAAGCAAAGATTGAAAACCTTGACTGATAGGAGGTGGGAGGGTTAAAGCCCTCCCATTTTTAATATGCGGGAACAAAGATTTTGCGTCCAAAACAGAGACAAAACAATTAAACAGATAATTGAAGAAGAGGCGTCTGCTGGTGATGTTTTTTACACAGAAATTACTGGTAATTGCAGAAATATAAAAGTCACGAAAGCACGTTGGCGCGCAATGTATAGGGCTAGAAAAGAACTTGGAGCTCCTTACACAATGATTGGTAAAATATTCAACAAAGACCACACCACAGTTATCAATGCAGTAAAAAAGATTCAAATGCATAACCCTGATGGCAATTTAAAAGTTATACCCTGTTATTCAGTATCAACGAAAAACGAAAATTATGTCTGAAGAAAAGATAGAACATTTTGCCTATGTCCCCCATTCAAGGCAACGCCAGTTTGAGTCTTTGGGGTGGGAGTATCACAATGACCTTGGCCCTCCTCATAGTTCATACGCCAGTTTGTTTATATGGATGGGAGAAGGTGAGCCGGTATATCCAACGGCTGACATACATATTTTGAAGCCAGTAAAACCAAGATCAGAAGGGGAATAACGTGAGTCAATTATCAGCTCAATCCATACGCCGACTTTGCATGCGTTCGGAGCCAATGATTGACCCTTTTGAATCAGAAAGGAAAATTATTAATGGAAAGTCTTATGGCCTTTCGGCATCTAGTTATGATGTGCGTATTGCTCATAATCTTATGCTTAACTCTGGACAGAGTTCTTTGGCTCACACCGTCGAAAATTTCCGTATCCCGACAAATGTTGTCGGATATGTCGTTGACAAGTCAACATACGCGCGCCGTTTCATTACGGCCTTCAATACACTTCTGGACCCAGGATGGGAAGGAAACCTTACCCTCGAACTTGTTAATCTTGGCGACAGATCAATCAATATTCATGCGGGGGACCCAATTGTCCAAATAGTATTTCATTGGCTTGATGAACATACAGATAGACCATATGACGGAAAATATATGTATCAAACACCAGCAGCACATGGACCAAGATATGAGGGCTTGGAATGATAAAAAAATATGCTAAACTGTTTGATGGAGAAACGCCATGCAGAAACTATTCTCATGGGGAAGGTTAGAAGAAATTGCTAGCTTAATTTGCGGGGGCATCCTGCAAATATCAATGGCTTTCACTTGTATGTTTCTGATAAAATTAGACCAAATAGAAGCCAAACGTATTGAAGTAAAAACCCGCCGCCATTTCTTCTAATATCTTTTTGGCTGGCACTTTACCTTAACATACTCACCTCAGTAGGTGCGACAACCGAGGAGGCTATAGTCATATGAGATGGCAAGCCACATACAATGCCCTGCTCTATTTTAGCCTGATAGGCACGGGCTGTTTTCTCATTACAGTCATGTATAGATAGGTGTGAGGCGCAAACATAAACAACAATATAAAGCATTAGTTGTCGCTATTGTTGGACGCCTTGCCACCTTGTATGGACGCTAACTCGCCTATTGGATTGGTTTTAAACGACCTTCTAACGGCTCCCAGCATCATTAATGCCTCTTTCTTTAGCTCCTCATCCTTTATGTGGCAACAAAGGGAAAGGAGCTTGGTAAAAGCAGAACACCTGGCAGCCACTGGGTCTAATTCGGCCTCTTCAATAATGTCTGGGCCGTCGTATAGTGCGTCCTCATCATCATCCCCAATCATGACAGCCTCCTTGGTTTGATCTATAGTAACATACCCCTAGACCTCATAAAGTCCATTTGGTCATGGGATGCTTTTGATTTATTACAGGGTTCACATAAAAGTTGCAGGTTGCTAGGCCAGTTTGACCCCCCCTTGCTGAGGGCGACAATATGGTCAAGATGGTAGGGTGATTTTTTCAAACTAACCTTGCAGATGGCGCATTTCTTTTTTTGCATAGTATATATTCTATCAACATCTTCTTGGGTAAATGATCCTTCCGCCTCAGAAAGCCTAGCTCTCCTGGTTTGTTTGTAAATCTTCCTTTTTGATTTATTGCCGGATTCCCATAATTTTTGATATTCCTTTGCCGCTTCCTTATTTTTATTTCTCCATTCACGGGACTTGCTTTTCTCTTTTTCATGATTGTTGTAATAATATTTTTTATAATTTTCTCTGTTTTTCTCTGGATTTGCACTTACCCGTTTGAAATCAGATATTTTTTTACATTCAAGGCATTCCCTGTTTTTGGTTCTTCTTTGAGATATATGACCTTTTATGCATTCCCTAGCCTCAAAGAATTTACTAAGACCATTTTTCTTTGCTTCCTCCCTGGTGACAATTTCCCCATCATAGGGCTTATACCTACTCTCAATATCTTTTAATTTTAGTGGGAGTTTTTTTCTTACGCCAACCAAAATCTTTCTCTTGACGGACAATTTCAGTTGTGTAGGGTTGCTATTGTATATGATGTATATATCAACTTCAATAAAGAACGGTGACAAATGATTGATATTGAAACAAAAAACAAAATAACAAAAATGTGGGAAGAAGGATTTACAGGAGGGGAGATTGCTTCACTTTTGAAAATAACAAGGAATACTGTGATGGGATTCCTTTACAGGGTGAAGAAAGGTGGAAGGGTATTTGAAAGAACACAAATTGAAAAGCCACCAGCTGAAAAAACAAAAAAAGTTGCACTAAAAAAATATACAAACAAAGAAATAACATTTAGTTCAGAAGATGAAACAATGGAATTTAAGAATATAAGGCTGTTTGATTTAAGCCTTAACACTTGCCGTTACATTGTTTCAGAAATTGATGGAATTGATACTTTGTATTGCGGGAATGAAACAACAAAAAGACCTTATTGCCAGCACCACCACAGAATTTGCTACAAAAGAACGCCGTTAATAAAAGTATGATGAATTAATATACTCATAAGCCAAGCGGCCAAGGCGGAAACTGTATAAAGTAATACCGCCTGCCGCGAAGCACTTGCAAATCATGATTAGTTTTTCCCTATCAAACGGATGCATCATTATAATTTCCTAATTTGAATAAGGACTCTAATTATAAATAGAAAAAAACATGCAGCAAACAAAAAAGTGAAGTGGGAAACATTCCCCACTTCTTTATTTTTATTACGACTGTTTAGATTCAAGAGCCGCAATGCGCGCCTCTAGTTCTTTGTTTGATTCTATAAGCAATGCAACAATATTTTGATATGATACAGCATATTTATCACCAAATGGCTGAGACACAACTTCTGGCAAAATTCCAATTACCTCTTGTGCAATTAAACCAATGCTTTTTTCCGTAAAACCAATTATATTGTAATAAACACCCCTAAGTTTTTTTACCTTATCTGTTGCATTAGATATTGTTTCTACGTTTTCCTTAATTCTTGCATCAGAAACAGAATACCACATACCAGTTGAGATATTCATAGCTGAATAATAGGTATAAGTTGGATTGCTAAATCCAATATAACCGTTCCCAGCACTAAAATCAGAAAATATTTTCCCCCCATAAGTCCCTAAAGAAATTGTTGGATAAGTATTCCCAGTCCCCACAGCGTTTGGGACATTTATAGTTCCGAATGTCCCTGTTCCGGCCAAAGCAGTAACGCTGCCAGCTATTAGGGTAACACTCCCTGCTGATGATTGATAACCGCTAGTTCCGGCATTGTAGCCATTAGCAGTAATGCTGCTAGACGCTCCAGATAAACTAATAGTTGCAGACGCTCCTGATAACGTCATGTTCCCATTGCTGACTAAAAGATTGCCGTTTGTTAAAGTTAATGTGTTTCCATAAGGAGCAGACCCTCCAGATAATGTAGCTGTAGTTAGCGTTAATCCCGGTATAGAAACAGTTCCATTTAATGTTGTTGTTTGCCCAGTTGGTGTATTTACAGTTAAGGGCCCGTTAACAGTAAGGGACCCATATGTGGAAGGAGCAAGAGGGCCAACAGTAAGATTTCCTGAAAATGTTTGATTGCCAGTTGCAAGCAAATAACCCGAAGCCGTAGCTGGAAGTGCAAGTATGGCGGATGTGCCATCAGAATAAATGATAGTTGATCCGGCTGTTGAAAGCGTAACGCCAACGTCTGATGCGGAACCCTTAATTGTTATAGTGTATGAACCAAGGACGCCAGTATCAATTGTTACAACCCACATTCCTTGAATGTTGTTTTGAATGATAAGAGAGGTGTTTTGGCTAATAGAACCAGATATTCTAATACGAACACCTGCAAGTCCAGCTCCAGTTGGATTTGACCCGGAATTACTAAGATTAATAGCGTTGCCAGAAGAACTACTAAGTGTAACCTGACCAGTCCCGCCAAATGCCTGGTCAATGTCCTGTATACTTAAATTTAATGTCTGGCCCCAATTAATATCATTAATTGCTGGATAGGGTAAATTTTTATTTGCAGTATATGAAGTAGTCATGTTGCCCCTCAGATATGGTTGTTTGCTACTTTAAGTGCGCTGACAACATTTTCATCAGGCTCCTCAAGCAAAGACTTTGTTTCTGACTGTATTTGCTTCTTAGCATTTTCAGCCATTTTAATAAGTTTTTCAGCCGTCATTGCGGCGCCAGTTCTTCCGCCTGTTGCTCTTTTTGTTCTGTCTTTAGAAAAAGCAGTTTGCTCTAAAAATGCAGGATAAGCAATTTTAGGAATAGTCCTACCTAAAGAATTAGCAGTGCCCTCAATGGCTCCACTTAAAGAAGAAAATGCCTCAGGAGATGGCTTTCTTAACAATTTAGCCATTAATGCTGGATCACGCATGGCTTGCTGTAAAAGCTGCATAGCGGCATCTTGAGTTGTGCCATACAGGAAAGTATTGAAACTCGAAACAACAGGGGCCGTTAATTTACTGCCAACACCTAGCACTCTTGCAGCAGCAGCCCCAAAAGGAGCTCCCGAAGCAGCCGCAGAAACATTCTCAGCAATATGGCCAAGGACAGCCGCCGCCGCCACATCAGAAATGGCGCCAGTGGCCCTGCCGTAAATAATTGACATGATATTATTGTTAGCCAGCTTATCTAGCGTCTTTGTTCCAGCTACTTTTCCAGCAGGAAGTTTTGAGACGACTTTTGCCGAACGGTGCAACGCATCAAGATAGGCCTGAAGGTTTGTATTATTTCCAGCAATTCTACTCAATTCATGACTGTGTTGATCCATGAATTGAGCTAAAGCCTTAGGATTATTTCTATTGGCTATTGATTGGAAGTTTTCAGTTAGCTGCCGCATCCTTGCGGCCTCAGCTGATTCACCCGCTCTTTGAGCAATATTAGAAATTCTCTCCCGTAAACCAGGAACCTCATTAACAAGGGCTGCGGTTTTAGGGTCAGACAAAAACTTAGTTACATCTTTAGGCGTAACATTAATGTTGGTGCCGTTTTTAGTTAATTTGCCAATAAGCCAGTTTGAGGCCGCTTCATCAACATTAACGCCTGGAAGGTCCCTAATTTGCCGTAAATTTTGAACAGCGTTAGGACCAGAAAACATCCTGTCAAATGTTGCTTCGCCAGCAATTTTAGCCCCGCCACCTTGAAGGTCAGAAACCAAATCACTGACAAATTTAGGGCCAAAAGTTGAATGGTAGTCAGCAGTTGCAGCTCTAGCGTTATTCCAAGCAGACCTTTGGCCAATATTCCTAAAATCAAAAATAACATTATCTTCATTATTTATAATTTCTGCTAATTTTGCCCCTAACTCATTATTTACAAACTGTCCAAAATTATCTCCCTTTCTACCAGCTTCCCTTCCGGCAGATAAAACCTGGGACCGTAAATCTTGAACATGGGAGAGTGGTATATTCCCCGTTTCCATTCCCCTAATCTGGTCCATAACATCAATAACATTTTTTGGTATCATCTGCATACGTGAAGGGGAAAGTTCATCTAAGTAACTGTCAATAGTATTTATTACCTTGTTTCTTTCCAGGGCGGCCCCCTTTAAGCTTGGATTATCCCACGCATTTTTTACAGCCCTGTCTTTTTCTTCTTCAAGAGCCTCAACAACACTTTTAACATGTCTTGCCGCTTCGCCTTGAGGATTAAAGCCTGTTGGAAGCCCAACAGCGGCCTCCATATCAACAGAAGGTATTTCACCAGCAACTCTTTGGGGAGCCCTAGCAGCGGCGGCGGATGTAGATTGCTCAGAAAGAGCTTCTTGAGCCTTTCTTAACGCAAGCTCAGTGTCAGACTCTTTTTGTCCTGCTCTTTCAAAAATATTCTCAAGACCTTTAGCCTCACCACCACCAAGAACCTGCGCAGTTGTTGGCTCAACGCCTGGAATATATCTGTCTGTTGGCGCAAGCTCCCTTGCCGCAACTTCACCCTCTAACCTTGTCGCCGCCTTTTCTGGTTCAGCAAAAGCCTCTCTTGCAACTTGGCCAGCAATCTTTTCAGCTCTTGCTTGAACAGCCGGGGCACTTCGTGCTTCCATAGCCGCCGCACCAGCTGTTCCAGCTAAGGCACCAGGAAGGGCGCCAATTAATCTTGCCGCTGTCTCGTAGTCAGTGCCTTTTGTAGCCTGGCCAGCAGCCTCTGATGTTAACCCAGATAAGGCTCCAGTTGTCATGCGCTGACCAAGAGTTCCCGGTCCAGCTAAAGATGCTCCCGCAAACTCACCCGCAGTCTGTCCAAACTTGCCAGGAATTGTTTTTGCTTCATAAGAGGGCATGCCAGCACGTTTTGCTGTTTCTACTACGCCTCTTCCCGTTATTACGGGGACGCCCAAAATACTGGTCACTTCGCCGCGTTTTTCAGCTTCCGACCTTGGCGCAACTTCCTCACCAAGTTTTTTGCCAGCTTCAATAAATTGTTCAGCCGTTTTACCTTGCGGAAGAAGACCAGCCTTTTCCGCAAGTTTAACTGCCCCGTAAGTGGCCTTTTCAGCCCCAAGATCATAGAGCTGGCCAAGAGAGCCAATAATACCAGGGGTTGAAACAACGCCAGTTGCTAATCCTGAAGCGGTTCCTTTAGCAACATCCTCAGCAATACCAGGCTTGCCTTCATGAACCACAGGAGGAGGCGCATATTCTTTTGGCATTGGCGCAAAGGTCATTGCCGGCGCGCGTTCTTCCTTCTTCTCTTCTTTGCGAAGATGTGGAGGTGCGTAGTCTTCTGGCATTGACTCAAAGTCATCCATGTCCTTAGCGCCCCATTAACTTGTCAGTTATGCCATTACCAAAGTTCTTATCAATATATTCTCTTACAGTTTGACCATTTGAATATTTCCCATTTGGACCAAACTTCCTAAGGTCTTCAATTGCTCTTGGATTAACTGTCGAGAGAATAGCCCTATCAGCATATTTTTGCGGCGGGTTTAACTCTCTAAACGCATTTTCTGCGCCTTTAATTGTTTGGTATTTTGCCGCATATTTTTCCATGAAAGTAAGTTTGTCTTGCTCATATTTTGCAGCTTCTTTTAATCCAGCCGTAATACGCTGGAATCCAAGTTGGGTATTTTCCATGCCTGGATTTGCCGCAATAGAACGCTCAACAATAAATCCTGGCTCATGTCCAAGACCTTGCGCAGTAGCAAATCCTAGTCGCGTTGTATCTTTTGCTAACGTCTCTGCCGCAGCTACGTTGCTTGGGTCAAAGAGAGGCTTGCCGCCAATCATGGCGACAATGCCATTGATGTCTTTTGCAATTTGAGTCCGTTGCGCAGCATAAGGACCCCACTCCAACCATCCCTCACTAGGAATGTTTTTGGATTGGTTTTCCATTTCATCAATGCGGTAAAGTTGATTGTAAGAAGCGTTTGCAAGCGCCCTTTGCTTATCAACCTCTGTCTTTGATGACTCTATTTCCTTTTCCAATGCCCCAGGCGTCATTGCAATATTGTAAGCGCCTGTAGGGGGTTGCATTGTGGATGGGATGTCTGTTGTTGCTTTCCAATTAGCTGCGGAGCCAATTTGATCTTTGCCAATTGGCTTCACCTCTGTTGGTGGAGCCTCTATTGGTTTTTCTCCACCAACTGCTGTTGGAACTTCATTTGGGTGAGGAGCATTAGAAAGCGGCCTACCTTCAACATCAGAAATTGGCGTTGGGATTTGATTTGGATCATCCTTACGGTTGATGGTCCAACCAACATTTGGAATCCATTTTTTCTCATAGAGCTCACTAAGAGCTTTTTTAGTTTCAGCTTCCACAAACTTTTGTTCAGCGCCAAGCTTGCCAGTTCGGGCTCCAACCTCACCTGTTTCAGCACGAGTTTTAGCGGCTTCTTCAGCAGTTTTAAGAGCCTCTTGTCCAATTTTCTTAGTTTCAGCAGAAATTTTTGGAACTTCCATATAAGAAGCTGCGCCTGCTCCAAGTCCTTTTAATAAAGCGGGAGCAAAGAAGCGGCTTTTAGACTCAGACATTGCACCTAAGCCAGAAAGCAATGGAACAATAAACCGTTCACTGGTTAAAAAGTCTAATGCCTTCTCCCCTACACCTTCAGGGGCTGTTCCTCTAAGGAATCCAGAAATGCCTTCACCTTGTTGCGGTGCTTCAGTTGCAGAAGATGGTGGGGAAATACCAGCCCCCTTGACTGTTGTAGCCATCATGCTGAGCTGTTCCGGCGTCATTTCGCTTAAATCAGGCATACCTGCGCCAGCAAGGCCTAAGGCCTTAGGAACATAATCACGGGTCTCTTGCGGAAGAAGAGACATTACATCTCCACCTGGGCCAGCCTTATCCAAGGCTTTCTGAACACGCCCAGGGCCAGCATTGTAAGCGGCTAAAGCTAATTCAGGAGTTCCAAATCTTTTTAACTGAGCATCATAGTAAGCTTTACCGAGGGCCTTGTTATAGCCTTCATCACTACGAACCCGCTCTGGGTCATATTCTAAGCCAGCAAGTTTAGCAGCCTCCGGGGCGGTTGAAGGCATAATTTGAGCAATGCCTTCCGCACCTTTAGGAGACGTTAGAACACGACCCTTCTTATCAAATTGGCTACGGCCTGACTCGGCTCCTAACAAACCTTTTTCAAATATATCATCATCTGAAACATCATCATCAGGGCCACCATCTTTATATGCGGCGCGAGGAACTGAACCGCCGTCTTTTAGAAGCAATAATGGACCAAGAGCAGCAAGACCCTCACCAATGCTACTTAACAGTCCACTTCCGGCAGAAGCAGCAGACCCAAGGCCAGCCATCAAGGAATCACCAAGACCGGCACTTGTGGCGCCAGCCGCCCCACTATCCCCTATAACGCCGGGAATGCTAAACATTCCCTGTCCAAGATTTGCGCTTTTAGCGGCGTCTGAAGCAAGGCCAGAAAGCTTGCCACCAGTAAGTGAGTCAAGTCCCTTTAATTCACCAAGCGCAGACTTGCCCTGACCATATAAATCAGAAAGAGCACTTAGGCCGGACTTCCCTGAGCTTGTTGGTGATGAAAATGGCAGTGGAGACATAGCAGCCATAGTAGGAACATTAGAAGCCTTTGTTGGCTTGATATTCAAATAACCAATGCCGCCATAAAGACCTTCTGATGGATCATATTGACTTGATTGACCAGTCCCACCATCAGCAAAGCCACCTCGTGCATAATCACCTGATCCCGTTACACCACCACCAAGTCTTTCTTCAGAACCATTAATTGCGCCACCTGATGCAGCCAACGTAGTCCCAAAAAATGAAAGTGGAACTTGTTGGGTTTGTGACCCATATTGATTTGTGCTTTGAGTTTGCCCGTATAATGGTCCAAGCTGAGAAGCAATATTTGCAGCATATTGGCCAACCTGAAATGGGAAAGCCTGAGACATAAGATATTGGTTGTAAAGTGCTTGCAACCCTGCTTGAGCCGTCTGCTGTTCAGTCCCACCTGCACCCATAAGAGCCTGGGCAGCTTGAATTTGAGCTGTTTGTGCGCCAGCACCCAACCCACCCATAAGTTGTGCGGCTTGAAGCTTTCTAGTTAAATCAGCTTGCTGTTGCGTCTGTTGCTGCTCATAAGCTTGGCGACCTAATGTTCCAATATTGGCATATTGATCACCAGCCTGAAGAAGACGCGAAAGGTCTGCCTGCTGAAGCTGACCAGCCGTAGAACCAAATTGACCCATAGCCTGGCTGGCAGCCAATTGACGCGCACGGTCTGCTTGGCTGGCTTGCTGAGACTGAAATGCAGCGTTAAGGGCCTGCCCATAGCCTTGCTGCATAATGTCGCCGTAAGTCTTGCCGCTAGACATTTCTTGCTGCGCAGCCAACGTAGCAGCGGCAATACCTGCCCTATCTCCACCAAAAGCCCCTTGCTGAATAGCCTGACCAGTTTGGCCAGCCATTGCCTGCTCTTGCTGTTGCTTTAAGAAGGCCATTGTCGGGTCAGCGACATCCTTCAAATATGGAGACATAAAACTCTGGATCTGCTGCTGACCAACAGGAGTGGTTAATTGAGATGCTTGTTGAGCAAGACCAAAACCAGAAGTTAGATACGGATTGGCAGCTTGATACCCCCCAGGGGCTGTGGCGGCCTGTTGTGTATATTGTGCCGCTGTGTTGTAATATGGCTGAGACTTTTCAGCTATATTAAAATCAGATACATTTTGACCACCAGCTCCTGCCGCCATCCCTAGCGCCGCTTGGTAGGCCGGCTGTGCTGTGTTTTGCGCCTGTCTAAGGTCCCATATTGACTGTAATTGATCTTGATTAAGCTGCGCCACAAAAGACGAAGGGTCTGAACTATATGGCTGAAACTGCCTGTAGGCAGCCGACATAGCTATAGATCCAGCAGGATTGTAATAACCCTCTGCGACACCAGGAAGTGCAGTAACAGTCTGGTTTCCACCTTGAGTAGTATTTTGAATAGTTGGAGCAGAATTGGACGAAGAACCAAAATTACACATACCGTCTCTCCAAGCCCCTTAGGCTATATGCTGTTTGCAGCATTTTCTTTCCACTCGCCAGTTTTGGCTCCATATGTATACGTCACACCTGATGGTTTACCAAATAATCTGTTGTAAAGCTTTATTTTGCTTTCGGTTCTTTGATTAGAAAGAATGCCTATCATAAGCGTCATTTTGAGCTCATCAGCTGTCTTTTTACTGAACTCACACAACTTACGAGCCCTCCCGCCTTTTGCGCTTCTGAAATCAGGATGCACAAAGACGGTTTTTTCTTCTATTATAGACGTATCAGAATACCATAAATTTCCTATCCTTAACAATACAAAGCCCTCTAAAGGCCCGCCAACTGGACCAATCACGCCAATAATTCCCCTATCCTGATGAAGAGAAGGGACAACATCATATAGAATTTTATCAATATTAGGCTCAGACAGTCCGTTTTCATCACAAACCATTAAAGCCATTTTCATTATTTCATGCAGGTCTTCTGGACCTCCAACTCTTACTTTTACTTCCTCAGCCATAACATTCCCTTCCTTAGTCCCGTTTAGGCCCCGGCAAATTTTTTAATGTCTCAACAGTTTTCGCCCTATATTTTTTTATCAAATCATCAAAAATACGGTGCCCTTGTTCTAGGATACCTTGACCTACTCTTTTTACAGTGGAAGGGGACAAGACATATTCACCACCAGCCGCAATGATCTCAGTTGCTGGTTCAGGACCTAAAATTTGGCGCCCAAACATTTTGTTCAAAATCCTAAACCCAGCCATTGTATTACCTTCCCCCAAAGCAGAAACAATGTCTGCGGGAATGACATAAGCACCAGAAGGAACATGCATAGGAAGATGGTCAGTGCGGCCAGCAACAGGGCTATGAATAGGACCAACAAATGTTTTTGCTTCTGAAGCGCCACCTTCGGCATAAGATTGAAATGCCTCCTTTAATGAAGCGGCAACTGCCTGTTTATGCGGATGACCCGAACTAATCATCTCAGATATATTATATGAAATTGTTTTTGGGGATTTTCCCTTTTTAAGAGGCATAGTTAAATCCTTAGTTTGTCGTATAACAGACAACTACTGTCTGGCCTGAACCTGGGCTGATAACGAGCCCACTAGAAAAATTAAATCCTATTTCAAAAATTCCAACCGTAGCTGGTATTATAACAATTTGGTTGTCTGATATGGCTCCGCTCGGAGAAATGGCATTATATATTGTTCCAGCCGACCCAGAAACTAAAACAGATATTCTGACAATATAACCACTTCCTGTATAAAGAAGTGTTGTTGATCCTGATATTGGAGCAGATGTAACTTGTCCGCGTGTTTTATTGACGTAATCTTGCCAAGACTTATTAAGGTTATTAAGGGCAATAACGCCATTTTTTTGTGTTGTAAGAATGTCGTCTAGAGTAGCCACTAAAACTTCCCGTCTGGTTGAAGTCTGTATCTAATAGCGCCGAGACGCCAAAATGACCCAACATCTCCCGGCGCCGTTTCAAGCTTAATAGACATAAGCCTTCCACGGAACCTTGGTGTGACAAAGGTTGTATTTACGTTAATGTTAAATGGATATTCTTTAGGGGTCTGCTCTGGATAGTCGGTGACATAAAATGTCATGACAAGATCAGCAGCATTTGACCCACCATAATACCCATACTTCATATCAGGCCAAACTTGGTCAACAAAGACTTTGTATTCAGCGTCAGAAATTTGGAAATATCCAGTTTGGAAGCTGGCATAAAGTGGCTGACCATCTGCATCAGGAGAAGTTTCATGCTGGTAAATATAATTTGTCCCACTGGCCCCAATTGGAGGCCCAAGAACAGACTGATTTATCCAAGCAGTTCTGGATAAAGTCCCAAAGTCCCACTGGTCAAGAACGGCATTATATTTAACGTAATTGCTAATTTCTCCGTTTGACCCTTTGGTGGCATAATACCAAGATATTTCGCCAAATTGAGAATTAACAGCAATTCTAATTTTATTTAATGCCGTTTCACTTGTATCAAAGTCTTGGAATATAACGTCCCAAACTGGACACCGAATAACTTCAACGCCAGTCCCGGATAACCTGTAAAACTGGCTTTGGCTCATCCAATACACAACACCATTCATAGACGCTGCGGCCTTGCGGGAAATAAGTCCGCAGCCATTGCCTATTTCATTAAATTGGTAAACATACGGAGGGCCAACATACTGCATAGCCCAAATACCTAAATCAGTCCAAATCAGACCCTGTTGCGGCCCCTGAATACAACCAACAACTTTAGAGCCTTTAGGAAGTCTGTAAGACCCTGCCTGATTTGTTACTGTAGCAACCCAACTTCCATAATTATTAACATCACACCAGCGGATAAGTAGAGGGTCTTGAATCCCATTAAAAGTTGACCCCCATGCAACAATTTGACGTTGAGGCATAGCCACAAACATCCCATCATTTACCATAGGGCCATTAGACATAACTGAGGCTACTGAATTCCCGCCAGTTGGAGACCAATTATAAATTGGACCGCCAATAGGGCAGGCAACAAGAATTTCACCCCAATTATCAAGCGTCCAGTCTACCGCAGCAATTGGAGATCCCGTTACAGCAACAGTTGCTTGTCCAGGAGTTCCCGTTCCATATAAACCATCCCCATAATATCCATTACCGTATCCACCCCCAGAAGGGGTTGGGCCTGGAGTTTTTAAGTATTCGTAATAAGCATTCCCATTATTTAAATAAGATTGATTTATAAAAGCAGAACCCTGTTGAACAGATTCTGTCATTGACATAAATATGGAGCCATTGGAATTTTGAAAAGTAACTGTTTTATACACATTATCAATTGTTAATATTTTAGCATATTGACCTGATGGAGTATTAAATTGAGATGCAGGACCTGTATAATTTGAAATTAATATATGGTCATTTACGTTAAAATTATATACGCCAGAATAGGTAAATGTTCCTGTTGTTGTCCCATTTCCAGATATAGAAATAATAACAGAAGAATTAGGAATTGATTTTAATGATATTTTAAAGTTATTTGTATCAATAATAGAAGATACAATGTAGTTTCCGTAAAGGGTTGTTGTGCCAAAATTTAACGGAACAATAATTGGGAATGTGTCCCCTACAGAATAACCATTATTAGGTAGCGTTACTGTTGCAGTTTGGTCTCCTATTGCAAATGTAAAAATAGGAACACTTGCCGCCGTCCCAGGCGGAACTGTTGTAGTTGCGGCAACGGGACTCCCAATTATGTTTTTTGCATTTATAAAATAGCTATTAGCGCCATCAATGTATGTGCAAGGATAGCTGCCAAATAATATTAGGCCGCCAACACTAATTTGTGTTTTTATGTAAACGGAGTCAAAATTAGATACATTAGATCCAGCGTTATTTATCCGAACCTGTGAACTTCCGGCTGTTGTAACAGCGTCTGGAGGTGAATTTGTGCTGAATGTAACGCGGGGAGTTATAATATTAAATGAGGTGTTTGCATTTGCAGCAATGTAACCAAGTCCATCACCAGAACTTAAGGCTCCAATTGGAGATCCGTCTGGATTAGACACAGACGCATGAGAACCGCTTAATGTGTATTGAATATAATTAGGACCAGAGGCAGCTACTACCGTAGAAGTTCCTACCGGCGTATTATAGGCATTAACACTAATTCCAGAAATAATAACATTTGATCCAACTTGAAATAATGAACTTCCACTGTAGGTTATGGTCGCCAATGTTCCATTACATGAAGCCGTTAAAATAGAAGCAATAGTTGTCTGTGATCCAACGCCAAGATAAGCCAAGGCATTTGTATCTTCCCAGGCCCATAAAGCCCTAACGGTAGAATACAACTGACCCCTAAACCACTGGGTCCACCCACCAAGCTTTTGAACAAGCCCTAATCCCTGTTTGTCAGGGACAAATCTAACAAGGTTTGTGTAGGAAATGGCGGCTTCGTTTAAAGCCAGCGTCCTATTCTGGTCAACTCCAGGGATTAACTTTAATGTAGTGTGCGACATTCGTTAACCGCGAGTCGGAGTAGCAGTTGTAGAAGCAGATTGAGAAGACCAAGCCGCAGCCTCAAACTTCTTTCTATTTTCTTCAGATACGGCGCCCTTAAGAAGTGTTTGATATTGAGTCTCATACGTTACAGGCATTTGAGGATCATTACCCATTGCACTACTAAAGTTGCGTTGATAAGCAGCAATGTAAATCATGCTGGCCATGATTAATAAATCAGGAAGATAAAGGCTGATAAACGTCGTAAGGTTTGATGCTGACATACTGTCTGGACGGTAAGTTCCAATTATCTCGCAGGTGTAATTGCTGTCAGGATATGGACCAACAAGAAAAGTGTAATCATCAAATGGAACAAAATATTTAGGCAAGCCAGTATTAGACGCCACGTTATAAACAGCGTCTAAAAATTCCTTGGTTGTTGGCAGTAAAGGGTTTCTTGTCCCCAAATCTGGATTGGTTACAGTGTAAGGCGTAATCACATTAATCTGTTCAGGAACAACAAGAGTGCCAGCCGGAACAGAAATAATACGGCTTCCAACAGTCAATCCATAGGCAGTCGTAGCAATAGATGTGAAAAGGAAGTCAACATCTCTATATATGCGGTTTTCCGCATAGGTAATCATTTGGGGTAAAATAGCCAAAAAAGCGGTGTCCGTTGGGTCAACAACGGCCATGGTAGAAATTTGACCAATATAACTTGTGGTTCCGGGGACAGTCCCGTCGTAGCTTAAGCCAGTCGTCATTATATGCCTCTTTGCCCTCTACAATCTTACCACAAAAATAAATTATTGAATAATCTCACCAAATTGACGCAAAACATCATTATAAAAATCCCCATCAGCCTCCAACCTCTTATTTGCTGTAATGGCCGCCGCCCTATTCTCAAGGGCAAAAGTCTTTATGCTTTTCCCTTTAGTGGCCACAGGAAGTGGAACAGGCTTGCCAAAATCAGCGGGTGCGTCTGGAAGCCTTGCCCTTTCCAGCTGATGCGTCGAGGTTGCGCACGACGCCAGCAAAGTCGTCGTCAACACGGCAATTATACCTAACTTTGGGGCATGATATTTTGATGGATTGCTCACTTTTCGTCTCCTGAGCATTAAATTCATCTATCTGATTTTTTAGCTTATAAGCTAATAAGGCGTTTTCGTCAGCCCTGGCCGTAGCTGCGGCAGTTATTTCCCTCGCAGCCTCTTGTTGGCGTATAACTTCAGCATGATAAGCCGCCTCTCTGGCGGCATTTTCAGCTGCAACCCTGGTTTCCCACTGAAAGTTTGTGTGATGGGCTGACCAAAACCATGCAACAGCAAAAACAATAGCAAATTGGCCCAATGTGGAACTGGTAAAGGACCATATTGAGCCACCAAGCCACTGTAAGGCGGGTAAAATTGCAAACGGCATATTACCTCGCTACATTTATACCAACAGCGGCGTCCCTAACCCGGCTTTGCTCTGCCAGCTTGGCGCCTTTATAGCATTTCCAGGCAAAGTAACATGCTACAATTGTAGCAATAATTCCAAAAAGAGCAGGCCAGTAAAATTTTATAAATGACCAAAAGTCTATTCCAGATTGGGCGCTTGCAGCTATATCTTGAACATTAGAAATAATAGTACTCGCCTGCGTTGTAATACCCGCAGCTGTGGCTAGTCCGCCTCCAATGGCGCCTATCCTAGCCTCATCTGTCCCTTTTATTGTATTGGAACCAGAATCCCTAAGCTCAGAAGCAGTTATATTTGCCCTCTCATCCGACACAGGCCGAATAGGTGCATCATTTGAGTGCAAAACCCTAATTGTTTCCGGGTCCAATGAACCTGTTATGGGAAGATTTGCAGCATCTTGAAAGTCCCTTATCCCACTTCTGGTTAAGGGGCCATGAATTCCGTCAATCCCCCCAACAGGATAATTAAGCTGGGTAAGACGGCTTTGAGCAAGCCTAACGTCATTTAATTGGTAGTTTGCTAATTTCAAATAACGGCGCCGACTTTCAAGGCCATTATACCCACCATTTACTTTACGGGTTATCCCATCAATGTCATTTATATCAGCAAGTTTGTTTAAATTGTTATCACGCCAAAATAGGGCCGCCGTCAAAGCAGCATAAGGGAATTGAGATGCTAGTTCTGGATTTCTGATGAAATCAACATTTAATTCATTGCCGTATTTTCTATAATTGTTTTTACCAGTTATTTGTATAAGTCCCCGCCCCTTATAAATAGGTCCGTCATTTGGCCCATTCCCTAAGTCGGACCTGTTGTCGTATTCCCGCCCACTGGCATATTCAACAGTAGTCCTAAAGCCATCACTCTCATGAGCAATTTGAGCAAGGAACTGGGCCTGTCGGCCCTTAGTAGAAAGATTGGCAATTTCTATGACTTCCGGCATTGCCGCAGCAAGGCCATTAATAATACTTTGCCTTGCGGTTGGAGCTATTTTGCGAATAATTGATTCCCATTGGGCAGTATTATTCGCCATAACCATCCCGCCTATTTGTCAGCCTTACCATCCAACTTATCAGATATTTTTGTCAACATTTCTTTAATTTCTCGCATACCATCAGAAAACTCATCCCGTCTAATATAATTCGTTGGCATTTCTATCTCAATTCTATGGAGGTCGGCCCTTAATTCTTTCACAGCAACCCAAAGCTCCCTAGCTAACCATCCAACAACCATTAATACTGAACCCGCTACAAGGTTAATGATTGTTTGAGGTTCCATGCTATTAACTTTCTACGTGTTTTTTAAAGAGACGGGTGAAAGCATTATCCACAGTCAGCATATAACCTTTGTTAATATGCCGCAGTGTATCTTGCCATATAGTGTCCCACATGTGAACAGCATAGCTGCCATTTAGTGTCGGCAAATATGCGTCGGCGCATTCCTCTCTCAATATTGATTCATCATAAAAATCAAATGGAAGGAACTTTTCAGTCTCTATTAAAGTAAGCAAATCTTTGTTTTCTTTGTATATTTCCACAGGAAGACCAACAATATGCCAAGCCCACTCCCCACTCTTTAGGGCCTCAGGAAGTCTTTCAATCCAAATCCTAATAAATTCAGATTTTGGAGCAGCCAAAATTGTTGCCGCCGGCATAGATTCATCTTTAAACTTTGTGCCAGTAACGTCTCCAACAAACCCAGCCAACACACAGTCATTGTCCATGAAGTCATTAAGAGGCTTTGTCAGGAAACAATCTGTATCCAAATAGATACCGCCCATTTCATAAAGCTTCTGAAGCCTAACAACATCAGACTGATATTGGGCCCACCCGTCTAATGAAACGCCCTCAAGCTCCGTTGGTGGTTCAATATGAACCATCTCAACATACTGCTTCATATTGTCCCAGTTTTCGTTACTCTCCGGCTCTTTATTGTAATAAAAATAAATCTTATCCGGCTTTTGAACATCAAACGCAGTTTTTACAGCCAAATAGTTAAGGTAGCTGAAGTCACGGGATTTCTCTCCGTAGAAATACATAAAATGGATTATGTTAGGGATTTTGGGCTTCGGCTTAAAGCTTTCCAATATAAACTTTAAGTTATCCCTAAGCCTGTCAATTCTAGGGGACTTCTCAACAGAAATCTTTGCTTGCTCTAAAGCCTCATCCCTCAACCCTAAATGCCAAGCGGATATGCTAGCCAAGTCATGAGGCCAATGCTCCCAAACCGCCGGATCACATGTGTAAACTAATTCCCTCTCCTTAATTTGAAGAGCTCTCATGCAACTTGCATAACATTCCGCCCATCTGGACTGGCGGTAATACAGCATAGCCAATTCACACCATGGCTCCCTTGTATTAGGAGCTTCAGCCGCAGCCCGCTGGAACCATCTTTCACATTCATAAGCATTACCCATTTCCGCGTAACACCTAGCCATAACCCGCATGGCGTAGCAGCGTTCATTCTCCCAAGCAGAATTCGGCATTTCCAAATACTTCTTGCAGGCGTCAATTGACTCCTGCCACCGAGCATTAAAAGAAAGCTCTCTGGCATAGTAAAAAGCGTTTCTGGAGCATAAAGGATCTTCCTTAACCGACAGCTCCAGCAAGTCCATATACTGGCCACGGCTCTTAGTTGGATCAGGATGATGGGTTGCAATCAGCCTATCAGTATAGGCGTAAACCTCATTAATCCGCTTATCAAAAACAGGATATTCATGGCAGGGATGGTGCCAAAAGTAGCCGTGACGGGCATGAATTTTCTCATACCGAAACTTAATGCCACAGCCCCAGTCAAAGAAATAACTAAGGCGGGTTGTAACACCATTAATCCAAACCCTCTCAATTTCCTCACGCCACCCAGGCTCCAACATCTCATCAATATCTAAACTAATACAAACGTCCATTTCTTTAGGAATAAGGGCAATGGCTGCATTTCTGGCATGGTCAAACCGCCAAGGCGTGATGCAGATTTGATGGACTGTAACGCCGTTAGCCTTACACTCCTCAATTGTGCTATCAGTGCTGCCAGTGTCAGCAACCATAACAAGGTCAGCCTCACGGCAGGAATCAGCAAACCTTTTAATAAAATGCGCCTCATTCTTGCTGATGGCATAGACGCAGATTTTTAGCTTTCTATCTTCCATAGCCCTTCCCCCTTAGGCATTTTAATTACATTTTCCTATCCCGTATTTACTTATTGACTCCATTGCTCCGTAGGAACAACAGGCCAATTTGTTACAGGAGTTGTTGGAGGATTTAAAGCTATTGCCCTAACTTGATTTCTATATGTAAAAAAATCATTTTGATTCATTAAATAAGGATTTGACTGAGCCGGATCAGCAACTGAAGGAATAGATGTCCAATCAGTATTGGTTAAAAGCTGAGTAGCTTGATTTTTATTTTGAGCTTGAACTTGAGCATCATGAGAAGCTTTTTGTTCTGGCGTCATCTCAGAAACTGTCCAGCCTAGAGTCCAAGTTTCACCAATCATTTTTGGGTCGGCGTCTTGAACACATATTTCTGTATTTGTGTCATATGTAGGTTCTGGTAAAATTGTAACAGGCTCAAGGGTATAACCATTATCTATAGCCAATTGAGTCTGAGGAAACCAATAAGCAACATCATAATTGTCGCCATAGTTTGTATAAGGATTTTGAGACTGTAACGTAGAAAAAAGATACGGATAAAGAATTAAGGTTGTCCCCTGGACCTCTGCATAAGTCGTCATTGATTTTCTCCGTTAATAATAGCCGTAGAGGTTTCCCTGTCTATTTGCAAAAAACCATCACAGGCAATGTTATAATCATCACCAGTTTGCTCATCCCAAGAAGGAACATTTATCTTAACGTGTTTTGCAAGATATTCTTTTAACCCATTCTCGAAGACGCGCCAAACATGATCTTTAGTCCCGCGCCCTGGCTGTCCCTTTGTCTTATTATAGCGTATTTGGTAGTGGTTCATATAACCTCTACCTCTATGCCACTATGAGGATTATCAATTAAAGAAATGTTAAAATGGACAAAACGAAAAGGATCACTACTGCCATTTTTAGTAAAACTGTGCGGTAGCCAAGCATTGGTCAAAACAAGCATTCCAGGCTCCGGCCTAAAATGAAAAGCATTTGATGCATACGTCACATTAGATATGTCATCCTCAGAAATTCCAAGCTGAGTTTTGCCTGGTCTAGGGTCATGAAATGTGGCTGCGCATGACCCTTCCGGCGTGTCTAAAAAATAAAATCCAACAATTTGAACGCCATTAGGATGAATGTGTTGATCCATTTGGCTGAATTTATAATGCTCCTGGCACCACATTTCCGTAAAAAATGCAGCTTTTCCTTTTACGTTATAACCCTGCTCTATTAAAATATTAAGGGCCGTAACAGCAGTATAAGAACAAAAATCCTGTATGGATGGGTCTTGTGAAATATCCCCTGTCATTTTTACAGGGTAAATATCATTTAACTCATGATCTACAGATAATAATGCGGCATTAGAAGATTTGCGAACAGAATCAAGAAACTCTGGCTTACTAATTGAATAAACTGTGGTTGGGAAACAATGTATATTGTTTAAAATATCTTCAGACATCACGCTTATCTTCTAAAAAATATTCAGAATGATTTGTTAAGCATTCAATAGCGTTCTTTGCTCCTGACAGTTTGGTCATAACGCCTTGGATATGCGGCAAAAGCTCAGTCTGAAAGTCAGGATGATTTCTCATAGCCCTAAGCTGGTCTTCTGGAATAGTGCCAATTGAGAAAAGAAAGTTTTCAACTCTATTTTTAAACTCACCAAGCCATTCTTCTCTTTGCGCAGCTTCGTTTGCTTCCAATAATGGAAGATGCGCATATTTACGGTGTGGCTCTAATTCCATCATAATTTCATTGATGGTGTTTAATTCCATTTTTGCAGCTTCTAGATTCTTTTCCCACACATAGTAATTGGCGTTAGCCTCCATAATATCTGCCTGAGCTCTCATTTTATCTGTTTTAGAGCTATTTAAGTCATCAATAATAGATTGCGCATCTAGTATAGTGGCTTCTCTACGAATACGTTGCGCTTCACAACTTTTAATAACAGCCTCTCTATCTACCTTCTGGCTATACATTAGCATCCAAGCGCCATCAGGAGTAAAACATGAACCAGCCATGAAATGGCGTAACTGAAAGTCACAGTTATTTCTATGTGGATTGGAGTTCATTTATAAATTAACCCCTGATATTCCATTTGATGCAGCAGCGCCACCGGTTGAAACCGCGCTTGAAACAGCAACGCCTGAAGCTGTGCTTGTGTCACAGGCATAAGTGTATTTATTTCTGGCTGTTGACGGAGCGGCACACGGCGACCCAGTTGCTCCTAAAGCAAAAATACCTCTAGTGCTATTTCCAGTAGCCGCACCTCTAAATGATACAGCACTTGCAGCCCCAACACCTGTTGCTGTGCTTGTATCACATGCATAAGTGTATTTATTGCGGGTTGTTGTTTGGCTTCCAATTGCAAATATTCCCCGTGTGCAATTACCCGTAGCAGAACCTCCAGTAGATGTGGCGCTTGCTGCGGTAGCAACTGCATTTGCATCACAAGCATAAGTATATTTATTTCGTGTCGTTGTAGAGTTTGCTAACTGAAATATTCCTCTAGTGCTATTCCCAGTAGCAGCACCTAAGTTTGATGCTACACTAGAGGCTGTAGCTGATCCATTTGTGTCACAAGCGTAGGTATATTTATCTCTAGTAGTGCTTGCTACTGTAGTAAACCCAAGAGCAAAAATACCTCTTGTGCTATTTCCAGTAGCTTCTCCTTGCGCAGAATTGGCGGATGACGCCGTCGCTGTCCCATTTGTGTTACATGCGTATGTATATTTATTACGGGTTGCTACTCTTACGGAACCACACGTTTGCCCTATAGCGAAAATACCGCGTGTGCTGTTTCCAGCAGCAGATCCAAATGCTGAATTAGCAGATGAACTTGTTGCAGCACAACTTAAGCAAGAAGCAAAAGTATATTTATTTCTAGTAGCAGTGACGTTTCCTAAAGCAAAAATACCGAATGTGGCGTCTAATGCAGGGCTTGCAAATCCATATCCCTGAGCAGAAATAGCGCCTTTTGTGGATAATATTGGCATTTTACTTAAACTGCGTCACGCCAGCAATAACCGTATATGTGGCATTTGCTGTCTTAGTAATTGTGTAAGTGTAAATATCCAAACCAGAAGCGTTCCCGCTTGCAGGTGCAACTCCCCCTTGCCATTTTGGAACAACTGTAGCGCCATCAATTTGATAAGCATTATTATAATACGCCGTTCCACCCTGTGTCGTCATTGCCACAACTGTAATGGTTTCATTAAGTCCAATATATGAATTTAAAGGAGTTCCAGCTGTTCCCCTAAAATTTATTGTCCAGTTACCACCAGCATTTTGCGTAAAATATAAAACAGACTGCTTATCAACGTCAAAGTTAATTGTTGTATTAGGCGCTGTCCCAATAACTGTAACAGCATCTACGGTAGGATATTCAGTTGCTGATACAAACGAGCCGCCATAACTTTTTAGGCTGGATGTCGTTGCCGTATCAAATGACGCAACCCTTTTACCAAATGCAGATGATGTTTTTGGCATATCAGAGAAGCGCCCCAAACGCAGTAGCACTAAGTGCAGTTGTATTAGCAACTGTTGTTACTGTCACGCTGACATACAAACGGTTTGCAGCAGGAAGATACAAACCATTAGCAAAAGCATATGTCGTTGTAAATCCGGCAGCCGTCGCACTTGGTGTTACAGCCGACACAGGTATTTCATCCGTCAAATAAGCGTTTGTTGCATCCCAGTTCCAAATCTGAACAAGGTTAGCTACCGTGGCAGACGTAATACTGCTAGAAGCCGCAACTACTTTAATATAATCAATTCTTGTCCCATTTGTTGATGTAGGAACAAACTGAATTATATTAGCCGCCGCCAAGCTGGCGGTAGCAGTTGGTGCGCGTGTCGTGCAAGCAGTCTGGGCTGCCAAACTTACAGACACAGAATAAGGTGTCTGTGCAAATACTGGAGTAGCTGTTACGGCCATTATAGGCTCCCAAAGTTGTTAGCAATGTAAATTGTCACCAAGGCTGATTGTGGAGTTTCGCCAACAGTTCCAGATTTATCATATAGAGCAAATCCAGAAGTTCCACTTGATATAGTTGTTGAATTAACCGTTAAACTATTTGGACCAGTTGATCCAGTGGGACCTGTAGGACCAGTTGGGCCACCAGTTCCAGTTGTTCCAGTCGGACCAGTCGGGCCTGTTGGCCCAGTAGGCCCAGTTGCACCCGTTGATCCTGTTGGACCTGTTGGGCCAGTCGGACCTGCTGAACCAGTTGTTCCCGTAGAACCAGTAGGACCCGTTGGACCAGTCGGACCAGCAACTGTAGACGCTGCACCCGTCGGGCCAGTTGGTCCCGTTGGTCCCGTAGCACCAGTTGATCCGGTCGGGCCGGTCGGTCCAGTAGGTCCCAACTGCGTATACATAACTTGCGTAGCAGTTACAATAACGCCCGGCGTTGCTGGAACGGTAGGAGATGTTTGTGACGCAAAAGATGCAATGGATATGGATGTGTTATTAACAGCCCATAACAACTGAACATAGTCGCCAGCGTTTAATTTTAGAACATAATTGATGGCAGCAATAAGCTCTCCATTCGTTCCGCCAGCACTCGACGGCACCCAATAAATACTATTGCTTTGCGTTATATCTACGCCATTAACTCTAATCCATACGTCGGCATTATAATTTGCATTACCCGTCGCAGTATTTTGAAACTGTATTGAATATTGAATGTTATAAACGCCAGCATTGGCAAAAGTAATTCTATTACCACTAACAATGCTAACGCCGCTGCTATTAGGATCCGTGTTCCCTATGCTTATTACATATGATGAAGTTGTACTGGCCGCTGTCTGATTTGTAGTGTCGTAAAAAGATCCCCAATAACCAAGAGCGCCACCTGCACCAGTTGCACCAGTTGCACCCGTTGGTCCAGTTGGACCAGTTGGACCTGTTGGACCTGTCGGGCCAGCAACATTAGAGGCGGCGCCAGTAGGACCCGTTGGACCCGTCGGGCCAGTCGGACCAGTTGGACCAGGAACCGTAGAAGCAGCGCCGGTTGAGCCAGTCGGACCTGTCGGACCTGTTGGGCCTTGGGTCCCCTGAGAACCTTGAACACCAGTTGGACCAGTTGGACCAGTTGGCCCTCTGTCACCCTGAGTTCCCTGAGGGCCTGTTGGGCCAGTTGGACCAGTTGGACCAGCAACGCCAGTGGCGCCAGTATTACCCTGAGGACCAGTTGGTCCTGTTGGGCCAGGAACAGTTGAAGCCGCACCAGTGGCGCCAGTTGGGCCAGTAGGACCTGTCGGACCAGTCGGGCCAGCAACCGTAGAATCCGCACCAGTTGGACCCGTAGGACCAGTTGGACCAGGAACAGTTGAAGATGCGCCTGTTGGGCCAGTCGGGCCTGTTGGGCCTGTAATGCTTGTCGCTACAGCGCCAGCATCAGTCCATGCAGATCCATCCCAAATATAAAGATGTTCATTTGAAGAAACAATGTAAGCGTCACCAACCGTATTGCCAGAAGAAGGCAAGTCACCAGTTGTTGCAACAGTTCCTTTGTAGGTAATACTTTGGCCGGCGGCGCCCGTTGGGCCTGTGGGTCCAGTTGGGCCTGGAACAGTTGAATCAGCACCAGTCGGGCCTGTTGGTCCCGTTGGCCCAGTTGGCCCGGTCGGGCCCGTAGCGCCAGTTAATCCTGTATCACCAGTTGGACCAGTCGGACCAGTCGGACCAACAGAACCTTGAACGCCTGTTGGGCCAGTTGGGCCAGTTGGGCCAGCCAACCCAATAGGACCAGTTGGACCAGTTGGTCCCGTTGGACCAGTTACACCTTGAGGACCAACAACACCCTGAGGTCCCGTTGGACCTGTCGGACCAGTTGGACCAGTTGGGCCGGTTGGTCCTTGAATACCTTGAGAACCAGTTGGACCTGTTGGGCCAGTAGGACCAGTTGGACCCGTTACGCCCTGTATGCCTTGAGAACCAGTTGGACCTGTTGGTCCCGTCGGGCCTGTCGGGCCAACCGCCCCTTGAATACCAGTTGGTCCTGTTGGACCAGTTGGGCCCGTCACACCCTGAATACCTTGGGGGCCAGTAGGACCAGTTGGACCAGTTGGTCCCGTAGGACCTGTTGGTCCAGTTACACCTTGAATGCCTTGGAAGCCAGTCGGACCCGTTGGACCAGTTGGACCAGTCGGCCCTGTTGGACCTGTCGGGCCTGTTGGTCCAGTTGGACCTGTTGGCCCCATTGGGCCTGTAGGACCAACAACCTGACCAGCATCAACCCAAGAAGTTCCACTCCAAACATACAAATGGCCATTAGACGAAACAATATACGCATCACCAGGCGTATTGCCCGTAGGGGGAAGGTCTGCGGAAGTAGGGACGACGCCCTTAAGATTAATACTATTGCCTTGGGCACCAGTCGGGCCAGTAGGACCAGTTGGACCTCTAAAACCAGTAGGACCAGTTGGGCCTGGATTACCAACAGAACCAGTTGGGCCGGCAGGACCTTCATTACCTTGCGCGCCAGTTGCGCCAGTTGGCCCAGTGGGGCCAGTTGGTCCCGTTGGACCCGTTGAACCGCTTACACCAGTCGGACCAGTTGGGCCTGTTGGACCAGTATTACCTAATGCACCCTGAGAACCAGTTGGCCCCTGAGGACCAGTAACGCCTGTCGGACCAGTTGGCCCCGTAGGACCTGTTGGGCCAGTTGGGCCAAATCCACCAGTTGGGCCAGTCGGGCCAGGATTTAATCCAGCAATTTGATTAGATGTTACACGGACGGATACACCAGCTTGAACCGCTTCTAATTCTTCGCTGCCGTTCAACGCAATGGCTGCTGGCAAGTTGGGGATTTGAATGTTTGTCGCCATCAGTCAAGCGGCCCTGTCTTTGGAACTTCGTCATAATTATACGGAAGTCCTGGGTCATTGTCACCCGGAGCATTCGGATTAGTTCCGGGTTGCTGGTTAAGACCACCAGGAGGTTCGCCTGTTTGTTGCGTAACTCTCGTCGGGCCTTGAACGTATGTTTCCACTGGTTCCTGCGTAAGATAGTATACATTACCTTCAAGCATAAGATAACCAGTAAGATTCTCTAAAAGTATGTCGCCACCAGTTAAGAACCCATCACTGGTAACGCGCGTATCACCATTAATAATTGGTATATTGGTAACTGGATCAATAGTATTCTGACCAGATGTAGCGCGCGTATTTGTTTCAGCTGTAGGATAATCTTGAACACGCGGATTGAGAATTGGCACAGGATCAGCCGGAACAATAATAGCCCTCAACTGCTGCTGTGGAACATCATTACAAGTATCACAAACAAGAATTCGTTTATTAATAAGTGAGGCGCCAGCCCAATCAAATTGCCATTTGAGCCTATCATGATTGTATAGAAATCCACATCTGTCGCATATGCCAAATGCGCGAGGATTCCTTGAACTTACCTGAGCTCTACCGTGTGGCCTCATCTAAAGTAGCCGCTTATTTGAGGCGAGATATATTGCTGTGCAGTTTCTATGTTCTGATCCGCAGCAACTTGGTAAGACTCATCAGCTAAAGCCTTTAATGGAATGGCTTTTTCTGGAGCCCAAATAGTAGCTAACCTAAAAGCCAATCCATGCGCCACAGCCTCAAGCCATAAATAAGGGACATCTAAAGTCTCAGCATTAAAGATATTAGCGTCTTGGCTTTGCTTTAAACGGTAATACTTTAAGCTTGTTTGGCTTCCATCTGGAACAGGCCAAAGTGTAAATGCAGGGTTTATAAGTCTGTCAAACCAAAAAGTTGTAGGAAATCCTTGCTGTTCCTTATTAGGATAAGAAGCATATTCAGTTCTACTGACAGGAAGAATTATTCTATCAATTGGTGGATTACCATACTCAATATAAGCGTCCAACATAACAACTGTGGTTCCATCCACTTGATATGTGGCCTGCCCTTGGACAAGAGGGACAGTAATTAATTCAACAGACCAAAGATTTACACCCTCATTACTCCACCTAGAAAGCATCATGTTTGTCGCCATTCTGGCGGCTTCAAGATGCTCTTGTAATAATGCAGACGGCCTTATGCCAATTAAGTTATAGGCGTAGAGTGTTATTTCACCCAGAGACGGATTAAAATTATATGTCCCCGAAGTGGTCATTTGTTAGCTCCAGTTGCCAACCGTGATGTTTGTGGCGGCAGCGTTAACACTCGTTACAGGACTGCACTTAAAGTATGATTGCGCGCCAACAATAGCGGCGTTTGCAACACCAAGAGAAACTTGAGGAATTACAGACCCAGTTGTTGTTACTCTAAATATACCCTTAATAAATGCATAACCCACAGTATTAGTGGACACCGCCGTCAAAGCCGCATTGGCAATAATATTGTAAGTCATTTGCTCTGCGGTAGCTGATGCAAGGATTGTTGTTCCCTTTTGAGCCCAAGCCCACCATCCCTGTGACCCAATAACAGCGCCGCTAACACCAAGGGCAAAACCAAATGAGCCAGATGTCGCAGACATATTGGAAAGGGAAAAGAAGCACTCAAATTGATAGGTGCCAACAGGAAGCGTAAGCGCGCCATTTGTTGTGGCATTAAATAATTTTTGAACAGCCGTTTGCGCCGTAAGTGTATAAGGCGTCCCAAGAACAACAATCTGCTCTGAAGGAAGTGCGCCCCTTGTGCTTGCCGCAATAGAGAAATAAGGAACAGTTCCATCATACTCTATAGCACCAGCGGCAGCTGTCGTAAGATTTGTTCCAGATGCCAGCTTAATTGGCGCAAGAGTATTTGTTCCAGCCGCAACATTAATATTAGTTAGCGTCGGAGATGTCGCAAAAACAAGAGAACCAGAACCAGTTTCATCCGTAATAGCAGAAGCTAAATTTGCTGATGTCGGTGTTGATAAAAATGTTGAGACATTAGTTCCAAGACCACTGACACCAGTAGAAATTGGCAGACCTGTGCAGTTTGTAAGTGTCCCGCTGGACGGAGTTCCGAGAATTGGCGTAACAAGAGTGGGGGAATTTGCAAAAACCAGAGAACCAGAACCAGTTTCATCTGTAACCGCAGCAGCTAAATTAGAAGAATTTGGGGTTGCTAAAAATGTTGCAACATTAGCTCCAAGCCCAGAAAGAGACGCAACTGGAAAACCTGTGCAGTTGGTCAATGTCCCACTTGCAGGGGTGCCAAGGTTTGGCGTTACCAATGAGGCACTCGTGGTAAGAACAAGGGCGCCAGTCCCTGATGGCGTAGATCCAAGAGCGGAAACAACTCCAGTACCTAACCCAGTCACGTTTGTAATTGGAAGGCCGCCGCAATTAGTCAAAGTCCCCGACAATGGCGTCCCAAGAACCCCACCATTAATAACAAAAGAGCCCGCTGTCCCCTCATTAACAGCAAGAGCAGTCGCCACCCCTGTGCCAAGACCAGAAACACCAGTTGAAATAGGTAAGTTTGTGCAGTTTGTCAGAACACCAGCAGAAGGCGTCCCAAGATTAGGCGTGACAAGAACAGGAGAGGCGCTTGTATATGTCTTAATTTGAGCAGCAGATGTCTTTACTGGCCCAACACCCGTAACTTGGACGTTAGGTAAAACGTCAGTACCAGAAACTGCTGCACCAGGCGCAAGGCCAGATATTGGTAAATTTGCCATACTACCCCGACCTTAAATATTATATTTACAGACCAACGCCGCCAGACTGTAAGAATGTCCCAGAAACAGTCCCGCTACCGCTGTTTAAGAGTATGCGAATAAATGTTGGCGCATAAGTAATGCCAGACTGTTTTCCAGCAGAAGCCCCAACAAGAGCAGAATCCGTAGAATTAAACCAACTAACATTTGTAATAGATACTGGATCAGTTGCAGAATTTGGATCATCCAATGTTGTTTGAACTGTATAATTTACAGTCCCACTAACGTCCGTTTGGATGGAAACAAAGTTTGGAGCCCAGTCATCCAATCTAGCCCAATCACTTCCAGCTACAGTGCTTGTGCCAGCAGAAACATTACCAGCTGTTGTGTCGCTGGTTAAAATGCTTGTAACAGTGGCAAAATCAACAGTAGTTGATGCCGTGCTTGCATTAGAACCGGCAATTGTTTGAAAAACACTTGTTCCGCCAAAAGTTGTCCCAGAAATAGTAAATGTTATTCCCGTATCATCACCAACTGACGTAATTATAACTCTACGCGGAACATCCAAAGTAACAACAGAAGACGTAAGGGTTAAATATCCAGAACCAGTAATTGTTTGAGCAGCCGCAATACTTGTTGCTGATGCTGCCGCAAGTGGTCCAACACTAACTGTAATTGGGCGCATTTTATTTTCCCTTTGTGTGTCCGGCTCTAGCCGCAGCTACATTATCAACAAGGTTTGGATATGGACGGCCAGCGGCTCTGGCCTTCGCCTTGGCTAGCTTAACACCTTTCACACTCAAAGCCTTGTGCTTGGCGTCTTTAGGTGCGTCTTTTTCCCAAAAGGGCTTGCCCATATTAACAATCCCATTTTCTCAAAGATTTATTTATCCGACTATTTGGGTCTGCGGCTGCCGCTGAACCCGTAAGCTTTTTCTTCATACCTGTCATTCTAGCACAGAATGAACTTCTCCGCGCAGCAGATGCTTCACTTTTTGCAGCCTGTTTCTTAGAAACTGGCGGCTTAAGATTGTGGCCCTCAGCCTTAGCAGAAGCCCTCCCCTTGGCGTTTAATCCACCCTCAGGGTTTTTACCTTCTTTTCTTTGCCATGCAGGAGATTTTGCCATTTTATCCTCGCAATATATAGGCGGCGGGGCTTTGGACACCCCGCCGAAGCACCTACTAATTTAAATTAGTAATGTGAAGCCTTGCCGCGAGGTGTTCCAGCTTTAGCTGAAGAGAAAACACCACCACCCGTTGCACGGGCTGGCTTTTTACCTTTATGAGCAGCAGACATTACTTTGCCACCCTTCTTAGCGCATCCACCCTTTTTAAAGGTTTCAGTCTTGTTTGCAGCTTCACTAGCAACATTAGAGTCACCACCTGCGTAATATTTACCCATAGTCTTTCTCCGTTACTCTGTTAGAGGCCAAGAGCCTGAACGTAGTCTACCGTAAGAACACCAACACCTGCACCAGTATTTGTTGAAAGCATGAAAATTTGAACGTCAGAAGTCCCAACGTCAATCCAGTTTCCAACTCTCGTAGCATCAGTGCCTGGCGACACGCTTACAATACCAACAGCAACGCCGGTATTTGCGGCAGTCGCAGCAACAGCCAATTCAGTAGCAGTTGCACTTGTGCCAATATTAAACGTGCTTGCAACGCCGTCCCAAGCTGTCGTTACATAAAGCTTGATGGACGTAATTTGGCTTCCGGCTGGAACCACAATTGTAGTCGTGTAAAGACCAGCAACAGTTCCGTTAGTAGCCTGAGTAACAGGAACAGACTGCGACATAAGAACATAGCCAACATTGGCCAGTGTCCCAACAGTTGATCCAGTAGTATATAAAACATCCCCAGCCGTAATTGGGCCGGTAAAAGTAGTGGTGCCCATAAGAGCCTCCTGCACGAGTCGCTGTATAGTCTGTGCAGCGTCCGCTGGGCCGGTCTATACAGCTTGAAAACCCAGAAAGAAGACGGGGGCTTAAATCAGAGGCCCCCGCCATGTTTTACTTACGACGTTGGGAATGAACCCCAAATTGAACGCCAGTTGTAATAGCCGAAGCTATAACGCTCGTAGCCTTTAACCAAAAGGTTGTCGGTTACGAAATCTACCTGCATGTCCGTCTCGAACTTAACGCGCTCCATGTAGGAAAGGCCGTCAATGTTAGTGAGAAGGAACCAAGCATAAGCAGAGGTCAAGAAGTCATTGACCATGTAACCTTCGGGAAGGCCCCCGGCAGTCATCATGATTGCGTTGACATCATTGTCTGCTGTGCCTGGGCGCAGTTCCGTCTTTGTAAGACGAATTGCAACAGGCTCAAGCTGTGGCGGAACAACAAGACGACGGCCACGGGCAAATACCTTCAGGCCAGCTTGGTCTTTGAAGTTCGTGCGGATGCTAATCATAGCATTCAGCAACGTAGCTTCATTGAGGTCAACTGGAACTGTCGGCAGATTTGAAACCGTGCCACCATCAATAGGATGGTCAGACGCACAAAGCGCCTTACCGTCACCACCAACGGAAGCATTATACGTCGTCGCCGTGTTCAACACGTTGGCGCCGTAAATTTCCTTCGTCTGCTGGAACGACTCAATCAGGCCAAGGTTTGACGGCATGAACTGTGTTTTATACAGATTGTCGTCAACTGCTTTGCGCGTAATGGCGTAACCCAGAGCAATTTCAGTGTGCTCTTGGTTGTAGACATAACGCTCACCAGCTGAGTTGTCGAAAGCAGTCTGGCCGCCTTCAGTTTTCAGCTGCGCAAGACCCAAGAAACGCATTTCTGCGGTGCGCTCAAGCGCCATCTTGGAATCATGCTTGGTGAAGATTTTGTCGTATTGAGATGGGATCATCTCATACTTGCCTTCAACTCCGCGCAAGCCGGGGAGCAGAAGGTCTTTTATGGCAGAGAGATTAACAGCCATGGTCCTTTACTCCCTTAGCTGATGCCCGTCTGAGCGCCGTTTGCACGGGTCAGCGAGTTGTTGAACTGCACAATAACGAGATTGTAAGCAGCCGTAGCGTCTGTGCCATTCGCGCCAGGAGGCTGAGTGACAACATCAACTACGCGGAAAGGAAGCGTTGCAGTCGTGGCAGGAGACTCAACATAAGCGCCAGAAATGCCAGAGTTAGCATTGCCAGTGCCGAGGTTGACCTGAATGTTCTGGCCAATCTTTGAGAAGCCAACATTCGTTCCACCAGCTTGCACAAGGAACTTCGCGTTAGGGTCATTGATGACGTATGCCGTCACATCACCATTCGCGTCTGAACCTGGCCAGTAATTTGACCAGACTGTGCGCTTTTGGGAAACTGACAGATACTTACAACCAGCGAAAATACCAGCGCAGGCAGCCGTGCCAGCGGTGTTATAAACGCGGATATAACCAGTTGCCGTGCCAACCACTGGCTGCACGGGGTCGCCAAAGTAAATTGCCGTGGCGTAATTACTAGCAATGGTCATTGCGACCTGCTCATAGGTGGGAGCAGACCCAGTGCCCTGATACTGTTTGAAACCAAACGGCGCATTTGTATTCGCCATGACGGTTCCTCCTTTTCAGGAGTTCCTTCATTGCGCGCCGGGGCAACTATGGAACAGGGATAAGTTAATGCTCCGCGCCGGGGGAGCCTAAGCCTTTAAGACTTAATAACATTATACTATTGACAACTAATAAAAGTAAAGGGGCGGTTAATTGCCGCCCCTATTATCTCATTCCTCAGGAACAGGAATTGGCTCATATCCCTTTTTAATACTCGGCCTCACTCGCGCATGGTCACGAGTCATTGTGCCCTCAGGAGTTCCAGCAAGTTGTGCTTCCTTATGTCGGACTTGCTCACGGGCCTTGCGCTGTTCATACCGCTTACGCTCATCCGTAATTTCTTTTGGACATTCCATTAAAACCATCCCCTTACGCAAGATAGTTTCACTGGCGGTATTATGCGGCATCATTTCAGGATGGCGCGAAGCAGGAACAGGCGTCCAACCAGAACGGGCCAAAGCTACCTGATAAGCAGGATCTTCGGCGCCGTAAGTTGTATGCCGCTTCCACTCATATTGCCAGCCGTCGGGAATGGTGTCTTCACTGATGTAAAAGTCATCAGTGCCATCAACAACATCCCCTAAATGACCACGCAACTCAGCAGCACGTTTAGCTGCGCGAGTTCTAGGGTCTTCTTCCCGTAGTGAAGGGCGTATTGGCTGAACATCAGCAGGGGCACCAGACTGGATGCCTTCAAGTTCTGAGTCAATTTCATCAATTGATTCAACTGGGTTCTTTTTACCAAAAAGACTTGGCTTGCGGCCTCTTTTTGTAACTATTGGCGTATCACTCATGATTTTAATCCTTAATGTCCAAGCTTGCCTTCTTTTTGAAGCGCAACCATCTGTTTAGCGTAATCAGATTCAGTCATTCCCATCATTTTTGCCATGTCGGCTTGCTCACGCGAAAGACGCACGACATTCGGCCTCTGGCCCCCACGAGAAACAGGAGCCGGAGGTGGTTGTGGGGTTCTTTTAGGCGCAGCTGCACTAGAAAGAGGGCTTTCTGGTGTGGCTTCATTTTGTGGAGACTCATAACGACGACTGGGAGTCAGACGACTTTCAATGAACTTAAAATATTCATCTGAGTCTGGCCTAATACCATCATCTATTGCGTCCTCATGCGCCCTGAACATCTTTCTTACGTCTGTTTCAGAACGAATAAGACTTCTGTTTTGATGTAGCCACATGGCAGACTTAGGAGAAGAAGGCGCAACAGAAGAAATAAGCTGATCTACAACGTCCCCATGCTGAACAGGCTGTTGTTGCTGTTGAGAAGATGCGTCTTCCGCATCTTTCAACTGCTTTTTCATAGCTTTTTTGCCTTCTTTCAGCTTTTCAAGCTGATTTTCATTCGTAACCATGGCGTTATTGATTTCAGCGGCCTTTGCATGGTCGCCAACATTTAACGCCTCAGCATAAGCATTCTGCAAAGCTTGAGAACGCCCCTTTAATGTATCAATGGCGTTAGAAACCATTTGATATTGGGCTTCAATTGTCTCATCTTTGGCCTTTTGAGCATTAAGTTGAGCCTCTCTTGCGCGTCTTTCAGCCTCAACTCGCGCTAATTGCTCAATTTCAAGCTTGCGCTTGAGCTCATTAATGCCTTCTTCTGGTGCAATTTCAGAAGATTTCTCTACCTTTTCAGGTTTTGCCGAAGCTTCGTCTACAATTTCAACTTCTGGCTCATTTTCAGGCATTTTTTTATCATCTTCCAGCGTCACTTCGACGACTTCAGGATCATCACTCATTTAAATACTCCTTACCAAGCTACGTCTGGAGACGGCACACGCATTTTTATTTGCGTGTCCGACAACATTCGGCACAAAACACCATTTATAGTGACGCCCCAGCCGTCAGATGGCCGAAATACAACCCAATCATGAAGATTGAGGGTGGCATTATCAAACCATTCACCCGTATCATCTTGGAAGGCAGACGGACCCATACCGACAATCAGGCCAATTTTGCCCTGATACCTGTCTTCGTCCGTATACTTGTCTGTTAAATACAGACCGCTCTTAGTTTTATTGGGCCTGATATAAACACAGCAGAGCACTTGGTTGTTAAAAATCTCAATATTGGATAAATCACCTAATTCACCTAGTAACTTCTGCTTAGGGTCAACGTCGTGATCCATAAGCATATTAACCATTATTTTCCCCTTCTTCGTTAGAGAACCTTCTCTCTGTATACCCGGTCTGCTTCAGCCAGATATTCCTTCGTCTGGGCAAGACCAGCAATCTTGCCCGCTGCATATTTGTATTCAGGATAGTCGTGACGGCCTAAAGCCATATTTTCCATAAGACGTTCAATCTCAGTATCAATAAGGTCTTCTAGTAAATGCACGTAAACGTGCAACGGCGTAAGTGTTCCCATATCCAGCTTCCTCTCTGGCCTTCCTCTATGTAAGTGGGGCTGGCTTCTTGAGGAAGGGGGAAGTAGCCAGCCCCGTCGCAGTAATTACTTACCGCGAACCTTTCCTCCAGACTTGCGCGCAGGAGCATCCTTGCGCAGCTTGGCAATATCAGTTTTCTGCAAACGGCCTTCACCACTTGCTGCGCCGGCTTCCATGTCTTTGTATGACTTGGCTACCTTCGTAATTCTACCACCTGATTTACGCATTAAAGGAACTCCAGTTATAGGTCCGCCAACAGGTCCAGGAGCAGGCATAGGACCAGGCATAGGACGGCGGCGAGGGATAACCCCAGGGGCGCCAATACCACCAGGCATCCTAGATACAGGAGGGGACCCAATAGGACCTCCCATTGGCTGTCCAGTTATTGGATGAAATCCTGTAGGTGTAACTCCACCACCCATTGGCGGCACTTGAGGCCCGCCCATTGGAGGACGCATTATTCCAGGGCCGACACTTGGGGGTAATTGGCTAACTCCTGGAGGCATTGGCGCAGGAGCCGGACCAAAGGAGCCAGTAGGGACAGCGGAAGGAGCTGGCCCAAAAGATCCAGTAGGAGTAGATCCAGGACCAGGCATAACGGCCACAGGAGGAGCCGCAACAGGCGCACCCATCATTGGGCCGCCGTTAAACTTACCTACACGGCCACCACTTTTAAACGGCATACCAGGAACACCACCTGGAGGAGGCGCACCAGGAGCCATCCCTGGGGGTGTTGGCGCAGGACCAGCAGCACCCATAGGCGGAGCCGCAGGGGCGCCAACTGGTGCAGGCATGCCAGCACCCATTGGAATACCCATATCAGACAAAGGCTGATTACTTTTACTTGTTTCAATTTTTATGCTGATTTCTGGGAAGTGTTTATTTTTACGGCCTTTACTTTTCTTTTCACCAGTTAATCCGCCGCCCCAAGCCTTGCCAAGGCGTCCAAGCGTCTCAGCCAACCGCGCACGTTTTCCTAACTTTCCGCCCTTTTCAGCCGCAGCATGAAGCTTCTTAGCTGGAATCTTCTCACCAGCAGGAACACCTAACTGCTTATGTAAGGCTCCCTTATGCTTAATAGCTTTCTGAATCCACTTGCCGCCACCTTCAGCTTTGCCAGTAAGGGCTTCTTTCTTAACCATCTTCTTAATGAGGGATTTATCCTCAGCAACATCAGGATGATCTGCCTTGCCGCCCTTCTTATAATGCTGGGCAGCGCCACGGACTGGCTTAATCTTTTCCGTTCCAATGCGGGCCTTATCCGTCTGCGTCTCTTTGTCAGATGGAACTTCGCCGCCATGCTTAAGGCCGCCAATGTGCTTCACGCCTTCGCGTGACTTATTGGCTTCCTTCATGTTCTTGTTGGCCATGCCAACACCAATTTCTTTTTCTACAGCGCCGCCTGCCTTGCGGGCCTTTCTGTCAGCTCTGGCCTTGGAAGCTGCACCCGCAGCCTTACCAACAACCTTGCCACCCTTCTTATAATTCCGAGGGGAGATAGGACGCATGCCCGTCTTGGCTTCCGTATTCAACGGTTCAGCTGGGATCCAGTCTGAGCTATCTACCTTTTGATCCTTTTCGCCAGCAAGAGAACGGGCTTTCGCCTTCATCTTCTCGCGGGCCTCTTTGGCAATTTTATACATTTAAACTCTCCGGCCAGATTGTGGGGCGTCCCCCCTCCGCAAAAGCTTGCGGAAGCAAAGATAATATACTAGCGTAGATAATATTCATAGTGTTGATATGGGGGATTGATATGGAGCATTTCACTCAATATGACGCCGAGTGCCTTATAGAGTCTATCCACACAAAAATAGGCGAGCTTATTCTTGTTTTAGGGTTAGACCTAGAAAAAAATAAAGATGCAGAAATCATTATTAACGAATTAAACATGCTTGTTGGTGACATTAAAGGTTATACCATTCCACCAACATAATACCCCCATCCTTTTTTATTTTTTTCAAGATAGCTCATAATATTATCAAGCCATTCTTGGTCCGCCTTTTGAACAGGCGTCTGAGTCATTAACGCTTGCTGATACATTGTAGGCGTCATAGGGACCATTCTTCCTGATTTCTTTTCAAGATATTCTGGCTTTATGTTCTTATACCAATTTGGGAACATTAACCGAGCAGGAACTTGATGCTCAAATCCTCCAGCATATCCAATATTTCCGGGTAACTGCCCCCCGTATGTTTCATGTATATGCTCTGGATCAACTAAAATTTTTCCCTTAGGGTCTAATCTTGATAAAGAATAACCACTTGCCAAATGTTCCCCGCTTATAAGATTAGGGTCCATTGCAGCAACTCTAGCTGCTCCAACATCTGGGAACCCACCTTTTATCATAGTGGATCTATCTAGGGCTTTTGCAAATTCAGATGAAGCTGTTCCAGGGCGACTTGCTAGAAACTTTTCTGATTCTTTCCAATTTTCAAAACCTGGCCACTCACCAGCTTTGTCACTTACTTTTCCAGAAACAAAATCATTAAGCTTCTTTAATGCAGATGTATCAAGATTTAAGTTTGGAGCTTGCCTTAACAAACTTTGAGCAATCATATGGGAAGAATCCATACTAGGAATACCCATAAGAGTGTGGGCCATATAAACAGGAACATCTTCATCAGGTAATTGGGACTGTATTTTTTCTAACATTTGTTTGGCTGTTGCTGGGCGAGATGCCCAAGGAGAAGGAGCAAACCTAGACCTCTGATAATTACCTCCACCTTGAAGCAAAACAGGCTCCGCTAATGGAACGCCATTAATTTCATGCAAAATCATTTCAGCTTCAGTTCTATCTCCTAAGGCAGGAGCAACATAGGCTCCCTCTTTATATAAATCCTCTGGGGTCAGAACTTTCTTAGGCCGCAATAATCCTGTTGGAGTAGCCACATATTCAATTTCACTTAATGGTTTTCCAAAGTTCGAAACTTGCAATTCCGAAGAAAGATTCGGGTCTCGTGAAATAATATCAGAAGCTTTGACAACTGAAGGCTTTAATCCTTTTACAATATTTAACGCCTTTGCTATTGGTCCAGCTTCAGCATCTTCTGGCATAAGAGCAGCGGCGCCAACCGCAGCCGCCTTCGCAGCCTTTCCTGGAAGACCAAGAGCTGATAACGCAGCAGTAGTTGGGTCCCCCTCACGCAATCCAACCGCAACATCTCTTGCCGCAGCAATAGGAGCAGCCGGCGTAAAGTAAGGAGCTATCTCTGAAGCAGCTTGGAGGGCTGGCTGAATAACGTCAGTAGTTCCCTTTGGATATGTGCCAAGAGGAAGACGCGAATGTGTTAAAGGTTCCTCAATTGACATAGGCGCAAATTCAACCGCGCCGCTTACACCTTTATGGTGCGTAGCGCCTTCCCGCGCAGCAACTTCATTGGCTGTTTTAATAGCAGCCTCAATGTCGTCAGGAGTCCCGCCGCCTTGCATAACCTGTCTTCCAACTTCAGGAAGGTAATGTGTCGGAAACCCATCCTCTAATACTGGCCCACCATCCGCCCGCTTCAAAACAGGCGCAGCAGCAAAGCTCCAGGCAATCAACCGACGAAAGAAAGCGCCGGAATCATCATCACCTAAATCATGCTGATAAGGAATGCCGCCGCCAAGAGCTCTTTCGTCTCTGCCATCATCATCAGTATGGCGAAAATCCATGACAGGAACCTCTTTAATTCCTAGCTCTTTTGACGCCTCAGCTCTGTGTCTGCCGTCTTGGATATTGTCTTTATACAGCTTCAAAGGACCAATATGATGACCATGCTTAATATGCTTCTTGAAGCCACGGATAATGGACCTATCCCCTTCATCCATTTCCATCTCTTGAGTCTCTCCAAGAAACTCGCCCGGAGAAATATTTTTCAGCTTTGCTTTTCCAGCCTTCAACTCAAGCTTGGCTTCCTTTGGCATGGCTAATGGATATTTAAGTTTCTTCTTAGCCATCATTCACCTGTATTGATTATAGGTAATGGAGCCTCTTGGCTTTCCAGCCTTTGAAGCATGCCAGGCTCAATAATGCTTTGGATAATAGGAAGCGACGTAGGATTGGCCGCAATATCCTCAGCCAACTTTACAGCCGCCAGTCTTTCACGGCTTTCCCTATCCCGCTGACGGTTTATGGCGTCAAACTGACTGTCCATAACCTTATGTTGCAACTCCTCACGCTGTTGCTGCAACTCCATTTGCTTCTCTTGCAACTCAGCCTGCTTCATTTGAACTTCCATCAACTGAGCAGGGTCAGGCTGTTGATTTGGATTGTTTTGGCTTTGAGCCTTAATCTGGACCTCAGCAGCCTTAGACTGTGCATCCATTGTCCTAGCGTCAGCCTCTTGCTTCTGAATCTTCAACTGCTCTTGAGCCAGTTGAACCTCAGGCGGCGTCTGAGGCTGACCCGCCGTAGCAGCCATAAACTGCTCAGGGTTGCTCCAGCCAATGGCTTTCATTGCAACCATGTCAATCTTAATTGGGTCATACATACCAGGGTTGCCTTGCTGCAATTGCTTCAAAGCCATTACCTTCATTAGTCGCTGTGTTTGACTAGCTGTGTTTGGATCAGCCTGCGGAACCAACTCATAATTGTCCAGGGCCTCAATAAACAGCTGATAGTTCCAAGGTGCAGATGGAGACTTCATACGCTTCCAAAAGCTTTCAGGATGCTCCCTAAAGCAACGCACCAACAACTGAAACTCTTCAGCCTGTGACGCATGCATGCGCTTGTGAACGGAATTAAGAATCTTTGTAGCCTGGTCAATCATTGCCAGCGTTGTGCCAACAGGCGCATCTTGGCGCCCTTCACCAACTTGCAACTCACTTGTTGAGCCAACACGCTGGCCAGTCTCAACCATGTTGCTAACCAAATTCATCATAGCCTGCCCAGGCTCTTTGTAGGGCAATGGCATAATGGCTTGGCTAATTGGCATTCCGCCAGTTTTTACTAAAGCGCCCCCACCTGGAGGAACACGGAAGATATTTGTATTTTGGCGGGCACCAGTATCTGCCATGAGGAAGCCCGGAAAATTTGCATACATTCCGGCGTCTAACATTTCTCGCCATGCAGCCGTCACCGCATTAGTAGTGTTGCCAAGGATGTGAAGTAAACCAATGTCGTAAAAGCCCATACCGGGGACGAAAGAATATTTAACAAAGTTGTTTCGCGCTTCAGGTAATTCATCACCTTCCTCGCCCGTCGGTTCATCATAGTTTCTTACAATGGAGAGTATTTCCCTAGAGGATACATCAATAGTTACTCTGTAGGGAATCTCTAATCCTGTCTCTTTTCCTTTATATTTGTGCTCATGTCCCCTTATGTTTAATTCGCAATAAATTTCATAAATTTCTCTATCTCTGTCTTCAGGATTTCTTGTATCAATAGAAATGCCTTGCTGATCCGCCTTTTGGCGTTGAACCGCATCCGGCTGATCCATTGACGGAACTGTTAAATCAATGTCTCGGTAAACGCCTAAAATCTGCAAACGCTTAACAGTAGACTGACGCATGAAAACACGGTGAGTAGTGCGCTTGGCGTTACTCAAATCCGTCGCAGCATTATTAACAATCAAGTCATCAGCGTCTACCGTCTCAGAAACTGGACGGCCTCGAAGTGGGCAGAAGTAAACTTTCTTAAATGATGTCCCCCCAAACCCAAGCATAAATAGCATTCTGTCTGTGTCTGGGTAATACTCACGCGCGACAGCCGTAAGATAATGGTTGAGGTCTTTTTCAAGAGCATCCGCCAATCCATCTTCCTGCATGGTGGCCATATAGTCGTCGTTACGAATTTTAACTGGACCATCCGTCGGAAGAAGCTCACTTCTTGCATTAGCTTGGAAGCGAAGAACAGATTCAAGAAGAAGCGGATGTCTTACCTTGCTCATACCCTCAACAGGGGCACCGTCCGCTGCGCCCTGTATTCCAGGGATTTCTATCTTAAGGCCAAGAAGCTTAATGCCTTGCGCCCTGTCTTCAATCCATTCATTGCGGCTGTCTAAGTCATCTCTAACGCCGCGAAGCAGGTCTTCGGCAATTCTGCCTAACTCCATGCTATCAATATCTTCAACAAGATTGCCAAACCACTCAGCGGATTTATCAGCCTCAGACTCTTTGCCAAGACCATTTCCGTCCAAGGATATGCTGACTGACCCGTCACCGTGTTCAATCTTTATGATGTTGCCAGAGTCGTCTACTTCTTGCCTGTCATCATTATCTTCAAGGATTTCAACTAAAATATCTTCAGCTGCGCCGAGGCCTTGGGGCTCCTGGCCCTCTACTTGCCGGATGGCTGGATTGAGGCCGGGAGTCATACCCATAATCAACTGTCCTTACTATCAACGAGTTTACCAATTTCTTCGCAAAACCTATCAAGGCCCTCGCGGGCTGCTAGTGTATCAGTTTTGGAAGCTATTTCATAGACGCGCACATAATCATGTGGCTCTTTCCCCCACACCTCAACTTTATATTTTCCCAGACCCTTGCCATGAGGTGGCGCAGCTTCCAGAACGTCAACAACTGCGTTGGCGTAAATCATTGTGTCTTCCCATCTATATTGGATAGAGCGGCTCCTCCTCAGAGCCGTGATGCACTCTACCTTGGTCGAGGTCTGCCGTCCATTCAGCGTTTCTAACAAGCAGTCCGGCGTCCCGCAGGTGCCGCAGCGCCATGCTAACCGTGTCAGCAAGGTCGTCATGTTTTGCTTTTGGAAACTGAGCAACTTGAGTAATGACCATATCCGCCCATGACCTGTCCGGCGCGTAGATAAGCCCCTCAGCAAAAAGATGCTGAACACTGTATAGGCGCGCCATCTTATCTTGAGACTTAGGGTCAATCAATTGGACCATAAACTCCTCATGGCCATAAAGGCGACGAATCTCCTGGGCTACACTGTGGCCGCTGGCTTTATTCTCAACAAGCAGCTTATCTACCTTGTAGGCGCCCATTGTCTCTTGGACTTTCTCAACGAGCTCATGCAACTCCAGCCTTTCCGCCCAGGCATACATCAGCATGGCCCTGGGGTGCTCCTGAGTATAGGTTCTCTCAAGAACACTCAGCATTTCACCTTCTGACGTTGGCATGCGCGTGACTTGCGCTGTCTGGTCTCCACCAGTCCATATCCCCCAAACAGTCATGGCAGACGGGTCATTCTCAGTCTTGGTGGTGTATGCCGTATCTAATGACGCAATGATGTAGTCAAATGGCGGATAAGACTTATCCTTCCAGAGCTGCCACCATTCCCTTTTGATGATACCGCCACCCCTTGGTTCCGGCGACTGTTGAAACTGCCCGGCTGTGGCGTAGGGTCCCATAATCCGTTCATCCCTATCAACCACAGATTCGGGAAAACGAGCCGGAAAAAGAAGTTCCCCTTCTTCTGTTCTTGGGTCTTCAAGGCCAAGCAATGTGGGGAATGACCTCCCCGGCTCGTAGCGCATTGGAAGCATAATATGGTCATAACCCAAATCCTTTTCTAAAATGACGCCGGAGACATCTTCTTCATGCAGTCTTTGCATAATGACAACAATTGCCGACCTATCAGGATTATTTAAGCGGGTTGGAACTGCCTCACTGAACCACAGAATGGTTGACTGGCGTTGCTGGTCAGATGCGGCGCCCTCAACGCTGTGCGGGTCGTCTATGATAACTCTGTCACCTCTGGCGCCGGTAATAGATCCGGCTGCGACAGCCTGGCGGAATCCTGTCGAGGTGTTTTCAAACTTGGTCTTCTGGTTCTGATCTTTGGTAAGCTGAACTCTCTCACCCCATCTTTCTTGATACCATTCGCTTTCAATAAGCCGGCGCATCCGCAAGCCGTCACGGATGGCTAGGTCTTGGCTGTGGCTGGCGCAGACGTAACGCATGTGGGGGAGGTTCTGTGGACCCCACTCCCATGCTGGCCAGAATACGTTAGTGAGTAGGGATTTCATTGTTCCTGGCGGAACATTCACCAGAAGTCTGTTGTAGACGCCGCCATCCGGCATTTCCAGCTCGTAGGTTACGGCTTCAAGGTGTTCACAGATGAAATCAATATGCCAGCCATGGATGTAGGTCTGACCAGGCTCAATGATATGCCATGCTTGCTTGACGAATTCTGACAGGCTGTCTTCTGCCTGAACCTTGTCAATATTAAAAAGAACTTTATCCCAATTTAGGCTTAAGCCATCAATGGTTGTCACTTGAATCAAATCTCCAAGTGGCTGTCCATTTTGGGACTCGCCTCAATAGCTCATTCATGTTCGTAAGCCTCTCCTGTGGAATTTGATGGGTCAGGATTCCATGGAAAGACCTTTTAGGCTCTACGGATAATATATAGTCTTTAGTCGTCCAGCCTACGCATTTAGCGTCTGTCTTATCATCATTAGCGACAGCGAGAACGTAAATGTCTGCTAAGACCTTACCACTTTCAACATATAATGTTGAGGTATGATACGCGGCTGGAGCCTTGGTTGTCTTTACGTCTATAATTTTTAAGAATGGAACAACGAAGTCAACTCCTCTGTCTCCGTTTATTCTTTTTTCTACGTCTGGCATTTGGCCAACCAGACGCCCGAATGAAAACTCCCCAAGCAGACCTATTTCATGAGTGCTTCCGCTTGTAAATTGCCTGGTGGATGCGCTGCCGGCGTGAAGTTCTTCCCGTTCCTGAGCTACTCTTTTGATGATGTCATACATAAGTCCCCCATAATTTCCGTAATGATTGCGTCTTTCCGCTCTTTGACTTGGATTTTTGTGACCACATAATTTGCTTTGACATCAAAGTTTCTAACTATGTCAGCGGCTCTTTTTCTTTCTTCAACCCTGACTTTTTCAAATCCTGTTTGAGACTCCCAGTCGCATCCAGCCATGAAGGCGTCACGCCGGATGTCCATCAACTCTTCTTCAGTTAGTGATATAGTCCCTTGTGCCACACTGTATCTCCAGTCTCATCAGCTGTCTTTAGCGCGTCCCCTATAATATTAACGAAAGTGTTGTAGGCTAGGTTTGCTTCTATTTGTGAACTGACGCCATTACAAAGAATATAAGCAGTTGCAGCAGAGAGAGTGTGGAGGGCTTCGTCGGCATCACTTAAGGACGTAAGAATGTTCAGAAGTTCACACGTAGCAGATTGTATCTTCTTCCTGTATTCTTCCGAAATTTCCTCATCCACAATCTATTCCTTAGCTGACTTCAACCAATATGCCTCACCAGTTTCTTCGGACGCTTTTATGTAGGCTTTAATTCTAATTTCATTCAAATCCAACAAACTGGTGGCAACATCTTTTGTTGTAGAAAATGACGTTATGAAGCTTCCTAAGCAAACCGTTAAAATGTGGAAAACCTCTTCTGGCGAAGCGTCCATATCATTGAATACATCAAAGACTTTCTGTGAACCGCCATGAAGACGAGTCAGCTCCGTCTCATCAGTAATTACTTGTTCAGTCATGACGCCTTCCCCTTCGCGGCTAATATTAATTGCTTTAGTGCTTCTCTCTGATCTGGTTCCAAATTACGCGGGTCAAACTCTTCCTTGTGCTGCACCTGGATGGGCGCGCCTTCTGGTCCGCTTATCTCAGTAGATTTGCGCTCTGTGTAATCTTCCCTGAAACGTGATGCCGCAGACCTATACCAAAGGTTTGCGTTGAAGTCCCTGTTTTTCATGTTATCACGCGCTTCGCGCTCGAACCAAGCTTGCTCATGCGTCTTAGCCGCGCGTAAAGCGGTGGAAAAATCTTTGTGAGCGGCGGCCCAATCATACAGAGAAGCCTTGTCAACATCCAACTCAGCAGCGAGCTCTGCGTGACTGAATCCCAACTTTCCCAATTCAATAATAATGTCGCAAAACTCTGGCTCATAGCTAGAAGGGCGCCCAACTGGACGCTTCCCGGCTTTGATTGGTTTAGACTTAGCTGCGGCTATTCTTTCCCGCAGTTCTGTTAGTTTGTCTTTTTCTTCACTCATATCAGTTACAATTCTCTGGCTGAATTAGTGAACACTCAACGACGTATTTCATTGGCGCGCATCCTGTTAGGGTTACTGCTGCTCCAAATAACATAAGCACGAAAGCCACAGAATACAAAAGAGCTACGACAGTTTCTCTAACCATTGCCGCACCAAGGAAAGAATTGAGGTGCAGTATATCACACCCCAATCCTGTAGTCATTTACGCAAATTCTGATTCTATTTCTTTTGTTGGGTGTGTCGCTCTATGAACTGCTGCTTTCCCCAAGGGGGTGTCCGCCAGCATCCCCAGAGCATCCATATAAGTTGCCAAAATAGCTTGTTCCTCGGCACGTTTATTTGCATCCTGTTTTCTAAGGGCTATCACTTTCTTGATGATTTTAGGGTCAAAGCCTGTTGATTTTGCTTCCGAATATATTTCTTTAATGTCTTCGGCAATGGCGGCTTTTTCTTCTTCAAGCTTTTCTATTCTCTCGACAAAGGCTTTCAATTGATTGTTCGCAGTCATTTAATTCTTCCTCTATAAGAGAAGCCAGATAGTCGGCTTTTTTCCGGCAGTAGCTACAGATTTTCTGGCATTGTGTTCCAGGTGGCTTTTTCACCACACGACCATATCCATATCCATCTCGAACTATGCCTGCACCATAGGCGCACAAACCAACCTCAATAGTGTCCCTTAAATTTTTTTTCATGTCAAACCCACTTTTTTCACTTTTCTGATTGACAGTAAGAAGAAACTTCCCTATAACAGTTTCATTGATTGAGATTGAAACGGAGATACGGAAATGAGCATTTGGAGACAAAATACTGACCTGATGTCCCGCTTGGCAGTAGCCCAAAACCATGAAGCAAACATCAACCAGGATATTACAACATTTGTGGCTTTCTTTAATACCCGCGAAGAGTTACTGCGTCACGTTGAGAGCTATGAACAAAGAGCTGCCAACTATATAGCTCCTCAAAAACGCCGCCGCAAAGTAGCTTAAAGATAGGGGCTTCGGCCCCTTCCCTTCTCTAACTTTATGGATGTTGACATGTCATACCGAACCAGAGAAACCACGGCTTATTTGTTTATGATGGACACTGACTGGGTTGTTACCATTGAATACGAGTTTATTAACTATGGCACCTCTGGCTCCTATTATTCGCCGGCAGAGGGTCCAGATTACGACATTTGCAGAATCTGGTTATCCCGTGACGAACGAGACAATGAAGGACCAAAGTGGGAAGCCACAGGTGAAATGTTCTACAATTTAGCAGGCAGGGACAATATTAATACTGCCGTGATTGATGACATTAACTCTTACTGAGGAGGCAGCCATGAAAATCATTACTTACTTTGAAGATTGGACAAACGAGTGGTTTGCTTACTACGACGACGACGAACCAGATGATGATGGAAGAATGGATAGATCCTGGGGAGATACAGCAGAAGAAGCAATCCAAAACCTTCTAGAAGATTTTCCAAGAAAGTAAGAAAAAACTTCTAGACACGCTTGACATGGGAAAAAACTTCTTTATAGTAACAAACATTGGAACAC
>Ga0208875_1000053_pt1 | contig 55687 bp, 77 predicted proteins | sample CryBogCBH25Aug08_FD_184612 | JGI IMG/M metagenome (GOLD analysis project Ga0208875, IMG submission 184612) | Freshwater microbial communities from Crystal Bog, Wisconsin, USA - CBH25Aug08 (SPAdes) (version 2) | ecosystem: Environmental > Aquatic > Freshwater > Lake | place: Crystal Bog...
CTCCACCGGGGGGGGGCGATTTTGCCCGCTCCATATATAAGGACCACCAATATGAACGCTATCACCTCCACCTTGATGACCGCTTCCAACCAGTGGGCTAGCCGCCCGGCGGACCAGCGGTTCACTTCCCTCACTGATATCCTGGCGTATAAGCGCACCCTCCGGGCCCGCAGTCGCAGCACGGTCATCTCGACCAAGCAACTGGAAGTACAGCCGGTGGGCACCGATCACAAGGGTATTCAAGTGGTCAACCGCGTCACCGGCAACGCCGCCGCTCCATCCCACTACTCGTTTGGTCAACTCGCCACCCTGGCGAAGGCCCCCGCTGGCTATCTCCGCACTCTCCCGAGCGAGATGGCGGCGGACTGCATTAATTACGGCCTGCTCGCCCGTGACGTCGAGGAGGTGGGCCTGTATCTCCAGAAGCCTGACCAGGACGTGACCTTGGCCGCGGCCACCGGCCCGAATTATGGACGCATCTTTGATGCCGACATCGTCGCCGCCCTGGTGGACCGCTTTGGCGATGGCGTGACCGGCGCTTTCCGTGTGCCTGGCATTTTCGGCGCTCCTCTGGATCGGGTCACCAGCCAGGACACTACCTTGTATGCGTCGGACCGCGATTGCTTCATTTTCCTGGCGGACGAGGCCAATCGTATCGAGGTTCCTGGCCGCCGGGACGGCCAGCCGGGCAGCCTGGCGCGGGGCTTTTTCGTTTGGAACTCCGAGGTTGGCAACGCCACGTTCGGCATCCAGACGTTCTTATTCGACTATGTCTGCAAAAACCGCATTGTGTGGGGTGCCCAGGACGTCAAGAAGATGACCATTCGGCACACCAGCGGCGCGCCTGATCGTTATATCCATGAGGTGGCACCGGCGCTGATCCAATACGCTAACTCCTCGACCCGCTCGATCACCGAGGCCCTGGCTGCGGCGCGCACCAAGAAAATTGACGATGACGTCAATGACTTCCTGGCCGCTCGCCGCTTCACCCGCTCCCAGGTGGCCGCCATCCAAGCTACGCACGAACTGGAAGAGGGCCGCCCGATTGAGACCCTCTGGGACGCCGCCACGGGGATCACCGCCTACGCTCGCCAGTTCGTCAACACTGACACGCGGATCGACCTGGAGCGCCAGGCGGGCGACATCTTTGCCATGGCGTCATAACCCCACCCCATACCCCCCGCTCGCGGGAGCCAGGCCCAGACCACAGAACGTGGCTGGGCCATAGGCGTCAGCGGCGGTCTCCGCCGCGCAATCGGGCCCCAGGCCCCTCACTCAACAAGGCAGGTTCCCATGACCGATACTTCCGCTTCCCAGGCCGCCCAGGCCCCCACCCAACCCCCCGCACCCCCCGCACCCCCCGCACCCCCCCGGTCATACCGGGCGGAATTTTCCACCGACAAGGGCCGGACTTTCGCCAGCAATGCGCTCCGCTTCGCCACCCAGGCGGAAGCCATCAGCTACACTCGGGATTTATACGCCCGGTGGATGGCCGTCACCGACTGCCAGGTGGTGGGCACCATGGACGCCGTCACCTACCGCTACGTCCCCGGCCTGGGCGCGGTGGCAATAACCGAGGCCCCCGTCACTCCGGCGGCCCCCCAGGTCCTCGAGGTTCACTCTTCTGTGGACTACAGCGAGGGCGTGACGGCGGTGCAGTACCTGGCCGGTGCGCTGATCTATATCGGCAGCATGGTCCGGGAGGGCGGCGACCACGCCGAGGAAATCGCTCGGGTGAGCAACGCGCCCAACCTGTTCTGGCACAATGCCCGCCCGGCGGACATGGTGGCGTTTCGCGTCCAGGGCCGGGGCCGGTTCCCCGTCGATATGCTCCGACACGATTGCGCCGTGCCCGCCGGGCCGGACGATGCATATTGCGTGGTCGAGGCCACTGACCGGCGGACGGTCACCCTGCTCGCCTGGCGCGCCAATGACGTCACTCCGGCCCGGTGGGCGTCCTTTGGCTGGCAGGTGCTGCTCGACTAGCCCACCGGCCCCATAACCCGCCGAAAGGCCCCCGGCCCCAGAGCGCGACAGCGCCTGGGGCTTTGGGCTGCCAGGATTGGCCTGGCACGCAAGAAGGAACTAACCATGGTAAAAATTAACTATGCCCACCGCTGGTGGGCCATCCCTCGCGGGGCGCTGCCTTCCCAGGCCGCCACCGCGCTCAACCTCATATCATCCGGCGAGAGCCGTCCCGCCTGGGGCAATATTGTCAGCCAGGATACTCTGTTGTTTTGCACTACGCTCCCAATCCGGGATGGGCGCGAGCACCTGGTAGAGAATGATTCCTTCACCATGGCGGTCAAAGAATACCACCGCCTGTTCGATGGCACCCAGATGAGCCGCGTGATGTATGGCACCACCCTTTTCTTTGTCTGGGCCAAGGCCCCCCAGGTGAAAATTCGGGCCTGGCGGCCCCCGGCCAGCAACGTGCCGCGATATCATCAGAGCGTCTACATTGACGGTGTCTGGCGCGCCACGTTCAACCCCTCAGCATGGAGCCGGGAATATTCCCTGGTCGATGCCCTGGACTGGGGCCCCGTTAAAATTGACCCTACACGCAATCGCCGCGTCGAGCTCAGCCAGAAGGCTGAGATGGCCCCCATGATCCAGTACCTCTTGTGGTTCGACCGCATCCCCACCCTGGAGAGCATCGAGGCCGCCAAGAAGGCCGCCCTGGCAGAGCGCCAGGAGCGGGAGGCTGCCCGCGAGGCTGAAGAGCGCGAGAACAAGCGCCTCTGGCGCATCCAGGAACAGGCCGAGGCCCTGTTGGAAGCCACTGAACAATTGCTCGCCATCACGCCCGTTAAGGGCAACGAAACCCTGATCGCCCTTGCGCTCCACACGGTGCGCCTGGCGAAGGGGGAGATACTGCTATGACAACTAGCCCTTGGAACCGGCTCCGCCGCCGCCGCAAGCGTGAGGACGCACTAGCCTTCGCCGTCCGCAAGATCGAGGCCATGGCCGCCTGGCATGAGACGAACCGGGAAGGCATGATTGACGCCGCTACCTATGCCCGCAAGATGATCCTGGCGGGCTGGCCTGAGAGCCTGGGGCACCAGTACGTTGGCGTCAAAAAGCGAGAGCGGTACTAAGGGGGTCCATTGATATTACCAACTAGCCCGGCACCTGGTGCCGGGCTTTCTTTTTGCCCGCACCTCGCACCTTAACTTTACAAAAAGTTATAACACTTTCATTTTGCGTGACCGCTTCCGGCACCATATCTTAATGGGGCAGGCGCGCCGCCGCCTGCTCTTGCCAGGAGATGACCAGTGCCTAGACGTGTTCAAGATGCCATCCTTCACCCCGTCGATATACCGGCGTTTTATGAACGCACCGGGCTCGCCCAGGTGACCCTGGCGAAAGCCTTGGGGGTGAGCGTCCAAACCGTCTGGCGCTGGTCGAAAGACGGCAAGGTCCCCCTGCTGGTGGCGTATGCCCTGCATGGGTTGGAAACCGCAGTAGCAGCCAGGCGCGCCCAGCAGGACGTGCAGTAATCAAGTGAACCGAGACCGTCGCACATGCCGTTGATCACTCTCGACTTCGAAACCTACTGGTCAGCCGATTATACGTTGTCGAAGATGACGACCGAGGCCTATGTCAGGTCCCCGCAGTTCCACGCCCAGATGGTGGGCATCAAGATCGATGATGGTCCGGCCCAGGCTTTTCGACCCACCCAGGCGCTCAATGATCCCCGGCTCCGCCGCCTGATCGAGACCTCTGGCGTGCTGTTCCACCACAGTCACTTTGACGCTTTCATCCTGGCGCACCATTTCGGGCTAAAGCCCGCCTTTATATTCGACACGCTCTCCATGGCGCGCCTGGTGCTACCGGAACTCAAGAGCCATTCACTGGCGGCCCTGGCCCGCGTGTTCAACCTGGCCGACAAGCGGTCCGACATTCTGATGCAGTTCAAGGGCAAGCGTAACCTGACGGACGATGACTTCGCCATTTTGGGGCCCTATTGCACCCATGACGTTGACCTGACCTATACGATCTTCAAGCGGATGCTGCCCGCCGTCCCCAAGGATGAGTTGAAGATCATTGACCTGACGACCCGGATGTTTAGTGAACCGAGGCTGCGGCTCGACGTCCCCAGGACTGAGACCTTTCTGAACGATTTGAAAACCGCGAATGTTACGCGGCTGGCCGCCCTGGGGGTCACCAAGGAAGACCTGTCTTCCTCCGCCCGGTTCAGTGAATTGCTCGAGCAGGCCGGGGCCGAGGTGCCCATGAAGCCCAGCCCGGCGAACCCTGACACTGAGATACCGGCGCTCGCCAAGACTGACGAGGGCATGAAGGCCCTGCTCGAGCATGAGAGCGAGACCGTCCAACTGTTGGCCGCCGCTCGCCTGGGCGTCAAGTCCACCATCAATGAGACCAGGGCAGAACGTCTGCTCGACGCCAATTACCGTGGGGCCCTGCCCATCTATCTGAAGTACTGGGGCGCGCATACAGGCCGCATGTCCGGCGCGGACGGGATGAACTGGCAGAACCTGACGCCAGCCCTCAAGAAAACCGTGGTCGCGCCGCCTGGCTATCGCATCTGTACCGTCGATTCCTCCCAGGTGGAATGCCGCGGGGTCAATTGGCTGGCCGGACAGAACAGCGTTCTTGATCAATTTCGCCAGGGTGTGGACATCTATTCGGTCAACGCCAGCCTGTTCTACGGGTACGCGGTGAGCAAGGCGGACCCGGCGACCAAGAAAGAACGCCATTTCGGCAAGACCCTGGAATTGGCCTGCGGCTTCGGCATGGGCGACAAGACCTTCCGGGTCCGCGCCAAGATGGCGGGCATTGACCTGACTGAGGATGAAGCGCGCCGCGCTATTGATCTGTACCGGGGCCTCCACCCCCAGGTGGTGGCTTACTGGAAGCAGGCGGGCCAGGTGATCGAGCATTTGCATTCGGGCGTTGATTTCGCCTGGGGCCCGCTCCGCATTCACCGGCACTGCATCTATCTGCCCAACGGCGCGCCGCTGGTCTACCGGGGCCTGGAGAAGGGCGGCCGGGAATGGAAGCTGGTCTGGGGCAAGGGCGTGAAGCGCATCTACGGGCCGCTGCTGGTCGAGAACGTCACCCAGGCGTTGTTTTCTGGTCTGCTGATCCGCGAGGCGCTGACGCGCATCGCTGCCCGGTACCCAGTGGTGCTGACCGTCCACGATGACATTTCCTACCTGGCCCCCGAGGATGAAGCCGAGGAAGCCCTGGCCTTCGGCCTGGAGCAGATGCGGATGATTCCCTGGTGGGCTGATGACCGGCTACCCCTCGACGCTGAAGGAGGTCATAGTGAACGGTATGACAAGTAGTTTCGACGTTGAAAAACTGATCCGGGAACTGGAGCGCCAGGCGGATAACGCCTGGCAGGCCTCACGGTTTTTCAACGGGCCTGAGAGCGTAATTCTCCAGGTAAAGCAGCAAACCCTGCTCGGCATCGTTTCCGCCATCCGAAAGGCCCAAAATGAGTAAGCGCCTGTTCCACCCGTGGTCTTATTCGTTCTTGTCGAGCGTTGAGACATGTCCACGGCAAGCCTATGGCCGTTATGTGGAAAAGATCAGGGAGTCGGATACCGCGGCCACTTTGTGGGGCACCGCCGTCCATGAGGCGCTGGAAAATTATGTCCGCGATGGGGTGCCGCTCGGAGAGCAGTTCACCCAGTACCAGGCCCTGGCTGGGAGCATCCGCTCCCGCACCGGGCTGACCCCGTCCATGCGTACCTTTTGCGAACATGAGATGGGTGTAGACGAGAACTGGCAGCCCTGTGATTTTCACGGGCCCGAGGTCTATGGGCGCGGCATCGCTGACGTCCTGATGGTCATGGGGGGGTTCGCCTGGATTGGGGACTGGAAGACGGGGAAGGTCAAAGAAAACAGTTTCCAAGTGTCGGTGTTCGCCGCCCTGGTGTTTACCCACTTCCCCGAGGTCCAGCGGATCACGGCCAACAACATCTGGCTGAAGACCGGCCAGGTGGGTAAGAGCCACGTCTTTGAGCGCCACGACCTGGCCGACATCAAAAAAGAGATTGAGATGCGCGTTGACGAGGTGCGGATGCATGAGGCTTTGGGCGGACCCTGGCCCGCCCGGCCATCCGGCTTGTGCCGGGGATGGTGTTCCGTAACCAATTGCGCCCACTGGCAGCCCAAGAGGGAATGATGAACCTTCGCGAACAGATTTTGGACGAATTCCCCGACGATGAATTTATTTTCTTCGAAGGGTTAGACGAGGCTATCGCGGGCGTAGTGACGATCCATACCATGGGCCCTCGCGTAGTTTACGACCGGAAAAGGTCATCGAAATTCTGGCGAGAGACATGGGGGCCGAGGACGCGGACGAGTTCTGCTCCTTCAACATCGACTGCCTATGGGCGGGCGAGGGTACGCCCGGCTTTCTTTGGACCCCGGAGGATTAAAATGGCGGTTATCGAACTTCCCATGACCCCGGCGGATTTTTCCGCTCGCATGAACCGGATTGTTGAGACCTACGGGCGGGACCCGGAAGGATGCCACGTCGAAGCGGACGCTCTGCTTTGCCAGTGTCTGCGGGAAAACGGTTTCGGTGCTGGGGTGGACGTCTTTTTGAACATGCGGAGGAATTACAAATGAAACTTCCGCCCATCATCCTCAAGGAATTGGAAAAAATAGGCCTTCCCTGGGCAGTGGAGACCGGCAGACGCCATTTTCACCTCAAGATCAACGGCCGAACGGCTGCGGTGTTCCCCAAGGGCCACCGGCCTGACTTCGGGCATGGGGTTATGAATTTCCGCGGCGAAATACGTCGCTTTGTTCGCGCCATGGGGCATTAGCATGGATTCGCTTTAAGCTATTGGAGGTCTACGAATGGACGCCGTAAAAACCGAGGCTCAGATCAAGGAAGAGGTCAAAGCCGTCCTCAAGGATCGCGGAGCCTGGCACTTCATGCCCCACATGAATGGCTATGGCCGCAGTGGGATTCCCGATTTTATCGTTTGCTACCGGGGCAGGTTCATTGCGTTTGAAACGAAACGGCAAGGCAACAAGCCGACGGCTTGGCAAAATCGGGAACTCGACGCCATTGGTAAAGCCCAGGGCCGGGCGTATGTGGTGTACGACGCCGCGTTTGTTGTCCAGGTCCTGGACGCCATCGATGGGGAAACGGTGTTTTGATGTTTAACCTCGTCATATTCATATGCCAGGCGGCCGCCATAGGCGTTCCGCTTTGCGTGGCTGTAGCCTTTGACCCGCCGGTGCCGACACTCCAGGCTTGTAATTGGGTGGCCGGGCAATTGATGGAACAGGCGAAACAGGATAACTTAACCGTTTCTCGGATTTCGTGCAGGGAGGTGCGGAATGCAAGACGTGAGACATTGGGGTATCAAACCCGTCGCGACCAAACGGACTGATGTTGATCGAGTATGGGAACTCCGGGAGAAGGAGACCCCGTACCGAAACGCATTACGTCTTTCTGAATTTAAACAGAAACGGCACCCCTGGAGCCGTTCCGGCCTGGTGGAGGTTTAAATGACCGAGAAACAGCTTCTTGGCATTCTCGCCGGGCTTTTCGCCGGGCTTTTGTTTACCTACGCCGTTCTCAGCGGAGAATGCGTGGACCTGGGCCTGGCAGGCCTCAATCTAGCCATAGGATGTAACGACCATGCAGAAGAGAGCGTCCAACGAAATCGAATGGGTCACCGGGAATAAGTACGCCGCTTGGCGTTCGACCTCTTATGCCGCGGTCCCGCCAATGCCGCTTTTGTGCGATACTTGCGTCAACCCCAAAGGGCGCGCCATTGTCTGCCGCTCTTGTGAGCCCGAAGCCACCGCAAAATACTTTGAATTGCGGGTAAACGTGGTAGACTAAATGCCCTTCCCAGCAGGAGGATTGCAAGATGCTATATTCAAGGCAACATAATGTTGTCGTTTACGACGTTCCGCCACCCCAGATACAAAACCTTGTATCTGGGTGTCAGGCTTTGTCTTCAACGAAGGCGGTGGTGCCCTGCACCCTGTCGAATATGATGCGGATGCGCCGCGCCGGGTACCCAGCCTATAGCCCCATCCTTGAGGATTATGACTGGCCGTCGAACCCCAGGGTGGTGCCGCAGCCGTTCCCTCAACAACGCCACATGGCCGCCTTCCTGACGCTCCACCCGCGGGCGTTCAACCTCTCGGACATGCGGACGGGCAAGACCCTGGCCCTGCTTTGGGCGGCCGACTATATGATGAACCTCGGCTATATAAAAAAGATGCTGATCGTGGCCCCGCTCTCGATCCTCCACCGCACCTGGGAAGATTGCATCAAGACCCATCTGCTCGGCCGCCGGACATGCGCGGTCCTCCATGGGCGGGATCGGCTTAATCTGCTCAAGCAGGATGTTGATTTCTATATCATCAACTACGACGGCTTGGGCTCCGGGATGCGACGTGGCACCGTGGGCCTGCCAATCGGGTCTTTGGCAGCGACCATTGCCGCTCGCCAGGACATTGACGCCATCGCGGTTGATGAGGGTTCTGCTTACAAAGACCCGACGACGTCCAGGTTCCGGGTCATGCGCCAATTAATCAAGGATAAGCCCTTCTATTGGCACCTGACCGGCACCCCGACGCCAAATTCACCACTGGACGCTTGGGCGCAACGCAAGCTGGTCGATCCAAATTTTGGGACGTCCTATAACGATTTCAAAGATCGGACGATGACCAAGGTCACCAACTTCAAGTGGGCACCTAAGCCTAACGCCAAGGAAACGGTGGCGGCCACTTTGCAGCCCGCCATTCGGTACGACCGACATGCTTGCCTGGGGACCATGAAAACCGAAATTGAGATTTGTGACGTCCCCTTGTCAGTCGCGCAAAAGAAAGCCTATGATGACCTCAAGCGCGAATTGGCGCTCTCGTCTGTCAGCGGTAAAGTGATCACGGCCATCAACGAAGCGGCGCTTCGGCTCAAACTGATCCAGGTGGCGTGTGGTGCCGTCTATGACGACAAACATGAAATCCATTTGGTGGATTGCCAGCCGCGGCTTGAGGCGCTTCGCGAACTTATCGATGAAGCACCCAACAAAGTACTAATCTTTGCGCCCTTGACGAGCGTTGTGAAACTGCTCTACAGTGAACTTTCGAAGGACCACTCGGTGGCGATGATCACGGGGGCCACCTCTCCCAAGGACCGGAATGACATATTCCGTAATTTCCAGACGGCGAAGGACCCCAGGATCATTGTCGGAGACCCAGGCCCGCTATCGCGGGGTTTGGATTTGACCGAGGCTGATACCATCATCTGGTACGCGCCTACTGACCTCCCCGAGGTCTACACCCAGGCCAATTGCCGGATTGAGGGTATCAATCAGAAGGGGACCCCTGCCATCTACGGGCTCGCGGCGACCTATTTAGAACGGGAGGCATTCCGCCGGTTAGACCGGAAAGAAAGCCTCCAGGGGTTAATCCTGGGGTTGGTGGAAGATGCAAACAACATTGCTGACCGTGGAGCAGCTTAACGCAATCAGGCTCCGAAATCTGGACAACGACGACGTCCATACGCTTTTGGCGGAAGTCTTTGCCCTTCGGGCTTTGCCCGAGAAGATCGAGACCCTTATTGAGAATCTGCACAACGGCATGTTGCTCGCCTATTCCAACGGCCACCAGGTGGGGTACCAAAACGGTTTCGTAGAAGGCCGAATTGGTGAAGATTGAAAGGACCAACCATGTCTTTTACCGTTGACGCCGTTATCGAACGGTACATGCAGCTTCGGGCTGAGAAAGAGGCGCTTGCCGCCAAACAGTCCGAGGAAATGAAGCCCATCTACGATGCGATGGAGAAGATCGAAACCTGGCTGATGGCGCAAGCCAACGCCCAGGGCGTCGAGTCTTTCAAGACCGCTCACGGGACGGCTTTCAAGACCACGTCCACCTCGGTCACCATGGCTGACAAGGACGTTTTTATCAGCTATCTGCTTCGGCCTCTGGCCGATCAGGTTCTGTCCCTTCTGTCACGCATACCGGATTACAAGCCCCAATCGGAAGCCGAGGTGGTCAATACCATCAAGGACGCCATCCGCTGGGACCTGACCGATTTGCGCGCCGGTAAGAAGGGCATTCAAGAAACGCTGGAGTTGGGGCAAGAACCCCCGCCCGGCGTCAACATCACGCGGACGCAAACCATTCAAGTCCGCAAGTCATAAGGATTAAGGACCATGAACAATACTCTCCCCGTCGTGCCGCAGGGGGCACCCGCCTATCTGCAACAGTTTTCCGCCATTGCCGACCTCCTGGCGGATATCAATCAGGCTGCGGTTAGCGGTCTCGACTTCACCGGCGGCCACCCCCGCATCTCCGTCAAGGGATCGCGGTTCCGCCTCCAACAGCCCAGCCAGGACGAGATGGTCCTTAACACGCTGGAACTCTATGGCGTGATTGTGGGCGTCAACCCGCACATGTCGAAGACCTATTACGCCGGTGCTTACGACCCCGGCTCGGATTCCACCGGCCCGACGTGCTATTCGGATAACGGTGTGGGCCCTTCGGTTGGAGCCCAGAGCCCCCAATGCTCCACTTGCGCGGCTTGCCCGCACAATGTTTTGGGGTCGAAGGTTTCCGACGCTGGTAACAAGCTGAAGGCTTGCGCCGATAGCAAGAAGATCGCCTTGCTGGTGGCTGATGTCCCCGGCCAGGTCGAAGGCTCCACCGTGGTGTACGAACTCCGTATGCCCTATATGTCCGCGAAGAACTTTATCCAGTTCTCCAAGGATTTGGTGGGTCGTGTTTATCTGCCCCAGGTGCTGGTCAAGATTTCGTTCTCGTCCAATACCCAATATCCCAACCTCCAGTTTGCGGCGGCCAAGATTTTGGACGAGGCGACCACCACTCGCGTGGTGAGCGTGATGACCCAGCAGCGTCAGGCGATTGAAGAGGCTATCGGCAAGAACGATATGCCCAAGGCCGCCTCTGCTGCCCTTCCTGCCCCGGCTGCGCCGGTCTTTGCCCCTCCCCCGGCCCCTCCGGTTGCCGAAGCCCCCAAGAAGACCCGCGGTAAGTCCGAAACGGCTTCAGCGCCGGTTGATCCGCTCGCGGGTCTGGGTCTCGGTGGTTCTGCGCCAACGGCCCCCCAGCCCGCGGCTACCGCTACTGTCACCGCGCCGCCGATGACTGACGCGGTTCTGGATAACATCCTCGCGGGGATCATGCCCAAATGAGCCTGACCGAGGACCTAGTTGCCGCGCAAACGGCTTCGGGCTTCTCGATCACGGATATGGGTACCTGGTTTGGTGTTAACCGCGAGACCATGAGAACGTGGCTCCTCGGCCGTAGGCCGGGGGGCCACCGCCTCCCTCAAATCCAGATCGAACTGAAGCTGCTTCAACTGGCGCTACGCGGCGGCGTGGACGGGTACGACCTTCCGGTCCCCCTATCCGTCACGCAATACGAACGCCGGGCATATATTGAGGGGGTGCGGAATGCCATCGCAAATCGAATTCTTACAGCACATACTGCCGCCTGATCCCTATTGGTTTGGGTTCGCCGCGCAGAACAAGAAGGTCAAGGCCCAGGGGTTCTCCAACCTCGCCTCGCTGGTATCCTGGCTCAACGACCAGTGCGCCAACGGCGCGGATGCCTATATGGCTTGCGGTGGGTTCAAGACCATCGACAAGCGCACCAAAACCAACAGCGCCGGGGCGAAGGCCCTCTGGACTGAAATCGACGTCGGTGAGGGGCATTCCAACCCCAGCAAGTACGCGACCATCGAAGAGGCTGTGGTTGCCGTCGTGAATTTTTGCAATGCCGTTGGCATTGCGCTCCCCACCATCGTCGCGTCTGGCGGCGGGATACATTGCTACTGGGTGCTGGATCGGGTGGTGCCACCGGAGGAGTGGACTGAGGTCGCGCTCGCGCTCAAGGCGAAGCTGCTGGAGCATGGGGTTGATATCGACCCGGCTCGCACCGCTGATATTGCAAGCGTTTTGCGCCTACCCGGCACCAACAATTACAAGCTGGGATACGCCAGGGGCGTAGCCTGCGGGGCACTTCAACCGGCTATCGCCTTCCCAGAGGTTAAAGCAAAACTTCTTGGCGTCACGGTACTGAATGAAAGTCAGAAAGAGGTTTTGGGTTCGATTGAGATTGGCGACATGCCGGGGGATGACCGGCCTAAGTCCATCATCAAGGCAGCGCAAGAGTGCAATGCCCTCAAGGTGGTGAGAGATCGCCGGGGCGATGTCAAAGAACCTCTTTGGTACGGCATGTTATGTGTGGCGGCCCACTGCCAGGACGGCGAAAGCATCATCCATGAATGGTCGAACGGTTACCCCGGTTACAGCGAGGGCGAGACCGAGAAGAAGTTTGAACACGCCAAGACCAACGACACCGGCCCCACCACATGCGCGAAATTTAAAGACATTGACCCGACGCTCTGCATGGGGTGCCCGCATGTACTCAAAAGCCCGATTATGTTGGGGGTCGAAGACGCTTCTTTCCCTAAGCAAGTTAAGATCGAGGAGCCTGTTGAAGACGAGTGGCCCAGCCTACCGCCTCGGTTCTCTTGGGGTCCCGCCCATCAATTGATTTACACGCCGCCGCCCAAGGCGGACGGGACGCCCGGCATCCCGACAACCGTCAGCCAGTACCCAATCTATTTGGATAAGATACAGCGTCAGGAGCAGAACGACGAGGTCGCCATAGCGTTTCGGCAATTTCTGCCCCACATGGGATGGCGGCGGTTTAGCATTACGGCCCGCGAGTTCTACGGCAGTAACGGCGCGGCGGCCCTGGCCGCCAACGGAGCCAACGTCTACGCTGAAAACAAAAAACTCTTTATGACCTACGTCCAGAAGGCCCAGGATGTTTTGCGTTCTGTGGAAGCGGACCAAATCCGCTACGGGCAGTTTGGGTGGAAAAATGACCACACGGCTTTCCTGGTTGGGCGGACACTCTATAAGGCCGATGGTACTACTGAGGTTGTTGACGTCAGCCCAGATGCCGAGCCCCGGTCCAATTGGCTGGTGCCGAACCCCAAGGGGAACCTGGAGGAGTGGAAGCGCCTTGTGTCGCCGTTGATGCAGCCAGGTTGGGAGGCCCAGGCTATTGGGTTCCTGTCCACTTTCGGGGCCCCCATGATGGAGTTCGCCATCTCGGACGGTAACGGCGGCGGCGTTGTGGCTCTCACTTCCACTGAAGGCGGAACCGGCAAGTCCACCGCGACGTTCTGCAACGCTTCGGTCTGGGGTTCATGGGGTTGGAACGATCTGATTTCGCGGGATACGGTCGTTGGGCAGTTTGGATCTTTTGCCCAGATCAGGAACCTCCCCATCGTGGTTGAGGAATCTATGAAGTCCGATGCCGAGGAGATGAAGTCTTTTATTGCCGGGTTCACCGTTGCCCGCGACAAGATCAGAGGGACCAAGGAAGGCGGGTTGAGCATCCCCAAGGGCGGGTGGAAGACCATCCTCACTACGACGTCGAACCGCTCCATCGTGGACTTGCTGATGACCGACGGTGAGAGTGCCCAGGCAACTCGCGTGTTTGAAATTACATGCCGCAAACCGCCCGGCCTGGTTGGCAACGGGGACACAACCTATTGCAGCAAGATCAATGACCATGCTGGTCACGCCGGGGTCGTGTTTGCCAAGTTTATTGTCCAGCCCCAGGTGGTGGCCTCGATTAAAAAGGCGATGCCGGAACGGATCACTTACTACCAGACGCGATTGAACGGCTCGACCAAAGCCCGGTTCCTGGTTTCTACCCTGGCGGCGATTGACGTTGGGGCCCGGCTTGCGATGGCTTGCGGGCTTATCTCGGGGGATATCACCCGGATTATGGATTGGGCAGTGGCCTACGCGCTTGCGGCGGACAATGCTGAAGAGACCAAGTTTGATTCCCTGGCTACCCTGACCCAAATGATGAATGATCTGAACGAGAATACGTTGATTGTCAGTGACATCTGGAAACGGGGAGAGGCCGCCTTTATCCATCGTCACCACCGGGGTCCGCTCAAGGCCCGTGTGGAACTGACCCCCGGCTTTGCCTATATTTCCATCCAGGCGGTGCGCGAGTGGTGTGCCAAAAACCGGAAGCCTTATTCCCTGCTGCACAAGGAAGCCAAGGAAGCCGGGGCGTTACTGGAAGACCGGGTTTACCAGACGCTTGGCGCTGGCACTGAACACGGCGGGTCCGGTCGGACCTGGAGTTGGAAGCTTGATTGTAACCATGAAGGCCTGGGAGGGTTCATGCGCTTGATCCCAACGACCGGCATAGCGCCGGAAATTCTGGGCGATAACGTAGTTCCAATGGTGAAGCCATGACCGACATCATTGACCACCTAAACAATCGCATCGAGGACAGCGCTTGGTCGCCAGACCCGTTGCTAGTGGAAGCCCTGCGCCGTCAGCAGTTGTATAAAGATGCTGCTGCTGCTGACGACTGTCACCAATTGGTTTCGTGCGACCCGCGTGATATTTTGTCTCTAAGCTTTGACCTGAATGCCGCCCGAGCCGCCGTGCGGATGCTAGTTCAAGCCTTGGCGCAAATCCGTTGAAGACAGGTTGGACGCACTGGAGACTAAAAATGACTAACGTGATTAATATTTTATACGAGGCGTGGCGCAAGAACGTTATCGTCTGGGATGAGTGCGGGGCTGCTGTCAATGAAGTCCTTGATCTGCGCTGTGAGAGGGCTGCGGTTCTTGGGCTGGTAAGGCAGTACGCCGAAACAACGCGGCTTATTACTGACGAGCGGGACCGTGCGAACGCCGCCGTGCGGATGCTGGCTGAGGCGTTGAATGCCGTCCTGGGCTACATGGATTCGGTAGAGGGTCAAGGCGAAGGCGGGCAATCGCACTTTGATGTCCCCGCTCTTGCCGGTCGAGCAGCCCTGTCCGATCCGATTGTCAAGCAAATCCTTGGAGGTGAATGATGGACTGGCAACCGATGGAATGGCAACCGATTGAATCAGCGCCAAGAGATGGGACTCCCATACTGGCTTGCGTGTCTATCTACAGTTCCCGCACCAAGAAGTTTATCTGCTGGCAGATTGACGTTGTGTTTTGTGTCGTCGAAACGGGCGAAATACACATCGACTGCGACCGCGGGTTTGACTTGGACGACTACGAATACTGGATGTTCGCCCCCACGCCGCCGAAGGGAGGTGAATGATGGCCCGTAATCAATTCGGAGGCACTTGTTATCGCTGTAGGAAGCAAGTCGAGCCGAACACCGGACACTTTGAGAGATATGGCAAGGCTTGGCGTGTCCAGCATGGCCTGAAACCTGGAGATGGCCGCGTCACCTGCGAGATGGCGGCGAAGGCTGAACAACCGAAGGAAGGTGAATGATGTTCACACCAGAACAAGCGATTAGCGCCGCTGATGGCTATCTGCGTAGCGCGGGAACGTCAATACAAGAGGTTCAAGCCGTCGCCGAAGCGCGGGGCCGTCTGGCTGGGCTGCGGAGGGCTTTGGAAGCGGCGGAGGGTCAACGATTTGTCGAAGGACGGCGAGGGCTTTCCATTGAGCAAAGCCAGCAAAATATCGGCATAGGTGATTGCGTTGCGGCAATCCAAGCACTGATCGACAAGGAAGAACAGAAATGACCACACCCACAACCATTGCAGAATTGTTTGACCCAGAAGAAGTTAACAAATTGCTCGGACTGCAGTTTGCTTTGAGTGACGCCGTTACTGACGCAGCACTTAATGGGCTTTCGCTTGGGTGCATTGACTTGGTTATGAAGTCGATCATTCAGGATACTGCGGCGCTCAGTTGCTTGACGCCAAAGGCGACACCTCAAGAGGAGACTCAAGAGGTGCCAGCATGATCTACCCAAACCCCAACGGCGGCATCCTGACGTTCACAACGCCCGAAGGGGTTCCGCACTTCGAAGTGTATACGCAGGCCATGGAGCGACGCGAGCGCGACCGCCTCGCATTCAATGCTTGGCGCAAATCCGTTGAAGACAGGTTGGACGCACTGGAGACTAAAAATGAAATACGAAATTAAACTGACCGAAGAAGATTACGCAGACCTCAAACAAGCGGTGGTGGATGCTGCCGTGGTTGTTGATGTGATCGCGGGTGATGATTCGAAGACTCAGGACGATGTGTTTGCGGCGGTTGACAAGATGTGTACCGCCGTCGAAGCCCTTCTCACCGCACAGAAGCCCAAGACGCGGGTGGAGTGGCTGTGGGTTTATGTTCCACTCTCCGAAGAAGTTGGCTTCGTGATGGAGTACTACGCAGAAGGCACAGAACCCGAAGGCGAGGGTTGGGTAAAGACCAGACGGAAGCGAGAGGTAGAATAATAAGAGGGGTGGTGCCGCCGCGCACCACCCCTCTCGCCTGCCGCGATCAACCCCCAGCAGGAAGGGGGACCGCTTGCAGATCAGAAGATCGCTTTGATCTTTGCAATCTCGTCCGACCACCACGCATGGGCGGCAGCCAGTTCGGTCGCAAGGGCGGTGATGGTCTCAGTCCGGGTGTCCCGAACGACCCGCCAGGTCGTTTCAAACTCTTCAAGAGCCTTCGCCTTGGCAGCCTCATATTCCCCGGCCACCCAGCTACCGACGTCCGCCATGGCGACGGCGAGGTCATGCTCGATATCCGAAAGGCTGCGGGGCCTCTCAGCCACGACGGCGGGCTCGGCCACCGGGGCCAGGGCTTCCACCGCTTCAGTGGTCAGGGTTTCGGTGGTGAGGGACGCAACCTGGTCGGTTGTCAGGGCCGGTACCTGGTCAGTAGCGGCGTCCGCCGTGTGGTTCGGATCGGACGTAATGATTCCATCGGTGTCAGACATCGGTTTGTTCCTTCTGTAGAAGAGTGAAAAGATACTCATTGGGGGTGACCTACGTTCACTGCCCAATCGTGGCACTGCTCGGCGTAAGCTGCGGTTGCAAGGCATCCTGATATGATTTGAGCCAGGTCACGAAGCGATCCTGGAGCGACTGGCTGGTTTCCGGTGGCGGGACCAGGAGTGATGGTGGTGGAGCGGGGGGCGGCGGGCACGGGGCTTGAACAGCTAGTCCTACGTCCGGTGTCCCGCAGGCGGTCAATAGTGCCAGCAAGCTGATCGATAGTAGCGTTGGCCTCAGAGAGTTTCTGCTGGTGTTGGGCATTTTCGTTCTCGATCCTGGTATTGAGGTTGGCGTTGTCCAGTGCGGCGGCGTCCGCCTTCTGGGTGGCGGTGGTAAGAATGTTGGCGGCCTCGACCTTCTGTTTGCCGATGGCGGCTTCCCACGACAGGTTTTCAACATGGACCCCATAAAAATAGCCCGCAATGGCAGCGCCAATGAAGGCCAGGACGGCACCCAGAATTATCCATGGGTTAGGGAGCATTGTTTTGTCCTTCCTTATACCGCTGGTACCCGTGCCCACCGGCCGCGGCCCCGACGCCTCCTAAAAGCCATCCGAACCCCTGACCGTAGGCTGCGATATCAAAGTGCGCGGCGTGAACGATGATATCGAACCCTGCATAAACAACGGCGGATACTGCCCCAATGAGCGCGATGCCCAAGTGCAGTTCTTTCTTTTTGTCTGATGAATCCATCCAACTCATGCCGCGAACCCTACCATAATCACAAATTCATACCAATACCCATGGATAAAGTTGCCACCAGCCTGGGCTTGCCGGGGGTGGACTCATACACATGCTTGCCCGTAAGGGAAAGGGACCCTTTTGAAACTTTGATGGTCGATGGCGCGGTGTAAGTGACGCGTTTGGGCGTCAGGGTTAGGGCCAACTTTACGACCTTCACCGCCGGGGACGCTTTCACCGTGCGGCCAGCAAGGGACAACGCGCCTTTCAGGACCTTGTAGATTGTGGAATAAGTGGTCGCCTTGGGCGTAAGCGTCAGGCTCTTCTTGGCGACTTTGGCCGCGACCGCAGCGGTGGGTTTCTTGCCAGTGAGGGACAACGCGCCTTTGGAAACAGAAATTACAGACCCAGTATACGCGACGACCACAAGGTCTGGCGTCAGGGTTAGAGACCCGTGGGCTACCGTCACGGCGTTCCCGGTCTTAATGGCGCGAGGGGTCAACGTCAGCCCACCCTTGGAAGCTTTCAAGCTTGCCGAGGCGAACGCCTTATTATTGGTGATAGTGAAGGCAACCTTGGTTACCTTGAGACCCGCGGAAGCAAGGGCGCTTTTCGGGGCTAACCCGAACGAAGCATGAGCGACCGTCAACGCGGTGGGGGTGCCGCCGATCCAAATATTATTCGAATAAATGAGGAGCATGGCGGCTTACCCCACAGGAAAAGGGGCGGCTCTCGCCGCCCCAGCCCTACGATTAGACCGGAACTTCAGTCCAGGTGACGCCAGCAACATAGGTCGGGGAGGTACCAGTACCTTGCAGCAGGGGAGCCCAGAAGTATCCCGGCGGGATGATGATATCGCCAGCGGTTTCCTCGTCGTTACCGGGAACGCCCAGAGCCGAAGCCATTGCGGTGGCAAGGAAGCCAGGGCCGGTCAAGGGGCGAAGGGTGTTGACCGCCGATGACCCAGCGATGGCCGCGGCAGTGGTGACGGCCTGACCGCGAGCGGTCGAGGTGGCACCAGCCAGGAACCCATTGGTCAACGCGCCGTTGGTAAGGACCGAAGCGGTAGCCGTGATGCCTGTACCCCAGCCATGATACAGCGTACCGGCAGCGGGAGTACCACCCTGGAACTTGATGTATACGCGCTGGATGACAAGGTTCTTGGTGTTACCAGTGGGGTTCCACAAGCAGATGTTGAAAGTCGTACCGGAAGCCGCGCCGACCAGATTGCCTGTACCGACCGTGGCAACGGCGGAAAGGGTCAGGTGGAACGTGTTTTGGCGATAGGTCTGCTCATAAAAACGACCTTGAAGCTCGCTGACCACCACATCTCCTAGTTGTCCAGAACGAACCGGAGGAGTAGCAGCGGCTGAAAGAGAAGTACTGGTGGCTACGGGGCCAGATTGGGTTTGTAAAACAGGCATTTTCTAAATCCTTCTACAGAGAGTCAACGTAGGTGGGGTCGGCCCTCAATGTTGAGGGGTCATCCGGTTGTTGCTGCGAGAAGGTAGCCGTTACCTGTCCGTAAGAAACAACGCCGGAATTGAGGTTAATCTGGAGATTGTATATCTGGGTGTTGAGTATTTTCAACTCACGCAACACGTCCGTAAGGATGTTGATGGCAGTGCTGCCATCCTGTTGGTCAGACCACAGGACGGGCATTGCCCCAAGGTTTTGCGAACTTAACGATGAACCCGCTGCCGTGAAACCTGAAAAAACTGTCTGCGGCCCCGTGACTTGGTTCACCGTCTGATTGACGTTGATGTTGGCGGGGTTGCCCGAGATGAGGTTGGTGACAGCGGAATTGCGAAGGTAAGCCATGCCGAAAGCGCGGCCAGAGGTGTAGGCAGTCGGGCGAATGATGAGCCACCGCGCCAAGGCGGGGAACACAAACACGCCGTTCGCCGTGGTAGTGGTCACAGTGCCCGCCGAACCGATCTGATAGGCAGATATGGCCGTCGCATTTTGCCCGTCGTTCGATGCATAGAAAGTGATCGTCCCCACCCAAGTCCCAGAGATTTGGACGGACACAGACTGATACCCCGTCGTATCAATGCGGAGCATGTCCCTATTGACTTCACCGGCGGCACCGAAAGTGCCCACCGTCGGGGATGGAGCGTCACTTAAAAACTGGGCACCCGAGGGGTCTTTCTTTAAATCAACATTCTGCGCCGACAGGTTGAGGCCCGTGCCTTGATAATCAAACAAGGCCGAGAAGAAGTCCGTCCCGGCAAAATCGCTGTTTGGATCAGGGGCTATAAACTGTGCCACCGGCCCGTCTGTGGACTGAGCATTAAGGAGCGTCGTGTCCTGCGTGGGCAGCGGGTTGGAGGGGGTTACCGGAGAAGGGGAGCCAGAAACGCCTTGAATGCCAGCATCCAATAGAACGACTTGGGTCTTGGACCCATCCGCCCGTTGGTAATCGGTGATGACATCACCACCCGTGCCGACGTTTAAGGTTGTGTTGTTGGACATGCGCGCCCCTTACGTCAACGTGAAGATCGCGTTGCCAGTGTCGGTGTTGATTGTCAGCGTTCCCGCGACGTTACCGAACGTGGCAACCATATCGACGCAACAGATCAGAGGGCTGGTAGAATCAGACCCGCTTGAGGTATCCGCAAGGACGATGTACTCGGCGTTACTGAACCCGGAAGCCGACTGGGTGTAAGTGATCGAGGTACCAGACACGGTCACCACGCCAGACGAAGGGCTGGATACAGTCATGGAACCAAAGGATTGCCGCGAGTAGCCAGTGCCTGACACTTCATTGGAAGCAGGGACCAGATCGGAAACCCACTGAATGCCCGAGTCGCCTGTGTTGCTGGTTGGTACCACCGAAGGTGAAGTCTTGATCAGGATCACCTGGACGGCGGTGGCCGACGAAAAGTTCGTCGCGTTGCCGTTCAGAATCCTGGGCTTGAACTTATTAAAGAAGGTCCACGTCGCCATCATTCACCTCGGACTGTTTTGAGATAATTTGCCATATGCAATTCGTCGTTAGCGGCGTTCGGGTGGATGCGTTCATGGGCGGTTCTTTGCGCTTGCTTATCTTCAAGCTGGGTTTCCAGTTCAAGCCGTTCTTCGCTTGTCAAAGTGAGAACTGCCAACCGCGTTTGAATGTCTTCGATGGCCCCGGAAAGGAATTGGACCCACAAGCGGTGATGCTCTTCACCCTGGTCAACGATGGGGCCGACGTCATGCGCGACAACCGGATCGGGGATCGGCGTAGAGGAGATGGTGACTTTGCCACCCAGCAGGCGTTGAAAGAGGCCCATTAGTATAACCCCACAATATTTGAGCAGGACGTCCCTGTGTTGTACACCTGTGTGACCCGGATTGGAAGAAGCTGGCCCGTGGGCACACTGTAAAACGTCGCAGTGGTCCCATCGACAAACCCGACGGTGAGGTTACCACTGCCACCCACATAAATACCGCGCACGACTTTCGACAGGGGAGTCGAGTCACTTGGCGTGATCGACAATGCCCCACCAGCGGGATCGGCTAACCCTGGATTTGCGCCCGACATTTACGCCGCCTTAACACTGAAGGCCTGGGCAGTGGATGCCCCATAGACCGACAGTTGGAGGTTGGTAATGTACGAGGATTCCATAACGAAGATACCGTTGGACGTCAGCGGGATCCCGCTGGTGGCCGAGGGCTTCGCTGACCCGATGGGGTCGCGAGGATCGTTGGTCATGTAGACATAGGGAGCGGTGACATACCCAGCCCCACCGTCGGTGATGGTCACCGAGGTCACGGCATTCGCCGCCAGAACAGCCAGCCCCTTGGCTACGCGGCCGGGGAGAATGTAGGCCGGATTGTCCGCGAAAATCTGCGGGGCGTTGAACTGGTTAATCGATTGACCGGGGGCCGGATAGCCTGGCGCACCGACACCGACGGGGTTGTTGGAGCCGCCGAGGCCACCGCCGCCAATGAACTGGACGATGGGCGGATAGGTATAGCCAAACCCAGCGTTGTTGATGGTTACCGAGGACACCGCACCGGACGACAGGATCGCAGTGCCACGGGGGGCACCCAGTTCAAAGTACAGCGGGTTGGCCGAGAGGTTGGCAATCATCAGGTAGGACGTAATGACGCCCGCCGGAATGACAAGCTGGGCAGTACCGCCCGTGGTGACTGCGCCGGTAAAGTCAAACAGCGGAGCCGGGAGATTAGGGACTGACATGGCCGATTACCCCTTCACCAAGACGCCGACACCGAGGGTGCCTTTAATTGTGGGGTTCACGGCTTTGTCGCCCTGAGAGCAGCAGTGCCGGATCTCCTCGTTTTTGCGGATGACATTACCAAAAAGGTAGTCGTTACCCGCAGTCAAGTTGTCGGCAGCCGGGGGGTACTCCACTTGGGCGATGGGGATAATCACCCCGCCTTTGATCTTGGTCGCACTGCCCGAGCCGTGCATTCTGCCTTTAGCCATTACGCTTTCCTCCGGTGGACGAGGGTCGGCAGGACTATCAGAACTCCGTAAAGTCCGAGGCCGACGAGTTGATATTCATTAGGCGATTGCATCGTGTCCCGCCACAGGACGATGCCGCCCAGGATGGCAAGTAAAGGAAGCAACCCAACGCCCAGAGCGATAGCCACACGTTCAGTGAGTACTTGAGTGGCTCGGGCCAATAGGGCGAGGATGGTTTCCAGGTTGGAGTTTGCGGTATCGGCATTTTTAGCGGTTTCCTGCTGCTGAGCGTTGGCGTGAACGATCAGGGAGCGGACGGCGGTCTGCAACTCTGTCACGTTCTTTTCCATCTGGGCGATGCGGCTATCGTCCACGGGGTAATCATCCGGCACCAATTGCTCGGACAAAATCTTAACTCGACTGTTTACGGTACCCATCGAAGGCACTCCCTTGTACGGCGGCGGTTGGTTTCTGCTTGGACTTCTTTTCTTGCATGGTGATCAACTTCTGGAAGATGTCCACCTTGATCTCGGTCGGCGTATCAGGGTCGAGGGCTTCAACCACCAGAATCTTGGCGACATCCTCAATAGCTTTTTCCAGGTCGAATGCATGGACCTGGGCGGGCGAAATCGGAAGGGCGGCGACCTTACTCATGCGGACCTACGCTGCTGCGGTTCATCAAGATGAAGTGCTGGCGACCACGGCCACCAACGACCCCTATGCTTTACATACCACACTCCGTCGGAACCTTTAACTGCGTTCTTGACAGGCGGCTTATCTTCGATGGCGAACATTAGTTCCCCTCCCTGGCGCGTTCACGGGCGTCGTGCTTTTCCTTGAGCATGTCGCGGCGGGCGGCGGCCCTCTCTTCCGACTGCATGTCTCGTTCCGACATGGACATGGACCGGGGTTTCGGCCGGATACCAAGCAACCGCTCTGCGGCCGTCAGTTTGGATTCCGGGTCGCGCTGCGAAATAGATTTAATAGTCATGGGCTCAAAGGCCCCTAAAATATGCTCGGCGTAAGCCTCAAACCAAGAAGGAGCGCCGCGTTCGCTGGCCCAGTTGCTGGTCTCATGGATGGAGTCTCCTTTCCAATCCCGGTTGGTTATGGTCTCAAATACCACACGGGGGAATGTAGAGAACTTACCTTCGACCGTTTCAATTGGGTTGCTCAGATAGGCGTAAACGTCCTTCATATAACCCGGCAACACGGCCTCTTCTTCATCACCGTTTGGTTTGACCCCGCCAGTGCGATAGGTCGCAACGCCGGTGGGGAGTTGCCCGGTCTTCAAAGCGGCGGCAACCGAAGTCAGCATCAACGTGGTGGCGGGGAGTGCAAGAGTGTACAGCGCCCGAGGTGATAGATTGGCGGCTTCCTGTTTAACCTTGCCGATGGTAGGGCCGCCTTGCACCACCCGGCCCGCGGCTTCGCCAATATCTTTTGCGCCGCCGCCAATTTCGCGGAGCGTACCCAAGTCCCACCCAACGGCGCGCACCATAACCTGGAGGGTCTGCTTCAGCATTTTGTGCCAGAACACGTTGTCCATGTTCAATTCACCGAAACGGTTGTCGATGCTATCCACAATTTGCCGGGCAGCCGCCAGTTGCTCCTCATGGGGCGCGGCGGGATTGTTCTCCAGCCACTGCTGCATATGCTCAAACGCAGCACCGGCTTTAAGCTGCGGCACCAGGCTATCGAAAATCGGATGGGCGACGGTCTCCATCGTCCGGCCCCAGACGTTGGCAAATTGGCGGACCACGCCGGTAGGGGACCATCCAGAGAAAGGCTTCATGCCGGTAAGCTGGCTCCCTTGCCCCGGTTTGGCGTCGTTCCACATCTCTTTCAATTCGCGCCCTAGCGACCCGCGCTTCCATGACTGCCAGAAAGACCCGGCGGCGGTGTTCTCAGTAGCGAAGGTTCGCATGTAGGCTTGACGGCCGCCAGCCAGGCGCATGTTGGCCCCGGTGAGGAGGTCGATGATCTGGTCGAATTGAGCGCCGCGCCCAGAAGGTCCGGTCTTTTTATAAGCCTCGATGACCTGGCCGCCGAGGGAGGTGTTCTTTCCGGCTAGCCCGCGCACTGTGTTACCCGCCACCTGGAGCGGGGCTTTGACGGCCGTGGTGACTGCGGCGCGGGTATCCCCCTTGAGGGCCAACCCAAGGGCTTGTGACATTTTGGAAACCAGGGCTTCGTTCACCATGGTGGCGACGTGAAATGCCGAGAAGCCCAATTCGGACATGGTCATAAAATTAGAGGCCTTGAGGAGATTGTCGTAAAGCTTGCCGCCGACTTCCCACTTATGCCACCCGGAACTAATAAAATTATTGTAGACGCGAGCGAACCCTTCCGGCGCATAGGCCTGGAGGTTGTGAAGTCCGCCGCTCTGCGCCATGACGCCATCTAGGGGGGCCCAGCCTTGGTGCTGCGCGCCGGGCATGAACCGTTTGATAAGCCCTTCGTTCTCCCCCCGCTCGAACATCTCGATGGTATGGAGGTAACGATCCATGTTGGTGACGTAGAGCATGGTCTGTTCAAGCGGGTTGGCGGTGATCGGAGTAAAGCCCTGCTTGAGCCCTTCCAGAACGGTGGGGATCGACCGCTTCTTGGTGGATCGGCTGCTACCTTCTTTGACATTGGCGAGCGCCCCTTTCTGCTGGGGGGCATAATCCTGCCAAAGGTGCTGGTAATACCCGTCGATGAAATTCGCCAGCGCCAACTTGTTCGTGGCTTCCGCACGGGTCCGGCGCTCTTGGTAGATCCGCTGCATCGCCTCGGCCACCGGGGCTAACTCCTGGTCGGCAAACGGCCCCTGGGTATTGCTCTCAATATGTTCAATCAGTTTGCCGAGGCGGGAAGAAAACGACGAACTTATGCCGTGCTGGATGTCCGCAATATCCTTCTGGAACTCGGGTATCAGGGGTTCGATGATGCTCTGGAAGCGATCAATGATGGGCCCCCCGGCGCTGAACCGATTCGCCGGGACGCTGATTGGCTTATTCTTAGAGCCGACTTGTTCTAGGGTATGCGCGGCCTGCGCCGACGACCGTTCCGATTGCCCCAATAGTTCCCGCTTGATGGCCTCGGCCCGTTCCGCGGCAGGGTCCACCGTGGTGGGGGAAAAAACCTTCTCAAGCATGTCAGCGGCGGGCTGGAAGATCGCCTTGGTCTTCTCTCCAATGCCGGTGGCACCGGCGGCCCGCAACCCGGCAACGCCCGCTTTCTCGGCCGCAAACGGCACAGCAGTCCCGAGGACACCGGCGACATACGCTCCACCAACGTGGGCCGCATACTCTTTCAGACTACTAGGCTTGTTGGTGTTCCCTTCTTCGGCCATCGCGCCTGCAACAGAGATGGCGGGCTGAACGCCGAAAGCCTGGAACAGCATATCTTTAACCGCATGGCCGAACGGAGTCGCTTTGAATGCCCCCATTGATACGCCAGCCACCATACCCTCGATGGCCGAACCGCGAGTGGCGCGTTGAAACGCCCCATCAGGATCGCCGGGGGTCTGCTGGAGTTCTTTGGCGAAATTGGGCCCCAGGGATTGGACGGCCGTCATCACCGCAGCACCGGCACCGGCACCCACAGCCCCGGCAATCGGGCCACCGACCGAGGTCCCCATGGCCCCACCGATAGCCGCGCCGCCAATGGACGGCGCATTCTTCACAACATTATAGGTGGCCTTCTCCGCGGCGCGGATGGGGTGAACCAGGTCACTCAGTTCAAAGGGGGAAGAGGCGACGGTCTTCGGCTCCGGGGTCTCGTCGGGCTGGCCGACAACAGACTGCGCCGACTGCTTCCATTCATGGGCCATATCGCGAAGCCCTTCGCCCACTGCGCCGGTAAAGCCGGAATCCCGCAGGGTGGACGGGTCTGAAGCCGGTTGCTGGGCGTTGATACCGTTGTCGCCCTGGGCTTGCTTCATACGCATCCGCGCCCTGGCGAGAGCCAGGGCTTGTTGTTGCTCAATGGTGAAACCCGCGTCGGCCATGGGAGTTTACTTCTTTGCAAACAGTTTCTTTTCATCTGGGGTCATATGGTCCCAGGTGTCTTGATCGATGTTATCCGGGCGCGGGACGTCCCCTACCCCGGCGGGCGCGCCCTTGCCGGTCTCAGGGTCGGTGCCATAAATCTGGGTGGTAGCGTTGCGGCTATCCTCCATAAGCTTGGCCGCGGCATCGCGCCGATCCTTCAACTTAACATAGGACCCGTAGTCCCGGTCGTGCGGGGATGGCGGTGAGCCTAGGTGCGTTTTCTCAATCTGGTGCATCTGCTCATTCGCCAGCGAGTGCTGGGTGGCGGCCTCACGGTAGTGCGCTTGAATGCCTTTGATCTTCTCGGCTTTCTGAGTGGCCTCGCGCCGGGCGTCCACCTCATACCGCTTATCTTCGCTGCGTTGCTGGAGGGCTGTATACTTATACTGCATCTCCGCCTCGTCCTTCTGGCGACGGTAGTCCAGCACGTTCTGCGCGGCCTTGTGGCGTTCGTCTAGGGTCAGGGTGAAATCGGCCTGCCGGTTCTCGTCCACCCGAATACGTTCATTCAAGGTGGCGTACTGGTATTGCAGCTTGGATTCCGCGATCCCCTTGCGGGCCTCGGCGGCTTCCTGCATTGCCATCTTGCGGGTGTCGATACCGTAGCGGGTATCCTCCGACCGGGCCTTGGCCTCGCGAGCGCGCTCCTCCAACTGGGCGGTCTTGACCTGCATCTCGTTCCGCGCCTTCTCTTCCACCAGGTCAAGACGGCGGGTGGTGGCGGCGTCACGGCTGGTGCGATCCAAAGTGCGGTCGTTTTCTCTGGCGGCAAACTCCAGGATTTGTTCGTCCAGCTTTTTGTTCTTGAACTCGGTCTCCAGTTTGAGGCGTTGGTCGCGGGTATCCGCGGCGCGCTGTAAGTAGGCCACCTTATCTTTTTCGTTTACGTCAGCCTGCTGGGCGCGGTGCTGGTCAGCCCACTCCCGTTCCTGGAGCGCCTTGGCCCGAAGATCAAACTCCCGCTGGTCGCGCTCCTGGTGGTACTTGATGGAATCGTCATGGGCCTGCGCCCGTTCGGCCGTACTAAGGCGTGAGTCCTGGGATCGCTGGTCGGCCTCTCTGGCCTTTTCCTGCAAGGTTAAAATCCCAAGGTGTTCTTTCAAGGCCAGGTTCTTAAAGAACTCGTTATTACGGTCGCGCTCAATATCGCGCTTCAGATCAAGTTCATGCCCCCTATACGCCAGGGTGCCCTCATGGAACTCTTTCGAGTCCTTGATCTTTTCGAACTCGGCGTCGATCCGCTTACCGGCTTCTTCGTGCCGGTTCTCTTCATGGCGTTCGCCTAGGGAAATGCGCGCCCGGTTGAACTCCTCGTAGGCCTGCTCCTTGGCTTCCTGGATGGTAAGCTTGCGGTCGTTCTGGTCTAGCCCACGCTCACGCAGATCCAGCACCCGGTCCTGGTATTCCTTGGTCTGTTCAAGCTTGGCCCGGAACTCGGAATCTTTCAACTCGGCCAATTTCCAAGAGGCGTCGATCCCCATCTGTTTGAGGAAGACGGAATTGGAAAGCTTCATACTAAGACGTTCGGTTTGTTCTTCCTGAACAAAATACTGCTTATCTTTATAGGCGTCCCGGATATCCTGATGGAATGTAGGGTCTCTGAATGCCTTTTCTTTTAAACCAGGCGGGGGAGCGGGGTTCTTCATGGGGTCCCAATCAATTTTATTCCGCTCGGCATACGCCACAAGCGCCGCGTAATTAGGGTCTTTTTGAAGTTCCGCGATGTCTTTCTTTTTGTTCCAAACGAACTGATCCATCCGTAAAGAATAGTCGCGGGCGTTCTCATAGGCCCGTTGCCGGGCGTCCATCACTTTCTGAACTTGTTCAAGTTCCCACCGGCCGGTCATGATTCTGTTTTGGTATTGGGCTCCGAGGGCCGTTAGCTTGCCGTACATTTCGTCGTAATGCATCTTGTCGTCATTGACGATAGCCTGGTACCGGGTCCACTCTTCCTGGTGCATACGGAAGGCTTCTTCGGAAGAATCTTTCCAGGCTCTATAATGGGCCTCAAACTCGTCCATCTTGCCCTTCTTGAAGGCCTTCATGGCTTCAGCCCCGGCATTAAGCGCGGTGGTCATGTGAGCGCGGGCACCAAAAGAAGCGAGAGCGGCAAAGATCAAACCAGTGCTGCCCAACATTTCAGACGGGTCGGGCTCTTGGTACTCAGGAGCCTTCTCCCGCTTGAACGGTTGGGGGATGCTGTCTTTATTATTGTGGAGTTGCAACCCCATGATCTGTTTGTTGACGGTATCTAACCCTTGCTCGCCTGTCGCCATATCCGCTTTGGCCTTCTCGGCCAGAGGCTGAAGGTCTTTGCTTGAAGTGGGTTTCTGGGGGTTAAGAGCAAGATTAATCCCGGCAAAACCGGGGGAGCCAGAATAAGAATCCACCAACGCCTGGGCGGAAGGCTGATCCTGTTGCTGTTGGTCGGCCATAGCTTATCACCCTGCGGGGTTATTGGAGCGGAAGAGGCTGCCCGACCCGCCACCCGCCAGGGCGCTGGCAAAATTAGCGATGGATTGGGACAGTTGGTTATCCTGTGCGACGTTCTGTTGAACGACCTGACCGAGCAGCGCATCGCCTTGTGTGACTTGTTGGGCTCCAGCTTGGTACAGGGCCGTAAGGATTTGCTGCTGTTTCTGTTGGGCCTGCAACTGAACTTGCTGAATTGCCTGCTGCTCCATGGTTGACCCTGACAAGCCCATTTGCGCGTAGGACGCCCGGACTTGGGCAATACCCTGTTGAAGCTGTTGATCAAGCAATTGCTGTTCGCCCGCCGGGAGAGTGCCGGTGGTGAGGTAATTTTCGTTGGTTTGACCTTGAGCAAGAATGTTTTGGGCATTAGCGTTCAATTGAGCCTGCCCTTTAACGGGTTGATTGCCTATGAGTGCGCTAGCCCCAAGAAGGCCCCCGCCAAACAGGGTGCTGGCTGGGATGTTTGTTGCCGCGCTGAACAGATCGCCCCCGGCGGCACCAAGGTTGCCCTGGCCGAGGTCGTTGACGAATTGTTGCATGTTGTTCACTTTATTGCCTCCTGCGCCACCGCCGCCGCCGCCGCCGCCGGTTCCCTCGCCGCTCGGGCTACTGCCTGGTGCATTGCCGTTAATCTGATTAAGCGTTGTGTCTCCGGGGGATGCCCCCGTACTGAAAACCGACGCCGCTGGCGGGGCCGTATCCGACCCAAACAGGGACTGGACTAAACCTTGGGTTGGCGTTGTCGCCGTACCGCCGGGGGCTGCGAAACTACCAGACCTCGGATCCGCCAGCACTTGGTTTTGTAGTGGCGAATTACCCGGAAGGTTCGCAGTGGACCCCGTCCTGATGCTGTTGACATCCGTCGGGGCCGATGCCGGGGTATATCCAGCACTGAGGTCCGGTGACGGGTATTGCGCCGTGTTTATATTCTGCCCCGTGTTCAGCGTACTCTGTGTCTGTAGCGGCGACGAAGTAACCGGGGCGTGGGTCGGGTCCACCGGGGTGAGAGCGTTGGGGTCGCCCCCAGCGCCGAGCGGTTGATCAAGGGGGTTGCCCCCGCTGGATAGCGGGTCCGGTGTCGGGGTGAGCGTATCACTGCTGGCCGTGGGGGTCGCGCCGTTATACGTCGCGTTTGTCTGGGCGGTGGGGCTGGCCCCGAAATCGATCCCCGACCCTTGAACCCCGCCGACTTGTTGCGCGGATAGGGTATCTGGCGCGTTGAACGACGCCGGGGGTGTGTCTGACGTGATCGAGGCTAAGGACCGCGCATCACCACCGAAGTTCGGAGTCCCGTTGGCCTGACCGGGATTTGCCAAGGCACTTACTGCTTGCCCGTTGGTAGGACCCCCGTAATTTGCATTGCCTGCATCTGCGCCCGTGCCGGGGATCGTAGAAGCCACGGCAGAAGTTTCTGAGGGGTTGATGTTTGAGGGGATTACGCCGGTGTCGCCCGCGTTGATTGCCGCAGGATTACCCCCACCGGCGGCTCCCGCGCCGCCGGGGGCTGCGCTTGTCGCGCCCGTATTTGCCACAACCCCGCCCGAAGGCGTGGTTGCATTGCCCGTTGCAGCAACATTGTTGGCATTGATGTCCGTGGGACTGGACCCGAAAACATCCCCGAGGTTTACGTTAGCGGCGATACCACCCCCGACGCCCCCGGTCAAAGCCCCCAGCCCAAGATTGCCGCCGCTGATCCCCGCTTGGAAGAGGCCGCCTGCGGCCCCGCCGACAATACCGGGGATGGTAGCTGCGCCAGTTTGCCCTGCGGCCCCGGCAATACCCGCCCCTGCGGGGCCAAGACCCGCACCAAGGCCGCCGCCGACGAGACCGCCTGCAAACCCAAACCCAGCACCTTCAAAAATATTACCGCCGGTCGCCGCCGCTTGGATGCCGCCAAGACCCGCGCCAACATAGGCTGCGGTGGCAGCGGCTTCGCCAATAGCGGCAGCGTCCGCTGCGGCAATGACGGAAGACGTAACGCCAATTTCCGTCGCAACGGCGGACACAGCTTCAACAACGGTAGTGACTGCGGCTGCAACGCCCATGACCTACTCCGAAAGATCAATACGCTGAAGATGCCCACCAGGCTCGGCACCCAGACGTTTATAGAGTATATCCAATTTAGGCCCAGAAGCCAGCACCCCAGATCGCACCCAAACTTCCCCGACATTTTTGGTTTTCAGTCTGGCAATTGCGTGGCGTTGAAGTTTAAGACCTAGCCCTGGTATCAACGGCGAAGCGTAGAATGCCATATTATACGCGGTCAATCCATCCCGCTTGGTGAGGTCAGCCCCGATGGCCGTCAACAGGTACCCATAAATTTTGCCGTTGCTTCTGGCCGTCACCACTTGAAGGTTACCCTTGGCATACATGCGTTCAAAGGCGGGCTCATTCTTATTTTCCCAATTCATAGGGGATTCCCCGATGGCGACCAAATGCTCTTTCATCAGCGGTATGGTTTCGGTCCACCATTTGCGAACGTCTTCTTCCTCAATCACGACACCCTCTATGTTTTTGGGGGCTTTAAGATGCATGTCGGTGATCGTCTGCTGGGTGATCATCTGCGACATCTTGATCATCTGAGGAAAATAAGCGCGGGTTTGGCGGATGTAAGGCTCCATCTTCGGGCTTAGAATTTTGTCATGCCAATAAGCCCACCAGCCTTCCGGGCACGGGCGTCCAAGCAAATGTTGGAAAACCGATTCACAAGTTTCTTGGGAAGTCAAACCATCGAAGGTACATTCTTGTACGTTCGGCAAACGCTTGGCGATCTGGTCAAGCTTGCGGTATTGCCGCCATATGGCGCGGGTCATGTAGGTAATGTCGAACTCCACCCCCTGCCGCTGCAAAGAGTCGATGATCTCATCAGCGGGGCGGCGCAAGGTTGCTACACGGGCGTTGGGGGCATACCGTTCCAAAGACCTCCACCATGAAGCCGCCGCGGTCTCTACCGTCCCAATGTCCGGTTGGCTGAACCAGGATTTGATGTCGTCAAAGCTACGGGAATGGCAAAGCTGATCGTGCCCGCAAAGAGTGGCCCCTTCCGTCAAGAAGGCACTAAGCCAGGTACTGCGAGACCGCGAAGTGGAAAAAACGATAAACGGCGGGGCCGTCACCGCAAGACCACCGTGGTGATAAAGCTGGGCTCACCCTCGTCGCCCTCACCGTCATGGATGAATTTCACCGCATTGGTAGAGGTTGCCCAATCCCGCATAGCCTTGAGCAGAACGGCGCGGTCCTTGGGGCCACCGACGGTGAAAATTTCGTGGACGACCATGTCCGGTTCCCACATCGTGATCTTGGTTTGGGCCAGCCCGAAGCCGGTCTTGGTACGGAAGAGCGCGAAGTCCCGCTGCCGCTGCATGGCACAGAGCCAAGAGGGGATGCGGTCGATGTCCATTTTGGGATAAAGGGCCGCAATCATCGGAGCCAGCCACTCGGCGGAACCTGTGATGTCGGCCTCGGTGGCCCGCCAAATTTCCGGCGGCGCGACGGGTTTAAATGCCCGGATGAGGGCGTCTTCCAAGAGGATTGGTTTCTTTGGCGGCGGGGCCTTGACGGCGGGTTTGAGATAGTTAGTGGCGGGCAGATCAATCGGCATCTCTGTCATCCTGTCAGGTTAAGGATTGAACGGGCTTGCATATGTTCCTGGTAGTGCAGGAGAAGCCATGTTGCGACTTGGTCCGGTTTGGTAAAATCGACGGACGTCAAATCATTGCTTGGAATGTTAAGCACTTGATCCATGTCATTATGCATAGCCTGATGTTTCCACAGCCACGACGATATGTCTTTCTGGGGCATAGGATCAATGACGTAAACATTAAGGGCGATGTTTTTCCGGGTGTAGATCGCGGTAACTATATTGCGATGCTCTGCCATATTGTTGAACGACCAGAAACCTAGGTCCCGGTCATCCATGGGGTTATTCAACAGGCCGGGAAGCATCTTAGCGGTCTTTCCAAAGCACCACGGCAACGGCGCATATTGCGCCTATGCCAACTATATATCCTAGGATCGAAACCATTTCGGCACCTTCCTTGGCGGTGGGTCTCTGCGTTTGTCATCGTGAGGTTGCGGGCGCATCAGGCCACCCCGAGGGCGTCCTTGGCTTCCGCCCAACATTGCAACCGATCCTGATACCCGTTGAGTCCGCCGTTGATTCGTTTAGTGATGGTTTCAAAATCACCGTTATCGGCAAAAGCGTTTAGCCCTCGCCTCTCCCAGAATAAAGCAGCAGACCATGCCGCGTAAAGGGGGGCCGTCAGCATGTCGGGTTCGGCAATGAGATCGACGTTCATAAGATCGCCGTAGGTTTTATAGTTCGCCCGCCCCGTGATCTGGATCAAACCGCGGCCTTTGAACCGGGGGCCATCTCCTGGCTCGGTATTACCGAGGTCGGCGCGACCCTCATACGCATTGCCAGAGGCGATCTCTTCAACGTAATGGAGGCTACCGCTCTCATGGGCGATCTGCGCCAGGAAGGCTGCGATACGCTCGGGGGTGTTGACGCCGCATTCATCGCAGGCGTCGGATATGGGCTGGGCAAACCGTGCCACATTGTCGGCGCTGGCGTGGGGCATTGCGGCCTTGAGTTGGTCTGCTGTAACGCCCATGGTTAGTTTTTCCAAAAATGGTCGATGGCAAGTCCGACGGCGGTGCCAACAGCGGCGAAGATACCACCCGCTAGGGACGCTTGCCCTTTGGTCTTGGCGATTTCGGTGGCGTGGCTTTTGCTTTCTTCGAACAGTATGTTGATCTGCCCAGAATGCGTTTCGGTGCGTTGGAGTGCCTTGGACAAGTCACCCTTTATTTCCCAAAGGAGTTTTCTGATTTCTTCTTGGTCGGTCATAGCACCACACATCCAACAAAAGTGAACCCTGCGGCCGCGCCTGCGGCCAATTCATAATAGGCTTCCCACCCATCAATAAAGTTGTTTGGACCCCAGGTGGGGACTTGCTTGTTGAAAAGAAGCGCCGCTACCAAAACCGGGAACGCCCCTGCGGGGGCAACCCACCAGCAACTCGTCAAAGCCGCGACCGCAACGGGGAAAGGCAAGAACCGAGCCGCCAACAAAGGAAGCTTCTCATAGTTCTGCCCTAGCAGCATATCCCCATATAGGAGGGCCGCGAGAACCGGGGCAATCCAAAAATCCGGGGTCATAAAATAATGGATGCCTGCGGGGACCAACAGAAGGGAGAACAGAACAACGCACATGGAATGTGTGATACCAAAGCCGCCGCCCCATCCGCCCATCAAGTGACGGACCATCGCTCCATAAACCGTGGCAAGGATGATGATTAGAGCGGTCATAACGCACCTATCTGTGTCGTTGTAAGCCCCGCTTCTTGGGTGCTTGTTAGAACCGCCACTTGAGTAGTGGTAAACGCCGTCATCTGAGTTGAAGTGAGAGCGTCGATTGATGTTGAGGTCAGTCCACTCAATTGAGTTGCATTCAATGCCTGTATTTGCGTCACGTTGTCAGTGAGCAAATCAAGGTTGGCCCGAAGCGCGGCGATTTGGGCGTTAACATTTGCTAGCCACCCGCCATCAGTCCCAAGCATCGCCTCCCGCATACGGCGTTGGGAAACAGTGGCTTCCAGCGCGGCAATTTGTGCCAGGATAGGGGTGTTACGAGTGGCAGCGGTGGCAGTCCATGCCGCGCCATCCCAAGTGTAGGTCGCGTCAGGACGTTGCGGGACGGGTACACTGCCGGGGATTGCGTCACCTTCATGGTAGCCGAGTTCTGGATTGATGTAGTAGCCCATTAGAAAGCCCTCCGAACGCGAATGCGGTACGCCCAATTGGCAGAAGTAAGGGTGACAGACGCACCGGAACCGTTCTCAGTGACAAATGCGGCAGTTCCGCCAGTTACGGCAGAAGATGAGTTTCGGTAACGGTAGGTTAGGCATGGCGCAAAGCCACCAGAACCCACGGCGGTATAAGCATCCTGTATGGTTCCGACCGTTGAATATACACCGTTGTCAGCCGTCAGACAGAGCAATTCCACCTTAACGTCCTTGAGGCTGGTGCCGAGATTGTCGGCTGCGGTCATGGTGCTGGCGGTGGATGGAAGGCCATTCTGCCACGCCTGAACATACTGCCCTTGGAAGGCGTAGCTGATCACACTGGAAATGGTGCTGACACCAGCAGTCGCTTCGCCCACACAGACAGTCTGAGTGGCTGTGAAAGTCGGGTTATTCCCAGAAACGACGGATGCAGCAGACGGGGTTTTCCACTGGTAGTTCACAGTGTCAATCCAGCTTGATGCGTAGCCCGCTGCCGCAATGTTGGGCAGCGAGACTGGGACGGAATAGGTGGTCCCGGCTGGATGCTGGCAATAGGGCAGGAACTCAAAGCCTTGGGCATTGCCTGTAAGGCGGGTATCGGACCCTGATACGTTGACATCCCCAACGTACATCTGGGTCATACCACAAACCTTAACGGCACTTGAAACAGTCTGGTCAAGAACACCGTTGACGTAGACAAAATACTTACCCGCCACCGCATCGAAGGTCAGTTCAATGAAGTACCAAGTTCCAGTTACAAGGGTTGCCGTGCCAGTAGTTGCGTTGGCGATATCGTAAGAAGCAGCAGCAGAAGACAAGTACAGCGTCACCTTCCCTGATGTGCTGATTGTAACCCCTACCCCATAAGGGCCAGACAACAGCATGCACATAAGTCCGTTTGCCGCCGCCAAGCTGCTCGACTTAAACCAACCGCGCATTGCCCAACCACCGTTACCAAAGCCACTGGGGCTAAATGCTGCGCCATTGTAGCTAAAAAATTGGGTTGATCCGTTCAGGACGGCGTAATAGGTGCTAGCGATAGCCGGGGTGGTGTTGGCAAATGTAGCCGAACCTGTGTTGGTCCATGGGTTGCCGAAATCGTCTGTGGAGACATTGTTCAGTGTCAGGCTTACGTTTCCCGCTTTATTATACGCAGTGCCGTACTGAGGCGGTGCCAGAGTGGTTGACCAAGTGCTGGTCGAGGACGAGGCGTAGGTTTGCAAAATATAGTTCAGGGTGTTTGCAGAGCAAGCTGCTGTGTTTCCACCAGATACTAGCTGGCTGATAACGTCACTTGCGCCGCTGGTACCGAAACCATTTGCGTAGCTGGTCGTCAGCGGAACCGTGGCTGTGTAAGCCGGGGTCAGGCCAGAGCCAGTGGTCAAAAACGAAGGCACACCTGAACTGGAATCGCCATCAAGAACGGTTTGTCTCACGCCACCGCTGGTGCCGCCACTTCCGACAATATGCCCACCCAGCGTTACGCCGTCATGGATGCGAATGTTATAGGCGGTGGTATCGACAGAGATGGCCCCCGAGGGATGCGCCACCGCGTTGTTCTGGCTGGATGTACCGTTTGGCGGAATCAAAACGCCCATGATGAACCCTCTTAGCTAACCGTTCCGAAGTTGATCGCCTGCTGCGACCCGCTCGACGTCGTGACGGTGGATATTGTAATACCAGAATCTTGCAGGATTGTACCTGTTGTACCGTTAAACGTGGCGATATGCCCGGATACTGACGATGCAGGCCCGACCACGTTGCCCGCGCCCGAGGGGGTTGTCCACGTCCCATCGCCGCGAAGATAGGTCGAACTGGAAGGGGTCCCGGTAATTGCAGGGATAGCAGTGACGGACACTATGGCCCGTCCCGTCGAAGGAAGGTATGCCAAAACTTTCCACGCCCCGGAGCCTTGGTACTGGCAGATCATGCAGTCGTTTGCATTGGTGGTGATGTTTACCGCACCAGGAAGGATGAGCGTAGAAGCGTTATAGCTGACGGTTGCCGCCCCAGAGAACACGACAAAATAAATAGGATTGCTGGACGAAGCACTTGACCCAAAAGACGATATCGTTGCCGTGCCAGTTATGTTTACGCAGATCGTCCCCGCAGTCCCGAGGTCTGTCGTGGCAGCCGAGGCTAGAGTTTGTGCTGGACCCCAGAAAGGAATCGTATTGAAGTTGGCGTCCAAATACGACATTTGGGCTGCGGTCAAGCTTGCAAAAACATATGGGTATGTAGGTGCAGTCATAGAAGCCTCAAATCGTCAACTGGTATTGCTGATAGATCGTCGTCAAAGACACCACGGTGAAATCAGATGAAGAGGATTGTACCGTCAGTCCGAGCAAGACACCAGCCGTATCAAGCGGCTCATACCCTACCGGAACCCCCGCAATAAGCCAATACGCCGTACCACTGGTGGCCGTCCAAGTGGTAGCACCAACTATGCCGCTTGCCCATGCCACCGCGTTGGGTATGAAATTACTCAGCGTCTGGGACGTCCCTCGCTCATTCTCGATCAACGTCGTAAGAATGGCGGGTTGGGTGATGGTCGTATTTTGAAGAAGGACGTAAAGCCGAACAGCATGTTTGGTCATCATATAAGACGGCTTATCCCACAACTTGGAACGCACCGTTTTGGTAATGTTGGTGGAAGCCGCCTGGAACAGGGGGTAGACCAAGTTACCATCGGTGCCATACGCAGTCATCACCGACGAATACTCGCGGTAAGTGACGAAAGTCAGGGCGTTGCCCGCCGCTACAGTAAGACCTGTGTTGCCCGGAACGCCGCCGCTGGTTCCTGATAAATATTGTGAAGCCGTCCACCAGCGATGGCCGTCCCACATAAGAAGCGCGTTACGAGGTAGCCCTGTGATCTGGTCGGTAATCGGGAACAGCAGCATGTAGACGTGAATGTCAAACACGGTTGCAACGGCCGCGGATGGCAAGAACGTAGCGGGCACCGTAGTGTTTTGCAAAATACCGTCAAGCGGACCAGAGACCTTTTCAACCGCGCCGCCGTAGATCGCGTGGATGCCAAGCGCATTGGCAAAAACAATGGCGCGGGAATACACCTGGGTCGAACTTGCCCACGGGGTGCCAAGCTGGGGATCGACGTTCTGGTTGGTGAAAGTCGTTGTCGCCGGGGTGCCGGAAGTCTGAACGCCCGAGATGTAATTCACCGACGAGTCCGCGATGGTGTACAGGAAGCCCGATGATTGCTTGAGCGACACATATTGTTGCTTCAAGAAAGAATCCGACGACTGGAACGCACCACCCCCGTCAGGGGTGCCGAAGTCCGATACGGAACCCGGCGCTGACAAATATATGTTTGCGCCGTTCGCCACCCAGACGTGGGAAGAATAAATCTCTACTGAACTCCCGCTGATGCCGAACGGCATGAGACTAGTCGTGGCTGTGGCGCAAGGGCTGCCGCCGCCCGTCACTTGGAGGACCGGGGTTAACGTATACCCATTGCCGCCGTTTGTCACAGTGACGGAAGTTACAGCCCCTCCCGCCGCAACGGGGGTCAACGTCGCTGCCGTAGAATAATTGCCACCGCCAAGAACTGTGATTGTGGGGGCTTGCGTATAACCCGTCCCGCCGTTAACGACGGTGACGCTGGTGATTTTGCCGCCACTCATAACCGGGGTAAGAATGGCCGTAGAGGCCCCGCTACCGCCGCCAGTGAAGTTGATGGTTATCTGATCCCCGACTTTATATCCGCTCCCCGCAGACGTAATGACAACGGAGGTAACCGCCCCGTTTGACACCTGGGCCGTAAGCGCAATTCCGCTTCCGCTGCCTCCGCTTACACTGACCGTCGGGGCCGAGGTATAGCCCAGCCCGCCGTTTGTGACGACCACTTGAGGGCCTATCGTACCGGCCGTATGAAGAGTGCTTTGCTGGGCGTTCCACACCCAATACCCATTGGTCTGCGACGAACAGAAAAGAAGGTACTGGTTACTCCATTGCGCCACGCCGGGAGGGGCTGCCGGGGCTGCCGTAGTGATTGTCCCCGCAGGGGCAATAGTGGTGACCGCATTGGTGTTGAGGTTAAGCTGGTACACCCCGCCACCCGAGCCTGCGTTATAACTGGTGAAGGCCACCATATAAGCTTGGTAGTTTGAATTGCCGAGGGTGCCCTGGCCGGAATTAAAGAAGAAGAAATTGACGATCTGCTGCCCGTCCGGGGTGGCAAAGATCGGAGCCCCCGCATCCCACAGAGTGCGGAGATTGTTCTTGCCGATAGGCATAAAATTGTCGCACCAGTACATCTCCTGTTCCTGAATACCGGGGCGGGATGCGCGAGTGTTCAGGCCTTCAAACCCATCAAAGATGAAAGCATCAAAGCCCGACGGTAAACCGGGGATCGGTTGTTGGGAAGCGGGCGGGCTAAAATCACCGGCCATGGGTTACCCCCGACCGTATGGGCTAACCGTCACCATGGGCTGCGAGAAGGCGCGAGCCCGCTTAACAAACTTATCGTACTCGCGCCACATGCGGTCGGCGTCAGCCAAACGATTGGTTCCGCTCAAAGCCAAATAGGAGGCGAAGAATGGTACAGCATCGGTCCATGGGTACGGGATAACCTCGACCGTGGCATCGGTGACCAAAGCTATGGGCAAGCAAATGCAATCCCACTCCATGGTGTATCCCGTGTTGGCAACCGGATAGAGGTAGAACGACCCGCTGACGCCTTGCCCGTATTGGCATCCGATGGCCGGGATATCCTGATAGGAATTTGACCAGTTACGAATTTGGGCTTGGTACATGGAAAAGGATTTACGCTGTACGGTATAGCGGAGATTACCCCAAATGATGGACACACCTTTGACCGCCAAAACTTGCGAGTACCCCGCCACATTGGCAAAAGTGATGAGAGAGAACGGGTAGACTTCTTGCCCCTGGACCGTAACCATGCCCGCTTCATTGCCACCACCCACAGCGGCCAGGGTCGGGGCCACAGTATAGCCAGTGCCGCCCGACACAACCGTGACCGAAGTAACCGTGCCGCCGGAAACAACAGCCATGAACGTAGCTGCGGTGGAGTAACTGCTGCTGGTCACAGTGATTGTGGGAGATGCAACATACCCAGACCCACCCGACACTACGGTGACCGAAGTTACAATCCCGCCCGCGATGTTTGCGGTGAAAGAGGCGTAGCTGGTGGGTGCCGACGTCGCAAGATAGCGAACGCATTGGGACTCGGCGGCGATTTGGTTCCGCGCCGTGTTGATGTAATTTATGATTGTTGCGTTGGTATACAGATTACCCGAGGGGTTCCCCAGCAAGTTGAGCGTCTGCGAGATGTAGGTTGCTAGCATCTAAAGACGCTCCCCTTGCTGGAGCCCTAGGATTAGACCGGCTGGATGAACAGGTAATCCGTCACCGAACCGAGAGTGGCCGAAGCCACCGCGACCGTGGTCGGGGCCGCAGTACCGATGGTGGCACCGATGGTCAACGCCGGGGCCGCCTGGAACAGGCCGCCGTCGATCAAGCCCGTTTGCGGCGTAGAAATCGCCTGGGTCGAGACCGTGGTGGTGGACATCGTGGCTGAGATCTGCGCCTGACGGGGCAAGAAGTAGCCAGCACCAATCGCCGGATTGGCGATGGTCGGGGTGGCCGTGGTCAGACCGCCAACAGTGTTGATCGAGGCCGCGGTGTTGGACGAATAGCCCGTACCAGCGGTCGAGACCGTAACCGAGGTGATGGTCAAGCACATGACCGGGGTCGCCGTAGCCGAAGCACCGCCGCCGCCCGAGATGGTCAGGGTCGGAACCGCCGCAATCGGGGTGCCCGGATTGGTGCAAACCACCGCAGTAACCGTACCGGAACCGCCGAGAACCGCCGTAGCCTTAGCCGTCGTAACCGAGACCGTCGAGGTGGTCTGGTAATTCGGGTCCATGGAGTTCGGGACAATGGTCACGGTCGGGGCCGAAGTGTAGCCCGCGCCCTGATTGTCCACGACGATGGAGGTAACCGCGCCGCCCGAGATAACGGCGTGAGCCGTGGCCGGGATGCCACCGTTCGGCGGGGCCGACAGGAAGACGTTGGGGGCCATGGTGTAGTTGGTACCGCCAGCAGACACGGTGACCGAGGTCACAGTACCGCCGAGAATAGCCTGCCAGGTCGAGGAGCCCGAAGACACGGTGACGGTCGGGGTCGAGGTGTAGCCGGTACCGGCGTTGGTCACCACGGCACCGACGGGGCAGCCGGTCAGGTTGGCGATGCGATAGTTCGCGCCGTCCGACTGAACCAGAGCGGCACCGCTGGGGCCCGCGCTGAAGGCGAACCACAGGTTAGAGACAGGGTCCAAGACCTGGAGGGTCGAGTAAGGACCAGGCTGCACCCAGTAGGTTCCCGCCGGGATGGTGTACACTTCGCCAGCCGGGAGGCTGATGCGGTTGGCACCACCGAACGGGGTATTACCCAGGGTGTTAGTAGGAAGCGGAAGAGCAACGCCCGCGCCGCCAATTGCATTAAGAGCCATTTGCCATTCCTCCTTAGAATGCGCCGCCGGTGATGCCGGTGAGGGTCGCGCCAGAAGTGGGCTTCGTGGTGATCACGTTGTAGCCCAGGATCATAACGCCGATCTGACCGATCTGCTGCAAGGGGATCAGCGAGTAGAAACCGGAGAAAGCGAAGAACGCATCCTCGGAGACATACATGCTGGTGTACTTGGAGTTAACCGCATACGCAGCGCCCTTGGGGCAGAAGTGATCCATGAAAATCGGGATACCGTTGACGTTCAAGTTCGGGAAGCCCGACCGAGCGCCAGTGTCCATTGACCACCGCTGGCCCGGAACGAGGTAGTTCGTTTCCGTACCGATGAAGTTCGCTTGCAGAGAAGCGAAGTCCGACGGGGACATGACCACGAAGTCGGGGGCTTCGCCGCCCGCCTGATCGGTGATCTGGATCAACAACGAGGACATACCGGCGCGGGTCGTGGTGTTGGTACCCACCGAAGTGAAGTACTGACCTTGCCAGAACGAGTTGCCCGCGGCCGTGCGGCTGATGCCGCCGTAAGTGGTCGCATTGGTGCCATTGTCGAAGGCGTCAACGAAAGACGACGGCATCAAGCTGTTCGCGGTGTTGTTGGAGAAGATGGCCGAGCCCATCTGCTGGGCGGTAACCGCCTTGACGTCGTTCATACGAACGTCGAGGATCGGGATCACCGCCTCAGTGGACTGAAGCAGGGCTTCGCCAAGCACCAGCGGGACCGGCACGACGTAGTAGGAAAGGTTCCACTGGCCGTCTTGGATGCCGGGGATGACTGCGGGCTTGTTGAACGCGCCCGAGTAGGCGGTCCAAGCACCCTGCACCATCGACGCACCCTGGACAGGAGCGGTGATCTGCGACAGACCGCCTGCGGCCTTCTGGGCATTACCCAGCAGCAAGCACATGGCGGGGGCCGAGTAGTATAGGTTGACAGTGACCTTCGGAATGAACGCCCGCCGAGTTACGGCATTGATCTCATTGTAAATTGCGCCGGTCCCAGGGACGACGCCGGTGCCAGGAATCGGCATGGTTTACTCTCCTAAGTTAACGATCGCGCCAGTTAGGCGCACGGAACTCATTCAGAACTTCGTTAACCATCTTGCGAGAGAAGGCGTCGGGGTCTGACATGAGTAGCTTGTGGTCGGCGTCACTCTCAGCAGGCTTTGCAATATCCCAAGCCTTGCTGAAGTTAACCGGCGCGACCATTTCCTCTTTGGCGGGGTTCTTCTTGGCGTACACGGCCTCGGCGTGGTCGTAGTTCGCCAACCCTTCCGCCTCCATCAACTTCTCGACGGCCTCGATACCTTCATCGGTATAACCCAACTTGCGAAGCTTAGACCGACCGTCGCGGACGATGGACTCGAACTTCTTCTCGAGTTCCTTCTGCTGGGCGGCTTCTTCCTTTTCGGACATGCCCTTCTTGAGACCGTCAATTTCCTTGCGAAGGGACTCGGTCTCAGACAAGGCGGCCTGCTTGGCTTCGTACTCGGGAATGACCACCGACGGGTCCACTTCCTTGATCAGGGCGTGGAGACCGGCACGGGTCTTGGGGTTATTGCCGATACGGTCGAACAGCGCCTTTGCGCTGCTCTTCACGTTATAATCGGCCTCATCGACTTCCATCAGCGGCATGATGGCGGTTCCTTATATTACGAGGACTTGGTGTGGTCGATAACCAGATCGTTCCGAGTGAACGCCGGTTTCGTATGCGACTTGCGGGCACCGATGTCCGACTTATCGAAATCAATGCGGAAAACCCGTTTGTCGTTATCGGGGATAGCCCGTTCGGGCATTTCGAAGTAAGGGGCCTTAGCCATGATCGTAATCCTTATTCCGCTGCGGGGGGAGGCGCGGGTGGAGGCGCAGCCCCGCCACCCTGCTGTTGTTGCATTTGACGCATCAAACCATCCATCGGGGCCTGCTGGCGTTGCTGGAGGGCGAGTTGCTGCGCCATTGAATTTTCAATACCCTGCGAGGTCGTACCTGGCGGAACCATCTTGCCAAGGTCCTCGATGCATTTAAGAAGCTTCTTCCCCGGCTCGGTCTCAGGACCGAGGCCGGGGAGAGCCGCAATTAAGAGGTCCATAGCCGACTTGACCTTGGAAAGGGACGCCACTTGCAGCCCGCGATTGGGCGTAGGAAGGGACATCGGGGAGGAACCGATTGGCGGTTGACCCGGTGTTCCCCCTGCTCCAGCAGGCGCTGGAGCGGGTGACGGCATTCCAGGGGTGGGGACGGCCGTGGACATCTAATTACTTGCGCTTACCGCGATGCGAACGACGCTTAGCCATAGTGGCCTCCTGCGACAGGGGTTAAGCCCTCCAGGGGTTCCTCTTTCAACCGCCGACCTGTAGCTTAACGCCGCAGGAAGCATGTTGTGCCCCAGGAGTAGCAGTCCAGACTTTGCGGCCAAACCACCTATGGGGTCAACGAACCGCGCCTTCCGAAATTTGTTCCCTTTGTACTTCTGCATTCTGTGTTATCTTTTGTTAGTTTTCATTACGAGGACGCCATGGCTGACCCACCGCTGATGACTGTGAAAGAGGCTGCCCAATATTGTCGGGTAACCCCCGCCTTCTTCTACAAACAAGACCCCAAAACCCCGCGACCCCCACACATTCGGATCGGGCGTAAGATGATGTTCCGCAAGGACCATCTGGACGCTTGGTTGTTGCATCAGACGAAAGGACTTCCTGATGTCGGTTAATTCTTCCGCCGAAATGTTTAACAAGGCCATAGAAGCGCAGACCAAAGGCGATATGAGCCTAGCTTACCAACTCTATGTTGCCGCAGTCATGCTCCGTCCCCCCGCCGCCGGGGCCTGGAACAACTTGGGCGTCATGCTCAAGGAGAATAAAAAGCATTTACAGGGTAAGCTTGCACTGGAAGCGGCCGTAGCCATTGAGCCCTGTGCCCATTATTACAGCAACCTGGGCGACGTCCTGTGGGACCTAGGTGAGTATGATTATGCCGAGTCCTGCCTTCGCAAAGCCCTTGAACTTGAGGATACTTGCGCCCCAGCCTGGTACGACCTCGGCCTGTCGTTGATGGCTACGAACCGATTTGAAGAAGCAATGAAATGCTACGACCGTGCCCTTGAGTTGGCCCCAGATCGTCACGACTTCAAATTTGGCCGCGCCGTTTGCTTGCTTACCATGGGGGACTATGAACAGGGCTTCCCGGCTTACGATTGCCGGATCGAGTACAAGATCGACTCCCTGCTCAAGATGCCGTACCCCATGTGGCGCGGTGAAGACATCGCCGGGAAGATTCTCTATATCTTCGCGGAGCAGGGGCTGGGGGACTCCCTCCAGTTCATCCGGTTCATCCCCGAATTGGTTCGTCGGTACCCGCAAGCCAAGATCACCATTGATCTGCCGGGGGCTTTACGCCGTTTGTTTAATAAGTTTTTCAACAAGCACAAGCTGAAGATCAAGGTTCGGACCATGGGGGACCCGCTGCCCGCAGCCGACTATTTCATGGCGCTGACATCGATTGTAGCAAGGCTGGGGTATGACAAGTCTGACATATCAAGCCTCCCTTATCTAGAAGCCCCGACAGAAGGACCACATGTCGATAGGGACAAGAACCTTGCGGTCGGTATTGTATGGGCTGGTGACCCCGCGCATGAGAAAGACAAGCACCGTTCAAGCACCTTGGAAGCTTACTTGAAGCACCTTTACCACCCCAAGATTGATTTATACTCCATTTTGGTGGGGCCGAGATCGCAAGACATCCAACTGGATGCGGCGCAAGCTTTGGTCCGCGACATGAGCCCGACGATCAAAGACATGGGGGACACGGCTTACATTGCCAAACAGCTAGACGCTATTGTCACCGTTGACACGTCCGTCGCCCATTTGGGTGGTGCCCTCGGGGTGGAGACCCATGTCCTGCTTCCAATCCACGGGATCGATTGGCGTTGGTTCAACGAAGGCGGGACGTCAATCTGGTATGATAGCGTCACCCTGTGGAGGCAGTCCCGCGTTGGGTGCTGGGACCGCCCGCTTGCCGCTCTTGGAAACTATTTGAAGGAGAAAGCGTCATGCCGCCCGTGATGCAATCCACCCCGCTATCTTCCCACGTCAGCCAGATTGGGTACGACGAAGCCCAACAGAAACTTTATGTGGTATACAAAACGGGGTACACATACATTTATCACGACGTTGAGCCTGACGTGGCAGACTCGGTGATAAACGCCCCGAGCGTCGGGGCAGCCCTTCACTCGGATATCAAAGGGCTATACAACTTTACGCGAGGTTAAAATGGCAAACACGGCTAAAGTTAAAGCGAAGAAGGGTTACGCCGGGCTCAAGGACACCGGCGCAGATAAGCTTTCCAAGACCATGAAAGCAAAAAAGACGACCAAGGGCAAAGCCCTTCTCGGCAAGTCCACCGTCAAGGGCGTATCCCGCCGGAAGACGATTGCCTAATTACCCTTGGTGACCACCATGGCTCCCGCCATGGTGGCCCCCCTTATGGAGCAACTCTGGATGCTCCTTCATAAACTTCGCTTTCTGTTCCTGCATGACCTTCCACTTCTCTTTCAGAAGATCGCGGGTCGGGACGGGCAGCATATCCAGAACGCTCTCACCATCAATGACTTGGGATTTAAGCAGGAACGCCGCAAGCTGGGCGTGATCGTCCTGATAAATCGGACTGGACGAATGGCTATCCACCGACACCCGGAAATCGTCAGGGATGCCGGTCTCTAGAGTAAAGTCCGTTTTATCGTTCTTTGGGTCCGTCCAATACGCTTGGGGGTTCTTGGCCCGCATGACCCGGAAGACCTTGTCCGCCACGTCCGCGCACTGCCGCTCGATCACCAGCGCCCTGTCACGAAGGCGCGGGCTGGCCGTTTTCAGAAGAGTCTCTGCGTGATTGCCAGCCCGCACACCAGGCTCACCCTGCCCAGACAGAATGTTGGAGAACCCGGAGGTCTGCTCCATGAATTTCATAATGCTCTCGATCTCGGAGAACGCCGCCTCGGGAAGCTTGGGCGTCAGGTCCTCAACTTTGGCTCCGGGGTTCTCGTTGGCGATCCACCCTGCGGTACGGAACTGATCGTAGTTCTCGTCGTTCATTCCGCTGAAGCCGGTAAAAGCAAAGATGCGATCATACTGGAGGGACATCACACGCCGAATGTCTTCCAGGCGTTCGGTCATCATGTTTTGCAATTTAAGCAAAGGTTCCAATTCTGACCGGCCCCATAAATAGCCCTGCATCCGATTGGCCTGGATGAAGCCATAGGGGTGGTAGTCTTTGACAAACATATTGCCGCGCTTGTCCATCCGGCTGATCGGGATGTCGTCGCCCACGAATTGAAACGTCGAATAATCCTGCCGTTCATCGTCAATGACCCACACTTCATGGAGCGGGATCACTTGCACCTCAACCTCGGGCGACCCGGAAATGGACCCGGACCCTAGGACATTACCGCCGACTTGCTGGCTGTAGGGCTGACTTGTCTGGATTGCTGGGGAAGACCCAGTCAGAACAAGGGCCTGGAAAGGCGAGATGTCGTCATCCGTCGGGCGCTTCTTCAGCCACGAATGCGCCTTCTTCATAATATCCTGGGCGTCCCTGAGATGGGACACCCGCCGCCATAGATCGTCCAGCGTAATGTAGACGGTCTCGGTCATAGCCTCCTGATCACCCAAGTCATTCAAGTCTTCCCGCCACACGCCAAACTGCCATGGCATGACCAGACGAAGGCTGACGCCCCCGTGCCCCCAAAGGACCTTGGGTATCGCCGCGCCGAACGACAAGGCAGTATCCACCCCGTCGGCAAAGGTCAGGTCGATGTCACGCCGTTCGAACTCGCGGGTAAGAATGCGAGAAGCGACTTCCGCCCGTTGAAGGATGTCAGGGGTGTAGCGGTTCTCAAACTCAAGGTGAAACCGCAGATCGGTAGGCGAGAACAAATACGACGCCAACCGTTCAAGGTGACTGTCGAGGTAGTTGTACAGACTATGCTCGCCTGAGTCTGACCCAGTGTAGCGCCACCCGCGCAACGTCCGCGCTTCCTGCGCCCGCTTGGAAGCAGATGTCCGACAGACTTCAATGGTCTCATGCGCCCAGTGAAGGAACTTCTTGGTCTCTGTCGGAATCCGCATCGCTTACTTCCTAAATGTGTTGGTGCCGGGACCGGCCATACGTTGCTTCTGGATCGCTTCGATGGCGATGGCCCCGCCTTGCGGCGTACCCTTCACCCCTTGCGCCATGGCGCGGCCGTCGCCCGTCCCGCTCTGGAAGAACTGGTGCCCGGTCTGCTGGGCGTACTGCGTCACAGCATTGTTCGGAGCCTTCACGGCCACGTCGCCTTCACGCAAGTTATCCTGCATGTTGGTGATCTTCAAGCTGGGATCGCCCGCAGCCTCGGCCCGCATGGCACTGGATTCCTCCAGGTCCTTATAAGTTTTGTCTACCGACCGGGAAATATTGGACCCGCCGTAGTTCAGACGTTCCGCTGCGGCCCTTTCGGGTTCCTCAAGAAACGAAACGTGGCAGGCGGGGCATTTGGTCACCGGGTCTTCATCCGCATTGGGGTGATGCAGATAGTCGAATTTGACCGAACAGTCGGGGCATTGGTAGCGGCGAAGCAATGCCATGACCCTTACTCGTTTGCTGCGGCGTAGATGCCCGCAGCGGTCGCGGCGAAGCCGCCCGACGGGTCACCGTCGGACGTCGTGGTATAGCTGACATAGCCCCGTGAGATCAGAATGTCGGTGATCGAGTCCAGTTCCGCCTGGCTGCCAGTGAAAGCCGGGGGCGGGTACACGCTGGCGATAATCGAATTAAGGACGAGGCGTTGATTGTCCTGCATGGTCTTGCTCCTTGAGGGGGGCCCGTTGTTGCGCGGAAACGATATCAGGCTTTGCGGGCGTAGTCTCCGACTTTGACATGAGGTGTTGGTTTACAGCGTCAAGCAACTTGCGCTGCTCGGGGTGATACCACTTGTCATCGTTCTTGACGTCCGGCCACTGATTGAAAGTATACCCTCTAAAATAGGCGGGTATACCTGTCTGCTTTTCCCACTGGTCGTAGGGGCGTTTCTCGCCCTCGTTCTTCTGAGCGTAAGCGTACTGCTCCTTGAGTATATCCTTCTGATCCGGCGTCAACGACTTTGTAAACAGTTCATACGCCTGCTTAACCTGGGGGTCGCTGTTAATCAGTATGTGGGACGTAATATCCCCGGCGATATCGCTTGGCTTAGTATCCGTCCGATAGACCTCCACCCCCGGCTTATCGATAGGGAACTCTTTAGGTCGCGGCTGCTCGGGCGATCCGGCCTCTTGCGGCGGATACGTTTCCAAATATCCCTGCGCCCCTTTGCGAGCCGGGTTGTACTTGTAAGCAATGCCCGATGTGTCAATACCCGGATACTGCTGTTGCATCTGGGACCATAGGTCCTCGCCGGGGTTTGACGTCTTGCCAGGGGTGTCACTCATGGATCGGCACTCGCTTCTGTGCGGCGGATAAGCTGGGTCCGTTTGTTATACCGAACCGAGACCTGTTTGCCCCGAGGAGCATACTTTCGACTTGCAAATCTTCCGCCTGGCTCCGTTCGTCCGAGGTGCGGCGGGATGGCCGGACCTTGTCCGTTCCTATCTTCTCAAATACCTGGGCGATGGTCGGCTTCGGGGGGAATACCCCTACGGTCTGACCCGGTCCAGGCCCGCGCAAGTACAATTTATACCCTTCAAAGTTATAGCGGAGTTCCAGGTTCTTGCTCATGCCTGCTGCATGAAGGTGTTCGTTCGCTTCCCTGACCAATTGATCACGCGTATTTTTCACTTGTTGCCAGGCCTGGGCGTCTTCTTCGCGAGTGGTAAACTGCGTCTGTTGAAACGCCTGGAGCGTGTCGCGGATTTGCTGGTCTATTGATTGTAGCTTAGAGTCCTGTGCCATGTCTGACAGGGGGCGCTCAACCGGACCCCAGGCAGCCTTGCCCCATTGGACGTCGCGGCTGACGCCTTCAGTGGCAGAGGGTGGGGTCAGCTTGAGGTACTGCGGCGGCAGCAAGGACCGGAGTTCATTGTTGCGGGCCTCGACCTCCCCCGCATTGGACATATAAGCCGCGTCCGCCGGGTCGCCCTTCATTGTATACGTCCGGTCGCCAAAATACCCGGACTGCATTATATCATGGATTGCTTCATCGGTCCCGCCAGCCGCCCGATGGCTTAAATTATACATCCGATCATACGCGGTATCGTCGTGGTATAAATCACTGAGGGCGTCTACAAGCGAGACAGGGTCCCCGCCCCACCGACCGCTGTTTCTTGCCCGTGCAAGAGCCCTTCGCACAATAGTGAATGACATTTTACCGTCGGCCGTGAGGCGTCTAAGGGGGGCCAGTTTCCCAATCATAACGACGTTGGGGTCCCATACATCTAAAAAATCCCAAGGCTCCGCAAGAATAGACTCCCGTTCCTGCTCACTATAGGCTCTAGCCCCAGGGCCATATTGAGCCGCAGCCTTGGCATCTTCTTCATCCATATGCTTCAACGCGACATCGTGGATGTGCTTGTCTATTTCTTCGGGCGTCATGTTTACGGATTGTGGAATGACGTTCTCACGCGGAAGGCGTTCCCCTTCAACCCCAAACTTACGCTCAAGGGTTTTGTAAATCCGGTCCCGTCTACCACGCGGAAACACAAAATCTTGGTCGCGGGTCTTCATGTCCTTCTCGACACGGGCCTTAAACCTGGCGTCCGGTTTAAGCCCGATATGCCCGCCGCGAATCCACTCGTCGTTAGCCCCACCCTCAAGCCCTTCAAGCGACTGCACCGCGTGCTGGAGTTCGTGAAGGATTACTTTTTTGCCTGTCGTCAAGTTTGGGGCGAGGTCCGGGGCCAGCACCAATTCTTTTGTGACTGCGTTCCAATGCCCGCCGTATTTACCAACCCGCGCCCGATCCTGCCCGTCAACGATGACCTTGATCTGCCGAAGCTGGGGGTAGGCCTTGAACAACTCGGGGTGATCGATGAACTCGGAGATGGGGGCCTCATAGCCTTTCTCATGGATTTCACGAAGGGCCGTCAGGTAAGGTTCCCCTTCATCCGTCCCGGCCTTATACCGCGCTGCCCGAGAAGCTACTGCACCAGGGCTATAGGTTGCTTCATGGTCAAGCACCTCCGACCGCCAGTGCCCGTCGAACCCGCGCTCCAGACCAATCTTGCGCCAGGTCTCGGTGGGGCTCGCCCCGCGGGCCTCCATCTGCCGTGCCGCCCATTCCTTGTCAGCGACCACGTCTTCCTTCCCAGCGCCCGCCAGCCTGCGCCGTCCCGCGCCGCCGATCAGCGTCCCTGCCACCGCGGTCCCCTTGGGGGCGAACGGCGCGCCTGCGCCTTGCAGGGCAATCATATCCTGGAGGACTTGCTTCTGGGACTCGACCCCGCTCCCGCCGGATTGCCTCTCCTGCCGGTACATCTCCAGGTCCTGCGGCACTTTCGCCATGGTCTCTGGCGTGTCGGCCATGCCCTTGGCGGCGTTGATACCCAACACCCCGGTCTCATAGGTCAACAGCCGGGCGGGGAGCGACAGAAGGTCCAAATACTGGGATGTCTTCGACTTGCCGGTGGCGAGGTCGTCCGGCACGACTTTCTTCTGCAACCAATCTTTCTGCGCCTGCGCCGGATCAAACCCGGAGTCAGTCGGTACCTTGTCGCCTATGCCATACTGCTCAAGCCCAGTATCAGCCATCAGAAGTCCCACCGCCTGTTGCGTCTGGCATCCGCCGCCTGGCGGCCCCGATCCGCTGCTTGTCCATCAATGAAAGTCCGCACGATGTGCTGGGTGTAGATGTTCACTTCATCCCCCCGGCTCCGGGTCTCGCGGTCCTTCTCAACCTCATAGGTGCGGTTCTGGGCCATCAGGGATTTGCGTTCCCAATCGTTCCAGCAGCGCACTGCCAGCGCACAGGCTATCACACGGTCATCCTTCGCGCTACCGTCGCCCTTGATGGTCAAGCCGTCCTGCACGATCTTCCGCATCTCCTGGAGCAACTCCATGGAATTGAGGCGAAGCTGGCCGAGGTAAAAACTGTCCCGCATACCGGACATCATCTTGGACTTTTGATCGCCACTGGACTTCCAATGCCAGGCGTAGCCGGACCCCATACTGTCGGGGCGCTTGTACATGTACTGGCGGACGTTGGTGAAGATGTTCTTCACGCCCTTCTCATGGGCGTCCGACTTGAGGTAGCCGGTCTCGATGGTCGCCCGCATATTCCTGATTTCATTCCACACGGCTTCACCGGGGCCGGTGATTTCAAGGATGTAGCGAGCGTTGGCAAAGGTGGCGCAGAGGTGCATCAATATCCAGGCGAACTGGTAGGTCGCGATGTTGGTGTCGCAGAACTCGGCCACCTGGACTACGGCGTCAGCGTAACAGCGGAGGACGCATATTGCGTAACGATCCGCTTCGTCAGACGAACCGTATGCTGGGTCAGCGGCAATAACATAAACCCCGTTGGGGTCGGGCTCTTCCCAAATGCGAAGCGTAGCTGCCTTGGCAGAGTTGACAGGTTCAATTTGCATGGCAAGGAAGCTTTCCCCGGTATGGTATCGATACCCCATGTAATAATTGTCCTGCGCTGCCTTGACCGCTTTATTGAGTTCCGCAGCCGCAAAATAACTTGAACCTGTGAGCAGGAACGCTTCATCTTCGTGGGAAGGAAATTCCTGCTGGAATAATTGGGAAGCTTCCGTTTCAATCGTATTATCGGGATCGTGCAAATCTGGATAACGGCGGTGGCGATACCACGCCCATTGATTAAGGGTGATCTCATGGCCGTATCTCTCCTTGACCAGCTTGGCGACCTCTTGTTCCTCTTCAGTAAGCGAGGCTTCACTGTATTTCTCAAAGAGTGCCTTCTCCGCTTTGCGACGTGGATCATACGAGTAGTCAAGCTTGGCCCACCAACCGATGAAGATTGCTTTCTTCGCCAACTCGTCCGCGAGGGCCTCCTCCCAGAGTTCGTGGTAGATGTTGAAGCCCCTGGCTGTGCTTTCGAAAATATACAGCCGGTTGGGGTTCTTCTGGGCTGCCGCCGCCATAAGCGATGCTACACCCTCGGGATCACCCCAACTGGAAGTCTCGGTTGCATGAATGAAAGAGAGCCCGAGCCCGCGGCCGAGACCCCCAGAGGACGAGGATTTCTTGAGACCGGCGACAAGGTACGAGAGGCGGGACCCATTGCCGAAGGACAGGCCGGTGCGGTTGTGGGTCAGGATGGCGCACTTGTGTGTCGCCGGGAGGCTACCTATGTAGCGAGTGAAAGTCTCTCGGAACTCATCGCGAGTAGCCTCCTTGTCGAAGACCACGGCCCCCTTGGTGCCGGGGAAGTAGAACATCCAGAACAGGTCGAGGGCCACCGAGATGGTGGTGATGCCAAGCTGACGGGCCTTGAGGATGACGAAGTGGTGGATGTCGTTCGACAGGCCGTCGAACAACTCGTCAAGGAACCGGACCTGAGCCCCGTAGGGAACGAGGGGGCTTTCACCCCCCGTTTCCTTTGAGTCGATCCGAAGGTACGAGATGAAGTCCAGGAATGCCGTCTGGAAGGCCTTGACCATCTCAAGGTTCCACGGGTTGTCCTCGGTTGCGGCCTTGCGTTTCGGCGGGCGAGCCATGATCAGGCTTTCGGTTTACGGCCGCGGGGCTTGGGAGGAAGTTCGTCAAGAAGGTCAAGCTTCCTGGGTTCCGGCTCGGGAGGCGCAGAAGAAATGATCTGACCCTGAGACTGCTCGGGAGGTGCGGGCAACGGAGCATGGGGCTTCGCTTCAAGGATGTCCTGGAGGCCGTGCTTGTCCACCCACTCGCCACACCAATCGTGGGTCTCCACCTTGGGCCAGAACGCATTGATACGGTTCATTGGGTCAATATGGAACGTGGACGGCGAGGTAAACCGGCACGTTGAGTTGAGTGCTTCAAAAAAGTAGCACGCATGGCAAGACACGCTCATAGGGGGCTCCTCTGCTTCAGAAGTTCAGCCCGCGCCGCGGCCAGGCGTCGGGCGTTTACAAAACAATTTAAGGCAGCTTTGGCCGGTCCTGGCAAGTGCGCCTTACCAGCAATCCACCGCTTTACCGTGGGCAGGGACACCATCAGGTCTCGCGCCATTGCTTCCACCCAGCCGTACCCGTACAGAAACTGCCCGGTCTCTTCCAACCATTGGCGCTCGGACTTGTTTGCGGGTTTGTGTTTAGGGGTGGGGCGGCGCTGGGGGGAAGCGCCGCCCCGAGGGGGGTGTTCATGCATGAGAGGACCAATCCCAGTGAACGAGGCTTAACGTAACAAAATGGTCTGCATGGGTAAAGGGCTTTGTCAAGAAATTTCAACAGCCGACCACTGGGAGTATGGAAGGTTGTACAGAGTGTTGCGATTACCCGTGGGCAAAATTGCGAAAATTTTTTGGGGAGGACCGCGGGGTACACAACGGATCGAGTTCGTCGGTCCCTGCAGCCTGGTCGCTTTGTTGCCTGCAGCCTGGTCGCTTTGTTGCCTGGCACACTCAGCGCCAGGCGATGACCTGGTCGGATAGGGTTTATGCGTTTACACTATATATAGTCGGAAACGATTTCTAACTTTCCATAGTGTTATCAATGGGTTACGAAAAACGCTTGTACCTGGCAGCACCCTGGGCATTATGGAGCCTGGTTAAGTGCCTGGCCGGAACAAGGCACGCAAGAGAAGTGAAAAGGAATAGCCAAATGTCACGCAAATATTACACTCTGGCAATTCTAGAAGACGGTATCTGGGCCCCTCAATTTGGGGATTACGACCGGGATTGCGTAAAGTTTGAAGCGGACGATTACAAGGATCACGGTACTAAACTCAAGGATATCCGCATCATTTGTACCAAAGACGACCAGGCTTCTATTGAGTCTGCAGTATCTGCTCTTAACTCTAAGTAAGGATTACAAACATGACGATATCAATTCAAGAAAAGTCCGCCAATGGTAAGACCGGAGCCGTAGTAACTACCTATCGTGCGGGTAATACTTCACAATATGGCACATGCCCGAAAACTTGTGGGCAATGCACGACGCACTGCCCGGTATATGGCGCGGATAAAATAGACTATGGTTATGCTACTGCAGTCTATAACTGCGTCGCACCTGGAGGTGTTTCCTGGCTGTACAGTCACTTTGATTGGAAAAAATGGTATGAAGCTTTCAAGCCTATGCCAAGTAAAACTACCTTCAACTTTTCCGCCGATACAATGGAACAAGCTTTGAAGGCATGGCTTGCAGGCGTACCTACCACGGTTGTAGTACCAAAAGACTTTCCCAAGTCTACCTGGGTTGGTTTAGAGGGACCTGATGACAGTATGAAGGTTCAAGTCGTTACTTGCCCTGCCCAAACGAATAAGGAAATAACCTGCGACAATTGTGGTGATGGCGCGCCATTATGCGCCAGGGGCAATAGAACCTATATCATCGCGTTCCGATTACATGGTACCGCCACCAAAACCGCTGATACATGTTATGCAGGATCCGGCTTTCGTACTGGGCCTTATTGGAAACGGCTTTCTACCCGTCAACAATCACTTTCGGATATTGAGATGATCCAGGCATTGCGCGCCAGGCTCGAAAAACGACCAGGCGCAAAGGTTCGCTTTCATGTCGCCGGGGATATCGGCCAAGAAGGCTAGGCTTTCCTAGCCTTTCGAGCGCGCCAGGTTATCGCCTGGCGCGCTTTTCTTTTGTCTATCCGCCAGGTAAGGGCGCGCCAGGTGCGCCAATGCCACCACCAGACCTATAACGCGCCAGGATGGCAAGCGCAGTGGTACTCGCCTAGGCTCCCATATAGGCGCACCCCGTTCCGGGCGCGTAGCACCCCTTAGAATCGATTTACGAAATGGTTGCATTTGTTGTGAATTATCGCCAACAAAGTGTAAAGCTATGGGTAAAGTACAAAAAAGTGAGCAAAATCAATGGGTTGGGCTTGACCACCACGTTCAAAAGTGCCAAAAGCCAACAGGGAAGGTGCAACGCATGACCAATAAATCCAACACTTTCGGGCTAATAATTAAAAACCTGGCAGCCGGGGCTAAATACGCGTCCTGGATAGCAGATTGTGTTGGAATAAACCGTGCCACGTTTAATTCCTGGTCATGGAATAGGCAAAAACCTGGAAAAAGGAAAGTGGCGCTCTTGATTGACTCAGTGCCAACGCTCCGCGCCCAATTACTTGCCCGCCACCAAGCCGAACTTGAAGCCTTCGAAAAAGGTGCGCGAGACCTTTGGCTATTTCACCAAACGGACCCTGGACGCTACACCAGGCCGGACCCCAGCCATAAACCGATCAAGAACTAACCGGGCGAAACCCGTTACGATACAACTAATCATCGTCTGTTCTGGCCCCATCTTTATAGATATCAATCACTTAGCGTTCAACTGTTAACCCGTAATTAGCGAACAGAAAAAAACTGCACAGTCAAGTGAACAGTTGAATTTGGCGGTTTTCCGCCATTTTGACCACAACTAGTGCGACATTTTTGGGTACTGTGCGAAGTGTGCGGCGGAAAATATGAGATAGGTATATATCCACCAGGAGGGACCGGGGAGAGCCCACTGGAAGAAAAAGCCTCGCTAGTACCATATTATTCCCAGAACAGTTAGAACACTTAGAACAGTTATATATATATATTTAAACTATTTAAAACATATATATAAGAACGGCAGTTTTCCTGGGGCTTTTGCAAGATGGCAACTGTGCGATTGACTGTTCACTTGTGGCCGCCGCGACCCTCAAAACTCGCACACTTATCACTTTGTTGCCTTATTACTTCGCAAGATGGAAAGTGTGCGACCCGCCAGGTCATCGCCAGGTCAAGTGTGCAGCCGTGAACTGTTCGCCAGGTGGAGCCTGGTCGCCCGCCAGGCCGTCGCACACTTATCAAGTTGGAATAATAAGTTTAACTTTCCGAAAAATTATGTCATTGTCTCCACCGGGGGGGGGCGATTTTGCCCGC
>Ga0208875_1000056_pt1 | contig 54920 bp, 91 predicted proteins | sample CryBogCBH25Aug08_FD_184612 | JGI IMG/M metagenome (GOLD analysis project Ga0208875, IMG submission 184612) | Freshwater microbial communities from Crystal Bog, Wisconsin, USA - CBH25Aug08 (SPAdes) (version 2) | ecosystem: Environmental > Aquatic > Freshwater > Lake | place: Crystal Bog...
GCTGTAGCGTACTGCGAATTGAACAACTGTAACATACCCCGCTGTACGGTCTACACAGCATTGTATGTGCTAAAGGACCGTAGGGATGAGGAGAGAATACTGTGAAGATATGGTGAAGATACGGTGGACCATTTGACTATAGCCTCTCATCCCCACGATGAGGTCAACTGTTGTTACGCTAAAAAACCACAGAAAACTGCCCCAAAATATCCCAAAATGGCGTCAAATCTCGATGTTTTCCTCCTGATTCATTGTGGTTTCTGCCACAATTAGGCCATTTTTCCACCGTGGAGCCAACTTGACAGGACTGTGGATTCACAGTATAATAAGTATTAGAAGCAAGTATAAGTGCGCTTGTAGCTCAGTTGGTTAGAGCAGAGGACTCATAATCCTTTGGTCGCGGGTTCGAGTCCCTCCGAGCGCACCATATATACTGTAGACCAGTATATACACTATGTACAAACCGCAAGCAGTATGATATAGACTGTATAGTACAGTGGTAGTCCGATCGCTAGGCACTGTATGATGGACAGATGAAGGTAGGATCATAGATCCCCTGCTAGTACAGCTGAACCAGAGACCGTATTCTTTCGGCGGTTAAGTCTAGACTATAAAAAGTCAGGAACAATCTGGGCGGGACAGGGTCAGGACACTTGCTTAGGCTCTGTACTATGAAAGCACTACTTTTCTTAGGGAATGTAGTGCTTTTGTTTGACTGTGGATTCATACAGTAATACTAGAGTAGTATAGTACTTTAGTACTGTTGCGTAGGAGCAACGGTGAAAGTGCCAGGGGTGTGGCGTTTTATACACATATGAGTTGGAGGGTCATTGTGAAAAATGGTTGTCCAAACTGTAGAATGTTGTATAATTATGGCTTACACACTAAAAAGGAGCTAGCACTATGTTTAAACTCACCGATGCACAAAGCCAGCAAATTAACAACAGCGCATACACACACGACTACGAAGCAGAAGCTGTTGCCATATACGAAAGTACGGGCAACGACGGCATAGATGTGTTTACCGAGCGTTTTGAGCAGGAAACTGATATCGCACAACGAGCAGACTCGGAAGACATTGGCGGGCTTATCGTGTACTACAAAGGCCAGCAGTTACTAGCGTTTTACGACTACGAGCGTTTCGTCGGTACTGTATTCTAAATAGTTGACTAAAAGGGCGGGTCATTGACAGCCGGCCCGTTTTGTTGTATAATATGGGTACACAGGGGAGGAAGCACTATGAGCACCGCACGTAAGAAACGTTCAGATCGTACACATATCATCTATGAGCTCGTTGTGAATGGGCTTAACTACATCGGAGTCACTGCCAAGACTGAAAGTACTGTACTTAAAAGTGTTCGTGTTCGTGCTAATAAACACTTTTATCGCGCAAAAACCGAAGGCAAGGCTTGGCTATTGTGCGAAGCATTGAGAGAGCTTAATAGCAAAGAAGAAATTGAAATACGTGTACACGAGCTTGTTAGAGGCAAAGCGGCAGCTCATCGTCGTGAAGTTGAAATACGTAGAGCTATTAACCCTGCGCTGAATACGGATATTAGGGGTGACTAGTTGACAGCGTGAGTGTTTTCGGTTATAATACATACACTAAAAAGGAGCAAAGATGTTTTACAGCAACAAAGAATACAATTTCCAGGTACAAGAGCTCGTAGATCAGGGAATGAGCCTAACAGAAGCAGGCGCTATAGTAGAACAGCGTATGGCTCAGGACGAGGTAGAGTACAACGAATGGGTTGTAGAGCAGTTCAACCAAACACAAAAGGAGATGGCATAATGCGCAAAGAATACGATGAACTTGCCACTTACGAGCGTGATGGTTATACTATTATCGTGGATCGGACCTGGGAGGATGTGAGTCCCAGGGATCTGTTTGATGATTCAGTTATGGATGTTGAAGAGATTTGCCGTAAGATCGACAACTACACACTGGACTGGTTTATGCTTCGTGTACGTGTACTAGTGGATGAACACGAGCTGGCCAGAGAATATGTAGGTGGGTTCTTGTACGAAGATGCCCGTGAGGTACTACGAGATGGTACAGCAGAGGAAATGATTGCTGAAGCTATGATCACAGCAAAAAGAGAGGTCTATCGTATGTATAAGAAGTTCCAAGAACTCAGCTTTGCTGTTGATCGTGAGGGTGTTGTTTAATCACAACAAATACCCTTACTCAGTGTAGGGGTATTGACAACCCTCCATTTTAGCGTTATAATACACACATACACTAAAAAGGAGCGCACTATGTTTTTAAGTAACACACCCGCAAAAGCAAAATTAACTTTTAACAAAAAACTAAAAGTCTACAAGCTCGTTGTCGCGTTTAATGTACATAAACGCTTAGTTAAAAATAAATGGGGCGAGGAAGTATATAAATTTGCTTTCCCTGTACAAAAACAATGCGCTTATGTTAGCGGGGACATTAACGCAGAAGCTCTCTCAGAGGAGTTAACTAAATTACTACCTCGCGTACAAGAAGTGTTGCGTACAGACAACATTACATTAGTAGAGTAAAGTGTAAGGGCTTTGCTAGACAGCAGAGCCTTTATGCGTTATAATACAGTTATACTAACACAAAAGAGGAACACTATGTCAAAACATCATTTAGTAGTATTTGCAAATTTTGCTAGAGACACAGGCATGACGCTTGTAGAGACTGTAAAATACATAGGGGACAACTACGACGAGCTCGATGAGGAGCTTGTACAAGCATACGACGACACTTACATGGAACTTATGCAGTTTTGTAACACACAAAACGCATAACCCTAGACCCGCAAGGGTCTTTATAGCAAAGGGTTGACAATTGGACAGTCCCTCGCTATAATACACACATACACTAAAAAGGAGCCTCTATGTTAACAGTTAAAGATATTGTAAAAGAAGACGACTGCACAACTACACACTACACTTGCAATGAGGAAGTAACACTTGCTGGAGACAGTATTTGGGACTGTACACTTACTGGAGTAACAGTAACAGACATTGTAGTACACGAGTACGATGACTACAAAGAGATGGGTGTATACTATACAGTAGACGGCGAGGAAGTAGACGAAAGTTGGCGTATGTACACAGACAGCGGAATGGAAAAAGCAGTTAGCACACTACTAGGCTATAGAGTACACTTTACAGAGCAGGGAATGCAAAACAACGGTAGAGCGAGTATGGAGGCGTAACAGCAACACACAATAGCCCGCCTATTGTGCGGGTTATTATTTTATGTTATAATACACACATACACTAAAAAGGAAAAGCAAAATGACACTACAAGAATTTGAAGACAAAATGAACACATACGAGCTCGACGATGCTTATGCAGAGTACATTATGGAACACACTAGCATTGGCAATGACCATATGCTTATTGCCGCAATGGAGCGTGGCGACTTCTTTGAGGACTTTATGGACACGATGGTAACAGAGGATATTAATGCTTAACGTTTTGAAATGGGCAGGCACTGCCTTTACTATAGGCGGTGCACTTGCTACTAGTTTAGGGATTGATCCTGTTAACATAGTACTGTTTAATTTAGGAACAATTTGTTGGTTGTGGGCAAGTATTAAAATGAAAGACCGACCATTGTTTGTGGTTAATGTTGCCCTCTTGCTCATTTATGTTTTTGGTGCTATAATACGTTTACTTTAACAAAGGAGATAGTTATGTCAGGAATCTACGACACAGTACAGAACCCAATCCCCTACAGTGGCTTATTCACAGAGCCTACACTGGAAGAGATAAACGCACTGATCGAATCTATGCCACAGACACACAGGCGTAATGCTTACTTGGTAATGATGTATACACTGAATCGTTGCCACAGACTTGTAGAAGACAATATTTTAAGCAAAGAAATATTTGCTTAAAATGGTTGACAAGGGAGCAATCTCTTGTTATAATACATACTTAAACAACAAAGGAGCGCACTATGTTTTCATATAGTTACAGAACATCCCGTCCAGTTACTAGCAAATTGTTGGATAACTTAGAAGAAGGCCTATACGATAAAGATCGTATGATCGCAGACTTGCTGGGCTGGATGAGCGAGCGAGATGTAGCAGAGTTTGCTCGTGCCAATGATTACATCGTAGCACAGGACGAAGACGAGTATGATGGTCAGCCTGATGAAGCCCAAGAGTGGGAGTCCTTTGACCCAGATTGCTAATAACCCTAGAGGTTGACAGGGATTGCGGTCCCTGTTATAATACATACTTAAACAACAAAGGAGCACACTATGGATATTGAAACACTTCGCAGAGCAATTTTTAATGGTAACTGGTCCAATGATGATCTTAACAGTATGGCGGATGCACTCAAGTGGGCCCGAGCAGACTTGACCAAGAGAACAAAGAGAACGTTGACTCTAGGCGACACCGTTAACTTCACGTCTAGCAGAACCGGACGCAATGTCACCGGAATGGTTGTGAAGATCGCACAGAAGTATGTCACAGTCCGCACCATAGAGGGCTTGTGGAAAGTGCCAGCCAATATGCTCGAAAAGATTGAAGAGCCCAGTCCAATGGACGACTTCAACTATGTTGGAAGCAGACATCACTATTAACCCTACAGGTTGACAGGGCTTTGGGGCCCTGTTATAATACACTTACACAGACACAAAAGGAGCACACTATGACATCAGCATTGACAGCGTATGTAGATCGTAAGAATGCTTTCGCAGACATTTTCGGACAACGGCAGTTGAGCCTACAGAGTGCCGAAGATAGGCAAAAGATTGCCAGTAGCATTGACGCAGACTTGAGCCCAGAGAACTTGACTTGCGATGGCGAACTGCCCCGCGCACAGGTTCAAGCTCGCTATAAGGCTCTGCGTGCGGCGGCCAGCCAACTACAAGCATTGGACCCATCAGTTAGTTTTTACGAATATTAAGGAGCAGACAAATGGACGAAAAGGTTTATGAGCATGAGGTTATCACAACTGTACGAATTACAGTTCGTAGCCTAGATCCTATGCTGAACAAAGAGCGGTTCTTGGAGGACTACAACTATCTAACAGACTTCAGTGTCTTGTTAGGAGGCGAGGACTATCCTCGTGTGGTACAGACTTTTGTTATCAGCGATGAGATTGAATACATCGATCGGGAGATTCAAGATGCATGATCTAATTGAACTAGCACTAAACCAGATAGTGCGAGATGTTGAAAATTGGGACTTGACTGCCATTGAAGAGCTTTTGAGATTTGTACCCGAAGAAAATTTGATTGCTTACTTACCTGAGGAGATTAGAAATGCCTAACTGGTGCAACAACACACTCGAGATTACACACAGTGATCCTGCCATGATTGAACGTGCTAGGTCAGCCTTTGCTGACGGCAGACTGTTGGATGAGTTCCACCCAGTGCCCAATGACCTGAAGATCGTGGCAGGCCGTGTGGGCGCCGACGATGATCAAGCACAGAAGGATCTTGTGGCACAGGAACAGGCCAACCGAGCCAAATACGGTTATGCCAATTGGTATGACTGGTGTGTCAACGAATGGGGCACCAAGTGGGACGTTGGTGGCAACGGCTACGAAGCACAAGATATACCTAATGGGTTAATCATGACCTTCGACAGTGCCTGGGCTCCGCCCGTCCGTGCTATGGAACAACTTGTAGATTTAGGCTTTGATGTTCGTTTGATGTATTACGAACCCGGCATGGCCTTTTGCGGTGTATGGGAAAACAACGATGACGACTACTATGAAATTGGTGGTATGAGTTCGAGTGCTATTGCGGCTATGTTGCCTGCAGAATTAGACGAAGCATTTGGTATCAGCGAGCAGGTTGCTGAGTATGAAGCGGAGGAGGCCCAAGATGAGTGATGCTATTCAATGGATGGTTGACCAATTGACGAAATGATTGTATAATACATTTTTAGGAGGACACAAATGGCTACAGTAAAAAATTGGGACACAGACGAAGAGGTAGTAGTTCGAGTCGGCGACTGGGTCGGCTTTAAGTGCGATGTCGAGCAAAGCGGGGAAATTATTCGCATCGAGGGCAATAGACTGTACTTGAGATCTGGTGTTATGGGCTTCCAGGGCGGGTATATTGGGGGACAAACGGAAACAGTTGAGAGAGCTGACGACTGTTGGATTTAAACAACAAAGACCCTGCAGGTTGACAGGGTATTGTTTCGGTTGTATAATTAAGGCTTACACACACTAAAAGGAGCAGGATATGGGAATGTGGACCACCGATAACCAGGACACTATGAGCGTTGTACTCAAAGCATTCAGCGATGCGTCCCGACGCAACTATGACAGCCACGCATTTGAAGCAGGTTACTTGCAGAGTGTTATTGTTTCAATCTTACCTGACTTGCCCAAACGCAAGCAGAATAGTTTGATCAACGAAATGATCAAAGCCGCTCAAAAGCAAGAGAAAGAAGTACTTGATAAAATACTTGACGGCGTTAAGGTTTGAAGTTATAATTTAATTTTACACACACACTAGGAGCACACAATGGGAACACGAAGCAGAATCGGCGTAATGCACGGAGATGTCGTTAAATCAGTTTACTGTCATTGGGACGGTTATCTTGAATACAACGGCGAGCTCTTGCAAAAACACTACAACTCAGCCAAAGCCAACGAACTTGTATCGCTCGGCGACTTGAGCTCACTGCGCCCTGAGATCGGCGAGGAGCATGCCTTTAGTCACTTTGACACAGATATATCCAGCGATGAATACGAGAAACAGTTTGGCGAGATGTGTACCTTTTACGGACGCGATAGAAAAGAAAGCAACACAGAATTCAAAACAGACACAACATTCGAAGCATTCTTTGATCGTTGCGTAGGTTGTTGCGCAGAATGGTACTACGTAATGAATGACGGTGTTTGGTATTGCGGTAACACATATGAAAGCGACTCACGCTTTTACAAGAAGCTAGTTCCATTATCAGAAGCATTGGCCGAAGTGCCTGATATAATGGGAGTGCAGGTGTGACAGGTTATGCAAGCAAGAGGGCGGCGACCCTCTCCCGTATACCAACTGATGAGTTAAAACAACAATTGGTATCACTAACAGAAAGTCCTAGTCGTAGTACTTTCGATGAGGTTTGGATCAGTTTACTTGAACAAGAAATTTTTAAAAGGAAAGACAATGAGCAAGATTAAAGATTTGGCATATGATATTGAACAATTGTACATCGAAGGTTATAGTCCTAAGAGTATTGCTTTGCAACTGGACTGTCCTTTGGAATTGATTTATGATTGGTTAGAGTCTAACAATGTTGCAGAAAACTCACAGGAGGAATTAAGCCCATTCGAAACAATCAATTCTTAATTCAAAAAATGGTTGACAACTAACCCAAATAGTTGTATAATTAATGTATGTTCAAAATAAAGAACATATTTTTACACACACAGAAAAGGAAATTTAAAATGTCTACAAAGTTATTTAAATGCGCAGGTGTTAGCAAACGTAATGGTGCTTTCAAAGCTCGTTTCGCAAGTGATATGACTCGTGTTAAGGTTCTTGCCAAAACTGGAAGTTCCGATATTGATCTCATTGAGTTGAAAGAGCCAATGACCAAGGAAGATGCTATTGCGTATCTATTGAAGATTAATTTCGATAATGGTAACGCTTTGATTCGCACTGCGCTTGAAGAAGGTCTTGAGAAGAGATTGCCATCTGCCAAAGCACCTAAGGCTACAAAGTCTAAGCCTAGCCTAGATGCGATTGCGGCTCGTGGTAAGGTTGCAAAGTCAAAAGCAAAGTCTACTGCGGTCACACAGCCAGCAGACACTGAGTTGGATGACAAGCCATTTGGCTTTGAGAAAGAGGCAGTTTAATCTACGCTATAAGAACTGTTCCTGGATACTTCCGGTTTAACCGCACTAGGTCCTGAACAGTTCTTATATACCGTACTGCGGGGTATTGGTCAGAAGGAGCGTTTATGAGCAGATTGGCATACATTGGTAGACCTTGGGTTGCATTTGATCCAACAGTGAAGAATCATAGGCAGTGGTTTGCGGAGTTCCAAAAGTTTGGGACCTGGGGTAAGTGTCCTGTCCGATTTATTGTGGCAGATGATCACGGTGATTTGATCACTATGATTCAACGTAGGTTAATTGAATACTACGTAAACAAAGAATTTGGTAAAATTAAAGGTTGATCTTGTTGTATTAATACTGTAATATTAATCATAACTGCAAAGCAGTCTTTAATTAAGGAAAACAAAATGATTATCAAAAAATTGAACAAAGAAACTAAAGCATACAGACTATTCAAAGCTCTCCAAGCAGGCGAGCGCATTACACCAGCAATGGCACAACACAAGTTCGGTATTAAGAACCTGAGTGCCGAAGTTAGCCGTGTACGTCAATTTGGTTTTGCTGTTTATCGTAAGACACGTAAAGCAGGCAATGGCGTTGAGGTTGTTGAGTACGTAATGGGTACACCATCACGCGAGATCGTTGCCGCTGGTTACAAGGCTTTGGCTCTTGGCCTAGTTTAAGAGTCGCTCCAAGTCTTAGGGCGGGGTAGTGTCCCCCTAAGCCATAGACGTTTCGCTCCCGTCTATGATGTTAGTGTGGAAAGCCTCTATCTTCGGATAGGGGTTTTTCTTTTTAACCCTACGATTGACAGGGTTATTCATTTTTGTTATAATATAGTCATACACACAGAGGATCTCAATGGAACACTACATAGAAGCAACTCCTAAAACAAAAAGATATATCGAATCACTCTTGCCTTCGATGCTTTCCCAACTAGGGTTGACTCGCAGTCGTAAGCTCTTACACATCAAGGTAGACCGAGAAGCGGATCACCCAGGCACCTGTATTCCTTTCCTAGGAATGAACACTATGCTGATCGTGTTACAGCCAAACAAAGACCTAGCCCAGTTTGGAGTCACTCTAGCACACGAATTGACCCATGTGGCCCAGTTCGCCAAAGGTATTCTACAATGCACACCTAAGGGAAAACGCTGGAAAGGTAAGTTCTACGGAAACAAAACCAAGTATCTAAATCAACCCTGGGAGATACAGGCCTTTGCTCAACAGGAAATTGTATTCCGTAGGGCAATAGAAGAATAACCCTACAGGTTGACAGATTATTCCAAACGCGTTATAATACACACATACACTAAAAAGGAGCAGACAATGAAACTACACATTCAAACTCAAGTCTACGAAAACTACGGCGCACACGACTGGGATGGTGTGGGATCTTGCCCACAGTATTGGAAAGCCAAAGGCGGTAACGATTACTTTGTTCCTAAGGTAAAGAATGCGGAAGAAGCTACTGCCGCAATCATGTGCCTGCGTGAAAAAATTGAAGAGAGTAACGAATACTTTAGAGAAAACATCATTGGATGGGATCTTGTTGATAATAAGTTTCGCACAGAATTTGAACAAAGCCAACTGGAACACGAAGGCCAAATCCGCTTCCCAGCAAAGGTATTAACCTGGTAACCCAGTGGTTGACAGGGTTATTGGTTTGAGGTTATAATACACACATACACTAAGGAGGAGCCTAAGATGCATACAGTAGAACTAGATACTAAAGAAGCCCCAAACAAATGGTGGGCACTACAAGATCGCAGAATGCGGAACATTGCCAACGCGAGCCTGTATTCAGATAAACAGAAGGTTCGTGCAGAGCGCATGAAGTTGGCATTAGAAATGTTATACACAGGCAAAATCTACGATATCGCATTTGGCAAGCGTAGTATCAGCGTTAAACTACAAAGTGGCGGTAATATCCGCAATCGTAAGGAATTGAGCTTATTAGAAGCAGACTGGAGTGCCGAAGGCATATACAAAAAAGCCACAGAGCAGGGCGTACAGTATCATATCCCTAGAGCTTGACGGGTTATTGAATTGAGAGTATAATACACACATACACTAAAAAGGAGCACACTATGTCAGATAAACTCAAAGACATTGACAGCAACCGACTAGGCGACTACCTAGAGGATTACTGTAACGAGGATTTGAACAAGCGTCTACATAAGTTCATGGTTCTAGATGACCCTGCTAACATAGAGAACATACTGGAAAAGGCGGACTTTGAAGACATTACTAACGAAGATATCCTAGTAGGTATTACAGTGGCAGAAGCTACCTTAGTCCAAGTTAACAAGGTGCTCAAAGCACAGGGCATAGACTTCCATTTCCGCCGTTTTGACTCTGTAGATTACGATGCCTATATGCTGGTTCATAACAAAGAAAACCTTAAGGCTACGGCAGAACGAGTGCGCGGTACACGACGCCATTATGGCCCGACCTCACCGTTCTAAAGACCCTAAAGGTTGACAGGTTATTCAAAAGGCGTTATAATACATACATCGCAACAAGGAGCACACACTATGGGATACCGCGTACTAGACACCGTAGACTATATGAGAAACAAGTATGGTCCACGCAAGGGACTTGAAGGTCCCTTCAACTTCTCCGGTCGTGTCCTGTACTATGATCCCAAGGAAGGTTCCTACTATGATCCGACCACTGACTTCTATGTCAGCAGGGACGAAATGGACTTCCTCAACAACGAATTGATGCGTAAATTGGAGCGAGCATGAAACGGATTGACCCTAGCCTAAACCCACTAGAGGTTATGATTATTGCGGAACTACTGGCAACGGATAATATAGAGCATTACACTATGCGACCTGGCAACGATTGCGTCTGGGTATCATATAGTCAATTGGAAACCTACTGGATATTTAGAGAAGGTAAATTGGTTGACATTCAGATTGATTAACAGTATAATACACATATACACAAGCAGGAGTCTACAATGAGAGAGAAATTAACGGTAGAAAAACTAATAGAAATCTTAACCAAGGTAGAGGATAAAACCCTACTTGTAAGGATGTCTATGAATAATGAATACGACGCATCTGTGTCAGCGGATATGGTAGATGTTGTAGACTACGGATCCGGTCCTAGGCTCTACATCAGCGACACATTGCCTTGGAAAAGAGTTGACGACACCACCTACGATGAGAATGGAAATATCGTTGACTTATCAGATACAATCTAAGGAACAGATATGGAAGACGCTGTAGAATTACATTGCACCTATGATGAAACAGAATTGCTGTGGCACGTTTGGTTCCCTCATCCGTTGGGTGGAATGAATGTACTAGAGTCATTTGACAACGAGGATGATGCTCGCAGATTTTGGCAGGAACAAATCGACAGTGCCGATGAGGTATAGTATGAACGGAATTAAATTATTTTTGACAATATTAGGATTATTCATAGGAGCTATCTTGCTACTATTGGCAGGGTGGTATTTGGAACAATTGGTTAGGGAATGGCTATGAACAAATGGGATAACGATAATTTAGTATGGATGCTGACCTGCTCGGAGTCAGAGTTTTCAGAGTGGTGCAATCAGGCCTCCAATGACGATATTGCCTATGCCCTAGAGTTAATGGGTGCTAGAAAAGCAACCCTAGCCCTGTACGAAGCTGAGTTGATGGACGATGTTGCGAATTTACAACAGGCCAAAGAAGTACTTGATCGTTTTAGGTTGAAGTAGTATAATACACACATACACAAACAAACAGGAGCACACTATGATTACCCAAGCACTAGAAACAGTTACAGCAATCAGCCAAGTATTACAGATGCCTATGTTAGAGACTTTGCTGTACATTAGAGAGCACACAGAAGAATTCAGTCTCACAGAGTTGCGCGATTACTACATCGTGATGGCAGACTTTGAACGCCTGTTGACACCTGCTTAATTTCGCAGTATAATACATTTACTTTAACAAAGGAGCAGACTATGTTAGTAGAAGCATTTATGTTATCTTTTCCATTATGGTTCATTTTGCTGGCAATGCTAATGGCAATTGTAGCGGTTGACGGAATGAAATAAATCGGTTATAATAACCACATGTTAAGCAAAAAGGAGTTGAATATGTCAAACGCAAATAACGTCAGCAAATTTATTGTTTGGGTAGGCGGCGTAGCTGATTATGAAGGCGATGATTTAAATCAGGCCAAAGCAGTCTATAAAGAGTGGATTTCACAAAACTACGATGATGTCATTTTGGAAGTAGTGGCATAATCACACTTGTTGCTAAAAAACAACACTTTTCGGTTGCCCAAAAACACAAAATCGGTTATAATACATACATCAACAACGCATTAAGGAGCACACTATGTTCGCACTAGCAACCAAGGAAGCATTCAATTTAACAGCAGTACAAGACGCGCTCAACGAAGCAGGCATTCAAGCTCGCACAGCGGCCAAAGACTTCTACAGCAAACACGGTGATCGTGATGCTTGTGGCTTTGCTTGGGTCAACGTGTACGGCGTACGTTCAAACTCAAAGCTGGGCAAGGCCTTACAGGCCGCAGGCTTCCGCAAAGACTACACAGGTGCCTTGTGCTTGTGGAACCCCAGCCAAATGGGCACACAAAGCATCTCAATCCTGGAAGCGGGTGCTGTGGCCTACGCAGATGTGATCAAACAGCGCCTAGGACTTGAGCAGGTCTACGCAGGATCAAGATTAGATTAAGGGCGGTAGTTGTGTTTACCAGGCAGGAGCGCCGTAAGTCCTGGTATTTTTTTTTGGAGTCGACAATGATGTCAATGAAAATGAGAGCTTTTTGTGATGCTATAGTATATACCGTGGCTTTGATCCTGGCCGCTGTGGCTATTAAGGCGGCAGGTGATTGGTTAGAGGCCAATGCCACTATAGAAGAACTACACACCTTTTGTAACCTGTGCCTGATAGGATTTGCTGTATATATGTTTTACACATTCCGATTGAGCCAACTGGAAACCCGGGAAACATTGAAGAAGTTTTCGGATAAACTGTAATTGACTGCTACAGTGAATCACAGTATAATACACACTTGTTAAATAAATTATCAAAGGAACCAACAATGGCAAAAGCAAATACTCGTCCCGGCAAGACAGCAGAGATCTTAGAGTTCGACACAGATGCTATCCGTGCACGAGAAAAAGAAGTCGCCAAGGAATCAGATGATTCAATCATCGAGCGTCTACGTGAGCGTTTTCAAATCTTAACGGATATGACACGAGCAGTCAAGCAAGGAGACATTCGTGCTATGATTGTCAGTGGCCCACCCGGAGTTGGTAAATCCTTTGGTGTTGAAGCAGTACTAGAAAAGGATGGTTTATTTGACAGTCTCGCAGAGCGCAAGCCCAAGTATGAAATCGTCAAAGGTGCGATGAGCAGTATCGGTCTTTATGCCAAGTTATACGAGTACAGCCAATCAGGCAATGTAGTGGTGTTTGATGACTGTGACAGTATCCTTATGGAGGACTTATCATTAAACATCCTTAAGGGTGCCTTAGACTCCAGCAACAGACGCTTCATCAGCTGGAACACAGACAGTCGTATCCTACGCTCAGAGGGCATTCCAGATCGCTTTGAGTTCTGTGCAGGTGCTATCTTTATCACCAACATCAAGTTCGAGCACGTACGATCAAAGAAGCTCAGAGATCACTTAGACGCCCTGGAAAGCCGTTGCCACTACATTGATCTACAGATGGACACAACCAGAGAGAAGCTACTCCGCATCAAGCAGATTGTAGGAGACGGTATGTTGGACAAGTACGAGTTCCACGACGCTGTCAAAGCAGAGATTGTAGAGTTTGTAGAAAGCAATGCCGATCATTTACGTGAGTTGAGTCTGCGTATGGTCCTGAAGATTGCAGATTTGAAAAAGAGCTTTCCCAACAACTACCAGTCTATGGCACGTACTACTTGTTTCCGTAGGGCCTAATATATGACAATGCGAAACCTACAGCGTACGATTATCATAGTGCTTATTTGTGCTGTGCTGTACTTACTAGGAGCGGAGATCAATGCCCAGTTTTGGGCAATCTCCAGCATACTAGCACTAACAATATGCCTAGAGTTCCTAGCATACACATCAGGAATGGCTGATGGTATTGAAGCATATATGCGTATGTCCTTGGAACAACGAACCCGTTTAGAACAATTACTCAAAGAAGACGACTTAAAATGATCACAACTAAACAGGCCTATAGTCCAGTATGTACATACCTAGGAAATGCAGTCAGACTAGAATGCCAATGTAATAAACCCAGCATAGAGAACAAGAGCTACTGTGAAGAACACGTTTGGACAGTATATCAAAAGAACAGTATGCTAGGACGACGTGTCAAGGACACTCGTGTAGCCAACAGCGTACACCTTTGGGAAAGCCTGTTTAATGAAGCTGTAGAAGAACTTATCGCAGAAGGAGAAATAGTATGAAAGACCTAGCAGTTATCCTAATATTCCTGGGTGCTTTTGCCCTAATAGTATTTGCACCCTTTGCTACTGTATGGGCGTTGAACACGCTGTTCAGTGGACTAGGATTGAATATTCCTTATACATTCGAAACATGGTGTGCTGTATTGATCCTAGGAACGTTCCTGCGAGCCAATGTAAACATCAAGAAATGATGCTCCGGTGTACCTGGTCTGCTGTCTAAGGTGGGGTGGGTTGGGTACATTTTTACAAGTGTTGTTTTTGCGCAACAAATGCAATGCCAAACTTTTCAAAAATTTTTCTAAAAATTTTTCCAAAAACCACCTTAAAAAACTTCGACTTAGATTAAAACGGCCTGGGGTCTATATTTCCAGACCTTGAAATTTTTGCGTCGCAAATTTTTGCCCTATATATAGACCTCGGGCTAACTGTGCTAACTATATGTATATAACCCCTTTACACAATATACGCACACACTCAATGGACTTACTACACACTCTTGTTCCACGTTTTTTCAGTATTCTATTAAGTTGGATAGACACTGGAAATCTTCGTAACCGCTTATATACGCTAGAACAACGTGTAGAAATACTGGAGACTGCTCTCAGCGACATAGAGCGTATAAACAGTAAAAATGCTCGTGATCCACTTGTACAGGGCATAGTTGATCGTGTAAACAGGGTAGAAAAAGCTTCTGAAGATTTAAAATCTGGGGTTTAAAAATTTTGCGCAGTAAATTTTTGACTGTGTATATAGAGGTTTATGCCCGGTCATACATTGATCTATACGCTAGTACTAGATCATCTAGACTGTATATGTACTGTATTTCTACTGTGTGTTATACTGTGAATATATAGTATAAAGAGTATATAAGAGTTAGACCCACTCCGATAAAAAGGGTTTACCGATTTTTTTGCGCTTCGCGCTTCGCGTTCTTGGGCCTAATCTAACCCAATCTGAGCTAGGACTACACGCTAATAAATAAGTGTATGACATTACCATCTTATCCCAGTTCTCTAAGTTTAAACCAGATTGAGCAGGAATTTACCTGCAATGGATCATACTGTAGCCTGTGTAACCCAAAATCATTGAGCGAATTTTACGCTTCTCCCTGTGGGAGAGTTGTCAGCGGTACAATTGGTTATCCCAATGGTGTAGCTACTCCTATACCCAGTTCGGGTGCTTTGAGCATCGATAACTTCCACGGGGCCAAGGCAGCCTGTATGCTTGTACTTAACAGCACACAATCTTGGACTGTGCCCGCGGGCGCTAGTTGTATAACTGTACTACTAGCCGGGGGAGGAGGGGGTGGGGGCTCTACTGTAGGTCATGGTGGTGATGGTGGCGGGGGTGGGGGCGCCGGCGGAATAGTTGCCACAACACTATCAGTTAATCCCGGAGATACTTACTGTGTTGTGGTTGGTGGTGGGGGTGCCGGGGGCAGTGCTACTACATTAGGAGATTGGGGTAGTAATGGTGGATATACCTGTTTTTGCGGACCGGGTGGAAGTTGGCTTGCAGGAGGCGGCGGCGGAGGGGGTGGCTCACACTACGGCGGTTATGGCTATAATTATTCTGGAAGAAACGGAGCCAGTGGTGGAGGAGCCAGTGCGTACTTTGGCAATACTTATAATTGGACTCCGGGGGCAGCCACCTATGGGATACAAGGTAACCGAGGCGGTTGTCAATGCGACAACGGCACAAATGGATCAGGTGGCGCAGTGTGTACTCCTGGAGGAGACTACGGGCAAGGCACCGGAGGACAAGGACTTCATTTTTATTCAGTGTCCGCTCCTGGATGCTATTGTGTTGGTGGGGGTGGGGGCGCCGGCGGAGGATTCACCGATAGTCCTAGCGGATTTACTCCCTCTAGTATATTCGGACAAGGCAAGCCAGGTGGACAAGGATACGGAGCCGCTGGCGGAGATGGGGCCGCGGCCACCGGAGGAAACGCACTACCTGGAGCAGATGCTGTGGTTAATCGAGGAGGTGGAGGTGGAGGCGGAGGTGGACACTTTTATGATACCAACGACGGAGCCGGAGGCGGGCAAGGTGGCTCGGGTGTAGTAGTAATTGCACTAGGTCGACCCTAAGGATTAAAATTATGGCACATTATGCTAAAATAGAAAAAGGTATAGTACAAACAGTTATTGTTGCAGATGCTGACAATATTGCTGGAGCCGACGGTACTTGGATTCAGGTCAGCTACAATACTCGCGGTGGAATACATTATGGTCCTGATGGACAGCCTGATGGCGGAGTTGCATTGCGTAAAAATTATCCCGGAATAGGTTGGTGCTATGATTCTGTGCTAGATTGTTTTTATCCACCAAGGCCTTTTCCTAGTTGGACATTGGATACTGACACCGCTATGTGGAATCCTCCCATACCTAGGCCCACGGAACTACCCCCACAACCTTCGGGTTCTCAAAGAATAATAGACTGGAGATGGTTTGAACCTGAACTAACCTGGGTCCCTGCAGATCAAATCTTTTCAAAGATTTCTGAGTTCCGAACTTCAAAACTAACTATTCCAACCACACAACTATAAAAAAGGACAATAACAATGGCAGATCCACAAGTACAAATTGGCTCAGTATCTAACATATATTCAAGACAAACTTTGTTTGTAAATGCAGGGGACAGTGAAACTCAAACATACACATTTGATAATCTAACCTTGTTGGCCACAGGACAGGTATCTGTGACTGTAAACGGTACTACCACAAATTTTACAGCACCTCATATGATTTATATACAGGCCAATAAAACTCATCAGATCACTGCATTGGTAGATAATACATTGGCTTTTTCTGTTCACGTGCTTAGAGATTACACTGACGCAGTTTTAGATCCTTCAATGATTCCTCAAGGAATTAGCCCACTGGTGTTAAGTCAACCTATACTGTCGCAATTGCCAAATATAAGTTGGTTTGTTAATCCACCACCATCTGTGTGAATTTGATTTTTTCAAACAGGTCTGTTAGTGTCTGGAGTGCCTGGTTGTAGTCTTTGCTGACCTTGACTGCTATTCCTTTGGCTCGGGTCCATTCTTCACAGTTGCTAGTACGGTCATCTACTAGTATATCTCCTTGATCACAGTGTACGTGTTTATCGTCTGAATAAGGGCCAAAGCGTACACGAATATCTGGGTAATAGTCGTGAATCCACAGTATTTTATCGTGGAAAACATCAGGCATATCGTTGTTACGCGGGATAGCAGTTAATATATACAATTTCCAATTTAGTTCATCACGGAATCGTCGAGCTAGATCTATCATAGCATCTGCCTGAGGCATCTTGGGCAGGTTCCTATAAAAATTAGGATGGCTCTTTAACTTACTCCAACTAGCATTGTCCCAACGTTCTTGTTGCGGATGTGTTTTTTCTTTTTTTATTATTTCGCGGGCGCGAGTATCAAAGTCAGCTACTACGCCGTCCATATCTATATAAATTGTTGGCATTGAATTCCTATATACTAAGTTCTTGATCGTGTAATTTATCAATTAGTGTTAGAATACCAGCTAGTGTGTCATCATTGCGAAGGCTTTTATAAACTAAATTCGGAATACTAAATTCTCCTGCTTTTGTACTGTGCAATCCTTGCTTCCTGTACATACGCAGTATTTTTACAGCCTTGCGACAAATTATTAAATTTCCTGTTTTAATGGCCTGTGCCAGAATCTTTTTCCAAACACTGACCATATGCTCTAGTTCTTTTTGATCGTACTCGGGAATAGCCGAACTGGGTTTTTTAATCCAACGTTCTTGTAATATGCTGTAGGTACTACTTACAGCAGGTTCATTAGAATTTTCAATATACAATTCTACAGGAATACCGTGCACAGATATATTGTAGTCTTTTTTATACAGTAATCTTTTAGTATCAAACAATTCATCAACTTCTCTATCACATTGAACAGAACCGTAATCTGCTATGATATGCAGATCAAGATCACTTTTATTTGTGTAGGTATAGTTAGCGTTCCCGCCACTTACTACAATATCAACAACCTGTACAGGAACATCAACAAACGTTATAAAATCTTCGGCAATGCGTAATAAAGCTCCGCGCACAGAACTTTTCAATCTTTCTCCGTCCCAGAGCTCGGGGTTAAGTACTTTATTATGGCCAATGGGTTTTTCGAATTCACGTATTTGCATGATCAAATATTTATCGGATTAAATATGTTATATGAACAAGAAAAAGTACACAGGACATCTATTAGTTTCAAATCCTCTTAACCCTAGAGATGAATTAGAACAAAGCGTGATTTTAATAGTTACGCATACTGATCAACTAGGAATAGGATTACAAATAAATAACCCTCAAGAAGATCTAGATCTTGGAAAAATAAGCACAGGTATGGGGCTTCCATTTTATTCAAAAGATCCTGTATATTACGGTGGTAATATGAATCAAAATAAAATTCACGTTATACACAGTCTAGATTGGCGCAGTCTTAGTACTGTACAGTTAACCAAAGATATTGGAATTACCAACGATATATCTATATTGAGTGCAATTAGTCAAGGTGAAGGCCCTGAGTTTTACAAAGCCTGTTCAGGATATTGGTTATGGGAAGAAGGTCGATTAGACATTCAACTAGATCCTAGAAATCATCTAGAGCACGAGCCACATAAATGGGAAATTGCTCCAGCGAATATAAACAATGTATTCAAAATACATCCAGATGAACTTTGGGAAAGAAGCATTGAAGCTTCTGCCCGTTATCATACCAGCACCTGGCTTTAATCTTTTTCTGGATTAATCTTTGTCAGCAAACTACGGATCAATGGAGCCGATCCTGAAGATTTACTTGCAATCTTGTTCACACTTACTCCCTGAGTTGGATCTACAATAACTCCATCATCATCTACAGATTCTGTGGTAGTTGATACTACGCTTGTTCTTTTAAATCCAGCATATGTATTACTGGTAGGAGTTGTTCTTCCGCCACCTTGACTAAAACTAGTGCTATCTTCTCCATCTTCAGGATCTGTAATACGTAGTGTATCTACATTAAAATCTAATTCTACTTTTTGTCCAACACCACTACTAGAACGTGTTTTCATAAACTGAATTTGATAACGTCCACGTTCTTTCATGGCCCTGCTAGTAAAGATACCAATTACATTATCAGCAGTCATAATCTTCGATAACCCACCCGAAATATGACTGTGATCAAATTCAATTTCTTCAACAGCACTACGATTCAATTGACTGGCCGTAACTGTAATACATTGTGTTTCCATAGCCAAATTACGAATCTCTTCTGATACATATTTGTCTTTTACAAACAGATCACTAGGACTAACCTTCACACTTAAAGGCATCATCAAATCGAGGTAATCTATTAACAAAACGTCTGGTTTTACGCCTTTTTTGACCTGATATTCCTTCAAATAGGCTCGAATATCGTTACAATTTTTACCTGAAGGCATATACTTCACTTGTAGATTTCCTGACTTTTTTCCAATCATTTTAACCTTAAGTTCTACATCCTCAATATTCTTAAAAATCTCACGAGTACCTATACCTGTGGTCATACTATCAAGACGCATACTAACTAAACCCTCGCTCAACTCAAATGTTAGATATAATACGTTTAATCCTTGTAATGCCCAGTTAACTCCTAGATTAGCCAAGAACAAACTCTTACCACCACCTGAGCCTGCACAAAAGATATTCAATTCTCCACGGTTAAATCCACCATACAGTTTCTTATCAATGCTAGGCCATCCTGTGCTAATTTGTCCATTTCCATCTTTGAGCTTAGTAAGCCTTGCCTTAGGGTCTTCAAAATAATCTGTACCCATATCTTTGTTCAAACTAATTTGAATAGCATCTTTGATTAGTTTCTCTACAGGGCCATAATCTCCTGATTCTAATAAATCACTGCTTTTAATAATTGCACGTTCGAGTCCTTTGTGTCTACTAAAATTTTCAAACTCATCCATTAACCAAGTATAGTTTTCTTTTGGTAATGATACTGTATTAAAGTTACTATGTACTGATGCATTAACGATTGCAGGCTCTGGCATCACTTTATATTCGTCAACATATTTTGTAATGAACTCTGCAGAGTCTTGTAATTTTTGATCAAAGTTTAATGGATCAAAAATATTTTGACATCTTATAAATGTTTCTGCATCACTGAGAAACATTTCAAGATATAATTTCTGCATATCATAATCATAATTTGGTTTATTCATTGCTCATTCCTTCTAATTTTTTCTTGAGTAGATTTATTTTTATCTCTCCCGATACCTTGTAATGCAGAATTGTGGTTAATACATATAGGCGCCCATATTTTTTCATTGCATCAGAAACATCTTTAACATCATCGCCCCAAGGTGGTAAACTAGCCGACCAATTATTAGCAATCGCGGCTTTGAGTAATTTAGCTCCGGGTTTGTCTCTATCTGGTACTACAATAACTTCTCTACCTAATGCGTTCAATCTTGTAATCTGAGTTTCATTTGGTTCATTATGCATAATTGCACATCCGTCTACTGCTATTGCGTCAAACTGCCCTTCAACTACAATAACATATTTTCTATCAACAGTTTGACGATCAATATTGAATACATATCCAGGTTGTGCATCTGTAAGATACTTTGGTTTACCATCTGTGATTTTTCGACCAGTGTATCCAACTATTTTACCTTCGTTGTAAAAAGGAATCAATATTCTATCTATATATCCTGGAGAAGGACTCCAAAAGAAATTATCCTTTATAGGATCAAATCCTCTATCTAATATATATTGATATATGTCAACTAGTTTAGATGCATACTCTTCTGGTAAATCCGAATTAGCCCATTCTGTTAAAGTTAATGTACCGTCTGGCAATGCTACTTCTTTAAGTTCAAACGTTAATGTTTTTTTGACAACAGGTTGATCATCTTTGATCTTTAGTGCTACTAAATTTAATTTACCAATGTCGGATTCATTAACTCCGATCCATTTGAATAAATTTTTGGTATTTTTACTTAATAATTTTCCTGGACTCCACCCTGCCTTGAATCCACAATTAAAACAATGATATTGGAAACTACCATCGTGCCCTGTTAATACTCCACCGCGCTTTCGAGTATCTTTTGCCTCTCCATTATTATGACAACAGACTGCATCGAAGCTAATCCATCCGCTAGGAGTTGCTTTTCGTTTCGCCGGCAGTAACACCATTAGAGTTGTCTGTATCTCGTTCATTCTTTATTATAGCATAATCTGCACGTCTTGTCAATGTACTTGGATCCACAGCAACATAGTTTTTGCCTTGCAGGTCTTCAACATCATATTCAAAATATGGATAGAACATATAATTTTCAATTCTACAAGTAGGTGGATTATTAAAAATATTATGTACATTCCACCCCCAAGCAGGAATACCTCCCCACTTCTTATCGAATATATCTTGTCCGTGTTCTAGATAATGCTGTCTAGGTCCTGGCCCTAAAAACGGTCTTCTTGCAACTGCTACAGTTGGATTCCAAACTCTCCAATGATGAAAATCATTGATTGAACTTTTATCTCTGTTATATAACCAAGCTCGCAGTAAGAAGTCACCTTCGTAGTTACCTAAGGTACACATCCTTTCATCGTATAATCCTATTTTACGAATTGCTTCTGGTAATACACTGATAAAACAATCACCCCAGCTACATTGATACAATGTATATTTTTTATGTATGTCATCTAAAAGATGTTTCCAATCTTTTTCCCAAAGACAGTCATCTTGCACTAATATAATTTGATCACATAAGGGATTTAATAGATTTCCAAAACCAAGAACTAGTGCTTGATTCCAATCTCTTGCAGGAGTACCACAACCCCAGTTTGCTCTTAACGTTTGATGATGTACCTTAACTCGATCTTTGAATTCATCATTTAAACTAAAAATTCTTGAATGATTATTGATGACATTGACTTCGATTTCTCTAGGGTCAACATAACTATCAAAAAGACTTTTTAGATTATTATTAAGATCGTCAGGTTTAGCATAAGTTAAAATGAAGATTTTTATCATTCATATATTTTAACTTCTATACAATACTTTGTCAAATGATCCGTAGTACGTTGGATCGTCATTGTTGCCAGATGCAGGAGCAGTTCCTGGAATATACATTACTCGAATGTAGGTAAACAAGCCATTGAAATTTATATAATCAATACCATTGAACCTGTTATAATTTAAAGTTGCTACGGTTGCATACTTTCCAAAGTCTGATGCATTATTTGATAAAGTTGCTTGAATGTATACAGTTCCAATATAGTTGGTCATATACATTGCTAATGTATGTAATGCTGTGTTACTTTTAAATTCTGGATAAGCATAAAACGGACCACTTTTATGTTCGTACAAATATGTATCTTGATTATAACTTTTTAAGAAGCTAACTATTTCTTGACTAGGTTTTAATCGAGGATATACTTCTTCAGTAAGATGCACGGTTCCTGAAATTCCGTAATATGTATTTGCATAAGCAGGCAAATATGTATTATCATTTGGATCTTGATATACTACACTATATGTATATTCTCCGCGCTCGAGATTAACAGTATCACTTTCTGTGAATGTAAGTTCACCTAATCCTTTTAATCCTATTGTGTTGATTACAACTCCTGTACTTGTAGATACAGGTTTTAATGTATAATTGTTCAAAGTAACAATATTAGTGATGGGTGAAAAAACAGTAGATGTTGTTATTGAAGATGTAGTAACTGTGGTAACAATTGTAGCAATTGATCCTGTACCTATACTTAAGATAGTGGAGTTGGCAGCAATACCATATCCAAAGACCGCTTGGCCTACTGATATATTAGAAACATCGTCGAACGTTAGCACCTGGCTAATACTACCTTGATTAGCATTAACATTTAAGTATATAGAATCATCTAATACTGTAAGTTCTTTTTGTAACACTAACTCTTGACTTGTATTATCAAACATATTGAATACAAAAGTTTGTGTATTGCTAATTGGTAATAATTTTTGATCACTGTTTTTAAACTGGATCCTTATCTTGTTTTTAATACCTTTTTGTATTTTTAAATCTCGTTGGTACATAACTCGGTTAATCCCTAAAACAGTTTCGTCCAAATCTAATATCACGTCGAGTGTATTTGGATATAAATAGATTGGTAAATTTTGCATTATAATATTTATCTATAAAGATGTCCGTTAACAGTAGTTTTCAAAATAATTATCCGTTTGTTTCGTGTATTAAATCCAACGACATTGAGTATGTTGGAATTATCATTAATTTTGACAACTACATAGCAAGTATATACGATATTTCTGTTATTAAAACAGACGACGAAAAACGTGTATTCTTAGAACTAGGTGAGATATGGTGGTGGGAATCAAATCGTAAAATACCAATAAACATATTTCTTAAAAAAGAAATGCAGTTTTTTAGATATTCTATAAAAACATTCAACAGCAAAGATGTTGAGCTTATTTTTGGACCAAGTGTTAATTTAAGCGAAATAGCTGAAAAACGCATAAAACGCAAATCAATTCAGTTGGTCAGAACTCCTAAGAATCCTCGTAGCTGATACCTTCGCAGATAAGATTCATCTGAACCACAATTGCCATCGCATATGCAATTGCGTGAGCTTTCTTAAAGTAATAATCTTCGTTGTCTGGTTTTATCCAAACTTCGTTTATTACCGTACTCCAATCTTTTCCAATTAAGGAACGTTTTGCAGGACGTATCATTGCTAATACCGCCGCAAGTTGTTCCACAGTTCGTGGCTTCATTTCTCGTAAAATTGATCCGTAACCATTTACGTGAAACAACAAATTTGTAAAGTCATCTTGTTCTAATAAGTCCCATAGTGGTTCTTGCGACATCAATTGTAATAAATGTTCTTCGTTTTTAATACCTTGATAGATGGTAACGTTAAGAAAATCTATCTTGAAGTATCCTCTATCTTCAGCAGATTTATAATCAATACTTGCTAATCCTGTTAATGGATTAACTGGAATTTTGTGGCAGTAAGCACCTGTATTATGTTTTTTGATTCCGTCAATGGTTGCAGGAACGTGTTCAATTACATTAAGTAATTTGTTTCTGTCAGCAAAATCAATATCAATATCCGGCATTTTTTATTTCGTTGTATGTTGGTGCATAATTACCGCGATGCTGAACTGTGATGCCTGCGGCTATGTTAGCAAATATTATAGCTTTTTCTATATCTTTTGTATATAGGTATTGGACAGTTAAGGCAGCTAAAAATGTATCTCCTGCTCCGCATACATCAGTGACTTCGACTTTTTTGGTTGAATAAAGTGTGCCATTATACATTGCACCATCTCCACCTTTTGTAACAATTAACCTATTAGGCAAACTGGTAGCAGTACGATATTCTAAATCATTAATTTTAACGTAGGCGTTGTCAAATCTTTTAAGATCTGTTTTCTTTGTATCTATAAACACAGGACATTTAGAATTTTGAATAATATGTTTGATGTGTTCATAACTTAAAAAACCTTTGTTGTAATCTGAAATTATAATGGCGTTATAGGAATCAATAGGAAATGTAGTTTGCTCATTCCAAGATGCAATAGATGGTTCGTTATCTACTCTTAATAAATGTTGGCCTGATCGTTGATCTATATATCTAGTTTTTGTAATATTTTCAGTATTAGTAATAAAATTTGCATTAATATTTAAATTTATAAGATTAAGATTGACATTTGCGGCCATTCCTAACACATCATAACTGTTGACAATTTTAATAACAGGAACAGGAGCCTCTGGACTTAATCTATCCACAGTTCCTATTTTATATTCATCAGTACAACTATCCCCGATTAATAATACGTTGAATGATATCTGTTGTTGAATGTCCCGTATGCTCATAAAATTTTATCTCTTTACAATATTGTGAACCTATAATAGGCTTGTTTCTATAATCAGCACCTTTGACCATAATGTCTGGTTCATATGATTTTATAAGGTCAATTAATTCTTCATCATTGCCAAAAAAATAAACTGTGTCTACAAATTTTAAACTTTCTAATATATAACTTCTATCATATTGATCATTGATTGGTCTATAGATTCCTTTAAGTTCTTTTACTCTACTATCAGTATCTATTGCTACCAACAAATGGTCCCCAAGACTTTTTGCATACTGCAACATCTGTAGGTGTCCTCTATGCAATAGATCAAATGTACCATTTACAAAAATTTTCATTCGTAATATTTTTTTAATTCTGTTAAATCTGCACAGGTGTATTTTTGATATTGATCTTTAATATTAACGGGCATCGGAACATATTCTATATCTGCTGGATATTTTTTAATTATTTCTTTGGCTACTTGTAAAAATGATTTAGGATCTCCTGTGCCAACATTCCAGATACTTGATTGATCAACATTTAAAAATTTCAAATGTACATCAACTACTGTACGAACAGGAACAAAATCTCTTAGATATAAATTGCTACCTTCAAATAATTTAATTTTTCCAGTTGTTTGAGCCTGATACTGAAATTTATAATATGGGCTTGCTTGGTCGCCTTTATGCTCTTCTCCTTCTGGTCCATACACATTAAAATATCTAAATCCTTGAATATGTCTATTAATAGACTTTGCATATTCTTTGCGTGTTTGAACAAATCTTTCAAACATATATTTGCTCCACGCATATGGACTTTTAGGATCTACAGGAGCATCTTCTCTGAAACTACTTGTTAACCCATAAACACTGGCACTACTTGAATATTGAAAATTTACACCATTACTTAATGCACTATCTAATAAATTACAACTAAAATCATAATTTTGACGCATTACTTTATCAACATCTTTTTCTGTTGTACTACTAATTGCACCAATATGAATGACCCAATCGAGTCCAACTGTGGATAGATTATTGTCAGAATCTCCCCACTCGTATGTGGTTATATTATGTCCATCTGATTGTAAAGCTCTATATAGATGTCCTCCTATAAATCCTTTATGACCAGTTAACAAAATTTTCATTTTTGACTATCGCCTTTCATCACACGATAATTATCTTCAACACTGTCAGGAGTGCTAACTTCGATAATTGTACCTTCTTCGATGCAAATTATTTGATGAGGTAATAATGGAGGATTATGCCATACATCGCCGGCATTTAAATCTTGTTCATACTGACTAGCGTTGGCAGTATTGATACAGATAACTTTAAATTTGCCCGAAAGTACATACCAACTCTCGTCTTTCTCTGAATGAAAATGCATACTGAATCTTGCACCTTCGTTGAACCGCAATAGTTTACCGCAGTATTTGTCATTGGTAGCCCAGATTAATTCTGATCCCCATCCTTTTTCTACATATCCTGATAACTTAGTCATAATATCCTTTTACTTGATTTCTACTTCTCGAATAATTTCTTTTACCAATGCAACGTCTGCAGGTACTTCTTTAAATCGTTTCATCCAGAAAGGAACATCAAATGCCGGAGCAATCATATCTAATTGCTCGTCGCTCATTTTATTAATCATTGATTGTCCCATAGTACTGTTTAATATAACCCAGGGACTGACACGACCATTTAAAATATCGTGCACGGCTTTATTTAAACTAACATAGTTGAAGTAATGATTAAATTCTGCGTTGTGATCATCTGCCCATTCCATCATTGTCTGAATACTACGCTGTACTGCTGACTCAACTGGTTCTTGTTTAATCATATCATATAGATATGTTTCATATAACTCATCTCTACACCAGTGATCTAATTTTACTCCGCTCTTAATCACAAACTCAACAAATTTTTCTGGATACAACGGATTAACATTATTAAGAAAACTACCAAATTTTACAAAGGCATTATAGTAAGCAGTATCACAAAATTCTTTGTATGTCTTAGGCTTCTTATGGCCACTTAGATACCAAAATCTATTAAAGGCCATAAATCCTGCCTGGACACGTTTTTCGTTTTCTTGTAACGCTCTTCTTTTCTTTTCACACATATGAGCAACAAGAGTTTTTTCGTGCATAAAACTCTTACCGCAATGTAAACATTGATTAGGTTGTTCCACTAGTGTTATCACTGGTTTATCCAATCTTTTCCGTAGTTTTCTACTATCCTTAATGTATGTTCGGAGAATAATTTTGTTTCAACTAAAATATTATTTTCATATAATTCGATAAGATATTTTCCGCCATCGCCTTTGACAATAGCAAGTTTATTATCTTTTACAAATTGAGCTAATTCATTCATATTCTTTCCTTTGTTTTTTATCAAAGCCCATTTTGTCAAATAGTTCGTCTCTATCTTTTTTATCCATCATTGCTGCCAACATTTTAATTTCATCCATCTTCATAGCAGGATAAAGTTCACATAATAATTTTTCAATCTTGTTGGCTTTTTCTTTTTTTCCTGCGGCAAGATATGGGTGGAACGTTGATATTCCTGCTCCTGTGGCCGCAAATAATTTCCATAACAATGCTTTATGATTTTTACTTAATTCCCAGTGATTCTTATTAACACATTCGTTGGTCATTTCTAAAAACCATTCTTGGATATCTCTATCCCCTTGAACGTTAGATGTGTACCTCATTAGAATATATGGACTAAACGCTTTCTTTTCTTCGTCGGTGAGATTATCATAAAAACTATAATTTTTATGATCCACTGCATTTAATTCTCGTTTAATATCAAGTTTTGCTGTTGCCATGTTTGTCTTCGTATTCTTTACTGAGCTTATATATTATTATACACTGATCCAACGCCTTTTGTATAGACTCATTGGTCTCAGAAGCAATTAACACATCATTCCATAATTCTCTGGTAGCTTGTTTTTTAATTTTGTTTAGATCTAACCCGATTATTATTCTATTAAGACTACCTGGTTCTCGAGCGTATATATGTGCGCCATCATTTTCATAGATATAAGAAATGTTAGGGTTAAGTTGTCCCATCTTCGTGATCCTTAGTTGGTGGTAGACCGTTGCTATGTTTATCTGTAGTCTTTTCTACATCCTGAAATAAACGTTTTTCTTGTACAGTAAGTTTATCCTTGTGTGTTTTACGAGGATTTCCGCAAAGATAACAATCCGGATTTCCGCAATCCATTGCGTGATGTTTAACTAATCTATGCGGCTCTTTGATATTTTGTTGATCAAAATGATTATTAGACTTAGCAATTTTTACTTGCTTGTTTATGGCATTTGTATCTTTATGTCTACGGGTAGAGTTTTTAATTTTATCGTCTTCGGTACTCATATTATTCCTTGCTAAGGTGATATATTATTTTAGCACGTTCTAGTGCTTCGTGTAAAGCAGGATTGGTTCGAGCGGCGCGACGTATCTCTCCCCATAATTTATCTTCCATTATATGTTCTTGTAATGAACGTCCATTGGGAGTTCTACTATCATACTCAGGATTTCCTGGCAATTTGATATTTTCGGTAAAATTAATTGTAGCCATTTTACCAACATTTTGTATAGTCGACAATTTCACTTTGACGACTTACTTCTTTAACAAAATATGCACAGGTAGGTTTAGGTCCAGGATGTAACGGAGTACATAATAGTTGACCTGGTCGCATTTTTGGAAAATACCATTTAACATCTTGATAAACATCGATGATATCTATATCTAAAAATTCAGGTCTAAATCCACTTAATGGATTAAAACAAAAAGTTTTAAATCCTCGATCATTTAGACTTGTCAAAGGAAGTACTTCCATATCAGGACCTTCTGGATCACCGACAATTGTACACCAATCAAGAGGCATTGTTAATTCGTATGTACCTATTCTTAGAACCACAGCAGGTCCTGTAAAACTTTCTAAAAATATCAAAGGAACAAAAAAGTGATCAGGATTTTGGTTATCACTGTTATCTAACACAGCAAATCTTAAATCTTCAGTTATTTCATCTGGCAATTCATTAAGACTAAATGTCTTATCTTCTAACGTTAAAATTTGCATTATATATATTTTACCTTTTCGATTGTGAATGGATACTTCGCTTCTTTATAAAACTTCTTCCTCTCTGTAAGATGCCTCTTTGCATATTTCGTAGACGCGGTGAGGTCCCAGATTTGTACAAAGTCTTTGTCCTCTGCTTTTCTAATGCCCCGCCCAATGCTTTGTATAACTCGTGTAAAGCTCTTTCCGGATTCCAACATAACCAAATTAAAAATGCGAGGGATATTAATACCCACAGCGGCCACACCGTAAGTCGCCACAATAATCTTATTATCCACAATTTTAATTTCATCGTATTCTTCTTTCCTATCTTTGGTTTTGACCTTGCCTGAAATAAACACACTGTCGTTTAACTTTTCTTTTAGGAACTCACCGCTTTCGATTCTATCAACTAATACCAATGTATTTCCACTTTCTGCAATAGTATTGATCAGTGTAGACAAGTATAACATACGATCCTTGTCAGTTACAAGATATTTTAATTCCTCTGCGTAACTTCCAAACTCTTTCCATTCAGCAGTTTGTATAATATTAACGTGGCAATTACTTAAAATTCCTTTTTCTTGTAATTCGTGCGCTTTTACACGATGAACAACTTCTCCCAAACTTGCTCTAAGACTTTGAAATTCGTGATCAGCTTTAGGTACAGTTCCTGTTAATCCCCAACGTATAGGAGTATTTGCTAAATTTTTAGTTAATAGATTTTTTAATACATCTGCCTTGGCCATATGTACTTCATCGACCATTACACAATTTACACCATCTAATAATTCTGCTAATGTTAATAGTTCTTCATCACTAATTTCTTTGGATTTTTTATCTAATATATTCAAACTTTGCCAGGTACAAATTGTATGAGTTTTATCAAGATTTTTTCTGTCACCATAGTATACACCTACATCTAACCCGCAATTAATAAAATCCTCTTCGGTTTGTTCCACTAGACTCTTGTTAGGAACTATGGTTACAGTTCGACCATATTTTTCACAGATTTTTGCCAAAGTTGCAGTAGTAATTGTCTTACCAAACCCTGTGGCAATTTCTTGAATGCATTGAGGATTTTCTAAAAATTTATTAATCACCTCTACCTGATCGTCTCTAAGACGAATTGATTCACCAGCATATCTATGTCCTTCTGGCCAAGTTTTTTCTCCCCAGAAATCTTCAGAAATTGTATCAAATTGTAAACTAGTTGGATTTCTTAGATCTTCAAATTCTATGTAATAATTTCTTTCCTCTAGATATTCTAACACCTGAGGTAACATAGAAAGGTATGTAGTTCCACCAATTCCAAAGAAACTCACAGTTCCGTCCCATCGACCTAATTTATAAGCAGGTCTATACCTAGCTGTAGGATCTTCATATTTGAATTTCTTGACCAAGGATTTGCGAGTGTCAAGATCTAAATTTTCAATCTTAACATTAACTTCGTCTTTGATTATAAGTTTTGCAGTAGCCAATTAAATTCCTTGTTTTCTATTTTTTCTGAAAAATATATTACATTTTGGTGATTTGCTATATAATTTTTAATGGTATAATGGACATTATTAACTCCAAAATTAATCACAGTATTAAATTTTAATTTTGATTTTAATAACGGTTTTGGAATCTTACTGCTTATAAAAACAACTTCAGTATTATTAGTTATAGGAGAATTCAAATTATTTTCTTTAACAAAATCATTGAATTTTTTACCATTTTCTGAAGGTAATCTAAACATAACACTCATTTTGTCATTGTCGATTCCTGCATTTTTTAAAAAACCAACAGCCTGTTCTAATTTTTGTAATTCAGTGCCACCTGGTATAATTATTATACAAGGTCTTAGAAATTTAATAAAATCTGATAGCTCAGAAATAGGGTAAATTTCTGAATTTATATACATTTTTTCATTGGGTGATGATTTTAAAAAAGATCGAACCAATGGATTAACTTTTTCACTATCGATGTGCGCAGATACATTTTCGTCCCAGGTAAAAATTCCATATTTTCTTGCTTCGAATACTGCCTCTAATATATCTGTACTTTGTAATTCTGGAATATTTTCAGAAATATTGATGTATTTTAATTTTTTATTATCAATTACTAACATAGGAATATAATTCTCTATGTTCGTTAAAATTTTAGAAATGTTATTGGAATATCTAGATAACTCTTCATCGAGTTGAAAATTTTCAGTCTTGGCAAAATGTGTTAAGAACAATAAATTGTTTTCAGTTAATGAAAAAATCCAGGCTTTTTTGTCTCTATCCCAAGAAAAATGATCTAATGATTTTTTATTTCCTTTAATAATTTTAATGTAGTCTTCATTAAACGGAAATTCGACTTTTACAATTTTATTGTATACAGCATTCGATATGATCGACATTCTTTTAATACTAGATATCGAACGTAAAGGCAGTTTATATATAGGATTATCTAAGAAATTATCAATATTGGTGTTGAAATTTGTGGTCAATAAGTTTTTGTATCTTCGTAGAATTATTAGGGCGTAGTTTCCCTGTTTTTCAGTGAATCCTTTACCTTGCAATATTTGATTAGAAAAACTTGATACTAGATTTTTATCATTTGTATTAAGAATTTTATCTAATATGTAAGATAATTTTATAATTAAATCTTCTACTGTTGACATAAGTTATATTATACATTCAAAGTGTAATATCTTCAAGCCCTGCGGCTCTTAATTTAATAATATTGCTTAATTGCCATTGTTTAATATCCAGGCCTTTAATTATACCTAGCCATTGATTGCGGAGCATAGCAAATTCATTGATAATTTTTTCCATATCGACAACATCTGCTTCACCTTCGACATATTTTTCACAATCTCTACTACTCAACGCACGTTGATAGTTTTCTAGATATTTTCTGAAGGCTTTGGATTTAACACGCCGAAGCTCGATATTCAAATATTCAAGAACTGCTTCGATCTCCTGTAATTGATTAAATCGTTGTTCAACAATGCCAGGCAAGGCCGCTGAAGATTTCTCTACGTTTCCGTAAATTTTTACTTCTTTGCGGGCCTCTTCTAGCTCGTTGTAAAAGTGATCTAAACAATTTGGAAGATGTGCTATGTCTTTACTGACTTTAGCATACCAACTCATTAATAGTCCTCGTCGGCTTCGTCAAAATCCCAATTATCTTCTTCGTCCTCATCGCTTTCATCGCGATTTTCATCAAGAACAAGATTAATTGCAGTATCTAAACTAGCATCATACCCGGTTAATCCTTCAAGTGTGGTTAACTCAATATCTTTACTAAGTAAAAAATCTACATAATGACTTGCGGCTGTGTCTTTTGCTTTTTCTGAGATATATTCTTTAAATAGATCCCAAGTTTCGATAATTAGATCTTCTTCCATTATTATTCCTCAATTTCCTCAAGAGTTGATACGCTAGGAGTAAATGCAGATTCGTCCCATTCAGACATAATAACCATTAGTTTGTCTTCTGTCCAATTTTTACGGAATTCTGCAGATATTTCGCCTGTCTTCTTACTTATATATTGTAACTTATTTCCGCTCTTTGTCAAGACGCCCATTTTCTCAAATAAATCAACTAACCCAGAAGTAGGAGCCATACCTGTTGAATAAGGAATTTTAACCTGTACTGTTTCAAACGGTTTAGCATACCGAGTTTTCATAACTTTACAGGCACTACGAATACCTAATACATCACTGACTTTATTGCCGTCTTCGTCTTCTTTTAGTTTGAGTTTTTTCATTGCAACAACAATACTAGATGCATAGACAAATCCTTGTCCACCGCTAATTTTATCGTCTGGATCAAACATATCTTGTGAAGCGTAAGTATGATTTGTACAAACCATACCGACATTGTAACTACCAAACATATTAACACAGTTGCGAACAAGTGCTGTAAGTGCTTTAGGTTTACGACCCATATCACCTTTCAAATCACCTGCTTCGAACTGATTAATATCAGTAGGAGTAAGTAACATACCCAATGAATCTATAACAAATAACACCTTAGGGCGATCAGTTGGATCCATTGTTTTGTACTCTGACATAAATTCGTGAATAGTTTTAGCTACATCATCGATCATTGCCATATTAAGTTTTAGAAGTTTATCATCGGCTGTATCTACTCCTAAATCTTTTAACCACTTTTCATCGAGTGCATTTTCGGAATCAATTAAGATTGTAAAAATACCTTGCTCTTGAGCGTGTTTAATAATATTACCAGAACAGATATAACTTTTACCTGCTCCGGATTCACCTGCAAAAACTGTTACCTTACCAAGAGGAACTCCCCTAAAGAAGTCCCCTGATATAAGATAGTTTAGTGCATAGTTGCCAGTTGAGATCCAATCAGTTGGATCATTGAATCCAATTCCTAAGCCATCAATACTTTTAGTGATAGACTTACGGAACTTTGAAATATCAAAGCTCTTTGTCATAGTCTATCTCCTTAGTTTGATTGACGTTTACGAATCATTGCAATAATGTCTGCGGCACGACTTGAAGCATCGCCACCAGCTGATGCAGGTGCAGATGTTGTTGGTGTCAGCTCAGCATCAAATGGTGCAACTTCATCTTCATCTACTGTTGTTGGAGCAGGTGCAGATGCTTTAGCAGGTGCAGGTGCTGGTGTGTTTGTAGTCGAACCTGTTGCTTGTCCACTACCGCCCATTCCTGCTGGTTTGAAATATTGTCCCCAACGGTCCATATCAAATGCTTCGCCATCTACTGATGCTTCGAACATTTCTTTCATAACCTTGAGTTCTACTTCGCCTGGTTTCTTTGGCAAAAAGTCTGATAAATTAAACAAACCATATTGCTCAATTGCGGCTTTTTCTGCATCACTTAGTGCACGTTCACGACGAGCCCAGGTTGATGTAGAATAATCAGCATATCCACCTTTAGATGTTTTTGCAATCTTGAAATCTAAACCACGCAAATAGTCTGTTGGCAATTCTTCAATCTCACTATCCATTAGTGCATTTTTAACAATGTTAAAAATTTGACTACCAATGATAAATCTACGAATTGGATTTGCTGGAGTTTGGTCTTCTTGTAATTTTCCATCAACTACAAAGCCTTGGAACAAATAAGATTTTTTCTTCCAGTATTTACGACCCATATCTTCTAAAGATTTATCCTTAAACCAAGGACGTACTTCTGTTAAGATTGGACAAGTCTCTCCCCACATTTCCATACAAGGAACTTGTACAAATGATGGTTTGCTGTTTGTATCACCTTTGATTCCGGCGAATGGTAACTTAATTAAGTTACGTTCTTGCCAAAAGAAAGTGTTGTTTGTGTTACCATCTGGTAAGAATCTAACTGTAGTTGTTGATCCTTCTGGAGCATTCCAGTGAGGGTAAATTGCGTTGTCTCCACCGCCCGTGCTACCGGTGTTTTGTTGAGATGATGCTTGAAGTTTTGCGCGAATTTCTGCTAAAGTTGCCATAATGTTTTTCCTTAATAAATGTAATTTTATGTGCCATTCCTTTAAAGCCCACTGACTAAAAAGAAAAAGTGCATATAGTTAACTATACGCACTTTTATTTATTATTACAACCTAAAAGGTGTTTATAATATGGGTTATTTTGCCAAACCTGCTAATTTTAAAATATCTTCTTTTGGGTCCATTGCTTGTTTCATACCTTGTTTTGCTAAATGTTTGGCCATATTTTTATCTTTGATTGTATTTCCAAATTCATCTTTATGTGGGCCTGTATGTGTTGTATAAGGGGGATTAAATGGAGGTGTTTCTTTTTTATCAGTTTTTTCTGAGTCTTGTTCACCTATGCCTTCTACTTTGGTTTTAATATTGCCTACTAATTCTTTTAAACGTGCTAGTCCATCTGTATGATCTACTGGACTAATTTGACCGTGACGTTGTTGCCATTCATTGGTAAGTTTTTCCATAAATGCTTCGGCCATTTTAGCAGCCTGCTCGCCTGCATCTTCTCCAAACTTTTCTGCAATAGCTTTTTTAACATCTAATGCAATACCTTCTTCTCCACGGAATGGGCCTACATTTGGGTTATCTCTATTGTAAAAACTTTTAACAATTTTTGCTACTTCTTTGATCATTGCTTTTGGATCTGCATCTTCCATTGTGCCTACAGCATAACCATTCATACCTATATCATTATTTTCAAATGCTGGCATAATTCCGTGAACTGTAGCAACACCCGATCCTCCTTGACCAGTAGGAGTTGTTTCCGTAGTCGGTTGTTCCTCTGGCGCACCGACTTCTTGCGAAGCAGGTTCGGTTTCACTCATTCCTAATGCTACTGCTAATTCTGGATAATCTTCATTGGCCCAAATTTTAAAAACTTCAAGTGCATCAGTTGTAGAATCAACATTTGCCATATCTTTTAATTTTGTTTCTAAATCAGTGTCATCTAATCCAAATTCTTGAAAGAATTGAATAGCAGTTTGTCCGTCGAGACCTAACTCTAATTCAGGGCCGCCTGATGTGCCTTGTGGTAATTGTAGTATTGCTTGTTTTAATTCTTCAATTTGATCGTTGGTTAATTTGCCTTGTTCTACTGATTCGGCCCAAGATTCAAATGCATCTAGTTCATTCTCTTTAACTGATTCATCTGTTTCGGTATGACCGTGTATTAAACAATGTTCTTCACCTAACTCGTCACAAGTACACTCTGAACTTTCGCCTACATAAGTATCTAAATCAACCTTGTTTGCCTCGCTCATAATTTTATGCAACAGTGGGAAATATGCTGCCAATTCTTCTTGGAAATTTGTTTGTGTAAATTTTTGTTTATATTCTTCCATAGCAACAGCATCTAGTTCAATGCTGTCGGTGACTGGTTCTTGAAATTCCGACATCCATTTTTCATAATGATGACGTTTACCTAATGCCTCAATTTGCGCCTTTAGTTCGTTAAGGCGGCCTATGGCTCGCTCTGTAATTCCTGTTGCATCATCGTGCAAGGTGGCTTTGTGTATTTTTCTTTGAAATTCTTGTAATTGTGCGATTTGTTCGCTCATTTTAATAATTGCTTTGCCTGCTGGATCATGTGGAATGCCACCGTGATCTACGTGTTGTGCCATGGCGAATGCACCAGCTGGGTGAATGAAAGGATATTTAAATCTTTCCCCATCGTGATTCTGAATAAAGATTGCCTTGATGTTTTTCTTTTGACTACGAGCACCTGGATACATTTCATCTACTGCTCGAGCATGACGAACAATAACTTCTGTTTGTCCTTTTACTGCACGGCTAGTTTTCTTTGTGCTTTTTTGATTCCAACGGCTTTCTCCTAGATGTTGCTGTGTCCTGCTTTTTAGCATCGATAATAATTTTTCAGCAACCTCTTCAGGATAATCTTCGTATGCGCTACCTAAATCATATTGTAATTTATCAAATTCCTTTTGGATATAGCGACCAACAGGATGTGTTATAGAATCCCCGGCATCTACTATTTTCAAAATAGTATCACTATTAAATTCTGGGCTGTTTACTACTTTACCAACTTTTTGCATCAAGGCATTGTTATCAACACTAGGACTCATTCTTGATATCAAACGATCACGTGGAGTGTTTGTTAATTCGCGTCCAGCGTTTTCTGATACGCCTTTTTTGATTTTTTTAGTTTCGTTCATATTCATAGTAGGTTCTTCCTTGGGGCCTTGCGTAGTAGCAAGATGTTGAAAATCGTTTTTGTCAAGATTTGTTTTAGCAATGTCTCTAGTATCAAATCTCAGTAATCTTCGCATAGCAAAAAATCTCATTTCTTTTAAGAAACTGTACCACTCTTTTTTAGCAGGGTCATCTTGATTTTCTGTAATGCCTTGGCTATAGTAAACCTTTAGGCTACCTAGATCGTTTAGGCTAATGCTAACACGGCCTAGATTGTTGCCTTCTAAGACAAAGTCAAAATCAAAGAAACGAGCCTCTGCGGGATCAATGGTAACTGCACCTGTTTCGTCGCCCATTTCTAAATTTGAGAAACGTGAGCGGACTTTGTCAAACAGGTCTTGGGAAATAATTTGAATAGGTTTCATACGCTTATTTATATTAAAATGTGTTTATATAAATGGGCAAAGGCATTATCCACTCATCCTCTACTTCTTCCCGCATTTTATCGTAAATTGCAGGATCCCATTCTTGTAATATAATTGCCATACGTAGGGCAAGTAAAATACTACTAACTAGGTCATCGTGTGTTCCTGTTTTACCTGAAAAACTTATGCCTTTGGCAACAAAAGTTTTAAGTTCACTGATCAGAGACTTTGAATTTAACTTCATTCTGTTGCTTTCGATAAGGTGTTTTAGTTTAGCACAGATAGAGATTTTACTGGTATGTGTTGTATTAAACCCTTTTCTAAATCTGCGGACGTGACCTTTCTTTATTGGTTCACTTAAAAATAATCCACGAATACTTTCCTCACCTATTTCATTGATAGTAACAAGTGCCGCTTCTCCTACAGTATTATTTTCAACAGAGTAATATAAACTTGCCTGCGATCCTTTGTCAGCACACTCTTTGTCAATAAAATTACAAATATCTCTTAGTATTCTAACCTGCCCCTGTATCGGGGTAGTATTATGATGCCACTCTGCAACTTGTTCAAAAGATGGTAATTCTAATACCTGTATGGCCGCAGGATCTCCACCGGTGCCTAAACTAGGATCTAGTGCTACGATATATGTACGCTTGGGATCTATTTTTTTATACCAACGACATTGACCCATTTTCATAATAGGTTCTTTGCCTTCTAAGTCTGCTAATTTTATAGCACTTATAAGTGTTTCATCAAATACCAAGAATTCACAATCGTGTTCTCGACGGAAACGTTCTTCTCCAATACGACTACGTTCAACTTCAGCCCAAGCTTCGTCTCGTTCAGGATGTTCACTCCAATGAGCCTTGAATGGAAAAAATCCATTTTTTCCTGTAAGTGTGCTGTTTCCGAATTCATCTGTACGCTTATTTGCTTCGTGCCATATTTGTGCAAATTGATCCTCGTCACTGTTAGGAGTGCTTGTAATAATTGCTTTACCACCAGTAGCAAGTGTAGGTGAAATTGAAGTCCAGAATTCACTGGCTACATTAGGCGGAACAAACGCAAACTCATCTGCGTATAGTAATGATAGTGACATACCACGACCTGTTGTTTCAGTTGTTGTCTGTGCTACAATACGACTACCATTTTCAAACTCTATACTTTGTTTGTTATAACTTGTACAACCTGCACGAATATGATCTGGACACATTTCGTAGGCATAACGAATACGTGCCATAATTTCCTGTGCGCCAGTATATTTGTGTGCGGCAATTAATATTGTACTATCTGGTATGAACATCGCAAACCATAATAGATAACCTGATGCAGTAGTGGTCTTACCTGTTTGTCTAGGTAACAAATTTATATTAAATCTATGTTGGTGATAGCTGTCAATTAATCTACGCTGATATTCAAATGCTTCGTATTTTAACTTACCTTTAACAGGATGTTGAATAAAGAAAAAATTGTCTAAAAAATGATGCGGACCATTAACAGGGTCCATACATTTACCCAGGTCAATAATATCTTGTTCAGTAAACTTTTGTGTACTGTGCGGACTTTTAACTAACTTACCGTCTAAATTTTTTGATCCCATAATATTATTTAATGAAAAAAATAGCCTCCGAAGAGGCTATTTGGATTGTATTTGTTTTAACAATTACATCTGAGGAGCAACATAACCGTGTGCGTTTTCCAAATCATACCAGGCACACATCTTACCTTGACACATTGCTACAATTACAGGAGATCCTCGATCATCAATAGCATCTACTTGCAAACTTTTTTTCTTAAGAAAGTTTACAAAACTTTGTGTAGCCTTGTCATCATTGTCAGTGTAACGACCTTTGAAATTTGGTTCATTTCCGTTAACAAATTGTTCATAGTCTTGATCACCTCTAACACTATGCCATTCGTCACTGCCTGGAGAATTTATATGTGGAACACTTTCTGCAATGAATTTTTGATATTCGGCCATTAATGATTCATATGTAGCAGTAGGTTGTGTACCAATACGTTTTTCACCATTACTTGTTTCACCTGCGCCACCTTGATTTTCGTGATTAGCAAATTCTTCAGCATCGAACGCATTTGCACTATTAGGATCAGCAGGAGTATTATCCCAACTTTCGTCAGTTTCTTCCTCATCACCTTCTTCGTCATCCATATGAAGTTTATCAATTACTCCACGCATAACTTCGCCATCACTAGAAGAAGGACCAACTGATGCAACAGGTTCAGCTGTTAATGTCATTGGTTCAGGTTCAATACCTAAGTGCTCTGGCTCTACTTTCTGTAGCCCAGCAAGACTCATGATATCTTTAAGCATACCGCTTAGTTCTTCACCGCTACCTGCTGTCATATTGATACTAGCAGGAGTGTGTGATTGTCCTGGCATTATACCCATTGGCCCACATTCAGCTATATCTGAGCTTTCAGCAATAACTGCAGGTTCTGTAGTTAAACTATTTGAATCTAGTTCTGCAAGGCGTTTTAATACATCGATCATTTGCATAATATTAATTTCCGTTAAGTGCTTTTACAACATAAGTTCCTTGATCTTTAGCGATAGGGCTAGTTGTATTCTGTGGAAAATCATTTGATGTTTTTCCTGGGTTTTTCATAATGTCATCTGGCGTAGGAGTAGGGATTTGTTCTCCCATTTCTTTACGTTGTAATTTCAAAATGTCATTTAATTCTTTTACAAATCCAGAATTGTATTTGTCACCATAGTAATCTTCAAATTGTGGATTGCCAGCTTCTTTATAATCTGGATCATCTAATAAAGCACCTTCACGTTTTTCTGTAGGTGTTTGATATTCTTCGCTTGGCTCGCCTGGACGACGAACCACTAGTTTTTGTTTACTAACACCTAATTCTGTGCTTAGGTATTCAGTTAGTTCTTGCTGTGTTGTAGGATAATCTAACGTAACTTCGTAGATGCTCACTTCGCAATTTCTAACCTGTGGAAAATCCAAAGGTAATGCTTGGATAGGAGTAGTAGCAGACTTTTTAAAACTGTTTAAGACATAACGTCCTAACAATGTTTTTAAAGAATCTTCTTGCTCGGTAGTAAAATCTCCGGCGATTTTAACGCGGAAAGGATACTGTTTTTTTGACTCGGATAGGTATTCTTTGAAGTTTTTCATAGTAAGTTATTTATTCATATTTTTAATTTTTTCTAGAATGGAGTTACGGTCTGTAATAATAAACCCTTGTCCTTCTACAGTATTTCCGTCTCCGCCTTCCCCGTGCTTTTTATCAATAGCTAGCTTTTTTAGTTGTAAATCAACCATTTTTAGCTTTTTGTCAATTTTATTGGTTTTTGCTTGAATAGCGGCATTCATCATTTGCGCGGCTACTTCAAACATTCTAACACCGTGCCTAGGATCAACATTCATGCCTAAATCATATAGTGCATCGTAGGCTTCTTCTGCTTTCTTAGATAACGCATCTAACTCAGCATCGGCCATATCTCCTAGTCCTTGCACCCTAGGAAGTGCGGCAGCAATTTTGTCAAATTCTTCTAATTTATCTTGTAGATTTATTACAGGAACAGGAGTAGCTGTAGGAGGAATTACCAGCTCCTCATCAGGTGTTAGATCAAATAATTCTTCTAATTTTTTAGTCATAATTGTACTTATTTCTTTTTAGATCCTTGATGGAAAATATCCGATTCATTAATGACTCTAAATTTAATTCCTTGTTGTCTACACCACGCACCTGCGGCTTCCCACTTTGCTATATTTTTTACATACTGTGCTTGATTGTATGAACTTTTTCCAACTTTTTCTACCATCATTTGATTGGCTGGTTTTATTTCTATTAGTTCAACGTGTTTTTTTAATTTTTTGTCAACGTATGTAATTAAAAAATCTGGAATGTATACTGTACTCTTTCCTGTTAACGGATCTCGATATGGGATTTTAACACACTCACTGGCCCATTGTTGTACGCTGGGATTATTATCGCAAAAGCTCATAAATGTAAATTCCCAACTACTTCTATAAACAGGATCTTTTGATCCTAGATATTTTTCAGGATTTTTTATTTTATAAATCCCTTGACTAAATTTCATAACAATATATTTCTACCAATTTCTGGATTTGTTGCAAACGGTGGTGCATATCCTAGTAGGCTTGTTTTAAATCTATTGTAGTTTATAATTTCTGCAACCAACGCACTAATTTCAACACTGTTTAATCCTTGCAATGTATCCATAATTTGCAAAGGATTATAATTATCTTTTTGGGCCTGTTTTATTATGATGATAGCAACTGCCTCTGCCGAATTACTGTCAAACCCTCTAGAAGTAAAAAATCCTTTAATGGCATCGAGCACATTAGAATTAATTTCTAAAGGTGTTGAATACAATGTGTTAATAGCTTGTACAGTCAATGAATCACCGTTAATTGTGGTCGATGGTAAGTTTGTATACTGATTACTCATTATTATTTCTTTGTTGTTATATTAGATAGTAATGCGTTAGTGGTTCCGTCAGTGCTACGATTTGAATATATAGTAATTCCATTATTTCCAACACCGCCTGTGTTAGATACATTAGATGGCTGTGATAGTCCAGCGGCAATAGATCCTGCTAGTATACCCGATGCAATGCTATATCCTTCTTTGGCAACACTAGACTTGTTAAGATTTCCAGCATTCTGTACCAATGTTTTTGCCTGTAATGCAACACCTAGATAATCTAATGGATTGCTTGCTGTTGCTAATAATCCATTTTCTCCAAATATTGTATTAGCCCCGTCAATTACTCCGCCTGGTCCAAAAAGATTTCCACTTCCGCCTATTCCAATTGGGCTAGGTGTAGTATCATAATATACCGGAGCGAATCCAACAGGACTTTTACCTCGAACAATCTTTCCTTTTTTATATACCACAGTCTCGTATGCTGTTTGCATTTTATTTGTTAATGTTCTACTATCTTCTTGGGAAACTGTATCGTGCGTCCATTCTGTAATCATAGGATTAACAAGAGTAATTTGCGTGAAATCTGCAACACCGTGCCCTTTGTGCATAACGTAGATATCAATGCTATCAAAGAATGGAATAGATTGAAAATTATCTAAACCATATGCATAATTGTACTGCTTATATTTTGTATCTCCAAATTCTGTTACTTTTGATTTACCAGAGATAGAACCATACACGCTGTCCATATAATAATATTGATAATAATTTTGCCAGAGATCATTTGTTATATCACTATTATCATCATGAAACTCTATACTAACAGGACTATAAGTTAATTTTGTTTGTACAACAGTTTTTCTATTATACTGATTTAGTGTTTCTGTTCCTGTACTAAATTTAGGAAGCTCTATTCTTTTAACTAATAATCCAACATCTTTCCTTCCTTTTTCTAGCCAACTTTTATCAATTACTGCGGATGGATTGATATTAAAATTAACAAAGTATAGAAAATTAACCTTAGGTGTTCGTGCATAATTATTACGAACATAAAGTCTGTCGGCGTGTTGGTAGTCTTTCATACTGGCATTGCCGCCAGAATCGCCAAGTATTCCACTTGCCGCACTACCTAAAAAATTTGTGAATGCATTACTCATAATAATATTTAGCCAATAAAAAAGCCTGGGGTTTAAGCCAGGCTTAGTAGAGCGTAATTGTTTAACCGCCGATAGCTAATGTACGTACTGTACGACCAACTGTTTCGCCGATTCCAACTGCATTTCCTGAAGAATCCACTTGTAGTGCATTGTCGTAACAGATTGATAGAGAAATGTCCATTGGATCTGTTGCGTTACTATAATCACCACCTTGGTATGTTGCTTGTTTAATCCAACATCCGTGATATTCAAACGCTTCTAATACAACTGGCTCATACGCTCCGTTGCCCCCGTCTAATATTTCAACACGCATTAGGAACTTATAATCAATACCAGATGCGGCACCTGACTGCTCAAAGAAGTCAAATTGTTTCTGCATCTGTTCACCAACTTTACGTGTTACTGCATTAGTCACATCATCACGTAATGTAAGTGTTGCATCTGTAAAACTATGTTTTCCTGCAAGTTTTACTGTACTATTGTAAACAGCTAACTTGATTTCATCAAAACTAATTACAGGACGAGTTACGTTCATAACCTGTTTAGTAAGTTCTGTTGCAGGTGTACCAGCTATGCCAAATCCGTCTAAGGTAACGCGGAAACGATATCTTAGTTTTGGCATCAACAAACCTTGAGTATTAGAACTCTGATCTGTCGAAAGCGGTACTGTAAATCTACTTAAATTTGAAATTGGCATTTAAATGCTCCTTGTTCTTTATTTATTAGGCGTTAGTTCCAGGAAAACCAGCACCTAAGTTTCCACTTGCAATAGCACCGGTGTTAAGTATACGCAATGGAATATAAATGAATTCAACTGCTTTAACTGGTTCAATAGCAATGTCTAACCATAGCTCTGAACGGTCTATTCTAGCTGGAGTATTATTACTTGTATCACATACAACAATAAAGTCGTAAAGAGCTCGTTGACCTACTAATTCAATCAATAGGCTTTCGGCAGCGGCTTTAATTTCTCTACGTGTTTGTGCGTCATTTGGTTCAAACAAGAATGGTTTAGATAATATACCTAACTGTCTACGTAAGTACGCAATTAAACGTGCAACATTAATACGATCTAATGCAGATGCTCCATTAGAACGAGTGTATTGACCAAAGTTAACAATGCCAACTCCAGGAATTGTAGCAATAGGATTAATTTCTACGCTGTGTAAAGTATCTCTCAATCCTTCATAAATTGCTGTAGTTTTAAATGATCCTGTGCTATCAATATAACCTACCGAAGTTGCATTATCAACAGTACCACGACGTGTACCAGCTGGAGCAAACCATTGATATGATTTAGCATCACTGTTTACAATTGTGCGTAGCATCATATGACTTGGAGGAACAACAATGTTATTTCCTTTGTTGTCAGTTGTATAACCACTTGGGTAGAACATAGACATATAATTGTCATAAGTTACTGCACCATCTTCACCGTTATCAAGCGCATTGGCAGTATTCTTACCCCAGTTGTACAATGTTGTTGCAGTTGGTGCTAATCTAAACGGAGTATCACCTACAACAAATGCTGTTTGACCTCTGTCTGTATTCAAAGCAACCATATTAGCAATGGTTTCCGTGTAACCAGGTGTTGCTATTAGATTATAAACTAATGTATCAGTATCACGGATATCTGTATTGGTATCAATTGTTGCTTTCATACGAGATACAATATAACCACGTTGTGCTAAACGACCAAATGTACCAACATTGTTATTATCATTAGGACTTACTGTTACCCAACGATCTGTATTATAACCAGACATTGGATCATTTTCATACATAATATTTTCGCCATTATTAGCAAGAATATTGATATAACCTGCTACATATTTCTTAATGTTAAATCCAGAGCGACGTAAATTCCATAAGCGTGTACCTCTTGGATACAATGCTGGATCAACAACATCTGGGTCTACATAATTGCTAACCAATAGATCAGCAATAGGAGTTACTGTTTCCATACTGTCTGCGCCTGCTGAGCTCCAACGAGCATCTGCAAATACCCATCCTGTAGGACTTGTATGATCTTCAACATCTTGTAGATCCCAGGTTAATGTAGAACCATTCCATATGTAAACATCTTTACCATAACGATCTATATCAGCTGTACTAACCCAAATATCGCCATCCATTAAGTCTGTGCCATCACTTTGTGTCATAGGTGCAGTTGCACCAACAATAGGACCATTAGGATCTGTGTCAGGGAAAGCATTTAAATACCCAGTCCATTGTGAACCATTGTGATACATAATGTCTACACTGCTTAAATTTGTATCATACCATAATGTATCATTGGCTGGTAATGTATATGGAGTTGTTGGCAATGCTTCGTACACTAATGGTTTCCAGTTTGTAGCAATAAACCCGTAACCATCTGATGCAGGTGCATTGTATAAGTTTGCTGTACCAGTCTTAGAAGACATATCGTAAGCAGTAAATCCTGCACTACTTAAAGGAGTGTTATCAAAGTCTGTAATTTCAATATCACCACCTAATGCGTGTGTTAATGTTACACGATTAGTTACTGCATTAAATGAAGCAGTTACATTGATTAAACCCGATGTATTAACAGCCTGGGCCAACAATTGACCAACATAAGTTGATGTTGTACCTTGCCAGCTAATTGACATAGAGTCACTCCAGCTAGATGATTCGGCTAGTGTTTCTCTAATTGTAAATGAAGTTGTACCAGATGTATAGTTTGTAGAAGCCGCACTTGTAATTGTTGTAGGACTTGTTGCATTTCTGCGCCATACACGGAATTCTGCAACAGGAGTATCTTCGTTGATACCATAATGATCAGGATCTGTTTCTACAAAAATAGTACCTGTAGCAATGTTTTTACCACCACCTACTGAATCTAATTTTGATATAGCTTGTACTGTACTATTATATAAAGGAGCACTTACTGTTCCCCAGGTCTGTGTAGAACCATTATAATATTTTACAACCCAGTTCGAACCGTAACCGGGACTTGTTGTTTTGATCCAAACACTACCAGTTGTTGCTGTAGTTCCAGCAGATGTAAAATCTGGATATTGTGTGTGAGGAGAAACAACTACTTGTTTACCACCGTCAAATGTTTGACCAACTTCGGTCCAAGCGTTTGAAGATGCAGTTGTTTTATACCATACTGCATTTGGATAGTTAGTGAAGTTATCTGAAGTAACAACTACAGCATAATCGCCTTGCTGACCAAATGAGTCAACTGGCACACCATCCATTAACTCTGTAGCAGAATTGCTATCATCGATAATTAATGGAGTCTTAACTGTAAATGTATTTGTTCCGCTATTCCATTCGTTAATACCGAATAAACTAGATTTTGTATCTATCCAATAAGTACCAGACATAGGTGCCCCAGTTGGAACACTTGTGCTTCCTTTTAATGAACCTAGATCAACATCTGCACGAACTACATATGCACTCGAGCTTGCACCTAGCAAACTATAAGCGGCTTGTAAACCGTACTCGTTTAGTTCATTACCATGAAGTGGATTACCATTTGTATCGGTATAAAATAACGGTGTACCGAATGTATCGGTTAAGTCTCTCTGACTTGTTATTAACCAAACTTTTCCAGTATTGGCAGCAATCGTTCCTTGTGCTGTTCCTGTACCAGAAGCATTTTCTTTATCTTGTGCTGTTGCAACGAATATAATCGGTGTACTTGATGGTGCGGCTGGAGTATAAAAACTCTCGTCGATAACGCTTACTTGTACGCCTGGTGAACCTAATGTGGCCATTTGTCAATCTCCTTAGTGGATTACTTGTTTTATTTAGCCCGCATTATAAAAAATGCAGGTATTAAATACATATGAAAAGGGCATAAAAAGGGCAGTAATGAGAAAATTATGTAAAAAATGTGGTGAAAATCCAGTAGCAATCAATTATCATAAAGAAGGTCGTGCATTCTATAGATCAATGTGCGATCACTGTGCTCGCGGTTATAAAGAGAAAAGGCCACTTTGGGCACTTTCTGGATATAAGAAAAAATCTATATGTGATAGATGTGGATTTAAATCACCACATCCTGAATCATTCAATGTATTTCACGTAGACGGAGAACTTACAAATTGTAAATTTACAAATCTAAAGACTGTATGCGCAAACTGTCAGAGAGTGCTACATAAAGAGGGGGTTCGTTGGAAGCAAGGGGATCTTGTACCTGACTTTTAATCATCGTTTGTAGTTGATCATATAGATCTTGTATAGATCCGTTATTATCTAATATATAATCAAATTTAGTGCCGACCCAACTTGTTTCACTTGCGTGTATTTTAAGTCTTTCTAATTTTTCTTTGCTAAGTGCCCAAGAAGTATTACCATCTGGCCCTCTATTAACACTGACTGCGGCATCATACCATCTGGGTTCTGGACCGCGTACTACACGAATAACAATACCTCCGGCATCTTTGATTGATTTAATCTCATTAGGAAAGCGGCAATCGCTGATAACAATATCGTCTTTTGAATTGCGGAGTTTATTTTCTAATGCGGCAATCCAAATATCATTGTGAAATGACTTGCGACATACTTCGGTGCCCCAGTATTGTAGAACCCATCGTGGTGTTAAATTGGGCATACCTAAACGCTCTGCCCACCAAGGATCTACTTGTTCTCGCCATTCTCGGGCTTGTTTTGTCCTACCTTCGAGCAGATCTCTATCCCATCCAAACACCTGAGCAACAGCATCTTTTAAACTATTGGCAAAACTTTCTCTGCGAAATTGATGAAAATTGCAAAGATAATCTGCTACTGTATCTTTACCTGAACTGATAAACCCGCATATTCCTACAATCATAGTATCCCCTTGTGATACTATAATTTATTACATTTTTATTATGATGTCAAGATTTGTTTAGCCAATTACAAACGTTAACGGAGTTCCGCCATCTTTGTAATTAATTAGATCTTGTTCTAGTATATCAATATCGGCTTTTCCTTCTGCTTTGAGGGAAGCGCCGTTTAATTGTGTGCCGCCTTGTGGGCTAGCAATTGTGGCAAATTTCTCACGAGCCTCGCCTAACATTATTTTACAGGTTGCCAAAGTATAATCACGTAACCATTGGCTAGCATATGGATCTTGTAATAGATTAAAGTCTGGACGATAATTATACATCCATAATAATACTTCTTCAGAAGAGCGAGGACGTTGCATAATAGTCAATAATTTTGTAGTTTTATTAAATGTAAAATTAATATCACTACCAAACATTTTACCAACCTGCTTTTGATAACTAGCAAAAGCATAATATGTTGCTAACCCGCCCATATTTGTACTTGTTAACAAATAAGTATTAGAGTATGCAAGATTGAAAGGTTCAAATAAACTTCCACCATCACCGCCGCCGGTACGTGAACCAATACTACGACGGAAAATTTGTCTAACTTCAGTGACTTCATTAGGTAGTAGGTAGTCATTTGTATCTACTTCTATTGTTAGAAATCCAAAACTTTCTTCAGATGCATTACTACTTCTTTGTCTAAACTTATTTAAAGCACGGTCAATGGCGGTAGTATAGTGGATAGGATCCAACTCAATATCAATCATACCGCTACCTAACATAGCTTGTACATAATCAATAACTTTTTGGCGTTCGTTTTCTGTATCAGTCATATGAATATTTAGCTTATAAATACAATACTATGCAGGACTCTTTTACCTTCTTACAAAACAAATATACCAAATGGTATTTTAATATTATTACTTCTGCTAAACTCAGATCGATAGAATCTTACGGAGAAACACATCACATAATTCCTAAAAGTTTAGGTGGTAGTAATTCTAAAGAAAATCTTATATTTTTAAGTGCTAGAGAACATTTTATTTGTCACTGGTTACTTACTAAAATGGTAGAAAATGTTAAACACAAATACCAAATGTGGAATGCTTTTAGTTGTATGTTATACAGAGAAAATGATAATCAAGAAAGATATAAAGTTAATTCTAAAATTTTTGAAAATATAAAAAAAGAAGGTTCTAAAATTAAAAGCATTAAATTTAGTGGAAAAAATAATCCTAGATATGGTATCAGGGGAGAAGCTCATCCGTCATACGGAAAAGAATGGACTATCGAGCACCGTAAAAATGCTAGCGAAGCGCATAAGGGATATATTAGAAGTTTAAAATCGAGACAAAAACAATCTGAAAAAACCCGAGGAAAAAAACAATCAATTGAGCATATACAAAATCGATCTGGAGTAAATCATCCTGGGTACGGAAAAGAATTATCAATAGATCGTAAAGAAAAAATAAGACAAGGTGTTTTAAATATGCCATTACATACTTGTGAGCATTGTGGTAAAACTACTACCAAAGGTAATTATAAAAGATGGCACAACGATAACTGTAAGGTTATTAAAGGAGAATTAAAATTCCTCGATTAAGTTTATACAAACCAGAAAAAAGTGCGGATTTTAAGTTCTTAGATCGCGTGATCAACGAACAATTTCAGGTTGGAGGTACAGATGTATTTGTACACAAATACCTAAGTCCTGTAGATCCATTAGATGGAGAAAGTACACCTAGCACTCCAGTTAATACTAATGCTACTCCTGAATTAGGAATACAAGACGTTATTTTTATGGAAAATAGAGATCGTCACTATGCACCAGATGTATATATAATTCGTGGCATTTATACAATGCAAGATTTAGATTTTAATCTAAGTCAATTTGGCTTATTTTTAAGCAATGATAATATATTAATTACTTTTCACCTTAGAGACAGTGTTGATAATATAGGTCGAAAATTAATGCCAGGGGATGTTATTGAACTTCCCCATTTAAAAGATGAATATGCGCTTGACAATAGTTTGGTTGCGTTAAAGAGATTTTATGTAATACAAGATGTTAGTCGTCCTGCTTCGGGGTTTAGCTCAACTTGGTATCCTCATTTACTTCGTGCTAAGTGTGTTCCGTTAGTTGATAGTCAGGAGTTCAGTGAAATTCTTGGGTCAGATGCAGGAGCCGGAGATGGTAGTACATTACGAGATCTATTAAGTACATATCAACAAAGTATCGATATCAATAATCAGATTATAGAACAAGCAGATGCTGATGTACCTAATAGTGGATTTAATACCACAAATTTATATGTTATTCCAACTACTACTAGTACAGGACTTGTGAATGTTGCAGATTCTAGTGCGGCAGGAAGTACTACAGCATTGGGCGATGCAAGTATAGAACAAGCAATGTTGGATGCTAGTGTTGTATTACAAACACCTAACCAAGATTATTATGTTGGGTATCTTAGTGGAAATGGTTCACCGCCAAACGGTGCTCCATTTAGTTCTGGTATAAGTTTTCCATCTACTGCTGTTACTGGGCAATTCTATTTGCGTACAGATTATTTGCCTAACAGATTATTCAGATATGACGGAAGGTTTTGGGTTAAATTTGAAGACAATGTTAGAATGACGTTGAATAACTTTGGAAGTCAAGATACCACAGGAGCATTTGCTGGCCAGCCTGTACGTCAAACACTTAAAACTGGATTTATTAATAATACAACAACTGCTAATATTGATGGTCAGGTTGTAGTAGAGAGACAAGCACTGAGCAAAGCACTAAAAGCAAAGGCGGATAATTAAAATGGATTTTTTCTATGATGGGCAGGTAAGACGCTATCTTACACAATTTATGCGTATTATGAGTAACTTTAGTTATCAAGATGCTAAAGGTACTCTTACTCGTGTGCCAGTTCGTTACGGAGATATGAGCAGACAAGTGGGTAGTCTATTGAAAAAGAACAGTGAGAATACTATTCCATCTGCTCCTTTTATTTCTTGTTATATTAAAGATTTACAATTTGATCAGGCTAGAGTACAAGACCCTACATTTGTTAGTACAATAAGTGTGCGAGAAAGGGCATTTGACTCAACAACTGGGCAATATCTTAATCAGCAAGGATCTAACTACACGGTAGAAAAATTAATGCCTACTCCGTATCTAGCAACATTTAATGCAGATATATGGACTACTAATACTGAACAAAAATTACAGTTATGGGAACAAATTGCTGTACTGTTTAATCCCAGTTTAGAATTGCAAACTACTGACAATTATATTGACTGGACCAGTATCAGTGTATTAACACTAAAGGCTCAAAATTGGAGTAGTCGAAGTGTTCCGCAAGGAATGGAGCAAGATATAGATGTGCTAACAATGTCATTTGATTCTCACGTTTGGATAACTCCTCCTGCTAAAGTAAAACAATTGGGTATTATTACAAAAATTATTGCCAGTGCGGCGGCAGTCGCACAAGGAACCATTGCCAGCGACTTTTCTAATCCTGATGCTGTTATAACAACACAAAGCATAGATGTAGTTACCACAGATGTCTTTAATACCACAGTAACTCCAGGCGACTTTGACTTATTAGTATTGAATAATGTTGCCACACTTATATCAGAAAACACACAAGGTGATATTATTGATATATCAGTTCCAGGAATTCAAAGTAGTTGGTTACGTTTATTAGATTTATATCCCGGGCAGTTCCGTGCAGGATTAAGTCAACTAAGATTAACAAAACCAGATGGCAATGAAATTGTAGCATACATCACATTGGATCCTACAGATGAACGACGTATGCTATTAAACATAGATGCAGATACAGTACCATCAAATACAATTATATCTAGCACATATAATCCAACAGGTAGAGGATCAGTTGATGCTATTGTAAATCCAGAAACATTTAATCCTAAAAATAATGTAGCGGGTACTAGATATCTTATATTAGAAGATTTAAACATTAACCCTGAATACGGAAATCAAGGTTATGATGGCCCTAATGCTTGGAAAAATAATGATAATACCGACCCACAAGCGTATGCAAATGATATTATAGAGTGGAACGGTAGTGCTTGGATTGTTATATTCAGTTCTGCATTAGTAAGTGCATTGACTTATATAACTAATTCATACACAGGAGTTCAATACAAATGGGATGGAACCAGTTGGTCTAAGAGCTTCGAAGGTGTTTACGATAAGGCAGCATGGAGACTCATTCTTTAAATCAAATAATATGTAGCGGAGGATTATTTCTTTCGAGAAATACAAAAAGATTTTTACTATTGCTAAGAGCGCAAGGTAAAACTGCAAATACCTGGGGATTAGTTGGCGGAAAAAAAGAGCCTGCAGATTTAACACCATTTGATGCATTAAATAGAGAAATTGCAGAAGAAGTAGGAGTTATTCCTAAAATAAGAAAAGCTGTTCCGCTAGAGCTTTTTACATCAAACGATCAACATTTTCAATACCACACATATGTTCTTATAATTGATCGTGAGTTTATTCCTACACTCAACGACGAACATTCCGGCTATGCTTGGGTAGAACTAAACAATTGGCCTAAACCACTACACAGAGGCCTAAAAAATACCCTTAATGGCAAAACCATTAAGGGCAAATTACAAACTATACTAGATGTAATAGATTAATTATTGAACCGTTGCATCTGCGGATTCTTGCTGTGCTTGCTCTAATTGTTGCAATTGACTAGCAGTTTGGAATCTAATTGGATTTAAAAAATCAACAACTTCAGCATAGCTGTGTGTTTTTGCAATCTCAAACAATGCATTTACCTGTCCTAGTGTTAATTGCAATGTAATAATGATTGGTTGAACATCAGCTTGTTCTACTGTATCTTCTGTTGTATCATCAATTTGATCGTCTGACATAAATTCTCCTGTTAAAATAAACTTGTCATTGTTATTTATAACCTAAAAAATGGATTATTAAAATATTGAGTTATTCTTTGTACCAGAACCATACATTACTTTCTGTAAATTGTACTGGTGTTGTTATATTATTTAATTCTCTAAAATGTTTAACCGCAGTTTTAACAGAAAATAAATTCCAGTCGTGACCTGCAAAAATACCACCTTGGCGAACTTTTGGCCAATAATTAGTTACATCTTCATAGGCGTTATCATAACTATGGTCACCGTCAATAAAAATATAATCCAATGATAAATCTTTGATTTTCTTAGATGCCTGTGTTGCAGACATTTCTAATATTTCAACACGATGTCTATGTGGTCGTAATAATTCTATTGCTTGAGCTTTCCAGGATTGAGTTAATTCTGTGCCGACCATACCCCACCAATCCATATAAGGTGCCCAGGCATCAATAGCATATACCTTTTTAATTTTATCGGATAAATCTAAAAAATATCTTAGAGTAAACGCTTTGCATACACCTAATTCGCACCCTATAAGATCTGTTCCTAAATCATCTATATAGGGTAACAATCCTGCGGCTGATACTACTTCTAACGGAACAACACTGGTGTTATTTGCCATTTATAATTGTCTTTTAGGTAATAATGCAGGATTTATTCCTGTTGGTTTAGCAATAGCAGGAGTAGATAGAGTCTGCTGTCTCTGTTGAATAGGTTTTTGCGAAGCAATCGGTCTTGGGTATACCCAATTTAATGTACGTTTTATTTGATTAAAGTCGTCTGCAAGCCAAAAAGAAGTAGGCCCATATTGTTGCCATATATCTGGAGGTAAAATAGATTGTCTTGACATATATTCAATTTTACGTCTTACTGTGTGTAATCCTTTTATTTTTGCCTGTGAATCAAATTCGTCGTAGCTATCTTCGACATTATCGAAATCGTGTTCATACCATTCTTCCTCTAAGAAATCATAAATTTGTTTCATAGTACCTAATGGATCTTTAACCAATGTATCATATTCAACATATAATAATTTACGTTTTTCATTACAGAACATACTGTGTTTTACATTAGTCAACGGCCCCGAAACATATCCAGCTAAATTAGGTACATTGCCCATAAGAATATTACTACGTTCATATACATTATTAGTATCTTGATGATGATATAGAGGTTTAATTGTAAATGGATTTTTGTCTTGTAATTGCTCAAAAGAATCTAAAATCCAAGGTATTTCTCTAAGGCATACAATCATTTTAAAATCTGGGAATATGTCATTTAATAATGCAGTATCACTTGACCATCCTCGACTTGTGTTAAAACAAACCTCATTTCCGTCTTTGTAGAAATTATCAAACAATCCTTTAATTAATTGTTTTCTTTTTTCAATTGGTACAGCAGCCTCCATTCCTACTGCTGTACTAGTTTCTTTAATAATGCTATGTACATACCCTTGCAATGGATCACTGATGTTAGCCGTAAACTTAGGATTTTGTTTTAGGATTGCACTTAATAAAGTTGAACCTGATCTTGGCAATCCTGATATAAAATGATATTTTTTAAACATTATTGTTATTTTTAGTAATTAATTTTTTGATATCTGCAAGATACAAATACTTAATGTCACTGTTAAACAAAGTCATAATAGCATCGATTACTGTTTCTACCAATGGTTGACCACCTAAATTAAAACTGGTATTAAACACTACAGGAACTCCTGTTTTTGCATAAAATGACGAAATCAATTCATAATATCCTGCATTTTCGTCTGCATTAACAGTTTGTACACGACAAGTATTGTCTACGTGTGTAACTGCTGGTATTTGATCAATTTTATCTGGCCTTACATCGACAGCATACATCATAAATGGACTTGAATCCATTCCTGCCATATCAAACCATTCATTAGCGTGTTCTTCAAGCACACTACCTGCAAATGGGCGGAACCATTCACGTTTTTTAACAGAATTAACAAATTCTTTTCCGTCGGGTCTACGTGGATCAAATAAAATACTACGATTTCCTAATGCACGAGGACCTCCCTCTGCACAACCTTGGAATAATGCAACAATATTTCCTTGATCGAGTAAATCTGCAATTGCATCGGCAGTTGTATCTTCGATAGAAATATTGACATTATTTTGTTGAATTATATCAAGTTGAGAATAATCAGGTGGTGCTCCTAAATATACACTTGTTAATTTAGAAGGTTCTGTATTTCCTGAATAATTAAACCAGGCATAACGAGCAAGACCAATTGCAGTTCCGCCGTCGTGTGCTATAGGATCAATATAAAACTTAAGATCTGGAAAATGTTTAACAAATTTGTAGTTTGCAACACAGTTTAATCCGTATCCACCTGAGATTACAATATTTGTTTCTCCAGTAAGATCTACAGCTTTCTGAATTAAATTATACATTTGTTCTTCAGTTTCTTTCTGAATCTTATAAGC
>Ga0208875_1000059_pt1 | contig 52434 bp, 72 predicted proteins | sample CryBogCBH25Aug08_FD_184612 | JGI IMG/M metagenome (GOLD analysis project Ga0208875, IMG submission 184612) | Freshwater microbial communities from Crystal Bog, Wisconsin, USA - CBH25Aug08 (SPAdes) (version 2) | ecosystem: Environmental > Aquatic > Freshwater > Lake | place: Crystal Bog...
AACGTATCAACAGGCTTAGTGGTCTCTTTAGGGGCAGCTTTAACCTTCTTATAGGCAGATATGCCTGGAAGAGGAAGTTGCTTCGCCATACACGTATTTTGCCACCTTTTGGCTACTGCCTAAGCGTAAACCTCGTACCCATGCCTCCAACCTGGCACGACCGCTTGCCAACTTCGATTAAGGGTGAGGGGGTGGATTGTCAATGTCATTGATTTACAATGCTTTCATGCTTGCTACCTGACTACGAATCAGGTGCGAAGTGTTCACTTCATGCGTGATTCAGGTGGATTTTTATAGCTTGGTGACATCATCGGTGACACAGCCACGTGGCTGGCTTCGGCTACTGTGCTCGTGAGTCACGAGACTGTGCGACCACCACCAGCATGACAGCCACCCTGCCCCACTGTTACCACATCATTACTACATGCATGCATGTCACATTGCTGTGATTGTCATTGGTGATATGACATGCATTCAGTACATGCATGACATGCACCAGTAGTCATGCACTAAGAGTTATCTCTATCTATCTCTTCTCTCTCTACATCATTGACTAATTCCACACTCTTACATTGAGGGGGCGTTGCCCCCTTGAACCCCCATCTAGGATTTAGTTGAACTTTCAACTATCTGACCCCCAGCTGGCGCCCTATCGGGGGCTATCCCACGCTCAATTTCAGCCCCCCGACACGTCCATTGCGTAGTTTTGCAATTGTCAGCCTCAGTGTTACTATTGGCTCGTACGCACGCACCAACCGTTCGGTCTCGGTCAGAATCCCCAAGGGGCACCGATTCCAAACTCAGTAGTAGAAGTGACCCAGTACAACGTATCGCTAGTACCACTGGTGAATCGATTCGAATCATTATGAATCGACTGACAGAAAACTTTCGGATACGAAATTACATATTGAATTACTAATCCGTAAAACGTGAACGACTGTTTATCACCAAAGGTTGATAGCGAACGTTCTGCAATTGCAGTGTCAGTGATGACATGACATTCACGTTGATTAAATTCTAACGATGACGAAATTCATTGTGGACTCGTTACTGACCTTGCGAGTGAGACGGTGCGTACTAACAAACATCATGGACACGAATCAACGGACTGCTGGTGCACTCAGTGCAGACGGTAACCATTCCGCTCGATAGAACAGTGACGATGAATGAGTGGTGTTTATGCATTATGTGTTTTTGGTCGTTGCTAATCGACAAACAGTCTGCGAACTGTCATTGATTGGCAACGGTCATGAATACGTAATCCCTAACTACGTATTCTGTAATACCAAACATGACAAACACCTAGAGAATGGAAAATAATTCAATGCGACTATCAACCTTCGTCGATACTGATAACAACGTCGTAGCACGTGGCGTTATCAAACCCAACTTCATTGACCTACATCTTGCTGATGGCACTCGCTTCTACTCAACTCGTAGCGATGGCTATGCACTCGAATTCTTACAGTCACTCAATATCAATAAGGCGGTGCAGTCATGACACAACTCAATGGCATAACACTCACGAACAGGGAGCTTGAAATTGTGTGGCTCTCATTGCTCTGCGCTGGTAACGGCAGAATCCCCCACACCGTTGATTACGGTCAACGTGTCGAACTCATTGATGAAGCGCAAGTGACTGCACGTGAACTTGCAGTGACCATCAATAAATTAATCGCTGACAGTAACAAGGAGGCATAACATGTCAACAGCTCTCACTGGCAAGGTCGCTGGCTCACCAGCGTCGAATCAATATGGCGAGTACACCGTACAAGTGTGCTCGCCAAAGCAGGCGTCATTCATTCAGTCATTGCTCAACACTCGCAAGCACTCATTGCCTATCACTGACGCAACGACAGTAAATAAAAAGCATGCGTCGAGAATCATTGACGAATTGCTCAAGTGTCCAAAGCTCGTGCCCGACCTTGCGACATCAAAGCAGGTTGAGTACATCAACGCTCTTATCACGACTCGACAAACGGCTCAGCTGTACGTCGAGTCATCATTGAAACGTCATGGTGTTACTGACATTGCACAGTTGTCACGTGACAATGCACGTTCATTGATTACAACACTCAAGATACTTCCATTCGTTGGCGTTGCTGTATCGGTCACTGAGGTCGGTGCGTATCGTCATGGTGAGACGTACTACTCAGTCCGCAAGTCAGGTCAGAGTGGCAAGTTGATTGCTTACGAATTCGACCCTGATACGAGAAGCTGGAACTTCGCACGAGGTGCCATCTATTCATTGCAACCATCGGAGCGCCTGACATTGTCAGAAGCTAAAAAATTCGGTGTGCAAACAGGTCAGTGCGTTCATTGCGGTCGCACTCTGACTGACCCGATATCCATCATGGCTGGTCTTGGCACAGTCTGTATCAAACGATACGCCTGAAAGAATCTAGGAGGGAAAACACATGTACGGAGCATTAATCGTCTCGCAAACTCATGGGGACACCGTTGTACGTCAAACCGTCATTGCGAATTGCAATGGCGTTGTCCATAAGTGGTGGCGATTCACCAATGGCAAACAAGGCAAACAGAATGCGTGGGTCACTGGTGCATTCGATATCAACGCCAGCAACGAACAGTTGATTGGCAAAGTTATCTCAACACCATTGACCATCAATGACATCGACGAAATCGAGAACAGTCCATTGCCACGTGTTCTCTTTCAGAAGTTGATTCGTCAGCATTCATTGCAAGAGCAAACAGTTGTCACCGAAGATATCGACGCACTCGTTCGATACATCGAGGACATTGCACAAGTTGACCCATCCGCACTCAAGACCTACTACATCGATAACAGAGGGAAAAAATCCATGGCAACACAAACACTGAACTCGGTCATCGAGGTCGCTTATCAGCCACCAGCGCCTGTTACAAGCAACGTTGCGCCAGTGGTCACTGTCAATAACGGTGAGAAGCGAATCTCATTCGTACCAACAGCAGAGCACGTCAGCAATTACATCGAGCGAACGATTGCTGGTGTCAAAGAACACCAGTGGTTCGACTTCGCATTGCAGAACAACCTCAACGTGCTTCTCTTCGGTGAGGCTGGTACTGGTAAGACATCGTCGGTCATGAACTTCGCCAAAGAGCGTGGTCTCTCGTTCTACTCACTTGCTGGCAATATCGCACTCGAGCCATCGCAGATATTCGGCAGTGACCGTCCACAACCTGACGGCACATTCAAGTGGGTCGACGGTGGTCTCACTGAAGTGGTACGCAATGGCGGTGTGCTGTTGCTCAACGAGTTGTCATTCGCACCAGCTCGTATCATGACGGTGCTCTTCTCGTTGCTCGACTATCGTCGCTCCATCACATTGATGGACAACGGCAACGAAGTCATTCATGCACATCCTGACTTGCTGATTGTCGCTGACATGAATCCAAGTTACCGAGGAACTTCGTTGCTCAACGAGGCACTCAAAGACCGATTCGAATTGAAGATTGCATACGAGTACGACAGTGCAATTGAGAAGCGAATTCTTACATCGTCAACACTGATTGACCTTGCTCGTGATATGCGAAAGACATCTCGTGGCATGGACTCAGCAGTGCCTACAAGCGATAACGGAATCGTATTCGAGACCCCGATATCAACTCGATTGCTCAAGACATTCGAGAAGGTTGCAAAGGGATTGAGCTACGACTTCGCTGTCTACAACTTCATCAATAACTTCGAACCCGAAGAACGTGGTGCAGTGAAGATACTTCTCGAGTCACTCGAGACCAACTTGAAGTCAGACCTTGGTCTGCAATTCGAATCCATTGACGTCGACGTTACGGAGACCGTATGACCTCATTCATCGATACCTTCCAGCAAGACCTACAGGAGCGCCATCGCCAACGCCTAGAGCGCTTCTGTCAGGTCTTCGGACGTGTCAACGGTGTACTCGCACTTCGTCCTATCAAAGTGCGAGTTGAGAACTCAGAGTTGAATGCGCCTGCATATTCCAATGCGAATGAAGTCGTATTCAACTCTCGATTGATTGGCGAGCTGAAGACCGAGCGAGACCTTCTCGCTATCTACGGTCTCGACTTCCATGAGATTGGGCACGTGCTCTTCACACCACGTCATGGTTCACGTCTCGTTGATTACGTCGTGGACAACGGATACTGGTCAGCATTCAATGCACTTGAAGATTGCAGACTAGAACGATTGCTCACTGGTAAGTATCCATCGATTGCAAAGTGGCTAACAGCAACAGTCTCATTGCACTTGATTGAGAACTCAAAGTCATTCGACACGTCGTATCTCTTGCTACGTGGTCGCAGATATCTGCCAGCTGAATTGCGTGCCGAGTCTCGCAAGGCATACAAGAATCAAGATGACATTGCCGAACTATGCGACGTCGTTGATTCCTATCGTGACCTTGTCTTTCCACGTGATTACGAAGTCGCAGAAGACCTCATTGCTCGCTTCCACAAGCTGTTAGGTGGCAACGATTCACAAGGTCAAGACCAAGACCAAGAGCAAGGTCAGGGCGAGGGTCAGGGCAAGCGTGTTCGCATTACTATCAAAGACCCATTCGGTCATGGTGAGCGACCACACGAAGGCGTTGACTCAAGCACATCACGTCCACTGAATCAGAAGCAACAGGAGCGAGCACGTGACAATGCTCCTGACGCTGGTAATGACGAAGATATCAATGATGAAGATGACATTGATATTGATATTGATATCACGCTTGACTTCAGTGATTCAGATGATTCAGATAATTCAGATGACGAAGAGTCATCAGAAGAATCAGATGATGATTCAGATATCGATGACGTTGATGATTCAGATGACGTCGATGATGAAGAGGAATCAGATGATGGCGAATCATCCAATGGTCAGTCTGCTGGCAATGCAGAAGCTGACAAGACCGAGACATTGCTAAACAACATCATTGATGAACTTCTCAATAACGAGGAGGTCATTAAAGAGATTGACAATGTACTTCGTCAGGTCAGTGGCTTGCCATCACTATCAAGCAACGGTGCACAAGAGCCCGAGATTGCCCGATACAAAGAGCAACCAGCAGACAGCACGTCAGCTGGTGTTGCTCGTTCATTCGGACGTGAGCTCGAGCGATTGCGTGCCAGTGTTGACCCAGCTTGGGATAGGCACTTGTCCAGTGGCAAGCTCAATGCAAAGCGTGCAATGCGTGGTGATGACCACGATTCTATTTATGACCAATGGAATCAGGGACGCACTGACGCAACCGATATCGAATGCGTCATCATGCTTGACACCAGTGGCTCGATGGGCGGTGTACCTGCAACGCAGGCATATCGCTCCATGTATGCCATCAAGCGAGCACTCGACCGTATCAATGCCAGCACTACAGTGTTGACATTCTCAAGCTATGCACAGACGCTGTACTCAAAGCATGAGAAGGCAGGCACATTGATTCGTGACGCTGGTACAGGTGGAGGCACCGAACCAACTGACGCAATTGCTTATGCCACTCGAGTCTTCGCAGAGTCTGATAAGCCCACCAAGCTTCTGATTGCTATCACTGATGGCGTATGGAGCGGTGAAGAGCGGGCACACCGAGAAGCCATTACTCGCATGAAGCGAGCTGGTGTTCTCACATCACTGGCGTACATCACGCAACGTCAGGGCACGTTGCGTAAGGAGGCGCTCTACGGCTGTGAGATTGGGCAGGTCATTACTAATCCGTCTGACCTTGTCGGTCTCGCTCGCAACCTCGTGAAGACAGCGATTGCTCGCCAACTCACGAATGCATAAGTCACTCTCTAGGTGACACCGAGTGAGGCGTAGTTAGGGCTACGTCTCACTCACTAACTTTCAAAGTAATCAAAGGAGAGCAAGTGAAAGCACAGAACCTTCAAGCAGGCAAGTACTACGTCGCTCTTGCACCATGGGGACGTAGTAAAAGCGCAGACCAAAGAGACCCATTCAAAGTCGAACGTGGCACATTCGTGTACAAGGTCGAGCTCGTATCCATGGCTCGATACAAGTACACCGTATGGAAGTCAGCGAATCCGCAGGACTCAAACTTCATACCAGCAGAATCGAGCGACCGTTCTATCGGTTACCTCATGCGTGCTCATGGAGTGAACAACGATGGCTCTGACCTGTACTGGCTATCTCGTACTCAAGACATTGTGGGCGAGTGGGACTTAATCTCAAAGCGCTGGGCAGAAGAGGACGCCATTCGTGAAGCGAAGGACGCAAAGGAGGCACAAGCACGTGCCGAGCGTCAACGCAAGTATGACGAAGCTGACGCACTCAAGGTTCGTGTCAAAGATACATTGACGCAAACCATTGCAACGATTACCAATAAGCAACCACAGTACGTCGAGACCTACACTCGAAGCAGGACTGTCAATAACCAAGAGCTCGTTACGGCAACGATGGAGATTGACATCAAGACCTTGCAACGATTGGTCGAAGCGGTATTGGAAGCAAAGGACATGGTCGCATGAAGCTAACAACTCGAGGTTGGGTGGTGCTCGTCATCATCCCAGCCATCATTGCAACACTTCTCATTAGCTATTGGACACGTGACGTCTGCTGGGTTGGCAACGGCTATGGCTCGTGCTCCAAGATGATTGACAAACTACCCACCCAACCACAGCGCCATGAAACGGAGTTACTTCCATGAGCCACACAACCGTTGCAGAACTCATTGAGAATCTGCAGAAGAACTACGAACCAACAGAACCGATTGCATACACCGTCTATTCAGTCGGTGACGTACTTGACCACCATCTAATCGGAGACCCGAAAGCTGGTGAGATTGTATGGAAAGAGATTGTCGAAAGTATCAGTGACTTCATTGAGGGAAGTCAGGAGTACATCAATGACCACATCACTGAACAACTAGAAGAATACGGCGCTGGTGAAGGCGGTCGTGTTCTGCGTTCTGATTCCGATAACACACTATGGTTAGGAGACAAGGCATGAGCACTGTAACATTCACAGAACTAACAGCAGAAGAGTGGAAGCAGAAGTACAAGCCAAAGGTCAACTACATTGACCCTAACGCCTCATTCTCTGATGAGAATGGTCAGGGCATTATGTACGAGACGTTCGGAGATGAACTACAGTACGTAGCTCAACACGACATCCACAACGTATGGACGTACCTCGACGCTGACGGTACAACAGTCATTACCAATGGCTTCTCTTTTGTGAATCGTCTTGGATACTTCGTTACAGAAGTGCCATGGAATCCACAAGAGGAGATACAGATAACCATCAGTGTTGACGAATGTGCTGAATGTGAGAAGCCATTGGATGATTGCGATTGCTCTCATTGCTCTTGTTATTGCGATTGTGGGGAGTACTAATGCGTTGCACATCATGCGGAGCAAAGATTACCTACGAGTCTGAGCAAGACGGATACTGGTCATGCAGTGACTGTGGGACACCAACTACCAAGGAGGTTGACTAATGCCATTCAGCTTAGAAGAGCTACGAGACATGTACACAGCATGCATGGCTCTGTCTTGTGAAACGACAGAGCCAGCACGCAGTCGCTACCTTGCACTGGCTATCAAGATTGCAGACCATCCGATTATCAAAGGAGCCCAATAGCCATGGCGCAATACCAATTGACAGTCGAGTTTCAGACTGATGGAGAGCTAGGTGTTCACGACCTTATCTCCCTACATAACAAAGTAGATAAACACGTCAATAAGGTGGGGGCAGTCACTGAGCCTGTCTCCACATTACGAATAGGAGAATGACCAATGACAGATGGAATGTCAGCACAACAGCGTGAGCAATTCGGGTCATTGGTATTCGCCAATGAATTCTTGAAGACAGCACGTGGTGTCATGAATGAGCAGACTCGCAAGGACTCACTACCTTCTGACGTCAGCAACGTACTGGCAAACGCCTATCTCGAAGAGATTATGGCGCAGTATGGTCTCGACCCTGAGGCTCTCGTATGGGGGCTGGTGCAGGTTATTGAGCTGATGGTGAAGTTTAGTGGCATACCACCCGAGGCATTACATGACGCTCTTGATTCATTCATTGCATGGATTAAAGAGAATCCAAAGGACTACTGATGGGAAACGAACTCATTCAGATAGTCAAAGCTCCATGTCAAAGCAAGTATGTCGACCCTGAATTATTCTTTCCCGATTCAACCGACCTAGAGACAACCCGCAAAGCTCAAGCACTATGCGCTCAATGCGAAACTCAGACAAAGACTGATTGTCTATCTTTTGCATTACGCAATAACGTGCAATACGGCATATGGGGCGGTCTTACTGAACTCGAACGCAAAGCTATCCAACGCCGATTAGAGAGGGAGAAGTATCGTGCGAATCAAGATAAAGCAGGTGACAAAGTATGAGCGAGTGGCTAACTACTTCCGATATCGTAAAGATGACGGGTCTGAAATACGACACTCTCTATCAGTATCGAAAGCGTCGCACCCTTCCCGACCCCGACCACTACGTGGGTCGAACACCGTTGTGGAAGAAAGACGTCATAGAAGATTGGGAGGCGTCACGCAGAAAGCACAAAGCAACGACCATTAATCCATAATGCAAACATTTACATTAAGACCCTAAGTGTGTATTGCTTGGGGTCTTTTTGTATTTTGATTACCAACTAGTAAACTTCACACCATGAGAGGAGGCACACCATGGCATACGTTGTAAAGCGTGGAGATAGATTCACTGGCTATTATCGCAAGGGCAATAGACGCCTATCAGCTGGCACATGGGCTACCAAGGTAGAAGCCGAGTATTACGCAGTCAAAGCAGAAGTCAACGGCTCAGAGGGGCGCTCACGTATCACTATGAGCCTTGCCGATTACATCGAGTCGTGGCTACCAGTAGCACACGTCCTGCCTATCACGAAGAAAGGCTACGAGGCTGTTCTACGCACTCACGTGTTGCCACGCATAGGCAATAAGAAAGTTTCACAAGTAACACGTCGAGTCGTGCGTGACCTACTTGATGACCTCAAGCATGATGGCGTGGGCAGTGCAACGATTGCACAAGTCAAAGCGTCATTAGGTTCAGCACTAAGGCCATTGATTGAGACTGAAGAGCTAACGGCCAACCCAACACATGGGATTACCATTAAAAAGACTAATGCAGACTTTAGCAATGTGCTTGAGCCTGAGGAATTCAAACTTATTCTGGAGAAGCTACCAGAACATGCACAGCTGTTCGCTAAGTTTCTTGTCATGTCTGGCACCAGATTCGGTGAAGCCACTGAGGTGCGTGTTAAAGACTTTAACTTTAAGAGTGGAGAAGTCTACATTCAACGGCGTGTCAGTGACTTAGGTGCAAAGCACAATAAAGGTCAACGGTTTCTTGTAGTAGAAGCAACGAAATCAGGCTATAAGCGCAGTATTACGCTATCTAAAGCACTACTACAAGAGATAAAAGACTATGTCTCAGTAAACGAATTAAAAAAAGATAGCTTGCTGTTCTCAAGAACACTGGTGTTACCAGCAGGTAAACTAGAATCTTCACGTGGCACAAAGTCATCTCGACCATTCGAGAATGACGGAAAAACGTTCCAGCATGGGACTCTGTACGCCTACTCAACAGGCGGTTGCAGGTGTGATGACTGTAAGCAAGCGGTGCGTGAGTACCGTAGAAGTTACAGGCAAAGCAAAGGCATTCAACAGAGAACCAGCCATACCGATACGAGTCACTTGCCACGTGATGTATGGAGAAACGTATGGAACACAGCAATTGCCAAATCAGGAATTGATTGGAGCCCTAGGACGCACGACCTACGACATGCAAATGCAACAGCGTTGCTAAAGAACGGTGTTGACGTGCATGAAGTAAAGGAGCGTCTAGGTCATCAGTCAATTAAAACGACGGAAAGGTACTTACACCGTATCCGTCACCAGCAGTCAAAGGCAGGTGAGCTTGCTAATGACTTTTTGGAGTGATGCTATGAAAGCACTAAACAAAGCGAGATTGCTATTGGGAACTATCTCAATAAGCGGACTCATAATAGCGGTGGCTATTGGACTGGCTTCCCCAGCCATAGCACCCAGCAAAGCTGACGCACTAACGGCACGTTATGCCCCCTATCAGAACGCAACCTCTCTATCCGACAAGCAATTGGTCGGACTATTGGTGGCTGTGGGCTTCAAGGGACAGGCGTTGAAATATGCGTGGGCTGTTGCTAAAAAGGAATCACATGGAAACCCCCTCGATTACAACGGTAATCGCAAGACAGGGGACAACTCTTTCGGACTCTTCCAAATTAACATGCTGGGAAGCATGGGAGCCGATAGACGGAGTTACTACGATTTAGCGTCTAACGCTGAATTGCTGAATCCTGTGACAAATGCCCACGTCGCTTACTTGATGAGCAACGCAGGCAAAGATTGGAGTGCATGGAAGGGAACACATACGGCGGTAGTGCAGTACTGGCTAACGCAGTACCCTTACAAAGCGACTACAACTCAGGCGCATAAGCCAACGCACAAGGTCAAAGCAACAGTAAAAGCTGTAGCAAAGACCAAGGCAAAGCCAAAGCAGAAGCAGAAGCACTAACACGCAGAGTGCCCCTCTCGAAAGGGAGGGGTTACTTAAAGCAATAGGAGCAGGCACATGGAATACGACCCACACAAAGCACGCCAATGGGTTACTGATGAGCGTTATGACCATAAAAAAGAATTAGCAAAGAACATTCAAAAGATTAGCAAAGAACAACGAGAAGAGCTGTATTGGAAGCATCTCGCTACAGCAGGATTTAAGATGGATGATGAGGGCGTAGCTCTAGTCTGCGAAAAATGTGATAATGAAATTAGCTCTCACCGTTGGAGCTCGTTGTATGCAGAAGAGTACTTCACGACGCTTCGGTACAGAGCCAAAGCATTACGTGAAGCACACATCTGCTTTAAACCAACTAAGGTAGTAAAGCGTTCAACTTATCAAGACGAAATCCCGACCAAGAATCATCGTCAGTTACCACTATCGGAGCCGTCTTATAACCCTTCTCCTCTATCAAAGAGAAAATCTCGGGTGAGTCCTGAATCATTTTCGAAACAAAAGCAATATCTTTAAGAGTTAAGAATCGCTTCGTATTCTCGCATTGCACACAATTGGTATTGCTGTAGATAGTTATCATTGATTGTCCTTGATGAGCTTTACTTCGCAAGCGTCAGTAGTGCAGTAAGCCTCACCAATAGCGTCAGAAGCCATACCAGCATAGACACCAGCAAAGTCAATGGGGAAGAGAGACGAACAAGCCTGCTCGTAATCTGCCTCAGTAATCTGTGTGTATGGCATCTGTGGGTAAACAGTGTTACCACTAGGCAGGAATGAGACAGTCTTCAATTGACCGTCGTACATATGCAAAGCAGTACCAATAGCATTCGACTCAGTCTCAGGGTCGAAAGAAATAGTGACAGAGACAGAGTTGTCTGACCAATAGCGTTGCGCTGTTGCAGCTAAAGCCATTTTCTCGTAGATAGAGACATCCTTCTCCGAACGAACAGCGTCGCTCTTTACAGGGAAGAAGACAACAGAAGTTGTATCAGGAGATTCGTTAGCTGGCTCTACACGATAGTTAGCCATCTTAAAGAGCGGAAGCATAGGGTCAGCATTACTAAAGCGAATGGCACGCAAGAAATACTTGCCACCAACAGTCCAGTGAACGCCAGGACTCTCTCCTGCGAGAATGGAGACGGTTCCCGATGGCTTAACGGTTGTCATCTTGATGGACTCACGGATACCAAGCCATTCAGAGTAAGACTTATCATAAGTTTTCACTACCTCATAGCCTCCATCCATCCAGTCACGCAAGACAGACCAGCCGTTGTTGTCTGCAAAGTTAGCGACGCCTGAGATAGAAGTACCAATGCGACGGTTGCGTTGCATGATGGCGTTGGTCTCTTGCCAGTGAGTAGGAAGCAACGTCACAGTCTTGGCATAGAGATATGCAAACTTTAAGGTTCTCTTAAAGTCTTCAATAGATTCATGGCGATTGAGATAGGTCTCAACCAAGGTGCAACACTCGTATGACTCAAGTGATTGCTCAGCACATGGGTTGTAACCAGCGATGCGCCAGTCCTTGTTGTTGATGGGGTCAGCAAGACGACCGTATTGGCGAGAGACATCCATCCAAATCACGCCTGGCTCACCATTGCGAGCAATACCGTCAAGAATAGGAGTCAAGTCCTGTCCTACAGATACCTCAACAGAATTGTTGGACATCCATCCGTAAGCACCACGTTGTGGATTGACATCATAGTTCTTCAGATTGAGAAAGTTCTCATCGTCCAAACGACCCATGAGAAGTTCGGCGGAGCGGCGCACATTGCCAGAGACAACGCAGACGCCAATCATATTGCCAATGTCTGCAATGTCGGTTCGGGTTAGCTTTTGCCCAGAACGGCCCGCAAACATCTCGTTAATGTGATTGTGAAGTTTCTCTAATGGCTCATGTCCTGCAGCTGTTCCTCCAAAGGTCTTAATCGGAGCTCCTGCTGGACGGATGACTGAGTAGTCAAAGATAGGCTTCTTCGTATCTGGCTTAAGGTAGGCATTGAGGAGGGAGGCTGTTGATTCCACCCAGCCTTCTCGTGTGTCAGGGATTTCATAGGTGTAAGTCTCTTGTGGGTCATAGATAGCAAAGTCCTTGTCTGCTCCCTTATCGTCAAAGCCCACACCCACTCCGAGCATGGAAGCCTCCATAAGGAAAGCGAATGGTTTAGCAGGGTCAGTCCTGGTCATAGAACCAGTAGAAACAAAAGCACAGTTTTGCAATGCGGCTGAATTTCGTTGTTCGTTGACAAGTGGTGTTCCCATTACCCATAGACCTCGACCAGGCGGTGTCCACTTCAACTCAAAGAGACGTTGGAAAGCCTCTTTAGCCGAAGCAGCTGCTTTGGCGTCTGACCATGGAAGTCGGTTGATTTTGGCGTGGTCTTTCTGCAGGGAGTACATGCCGTTGATGACTCGCTCGCATACCTCAGCCCACGTCTCCTTGGTGCCATCCTCCTTGAGGCGAGAATAGGTGCGAAGGAAAGTAATCTCTCCCACCGAGTTTCCAGCAGCATCTCGGTAGCCAAATGGTGGTTGCTTATCCTTGTATGAAGCGACGAAGTCATCTGCCAAGCGGAAAGAGAATAAAGCCATAGATAGCCACCATTTCTGTAATTGTGTAAATATCCCCCATGGGGAGTCCCTTATTTTGCTCTAACGAAACCTATAATGCACTTGCTAATAAAACAAACTGAGAAAAAGAACCAGTGTTGCTAAACGATTCCCTTGCTCCCAGTTTCTGGAATAAATACCCCAGTACTTGCTAAAAGTATGTAATCCACCGCCTTACGAAGGCGAATTGGATTGTCATCAAAGAACCCTAAAGCTGCGTTGCACTTGCTACAGAGCAAGCCTCGAATCTCGTTCGTCTCGTAATTGTGGTCAACACACAATCGATACGGGGCGTCAGAAGAATCTCCATTGCAGATAGCACATGCAAAGTTTTGCATTTCTGCCAGCTCTAGAAACTGCTCCTTGGTTAAGCCATAAAGGTTTTTCTTTTGGGCGTAGCCAGCTTTTTCGTTCTTCTCACTGGTTTCAGTTTCAATGTAAATTGGCTCCCAATCGCTGGGATACGGTTTCATGCCCTTGCCCTCACTGTTGTCAGATTACTTGTCTTCGAGGTTTTGACTGATGATTCGAGTGACGCTCTCCTCTTTGAGAGCTTCTGGAAGCTCACGAAGCGCCTGAGCTCTGTCTCCGAAGATGGCTGAGAGCACTCCTCCTGATGACTGGCGCTCTGCTGTAATGCGAACGAACTCACGGTTCTCTTCCAATTCTTTGAGATTAGCGACGAGCTTAAAGAGCCTGTCAATTTCCTGAGAAACATTAGGGTCAGCATAGCCACCGTTCATTTCTTCAGCAAATCGCATAAAAGCCACTCTTTGACCCTGCATTTCAATCATTGCGGTCATCAAAGCCTTGAGTTGGTCTTTGGTTTTGACCTCGACTGGCAGGTTAAACGCACACATATTGTCGGGCTTGAACGCTGGGCAATTGCTGGCAACGAAGCAGGTGTTGCATTGGCGAAGCGATGACTGCTGAGTCTGAACGACTGGCACATCCTTGAGAACGTCTTTTCCACTATCGTCTGTTTCGACAATCGTCTTCATCTTGAAGCCGAAAACTGGGAGGTTTTGCATCTCATCAGGGTTTCTTTGGACTACCTCAGTGGGCGAAACTTTCCGTGTCTCAAGCTCACTGTTATCAGAAGGTACCCCCCCTAATTCCATCATTAGCCCCGTATACAGGTCATCGCTGTTGTCAGTTACTTTCTCAGCCTTGTCACCCTTACCACCATCGATAATGTGAAAGTTGGGGCTCTTCTTATCCATAGATTCCTCTAGTTTCTTGTATGACCAGACTGCAACCTTAGTCGCTTCCAGCGTGTCATCCTGCTTGAACTTATCAAAATCCAAGCCAGCCTTCTCCACTACAGCCTTGTAGCGAATGCGAGCTTGGTCTTTCATCTTCTTGGGATAGCGGACGATTCGCTGTCCATCCCACACGATAGTCTCGCCTCGTCTCATGGGCGATAGCCATGACAATGTGCTGGCAGTCGTAAATGGTACCTGTCGCAGGTTGTCGGGCTTGGCACATCCAAGAGCATGGTACTTGGTGCCGTACTGTCTCTCGTAGGCTCTAGTAATGGCTGAGAGGTTCGTAAGAGCCTCTATCTCGTCATTGGGTATTGCGACGTTAGGATAAATACCCGAGAGATATTGGAGGTTGGGCAAGCCATATTCTTGGTGCCAAACGACCCAGAGCTTGGGGTCATGTTCATAAAAAGGTCTCTGTGCCTCGACCCATGATTGCCCTAATGTTAAAGAATCGAATTCCAAAAAGGCAGTGGCTCGGTCTGCATTGTTGGCGACAAACTCTTGATACTCGGCGGCAAAGTCGAGGAGCTCTTGTCTGGAAAGGCCCGCTTTATCGGCTTGTGATGCCCCAGACTCAATGATAACTTTTGTATTCTCATCGAAGTGCTCGCTGATGAGCCATAGTTTTGTTTTAGGCAATCCACGCTTCTTCAGTCCCCAAAAGTTGAGTCCCATCAACTCAACTTTTTGACCTTCTAGCAGGGTTCGGTTGCTGCCAACCTCAGTGCCTGAGAAGATAATCCTAGTCACCCCACTCACCCAACTCTGGGTCTGGCTTCTTGTAATCCAAGGTACGGGCAATGTTAACTCTTGTAACAGCCTCTTCTATATCCGACCATTTGCGAACCTTTGATGGAGCATCGGGGCGATTCTCTACCTTTGCATAGGAGGGATGAGAAACAAGGAGAGTGGGAACTTTTTGATGTTCGAAGACCCACGCACACATCGAGGGGTCTGCATCCACATATAGCTCAACGGGGGCATGAGAGCGGGCTATTGTAAACTGTCTCTTACGAAGGTCTTCGCCTTCTAGGTTGTAGGAGAAATCAATCAGGTCATCGTAGTTGATGACGCCATGGGAGAAGAGCCAGTGCTCCGCATCCTCTTTGGTGCGAGAGGTAACGATGGCAACTCGATTGCTGGAGTTGAGCGCATAGTAGAGAGCGACACCTGCTCTGATTGGTTCGCCTGTGTCGGAACTAAGTACGCCGTCTAGTGATAGAAGTATGTTCACGTTATCCCTTTGCTCGGTAAGTCGCTGCTCTCCTGATTAGTGTCTCGGTTGTAGGTAATTCCATTCCGTAATTCTCTTGGGATTGCTGGTTCTTGTAGGCTGTCCAGTAATCGGACAACTGACGAAGCGCAGGAACTGTGCCCAGCTTTTTGCCTGCCTGCCAACGGTAATTGTAAAAGTCTCCATAGCCCTGACCACTGGTGCTGAACGCATATCGACGGGCATGGTGGATGTCGTCAAACAATGCAGACCCTTGCATAAGAGCAGACTCTAAACGAACTTCTGCATTACGACGTGAGGCATCGTTTTGAGCTCCGTGCAAATCAGTGAGGGCTTGTGAGTAACGCTTGATGATGTCCTGCGTCATCTTGTTGTCACGCTTGGCGTGCTCATCCCATACAGCATTTTGAGTCGCTCCCTCATGTGATGGGAAGACAGTCCACTCGTTATGGGTCAAGTCGTAAGCAGCATAGGGGTTAATGCTACGTATATCGGTAGCGCCTGGATTGACATAGAAGGTAACCTCATAGCCATTCCAGTTGGCTGTATCTGGTTGTAGGTACTCTCTAAAGTCTTCATTGAGCATCTTGCTAATTTCAGTATCGCCCAGACCCATGAACTGGGGATGAGCTCTGCGGAACTGCAAATAATCAACACCAATAAGAACATCGAGGTCTCCAGGCTGACGGGCAGCTGACCATTGGTAAGAGACACCAGAGCCTGCAAGCCACACATGGCACCACAAATCAGGATGACGATATGTCTCATTAAGAAAATCAAATAATAAAGTTAGCAAACCATTGCGAACCCAACCCTTGAGGGTTGTGCCAGAAAATAGCGTAGGGTCTAACTCGGGCTCAGGTGTGGAGAAATAAGAAGTAGCCGAACCCTCGATACTGACGGGTCCGACTACCTTATCCAAACCATCGGGGCGCATACCCCTAGTTTATGCGGTTATTCAGCCTTGCGGTCTGCTAAAGCCTGTGCAATGCGTGCCTTTGCTTCGTCTGTTTCATCTGCAGGGGTAATAGCTGCAACTACTCGGCGTGCAACACGGTCTGCAAGAATCTGAGCTTCCAAATCTTCCACAATATCCTTGCTTGATTGGAAGATATCCATGGTTGTTGCTACACGCTCAACAGTGAATTGCTTAAGTCCTGCTGGTGTAACGACAGTGGTGCTAAGGCTGCCATCTGGATTGATGATAACTACATAGGCAGCGTGGACAGTCAGTACTTCAGGTACTGCTGGTGCATCTGTTGTTTCTACAGGTGCGTCTGTCTCAGGTGCATCTGTTGCAGGAGCGTTTACGGGAGTTGTTTCATCAGTCATATTTATTCCTTTATCCATATCCAGGTGTTATTGTAGGTGTTCATTGTAGAAACTATACTGTTTTTTTCTCTAAAATTGTAAACTGCGTCTTGAATTGCGGAAACTGTCCAATCATGACCTGCAAAAATGCCGCCTTTTTTAACTTTTGGATACCAATCAATTAAGTCTTGGTCTGCTTGTTCTCGAGTCATGTAAGTATCTAAAAATATAAAGTCTAAAGATTCGTCTTCAAATCTGGTTTTTGCAATTGATGTGTCTTCTTCATATATTACTGCTTTGTCTTTAACTCCTGAATACTCAATATTATGGTAAGCCAAAAATTTAATTACTTCAATTTGCTTTTTGTCAATAAAATAAGAAGGAGTCCTGTCATATGGTTCTTTTAAGTAATCGGTATAAGGCTGGTAAGAATCAACTCCATACAAAGTAGTGATATTTGGACAGTTTTGTAGTAAAGCACAAAAAGTATGTGCTTTAAATACACCAATTTCAGCACCAACAGCACCTTTTGGAAACATCAGTTGAATTAATGGAATAAGGTTACTTCCATCTACTGGTCCATAAAAATCATATAGTTCCATTAATTTCCCAAAAGTTTCTGTTTACGTTGGTTGACGGCGATAGATACTGGACAGAAGTTACACAAGTATGTCTTTGGACCTGCTTCGTCTTGATAACGAGCCATGCCTTCTGCCTTGCGTTCTTTGACAGTATTAGGGATAAGTAGTTTACTCTTGTGTTGCCAATCATCGCAACCATCTTTGGGCTTGTTATGGCTCACATAGCAGGTCATGGCGTCTTCCATGAAGGTAGAGCGTGACTCATAAAACTTGTCATCGAGCTCATCTAAACCAGCAGAGCCTCCACCTTTAATCTGGCGGATAATCTCTTTCTTAGACTCAGGCTTTGCCCATGCTCGCAGGGGAAGAACGAACAACTTGCCCTTATGTGGTTCACCTGATGGGAATACATGCTGCTCACACGCAATAGCAAGGAGATGGTCTAACTCTGGCTCGCCATCGTAGGGAGGTAATTCTTCAAGTGTTTGGCAGACAAGACAGAACAACAACCGAAACATCGGTTCATTGTCCATCTTCTTCTCGCCCAGAATTGGGACGTTTGACATGGGTGCTCCTTATAGTGCTAGGAGGTTAAAACTAGTTTCCCGTGTCCTTGTTCGTGACCTAAACGGTCAGTTCTTTTTAGTGAATATCCGCAACAAGACTTGCCTTTGCTGACGTTGGAGCGTGGATTCTTTTTAGACGCTTTGCCACACTTGCGAGCGTCGTTGCGAGCGCCTCTAGACATTCGTAGGCTTGATATTGGACGTTGGAACGCCAGTATCTACATGGTTGCGAGCTGCATCGTGCCCTTGGTCAAAGAGCGCACGTCGAACAACTCCCTGATGTTGGGAAGTTGTAGGCGAATAACGAGATGTGGAGACGTGCCATCCCTTATCTCCGTGCCATGCGATAGGAGTGTTGTACGACATGACGGTGTATGAAGGATTTGATTGACGATACTCACGGAGTTCATCATCGCTCATACGACCAACGCCACCCATACCTGCAACACCTGATAATGCAGATGCCTTAAATGGTTCTTTCTTTGCAATAGATTCGCCAGCAGTACGACGGGTTGCTTTCTTAGGGGCAGCCATCAGTAATCCTTTGGTGCTTTAGGGTTGCTGTCGTACTCAGGAAGTGCCCAGCCACCCATAGGTGACATGTGCTTTTTTAATTCTGAACCGTGTGGGCGACCAGAACGGTATCCTTTAGGACTTAACCAACGAACATCAGCACTGTGGGTATGGTTACCCTTTGCATCGTAAAAATTTACACGACGCTTTGGGTCATCACCACGGTCAGGAACGGCTGTTGTTGTCATAGGTTAGTTTCCAAAAAGCGCTTGACTAAATTCGTTAGAAAGGTCATACGCATGGGTATCGCAACGCTGGCAGCCAGTAGCGCCTGATGCATCACGTTCTTTTTTTGTTGCATACCCATGAAGACATGTCTTTGGGTTTGCTAATTTAAACGCTTTACCTGTACGTGAAGCGCCAGAACGGTCAGGAACTGTATTAGCCATGATTATTGACGAGCTCCTTCGTGGCCAGCCTCAAAGTGTGCACGAGCCATGCGACGATACTTGCCTGACAACGATATTGCCTCATCAGGTCCGCTAACGTTATTTAACTTTTCTTCAAATTCAGACTTTAAATGACCTGCGTTGTATTTATCGAATGCGTCATAGGCACCCACAATATGGGTACGTGGGTCGCTGTAGTCCACCATGCGTGCTCTGCTTTTAGCCATGATTACTTACCTGGATTCACTTTGTTGGGATATTCGGATGTTAAAAATCCATAACCATAGAAAGGATGAAGAGACTGGCGGTTGTTGATGGTTGCTTCGTCACCAAGACCAGGAATGAGCTCTGTATCTGGGCGAGCCTTGCGGTACTTGCCGTCTGTTGTTCCTTCGTCAAGTGACTTGTTCATGGAACGTGATGAGTTAACTGCCATTATGCCATCTTTCCTTTCATTCTAGACATTTTCTTTTGAGTTAAACAACTCAAGCAATGTCCTCGATTGTTCATAAATTCTACAGGGTTCATGATGACCCCACAGGTTGGACACGGTGCAGAACCGTTATACCGAATTGCATTCTCGGCAATTTGTCGAGCCTGCAAATCCAGTATCAATCCACCAGAACCGTCATCCATTAGATGCCTCCGAGGTCGTTACGGGCTGCTGCGGAGTATCCAGCAACGCCACCTGAATACCATGATACCCGTGGTTCTGTGTAATTACGGTCAATTGTGACAATATCTTCGATGCCAGGCTGTGAACGGTCTCCATATCCAAAACGGTCTGGGAAGAGACGAATCTGAGGAAGTGGAGGGCGAACCATCTGTTGCAAATCTGCTCCTGGAATGGTCATGACCATCAGAGCTTGTTGGGTAAGGCGCTCCATGTTGGTAGCCCATGGACCTGAGTAGGTGTATTGCTTTGCTACTTGGTCAGGCTGTACTGGTGCACGCCATGGTTTGGTGTAATCGTAATTGCCATCAAATGTTTGAGTCATTAATGACCGCCCCTATTGGCATAGAACGCTGTTGTTTTTGCTCGGTTCATTCCTGGCAATAATGCGGGTAGTGGAGTTGCTTTTGTTGCTTGGCTTAAATCAACGCTATAGTCAATCTTTCCATGCATGCCACCCATAGGAACAGACATTGTCTGTGCTTGCCCACCAACAAATCCTTGAGGAAAATCAGAGGTTCCCATGTTTTGGCTACCAAATTGCTGTGCAGATAATCCGTTCATCCTACGGCTCCTCTATGTGTTACCCATGTTGCTGCTTGTACTTTATGGGGAAGGTCAACGCCCAGTTGCTCTGTAGCGTTCTTATATGCGTGAACAAAATGCTTGTAGCGACCCATTGCTCCTAAACCAAGGTTTGCATTAGGGTTATCTGACTTGCCACCAGCCCCTACAAATGGGCGACCCACTGCAACATCGTGAGCATGTCGGTCAATAGTTACTTCGTGTGAAGTGTCTGGATTAGCGATATTGTGAAAGAATGCTTTAACTTTATGACCACCCAATACTTCATCTGGGTGTTCGCCTTCGTGAATTCTTAAGGCTTTGCGGACGTTATCTTCGGTAGCGCCAGTGGTTCCCTTGCTGATGAGCTCATGTGACATGGCAATGTTGCGTGCCCATCCCGTCTGTGGGGATAGTGCTGCGATGATTCCAGCGCCCTTTACTGCATTGCCTTTACCAACCTTTAGCGCTTCTTCATGGGCTTTTCCGTACCACTCATGACCAGCACGAACCATCTCAGGAGATGCCTCACGGTACTTGGCTACCACATTCTTAATGTGCTCACCTAGTTGTGCTTGAGCTAAATTCTTATCCCAACGACCTTCGTGGTTAGCGCCAAACATGTTATGCCCACGCTGGTCTCAAGTATGCGAGCATTGCTTGGCGACGCTCGTTAATCTGACCTGGCTCTTCTGCCATGGTGTTTGCCTTACCGTCATTGACAAGGTGAGGTGCAGGAGTCAACTGAACCTGTGGTGCATTACGAACAGAACGGTAAACGGTGACGCCATTAGAGGTATCCAGTGTGGATGCCATCTGGCGTTGAATGCCCATCATAGGGTTGATGCTCTCAGGCCAAAAGTACATAGATGGCTCAATGCGCTCACCTTTATGTACACCACGTTGGTAGGACTTTTGGTTGACACGAGACTTGATGGAATCTAATAGGCGGTCATCACGACGTGAACGGATTGTGCCAAGGTAACCGTCGGGGTATTCTGCAGAGGGAACACGTCCAACACCAATGCGAGATGCGTCCATCTCGTCACGTGCTACAGGAGTTCCTGCACCACCTTGGTTATTGTATCCATAGAACCCGTTGCCACCCAGTGACTGCCAGTTCTGGGATGGCGACATATTGTTAGTGGCGCCAGCCATTACACGCCTCTATTTCGACGGTTCTTTGCAATCGTCGCATAAACTTCGTTTATCGAGATTGGTCGAGTGCCCTTTTTTCCACGCTTACCCACGGTAGCTCCACGGCTAAGGTGTGCTTGGTCTGCAAATTCTTGTGAACTTAAACTTGGTTTGGGAGACATGCGCTCTGGAATGGATGTGGTAATTGAGGTACCTGTCCAGTCTTTACTCTTGTCAATTCCAGGAACGTTGCGGTCAAAAAATACTTCGCCACCTTCTGGACGCCACGCATCTGCGCCAAAAGACTTAGAGTTTTTAGCACCTAAATCGTAACCAGCAATTTGCTTATTCTTTGTGCCTGCACGACGAGCATCATCTAAAGAAGGTTGCTTGCGACTAACGTCTTGAAATACTTTTCCACCCGATACCCATGCGCCGTGGTAATCGTGACCCGTAGCATGAACTTCATTTTGCTTGACAAATCGACGAGCCTCGTCACCTGTTAACGGTAGGTTGCTAATCTGTTCTTTGTTGGGATGGGACACCATAATTCCAGGACCTTGTGCAGCTTCAAAGGTTGAGAAGTTACGGCTTGCGCCACCTTGTTCGTTGACGTGCTGAGCAAATTGCTCATGGCTAATGGCATCAGTCATTTCGTCCCGCACCTTTATCTGAGGATGGAGTTTCAGGTTGTGGTGCGGAATCAAAAGTGTATGTTGTGCCACGAGTTTTGGCTGAATACGCTAAAGGGCGTCCCTTACCGAGGTTTGAGTTACGCCATGCAGTAGCTTGGGCAGCAGAACCTGTGGTTGATGCACTAAGGGAGAGAGGAGTTTCTACTTCAGGAGATTGAAACTGCACCTCTGAAAGGGCGCCGTCAGACATTTTAGTAGTTGTCTGTCATTCCAGCGTTGAAGTTAGGAGCTTGCTTACCTGCAACAGATGGCACAATCTTTGCGTTTGCCATTGTTGGTGCTGCTTCTGGTGATGTTCCCTTTGGAAAACCAGCCACGATGCGATAAGTAGCGCCTGCACGTTCAATGTTCTTACGATTAGCTTTTCCACCTGCTGTTGGGTCAGATGCTTGCTTGTTCTTCTTTGGCATCAGCTTGCCCTTTTCAGGCATAACTGGAGCTGCAGAGGTGGCAGCACTCATACCGACGTAACGGCGTGCGCTGTTTGCATGCTCTGCTGAGTTGATAATTTCTTCTGGTGTGGAAATGTTGCGTTCCATGTTTTTACCTGCTGCCTCTAGATGGGATGATGGCATGCCCATGCGACGACGCATTGCATGACCTAATGATGTCCAAGTTGCCATGGTTGACTCCTTACTCTAGGAACAAGGATACGTCTGAATTAGAACGTATGGATGCTAAATACAATTGCCGAGATTTCGCCATCACGAGACTCAATAGTGGTGAATCCTGGAATGTTATAGATACGCATTCCTCGTGGAGCAACGTATCCGCTGGCGATTGCCATGGCTTTGACTGCCTGGTTGACCGCTCCAGCACCTACGGCACGGAGCTTTACTTCGCCCTTGTCGTAGATAGCGTGGGCGATTGCGGAGGCAACGCTTTGGGGATTGGAGGAGGCGCTTACTCGAAGAAACGCTTCATCGGTAGGGATGATGTCTGGTGTTGTGCTCAATTGTTGGTCCTTTAAGTCGATGTAGTGTGCCGCTCCTGACTTAAAGGGTAAGGGTTACAACCGTGGTTGGTCTCGGTATTTGGGGTCTTTCATTTGTTCGACAATTGACTTCTCTACCGAATCGGTGGCAATCTGGGCAACCAACCGTGCAATACCGTAGGAATCTGCAGCGTTATCGTCGCTGAACTCGATGCCCCATCGCTTGTAAATCTGCATCAGCATTTCTTGCTTTTTGGCTGTTCCTTTACCTGATGCGTATTTCTTCAATGTCATGGGAGGAACTTTTAAAGGGTACTTGCGATGGTCGGGGGCATCATCTTGGTTGAACTGGTCAAAGATGGTGAGACGGACGACAGCGGATAACTCACCCAGCACGAGGGCGGAATGGCTTTGCAGAACGGTACCTTCTAAGCCAAGGTCATCGATAATCCAAAACTTGTCGCAGTAGTCTAAGGTGTCTCGTAACCATTGGCGAATATCTGACAGACGTTCAATGCCAAAGTATGGAGACTTGTATACCCACGTCAAGTAGTTAGTAGGCATGCTGTTGTCAATAACTGTTAAGGCAAAACCTGTTAATGACTGGTCAATACCAATTGATACGATTGCATCTTCGGGTATTAAATTTCCTTCAATAAGTTTAGTGGGCACGGGCAACCTCTAAACGACTACGCACTAATGCGTGAAAATCGTCTAAAGAGCCCTCATTCTTTAGAATTTGGTCAAACTTATAATCATCCAAATCACGTTCAGAAATATGGTCATTAACAGGACCAACTCCATCACGCTTGATGCGCCATACCTCTGTACCGTAATCGGAAAACTTCTTCAATAACTTGGCTTCATTCTGAAACCGCACATCTGTAAACACATAGTGCTGAGAAAAATCTAAATCTCGCATTGTTTCTACAATCCAAAAGTTAGCACCAAACACATTACGGCAACCAACTCCTAATGTTTGCAATAGCTCTCGAATGGGGGCATGCTGTTTGGCAGCATCCCAACCTTGTTCATCAACTAACAGCTGAACAGTGGTGTGCACGTCATACCCTAAAACTACGTGTGGGTTCATCTCATAAAGAACTTCTCGAATTTTGTCAGCAAACGCTTTGCGAACAAATCCGTATTCGTTTACAAGAACTTTGGCAACTTCATCTTTGCCTGAACCTGCATACCCTGACAGTCCAATAATCATCCGATGAACACATACCTTCCTGTTAGCCATTTATTACTAGCTATTGATGTTGTGGTGACTTGATGACTGAGTAAGAATGCTGACATTGCTGCTGTTGCGTTTGAGGTTCCTACCATGAACTTACGGGTGCCATCAGGTTGTGTCGTGTAATACCGACCATTCGTATAGTAAGTAGTCTGTGCGTTGCCGTTGCTATAAGTTGCAATGGTTGGCTTTGCATTTGGGTCCCATGCTTTGCCTGTTGTTCCTGAGTCTGGGTTATCTGTAGCTCCTACAGAAATAACATTAGGCAGACATGCTGGTGCAAAAATATCCGTGTAATTAAAGGTGTTGCCTGTTGCAGCAACTACCTGTACTCCTCTGGAGACTAAAGTGTTGATGTCTTGCGCCATACCGTTAGGAACTGCACAACCTGCTGAGATGCGACCTTGAGATATGTTAACGACTTTAATGTTGTACTTAGCTTGATTGACAATAACCCAATCAAGAGCGGACTTAACCGCATTTAATGTATAAATCAAAGGCAACCCATTTGTAATTCCGACAATACGAATGGGAACTAACTTTGCTGATGGGTTGATTTGGTTGATGATGGAATCCATCTCAGAACCATGGGTCAATGCCAGGTTAGTCGATGGGGCAATGTTGGAGGCTCCTACGCCGTCCATAGTTTGCTGACCATTTGGGCAATACGAAAATTCAACTACGCAATACTCACCTACGATATTGGAAAACAACGCATCGGGTTGTCCTGAGTCAATGACTGCAATCGATGGTGTTACATCTGCGTGTGCTGGAACTGCTGTGATAGCGCCTAGCGCTACTAATACTGCAACTATTACCCTCGTCATAGTGAGTATTTATCCTTTCGGTTAGAACGGAAATCGTTTGTTCTCCGTGTAATTTCTCGTGATACCAGTGAGATATCACGCTCAAAGTTGTTGGCTACAACCTCAAGCATCTTACGATAAGCATAGATGTTGAGCAGCTGTTCTTCTAAATCGACAATCTTGGGGTCAGAAGCAACCTGAGCTTTAATTAAGGTGACTCTTTCACCCTTGACCTTGTTGTTGTCTAATGTTAAAAATAACTTTGACTCTAAAATATCTTTTGTTTTCTCAATGGACTTTTCGTCAATCTGAGCTGCGGAGAGCTGACCTGCAACAAAGTTAGACCATGCGGTGAGGCGTGTGAAAAGCTCGCTCAGTTCCTCGCTGTCAAGGACAGATATGTCTCGAGGCATCTTAGGTTGGTCTGATTGCTCAGGCCACATTGAGATGTTTTGCATTCCCATCTTTTCTACCGCTGACTTGGATACGGGCCCTAGATTTAACACTTAGTCTCCAATCAAATCGCATTGCTTGCAGCCACTTGAGTCAATGTTGCACTTTGGCAAGACCCCAGCTTCTACAGCTTTGACTACCTTTTCAGCTGCCATGAAGACTCGCTCAACAATGTCGTAATCGGCTTTGACTGTGAACTCTTTATATGACTGGTCAGCTTTGAGCTCGTAAATGAAAACTATCTCTTTAGGCGCCTCATCGCCAAACATGCGGCGAGATAACTCCAAGTACATCTGTCCCTGCAGTAAGTGGTTGCGGAATGGGCGCTTGATACGGTTAAACGCTTTGCTTAAATCCCCATCAGAGTCAGCCAGTAACTCTGGCGCTTCAAATCGAAACGTGCCAGAACCAATGGACTTAATCTCAATAAGGCAATCATCACCCAATCCCTTAATCCAGCCATCGGTGTGACCAGCAATTCGTAGGTTATTATCGACAAGGGTGACTTCCTTGTATTCCATGCGGGTATCTCCGCACTTTTCACATACGGTAGGGGAGATTCCTGTTACTGACTCACTGCAGTGCATGCACTGAAAACGTCCGTAAAGAACGCCCATTTCATGAAACCAATTTTGCCACTTATGGTGAATGGCATGACCTTCATCAAAGATAGACTGCAAACGAAGATTGGGCTTTTCTTTCTTAGACTCTCCACCCATCAAAAGATAGGCAGAATATCGGTGACAAAAATCTGGCTTAATAATCTCAGAAGGATGCAGAACGGTAGTGGAGCGGTCACCTAAAGGTCGACGCATCAGGTGGCGTTCAATATCTCCCATAAGGCGAGTCTCTGTCTTCTTAGCATCAAGAAAACGCTTCAAGTCTGACTTAACTACCATTTCATTCTCCCTTATTGAAGATGAACTCCTTGAGAGTCATCGACTTCTTGTACGTCTTTTTCCATTTGCGTACTAACGCATTTCTTTCTCGGTGGCTAAGCCCACCCCAAATACCGTGGGGCTCATCACGAGATACTGCATCCCACAAACACTCAGACCGTACAGGGCAATGGTTCTTTCCCGTCTCACCAAAGCACATGGCTTTAGCTTGTGCAGCTAAAACTTTGTATTGCTCTTTGTCTCTTGGGGGATAGAAGATGAGAGTTGTCTCATCCTTTCCGCTGCAACGTGCGTCATACCGCCATGAGTGCTCGGAATCATCCATTGGACTGTAGTTTCTCTCTCATTTCTAGAAAGTCATCTTCGGTTAACAATACATAATTTTTGTTGTTTAAGCTAATTCCCAACACGGGCATTCGACTATCAACAATTGCTTCTAAAACAATCTTTTCCAGTACTTCTGCTTTGAGACTAAAAGACTTCTTGCCTGTCCACTTGTGCTCAATCAGTAAATCGTCTGACCTGACATCACCTTTGCGAGACCAAAAGGCGCCAGAGGCTGCATTGACTGAGCCTCCGACAACCTTTGCTAATCTCTTTTCATGCTTTTGAGACTGCTTCTGACCCTCACTCTTCAACGGTCAGCTTGCCTTCTTCATATGCGTCAATAATGCGAGGAACAAGATAAAACAATGCCTCACGCCAAAAGCACACAGGACATCCGCAAAAAGGTTCTCCTGATAGCGTTTCGCCAATCTCATCTTCTGTGCCATCAAAAACTGCTTCCAGCAACATGTCGGTGTATTCCTCAACACCTTTTTCTAACTCTTGTGCCCATTCTGGGTCATGAACAACTGGCTTCTTGCTATTCGGCGTCATCGGTATCTCCTGACATAGGTAGGTCTGAGGTTTGGAATACAGCTGTTTGTAGTTGGTCTTTGAGGTCAACCTCTTCACGGATGCTGGCTATGACAGGCTCAATGCCTTGCCACTTGCGGTCTCCGTAGTAATACCATCCGCCTTTTCGAGTGATGATATCTTTAATAACTGCAAGGGAAGCAACTTCTTTTGCAAAGTCAAACTCTCCTGGGGCACACTCTCCACCCTCTGCAAAGTAGAAGTCAAAATAAGCGACACGTTGTGGTGGCGCACTTTTATTCTTGAGTGTTTTGACTTTGATGCGTTGTCCTACTCGTACTTTGTTGTTACCTGAGCCAACTTCAATCCATTCATCTCGACGTACTTCACATCGAGTGAAAAATGCGTAATTCTTACCTTCTCCACCTGGCGTTGTGCGAGGGTCTCCATGCATGACTCCAATCTTCATACGGTACTGGTTGATAATGAGGCCAAGGACGGGACGTTCATCCTCAACCAGTGACCGCTTCATTGCGGTGCCAACAACACGGAAGAACTTGTTGGTAAGGAGAGCGCCTCGACCAACTGTTGCTTCAGACATGTCCTTTTCCATCTCAGGTGCAGGGGATAGAGCTGGCAGGGAGTCAATAACAATTGCGTCAACAGCCTTTGATTCTGCAAACTGAATGACTGCTTGGTATGCCTCTTCCATAATAGACGTTTCAATAACAATGACTCGGTCAGTGTCTACGCCACACATTTCTGCGTACTCAGGAACCCATTGTTCTGCAGCAACCCATACGGTGGTGTGCTCTGGGTTTTTTGCTTGATTTGCAGCGATGGTTTTAAGAGCCAAAGCTGTTTTACCGTGTGAGGGCTCTCCTATAAGCTCATTCCACTGATTGCCAGGAAACCCACCACCCAACACATAATCCAAAGTAGTTGACCCTGAAGTAATGCGAGGAATAAGGTCACTACGGATAGCAGAAGCCAAAACCACCACATTGTCGCCAAACTTCTTGTTAAGTTGCGCCATAACTTTCTTGGCTTCATCATTCACTTTCTTCCTCCAATGTAATGAACTTGCAATTAAATGTAGGAATTTCTACAAAGAAATCGCCGTTCATCTCTGATGTATTTTTTTGTACTGTCCTGCCTTTTACAAAATCATAACCTTCTACGATAAGTCCGTGAGTTCGCTCATGGTTGAGCATAACAAACCATACGTATTCGCTTTTTTTTGCAAACTTCTTCTTACGAGCAGGAAAGTGAACTTCTCCAAATGGAAACCGTTTTCCTACCCAGTTGTGCTTTACTTCTACCTCAACCTCATAACGAATACCATCTTTATCCGCCAAGATATCAATGCCGTATTGGTCGGGGTTGACTTCTGCTTCAAATCCTTTTTTCGTCATCCATTCAATAACTTGATGCTTGGCATCGTCGTTATCTGCATACAGTGTTGTATCGAATGGTTTTATCATTGCTTAGTTCCATCAGGGTTATAGCCTGCTGGCATTGGATTCCATCCACTTTGCACATCGTTACCAATAGCTTGTCGTGCCGAGCCTTCAACCTTGGCGCCTGTTAATGCTCCATGAGTACTTCCCGATTGCATGTTGGGATATCCGCAGTCATAGCATCGCCATGTCTCTACTAAGCCACCAGGACCTTGAATCTTTCCAATAGACATGTAGTTGTTTCCATAGCATTCAGGGCACGGTGTTGTTTGACTGACGCTTTGCGCTTTTGTTGCGGGCGCCTGTGGTTGTGGCGCTACATACGGTGTCATGGGTTGTTGAGATGGTGGCGTGGGTAAGTTAGCTGGACGTGCCACAGGTTGTTGTGGCGTTGTTCCTAATTGCTTTGCCCACCAGTCTGCACTACTCATTTTGCTTCTCCCCACTTATCAACAATCTTTACATCTGCAATAAGAGGAACAGTAATCTCTAGAAGTTTGATTCCTTCCATAGATTCCCGAATGGCTTCGGCTGTCTCTTCTGCGAGGTCTTCACGGGCTACAGTAACCAATTCATCGTGCACAGTCAAAAGGACATTCACATTTGGCTCATCCACAAAACAGGAATGGGCACGAACAATGGCGAGTTTCATCAAATCTGCTGCAGAACCCTGAATTACGGTATTAAAAGCCTGTCGTTCTGCTCGAGAGTAGAGTCCTTTATCTTGGCTTTTGAGCTCTGGAATGTAGCGACGGCGTCCAAACAAAGTCTCAACGTAGGGCACAGGCGACTTACTTAGTGCCTGACGAATGGTGCGACCTCGATACTTTTGGATATCGTTAAATCTCTCATTGAAGTCGTTAAGAAGATTTTTGGCTTCGGTTAACGTCAGCCCAAGTTGCTGAGCAATCTTGTCAGGACCAACGCCATACGACATGGCAAGAACCAATACCTTACCTGCTTTGCGGTTTAACCCAACCGTGTCACCAATCGTGGTGTAAATGTCTCCACCAGTCAGGTAGTTGTTCATCATAATTGGGTCACGAGAAAATGACGCAAGAATGCGTGGTTCAATCTGTGAGTAGTCAGCAACTACTAGCTTGTAACCTTCGGGCGCAATAAACAGATTACGAATTAACTTACCGTAATCACCTGATGAAGGAATGTTCTGTAGATTGGGCTCGCTACTGGAAAAGCGACCAGTCTCTGCACCGTGTGGCTTGAAGTTGGTGTGCACTTTACCGTCAATGAGAAGGCTCTTCTTCTCAACAGTTTTCTCTTTGCCCATAGTGGTGTGCGTGATTTCTCCGCCAAGGTAAGGCATGACATACGTTGTCATCAACTTGTTCAAGTCTTGGTACTCAATAAGCGCATCAACTAGTTCATCTTTTCCTTTGTAGAAAATGAGGGCATCTGCAGACACGGAGTAGTGCTGTGGACCCATGTCTTGTCCCATGGATAGCGCTTCACGTCCCTTGGGGGTTAGCGCAACTTTAATCTTAAGATTGGGCTTGATGCCACGACCCTCTGGCTTAGGGCTAAATAATATCTTTTGCTTTTCCTGAACCGAGTTCATGGAGAATGGGCGGCCTACAAGCTTCCATGCGGTGGCTTTGGTGGCGTCGATATCCTTTTCCAAACGCTCACGAAGCTTTTCCATTTCAACAACATCGATAGTTGCGCCTGCCAACTCCATATCGCACAATGCCAAAATGACATCCATCTCCAAGTTCCAGACACGCTTAAGACTGCCCTGCAACTTAGGGTCTAGTGCCTTGTAGAGCTGCCATGTGGCTTCTGCGTCTAATTCTGAGTACTTAGCCACATCTGAAAAGGAATGAACCTCAACCATGGCGCCTACGCCTTTAACAACGGTCAATCCCAATTCTCTCTTGGCACAATCTGCCAAGCCAAGGAAACCACGGTTGCGGTTGTTGATAATGAACGATGCCATCATTGTGTCAAAGTATGGCTTTGTGGGAACAGCGCCACGGTAATACTTTGCAATTGACTTAAGGTCGAACTTAACGTTGTGACCAATCTTGAGCTTGTTGCTAAAGAATAGTGGCTTTAAAGCTTTGAACACATCTCCTGGAAGCAATTGAGCTGGTGGAGTATCAAAGACTGGCTTCCATCGTGCTTTGTTCTTAGAGTAATCGTCATCTTTTAGCTCTTTGCCAGCTGCTAACTTGCGCTGACCACTTAATAGTAACTCTTTATCCCAGTGCAGGAACTCACCATTAGGGTGACCCATAGGAATGACGTCAGTGCGACCTTCTGTCGCCAGTGAAATCCACAGCACATCGTTGACAACTGGTTGGATGCGATTATCGCCAACGGTTTCAACGTCAAATGCAAATGCAGGAACTTTGCTATAAAACTTAACTAGCTCTGCTAGTTGTTCTTGTGTAGTAATGATGTTCATGTTTTCCCCTCAAAATTAGTGTAAGAGAGCCTGAAACGGAGATAGCAGGCTCTCTTACGTGGAAGCGTAACTTACGCTACAGAGCGAGCAATCTCTAGCATTTCAGAGCGAGGGGTCTCATGAATTACTTCGGCTGTGAAGGGGACAGCGTTTGCTACTAACTCCTGAACCGTATCAAGGCTCAGCTTCCATTCCTCTGCCAAGTCACGACCACGAACAAAACTCAACGTGTATTGGGTTTGTGGGCCAGTGCCAAGGCGAGAAATCTCCCAGAACTCCTTATTAAGGGGTCCCTTGCGGTCGTCTTTGTGAGCGCTCACTAGTTGACGAGCTAGTGATGGTGGAGCGGTAAGAATCTGAACTGTTGGATTCTCATCGCTAAGAACGAGTACATTGAATGCGAACTTTCCACGAGGCTTGTCGCCAAGAATGTCGCACATTGGGCATTCGTCTCCGATGCAAACAAAAGACTTCTTACCCTTTGGGCGTTCAATCCAGTGTTGCTCGTATGATGCGAATGGACCACCTTCGTCAAGGAACTTAACCAACTGTGGTTGGTCAGAGAACTTGAAGTCGGTAGGAAATTCTCCTGTAGAAGGAGTGCTGAGCAGTGCGTCAACAGAATCCCAACCTTGCTGGACTGTTGTGCCTACCTTTGGTGTTGCTGTCTCACTGTCTTCAGTGAGGTATGTGTCAGCATCAACTGACGGTTTTGTAATTGGCATTTAGGTTCTTTCGGTAATGAGGCCTATTGGCTCTCGGTGGATGTTATTTCCTTCCAGCGTCGTACTAGGACATCTGTAAGGTCTTCGTTTTGAGTCCACTCAACACGAGCAGACCCAAGTAAACCTCTGCGGTTGAATTCCTCAATCGCAGACTCTATAAGCGCTCTGGTATAAACCCGATTTCCTCCTGTCTTTTGTCCTCTAAGGGACTTAGACCGAAGTCGATACGGGGCACGTGGAATATAGCCTTTGCGCTCCCACAAGCGGATAGTGACTATTTGCTTTCCCAATGCCTGTGCTAATGCACTGATTGTGAAAACCTCTACCTCTTGTCCGCCTAGTGTCTTCATGATTGGACGAGCATCCCAACCACTATCCTCAACGTTTTTGCGTTGAGAAACCTTTGGGTCTGGTTCACGACGCTTCTTCTTAGAGCCAGGTATGTACTCTAAGTCAGCAAATGCTGCTGCAATTTCGTCGTCGCCACGTAGACCAGCCATGTGTTATCGCTTATTCATTACTAGAGCCCACACTACACTTTGCGGGTACATCTCATCAATTTCTGCTTCTGTAAGGACACCCTCATACAAAGCAGCCATAAGCGCATCTTCGTCAACAACAATAACTGTCTTGTACAAAGAATCTTGCAAACCATGTTCGTAAATAATGTCAGCGGCTTTATCTTCGTTAATTTTGCGAGAGACACGGCGCTGTTTCATTACAGATACGTAGCCATCAACTTCTGTTGGAAGTTCCAAAATGACATTGCCCTTGTCATCAACAAAGCCGTCTCCATCAATCTTTTCAAAAAGCTTTGCGTGCAAGTCTTTCTTTTGCTTTTCTAAGTATTCAATTTGCTTTTTAACAAAAGCATATTCTTTTGCTTGGTTAACCAAGTCATCTGCATCTGCAGTGCGTGGTTCTGTTTCTTTGACTCTTGCCACGGTACCCCTCCTACGGTTTAGTCTGTGCTATGAAGTTTAGTAAGCTTCCCACTGTTAAGTCAACTCCGCCTTTTGAGTTGATGCCCTGCCCATCCATGACGGCATCAGCAACAGCGTTCTTTTGCTGAAGCATGTCGTGTTGTCGTTCTTCGATGGAATTCTTAACAATCATGTCTTGAATAACAATCGTAGGCCAACGACTTGACGCTCTTTTAATCCTACCGTTTCGTTGAACTGCTAACCCTGCACTCCATGGCAAGTCGTAGTTCACCAAAAGATTGGCTACTGGTAAATCTACACCATACCCCCCAGCATCTGAGGAAATCAGCACACGACACGCTGGGTCTGTAAGGAATTTTGTTTTGCTGGCTTCCTTTTCCTTGGCACTCATATAGCCAGTGTAGAGGGTGCCACCGACAGCCTTTTGAATGCGTGGGAGCATGCCTACATACGATGTAAAGATAACCACTTTTGCCTCGTCATCAGTGTCAAGATGGTCGAGTACGTACTGCTTAAGCACTTCTAATTTAGGAGACTTGACAGCTTCTAAAAACCCTCGGTCTTTAAGGCTGGCAACATACGCACTTCCTTCGCCTTCTTGCTTTTCATACTTCTCTACACTTTCATGAAGAAGTTCTGGGTGGTCGCACAGCATACGAAGCGCCGTAATTTTGGACATGATGGAACCTCGCAAGGCATCTGCAGGACTTCCTGGCCTATGGTCTTGTCCGTAATGCGCTGTTAATGAAAAACTACTACCCAGCAACTCTTTGGCTTCTATCAGTTCTTGGGCCAGTTCTGCGGCAATGATTCCGTACAAATGAGAACTTTTAGAATCAAACGGTACTCGCAAAGGGTCAAGGTGAATAGTGTCTGGAAGGTATGGCGCTACATCGGGGTCTGTTTGAGTTTTGCGAACGGAGCACTCTTTCATCTTTTGATGGAAGATTGGCAAGTTGCGATAACGTTGAACGCCCCCAAAATGATTGCGGACAATAAACGTTTGGTCAAACAAATCAAAACGTCCCAATAGGGTGGGGTCTACAAACTGCATGATGCTGTATAGCTCTTCAGGGCGGCCATTCTCAATCGGTGTTCCTGTTAATGCAAACTTTATCTTTACATTACGAGCCAATTCTTTTACTTTCTTAGACCTCTTTGAGCGGAATCCCTTTAGGGCTGTTGCTTCATCGCATACGACTGCGCCCCACTCATAGTCTTTAATCAAATCCCAATCGTTAACAATGGTTTCGTAATTGCAAATAATGTAGTTAGCTTCTTTATCCCATTCGTAATCCCGCATCCAGCGGGTGGTACGCACAGACTTAGCGCCGTCAATTACAGAGGTTTCTGCATCGGAGAACTTTTGTATTTCTTTTTGCCATTGATACTTGAGGCTGGATAAAGCAATCACCAATATAGGCTTGGTTATTTCGCCCTGCTCTTTTAGCTTTTCTAAAGCAGCAATCGTCATACAAGTTTTGCCCAGACCCATTTCATAGGCTACGAGCATCTTCTTGCGAGCAACCATGCGGTCTACTGCTTCTGGCTGATATGGCTTGAGTGTTCCCTTAAACATCCAAAGGTGTCGGCGCCGTGGCTTTACTTCCGCACAGCGCACACTCCATATCTAGCATGTACAAACTAATTTCTCCGTCTTCGAACATGGCTTGGACATTCCAAAGCATGGAGCCACAAATGCACACATGCAATGGGTTGTTTTTGTCTCGTAAGTCCATCATAGGTAGGCAGCCTTGCCGAAAATCATATCTTTGGCAGTCTCAACTCCTCGTTGAATCTCAGCCTGAGTCATGTCGCCAACGTCCTTGGCGTCTATTCCTTCGTAATTAAAGAACGATAATTCAATTCCATACTTTTTTGCAGATACTCGAATGGCTTCTGACGCCTTCTTTCCTGCCTCGTCATTGTCAAAAGCAGCTAGGACTCGAGGTGCTCGGCGCATAATCTTGACTTGCTCATCGCTAGGCATGGCGCCAAATGTAGAGACGGAGTTGTATCCCAAACCTGTTAGACGAACAGAATCTAACGGTGACTCAACAACGATAAGTAATTCTTCTTGCAAATTCTGTACGTTAAAAACAGTGCGGGACTTCTTTACTCCTGCAGGTTGATTACGGAAGTACCGTCCCGTAGCACCTTTCTCTTGCCAACCCCACAACGAGAAATCTTCTGGACTACGAATAGGCAGTATCCAAGCGCTCATTTTGAAATCCCACAGCACTCCACACTTGCTTGCTGTTTCTGCAGTAATAAACCGCTTCTTTAACTCAATAGCGGGTGGCTCTCCATACACGGCAAGGCGAGCTTCGGACATGGCTATGGTCTGTTCTGGAACAACATATTGAGGTAACTCGTGCAGACGCTTCATGAGCGCATCAACGGGAACCTCTGCCTTGTCTGCAATGAACGCTTTAGCGTCGTTTAAGCTAAGTCCTAGAACATCTTTGACGAGAGTGTAGATATTTCCCTTGTACCCACACGAAAAACAAATGTGGGCACCAGTCTCTGAGTTAATCCACCATGATGGGTTGTGGTCATCTTTGCCCACACGCTGTTTGTGCATTGGGCATAACCCCAACACCTCAGCGCCACGTTGCGAGTACAGCTTGAGGTCTAGGTTAAGAAGAACCTTTTCAACATCCACTATCGGTTCAACCAATCCATACAGTGCTTGCACTTTGTCATGAAGTTCTCATCATGGAAGCAACCAGTTTCCCAATTCCATGTCAATGCAGTTTCGCTAGGAGGGCAGTTACGGCTTGCAACAATCTTTAGCTTTCGCACTTCTTCGTTTTCTTCAACAGGTTCTAAACCCAAGATAACATCCGAGTCTTGGAAGAATGAGGATGAGTAACCGATGGAGTCTGCTGTTACTTTGCCTGCTCGCATCTTCCACAACAACGTCTGAGTGGTAATGACGATAGGCAAACCTGTCTTTTGTGCAAGTCTTTTGAGGGCACGAGTAATGTTAGTAATCGCTTGTGGCGTGTTCATCTCGCCAGTAATTTCATCCAACATCAAATACACACCATCAACAAAGACAATGTCTGGCTTGGTCTGCTCTATCTTTGCAGACAATGCTGAGACGGTAATTCCGCTGACTGCATCGACAAGGTGGAATGGGTGCATAGTTTCCATGCCATTGAGCATGTCAATTAAGCGAGTCTCTTCTGTTGGGCTTAGCTTTCCACGGCGATAACGGCTGTGGGAAATGTGGGCACGCATAGCGTCATGGCGTTGCTGTTGTTCGTGGTTGTTCATCTCAAAGGACTGGAACATAGGAATCTTGCCTTGAGCGTGCACGTTGATAGCCATCTGCAACGCAATCTGCGACTTACCTGTCTTTGGCGGAGCAATAACCGTTACAAGTTGACCGCCTTGTAATCCTGCGGTGGCTTCATCAATCTTTTCAAATCCTGTAGGTATGCCAAGGAACTGTTGGTTCTGTATGGCTTGATACTCTTTGTAGCGCTCTTCAACGTTCTTGGTGAGGTCTACCTCGTTGGTGCCAATAACTCCTTGGGCGTTAACTCGAGAAACAGTGGCTTCCATCTGCAACAACGCAGCTTCATGGTCTTGTGCCTGCAGTTGCTCAATTGATGCTTCTAGTCCCTGACGAGTAAGTAAGCGACGACGAAAGGCAACCATCGTGTCGAGCAGGTATTCGATGCTGTCTTCAACATCAAGAATCTTGTAATTAGGGTAATGGTCAAGAACGGTGACGCCCGTAGGGACTTCGCTGTAATCGCTGTAATGCTTACGGACAAATGCCCACACCTTGCGGTTATCGTCATCAAGGAACCACGTGTCGTTTACACCACGCTGAATGGCGGGAATGATGTCCCTGTCACGAATTACCTTGCTAACTAAACGGTGTTCGTTATCTGCCGCCACTGCTCCCCCTTATATGTTGTCTAACTCTACTCCTGCTGAACCGTATCGTGCCACTTGCCCTGGAACGTCAATGACCGCCTTGAGGTTGGGTCGATAAGGAAGCATTCCTACTAACTCATCCACATCTTCGTATAGTTCCCAATAGTTAAATGGGTTGACTACTCGACGCTCTAACCGCTCAAAGGCTTTATCAAGAAGTTCTTCTGTCCAACCTTGGTCTGCAAATCCAGCAAGCTCTAACGATAAACCATACTCGTTAGACAATAGCCACAGCTTGTTTGCTGCCAGCATGTTTATCTCACCCAGAACATGCGTTACTTTGCGTGACAAAAGTTTTCTTTCTTCGACCTCTTTTAAAGACACTACGAGCGTAGTAGTGGCGATAACTTGCGGAGAGGAGACATTGGAAATGTCCCCGCCTTTCACAGTACCTCTACCTTAGCGTACTTTAGTACGTACTCTCTAAATTTCTTGGGGTCTTCAACGTCAATGTCTTCGTCTACCTCTTCACCCACGGTGATGGAGTAATGACCATGATTGAGCATCATCTTTTGACTGACGAACTTAGTATGTTTGCAAGATTGGCGCTTGTTCCATACTGGACAGTTGCATCGCAATGCTTTGGATTGCGTATCAACTTCTACCTCAAAAATGCCAGCAGCTTGCGACGAGATGAACACTTGGATAGTTCTCCAAGGGGATGCCATTTGCTTTCCTCTCATCATGCGCCTCGCAAGTCAGTACCAATGATAGGCACTCGATTAAACGCTTCGCCTGCGAAACTCGCCATGGCTTCCTTGTACTGAGCTTCCCAATCTTCTAACCGAACGTTTGTTGTCACGATGGTAGGCAATCCCTTATCGTACCGTAATCGAAGAATCTCATCGAAAGAAGTGTCATCATATTTTGAGCCGTATTCTTTACCCAAATCATCAATAACAAGTATGCGAACATTAAGCCAGTCAAACTTCGACCGCCCGTGAAGACCATCCAACTCATAAGTCATGTCTCTCTTCGTTTCGGGGTCAGCGTCGAAGGTTGACTTTTTTCTAGACAAAAATTCTGGATAGGTTAAGTAATACACCACTCGTGCACCTAGCCCGTAATCAGATTCCTTCATTTGCAAAAGCTTGGCAGCAAGAAGCTCATCTTCAGGCATGTGTCGCACAACTTCCATCGCAGCAACGACAGCAGTTGTGGTCTTGCCGATTCCTGGCGCTCCATCAAAGAGCAACCCGATACCAGTAACACCAATGTTTCCAATGCCTTTGATGATTTTGCCCTCTAGAACAGTGTCAATCCAGTTCTGCACATGAGGAGAAAACGAGCCAGTCTTTTCGGCAATATCGCTTGGCTCCATGCCTAAAAAGCGTCGAGGAATGTTCGAGGTACGTAGTAACCAGTGTTTCTTCAAAGGAGAGAGCGTGTTGATGTCATACATCAGTGGTCATCTTTCCAGCGCTTGTATTCAAACTGAAGCTTCTCCCAATCGATGTCGTTATTGCGGTCCCACATCTCGTCTTCGTCTTCCATAGGAATTTCCCAAACAGTTTGATAATCTTCAGCTCGTTTCAAACAGAAATGAGCAATGCGACCCATGAGGTTTCCGTAATGACGGAGAAACCAATTGGGGTGTTCACGCTTTATGGGATTATCCCAATCAAACTTCATGACTTGAAGAACAACGACCCGACGATGACAGTTGCCTTGTCGTTGGCATCTGTGGCAACAGTTTCAAACTTGATGGTCTTGCGTGTGGTGCGCTCTTGCACTTGCGACTTTAGCCAGCGCTTGCATGCATTGGCGTTTGTCCATGCAGTAGTGGCTGTATACACAACTTCCACAGTGTCTTCATTGCGAAGAGTAAACGTGGCTAACCATGCGCCACCCTTTTCGATGTTCTTACGTGCTTCTACTGAAACACTGCTGCTTACTTTCTTAGCCACTTGCTTCCTCCTTTAATCAGATGCATCGCTGATGCTGTTGCCAACACTACCAAAAGATAACCGAAGATTTCTCTCACGCTTGCGCCTCCTTTAGCTTCTTCTCATAACGTTCCAATTGAGCTCGTCCCGCTATGGTGTTCTGGAAGACCAAACCATCACTAGCAACGAGTGTGCCCATCTTAACCACAGGTTCGAGGACAGCGTTTATCTTCTTCAAACCGAGGTTCTCTCGTGCCTGATTAATCTTTGTTTTAAACGATGCAAGGTACAACTTGTACAACAACGGGGCTTCATCGCCCACGTTTTTGAAGTTGCGCTCATCCGCCATGAACAGGCGCAGCAACTCTAACTCAATCAGAGCGTTGGTGTCGTATTGCTTTCTGAACTTGGAGAGTGCTCCTGCAAGCTGTCTGACGTTGACGGTTCCTGGAAGGAGCGGGTACTTGCGACCAACTCGGAAACTAAACTCAGATGCGACATCAAGTGCTGTCCACTCGTGCTCAGGTCGTTTGCCCCGAGTCTTGGGGTCGGACTTTCTAATCTTGGGTTGCGGGGCGTCTCGTTCTTCCACGAGGCCAAAGCCCGCCAAATCGTCTCCATCATCTTCCCATTTTCTCATAGGGATGATTATCTCCTTTGTAAAACCTTCGGTTTTAGATTCTTTTAATTGATTACTATTATGGCTATTAGGTACTAATAGCTTATTAGCCATACTGCTACGTGACTTATAGCCACGTGAGGCGTGGACATTTTTGTCCACAATCTCAGGAACTTGTTGGACATTTTTGTCCATCATCTCGTAGATGTCCATTCCCCGATAGCCATTGGCTCGCTTGGTCGGGATGCGCTTGATGAACTGCGCCTCCTCCAAGCCTTTCAAGCCTCTCCTGACCGTCTTCTCGCTAACGTTGCCAGTCGATGTACCCAACTCGGCTAGAGAGCCCTTAAAACGGCCTTCAGAGCCCGATTTGTGGCACAAAACAGCCAGCAAACGAAACTGATAATCGGTGAGGTTGGCTAAAAAGGCACTCTGAGGAATTTCCACGGGTGGGAGCCTACTCCAAGTCGTCGGTGGGCGGGAGGTCTTTGCGGCGCTCGAACTCGTCGATATGGTTGTTAACGCTCTGGGTTAGGGCGTCTAAGACCGTGGTGACCACATAGGCGGACAGGTTATCCACAAAGGCAGCCATGCTGTCCTGTACAGCTTCAAAGAGCTCATCGGCTGTCTCATCCGAGTCATCAATCTCGATGATGTCCAAGCCATTGCTGATGTCCCATGACTCTAAACCAAAATCTTCCAGCGTGTGCAGGGTGATGTGGGCATCGGTGCTGTCGTCCCATACAAGAGCGAGCACGTCATAGGGGTGCACGTGTTGCATGACCTCACGGTTGGGATTAGAGCAGAACGTCATGTCCTCAACATTGAGTCCTGAGTTCATCACTGCTTGTGCATCATCTGAAAAGAAAAGATGAAACTTGGCGTTTCGTTCAAGGATTACTTTGAGGGCACTTTTAGCAAAGAGCGTGTAGTCCTCAAGAGGTAATAAGACTTTTGCTTTTGGGTACTTGGCAAGAAGTTGTGACAGACCATCGGATACGTCGACGTCTTGCTGATATGAGATGACGATTATCTGCTTCATTACAAGCTACGCAAACGTGGCATCTGGGCAACAGTTGGCTTATTGAGGTAGCGACTAATCATGATGGCAACCAACGTTGCTGCGGGCGATGCAACAATCAACTTAAGGTCACGCACGTGCATCAACCACAGCGCTCCAGCGCTCAATGGCAATGCAAGGTATTTGTTGAGAGTCGATACGCCAAAAAATCCAAACGTAACAAGCTCAATCAGTTCAATGACGTAAGTAACTGCTGGTGCTGATATAAGAACGGCGATGAGTAGGGATGTCATCCCAGCATCTTATACCGAAAGGTTGGTGTACTCCAAGCCAGCGTAAGACTTGATTCGCCAAAAAGTGCCCTTGGGAACCCAGTCATTGAGCGTGTTGCCCAATCTAAACATTTTGATTGGCTTGCTCAAGTAAATGACTGATGGAGAGTTGTTTGGAGTTCCCGTCCATACAGCGCCATAGGCTTCGGGCAGGTATCCGTCAAAGTACTCTGTTGCCTTGAAGGACTGTTCAAGTTGAACGGTGTCAATGTGGAATGTTCCCGCTGCCCCTGAGAAAGACACGTTGATTCCTGTAGCAGTGGAGTCGACAGGAACAATCATCGTTGCCGCATAACGACCCCATGTTGAGCTGGCAGGAATGGTAAATGTCTGAACGTCAGAACCTGCTGTTATGGTCATGGTAACCGTACCAGTGCCCTTCACTTCAGCAGAGGCGGTGTAGTACTGACCTTTGTTTATTGCTCCAGTGTTGGAGGTAAACGACCAGGCACCTGTGGCAACGAGCTTGGCACTATTAGAGCCTGCATACACTTGCGGGTCAATATCTGTATCTTGGGTAACAGTGACTGCGCCAGTCTTTGTCCAACCATCTGTAACGTTTTGTTCGAAAGATGGATTGTTGATTAAGTTTGTTTTGTTAGGATTGACAAAGATAGTAAGAGCACGAGCTTCGTCATACGCTGGTGTAGAGCCTTGCTGTAAGCAGACCATGTCAACGTAATAAGTCCCTGACGCAGACCATGCGAACTTTAACCCCGCATAAAATGCGCTGGTGTTATGGTTGACTGCATTTCCTACTTCAGTGTTAGCAGTAGAGCCAGAGAAAGAACTGGAAATACTAAAGGTACTTGTAGTAACCGCAGTAATAGTTGCTGATGAGGTATTTGCGGCTGACGTGGCAAAGCCTGTAACAGTAACGGTGTCTCCAACAACAAATTTGTGATTATCAAAGGTTGTATAAACAGTAGTTGTGCCATTACCTGTTGCCGATTGAACTGAGTCGGATACAAACAAAGGCGCCGTTGCCGTAACGGATATGCTCTTCCAAGTGTTGTTAGCTGAAGTAGAACTTCCAACAATAGGGGAACCGATGGCGTTACCTTTTCCATCATACAAAACAATTGATGGCGTTATAGTTCCAGCGCTAGTAGGAGACTTTATCTGTGCAGACAATACGTACTGTTGTCCAGGAGTAATAGGGACTCCCTTTAGAATGGGCGAATCCATTCCTAACGTCATAGAGCCAGCACCTGAAGCTACGATTTTGCACGTGTAATTTTCATCGATGGCATTTGCATTTGATGTAGGGGTCAGTTCTTCCGTAGAAGAAAGAGTGCCCGCTGTTGCTTGCCAGTTACCTATTGCTTGGTAGAACGTTGAATCTTGAACATTTAACAAAAGATTAGGGGAGACAGTTATCTGTGGGTAATAGCCCGTCAATGACTCAATGTAAGTCGTTAGTCCTGATGGTGTTCCCTTGTTGGTGTACATGTAAATTGCTTCACGAATAAGTTGCTTTTGATTTTTAACAGGGATTCCAGGCTCTGGGTCTAATCCAACATGTACTTGCTCTAACGGCAAAATTTCAGCAGGAGTAGATATGCGTGTGTGGTCAGGATTAAGCAAATCAAGACGAGTAACAAAATCTTCCATGGTAAACGTAAACCCGTCCATCATTAAATACAATGGAGAGGTTGTATCAATTTCTGCTAATGGACTTTGTTCTTTGCTGGTAAAGACACGTGGCAGCATGTTCATAAAAGTATTTTGCAAATTATGGTCAGCAGCAACAATTGCACCCGCAGAACCTGCGTTTACCCATACTAAATCTTGTGTAAACAAAAACATGGTGTAATAAATAGGCTTACCAGAAACAATAGCAATAGAGTTAACGTTGTCTTCACCGTCTCTAAAAACTGTTCTATTCATGGCAGTGTCTTCATAGATGATTACGCCGTCTTCTGAATGTTCTGGGTAGCTGTTTTGGTTACGAACTAATCGAACCTTGGAATATGTTCCTGTTGGTATTTGCCAATAGACATACACTTCAGAAAAGTTAATAGTTGTAATGGACATCGGGCTAACTGAGTAGCCAATTTTTGCCGTTTGACCATAGGTCGATGCACCGTATACTCCAACGCCGTAGTTAGCCATGGACTATACCTTACGCTCCAATAAGAAATAATGGGTTGATAGTCGCCTCGACTGTTGCCCATGATGCAGTAGAGCCATTGTTGGTTAAATACTTTCCAGCGTTTCCTGTGAACGAAGGAAGCGCATTAATCGTCTGCCATGAGTAGTCATAATCACTAGACGAGTTTTTGGTCAATACTTGCCCTGATGCACCGCCTGCTGGGTTGATTTCCCCAAGGATGGTCCCAATTCCGTACTCGATGTTGGCAATACGGTCCTTAAGGGTATTCCAGTTAACGGTGGTTTGGTCAAAGGAGCCAATCCAACCAGAGCCTGTAGTAATGGCAGAGCCCAACGTGCTTTCAATCGCTGTAACTTCTGACTGAAGAGCGTTAACATGGTTGGCGATAATGGTTTCGGTAAAGTTAATGTGCGTGCCAAAGTCAGACTTTACCTGACCTGGGTAATAGGCGGTGACGCCGTAGTATGTTGCCATCAAACTTCCCTTCTAAACCTAACGGTCTATTTTCTCGGTTTTGCCTCCCGTTTACCTGCTGAACTACCTTGGGTCTACGTCTGGAGTCGTCTCTAGTGTATGGACACGGCTTTCTAGATTTACTAACTTATTTGCCATTGCTAACAACGACGCTACTAAATCTACCTCTTGAGTTCCATCAGGCAATGTGTTCACAACAATGTATGAAGTGATACCCGTCAACGAAGTGGAGTTGCTCAATGGCTTTATTTTAATTGGCTTACTGGCACCCTGATGCGTGCCAAATACTCCATGCCATACAGGATATTCAGGGTCGCCTCCGCTGTACGACACCCACACACCTTGACCTATTGAGGGAACGTCCAGATGAACACTGGATGGCTCTACAGGCCATACCCAATCCGTAATCTCATTGCCTGTTGTTTGAGGAATAGACACACGAATGCGGCGATGACTTTGAGGGTCTTTATTGTCCTGGACAACTCCTCTGTAAATACCATGTAGACGTTTTACAGGGTCAGACATTACGAACCTACGTTGATGTTTGATTCTTGGAATCTAAAGATTTCGTTAGCAGCACCAGTAAGGGTATTTAATCCTGAGCCCCCATAACGAGACAGCGCCGTAATCTGAGCGTTCTGTATCTGAGGAAGTTGGTTAAGGTAATACTCAATATTTTGTGGAGTAATTGTTTGCTGGAATGTTAAGTTGGTGTACCCAAATGTAGAAATAATTGTTGTTTTTAGTGCCAACTCAGTTTCTGCAGTTGTGTACTGAGGCTTTTTGGTATACGACACAGTAACAATTGCGTCTACATAGGTAGGTGGTTGAACAGTAATTGTTGTTCCAATAAGAGTTTTGTCTGACAAGAAAGTAGTTACTCCTGATGCCAATGAGTTGTACTCTGGTGTTGGGTTTCCGTTGCTATCAAGGCCAGGCTGTGGGTCTGGGTCGTTGACATTTCGAGTAGGAGCGATGTAAATGGTGACCGATGACCATGTTGAAGCCACAGCATTAGCGATTCCTACACCGCTCACTGTGGTGGCAAGGTTGTTAAAATCTTGTAAAGTAACCGCACGATTAGATGCACGTAACGTTAGAGGTGCCGAATAACGAATCTGGTCGTTAGATTCGGGGTCAGACCCGCCAACAGCCACAATGTTATTGGTAACAGAGATAATTCCTTGCAAAGCAGTTAGTTGTGATTCCGACAATCCTGGTACAGATACCAAAGTATCCAAAAGATTTGTAGACACGTTGCCAAGAACTCCCCCACCGACAATGTATGTGGCTCGAACTGAGGAGTAAATGACAGGGATTGCTCCAGCTACACCGTCACCAAAGTTAACGTAAACATTGTTATATTCATCGTAAGAAACAGTGTACACCAGGTCTAATGGACCATAGTCAATCAAGTGCTGTACTTGGGTCCACTTTGTATACACATCACCGTCTTGTACATACACGTTCACTGTTCCATCAACAACTGGGTTGTTGCCCAATACAAAACTTAAAGAAGGAGAACCATCAGAAGTACCAATTAATTCTCCATATGTTGGGTCTGCAGTTGCAGAGACTTGCTGCACTGTTTGTCCTTCTTCAGCACCGACTGTGTCCGAGCTACTTGCAGGAACAGTCGCATCAGCAACGGTAGTAAAGTAGACTGGCTGAACAACATCATTAGTTACTACTTGTCCAGAAACCACTGTTCCTGCTGGGATAGTTACATCTGAAGTCGATGAGTTGGTAAAGGTAAGCTCAACATATGACTGACGATACCCTGCTGGGATATAGCCGTATGTTTGAGCAATGTTAAGAAGGCTATTGCGCTGAGTAGCTGTGTAGATAGAGTTTTCATTTGCGTTACGGTCTACATAGTAAGCAATCAAGTCACCCAAGTAAGCAAAAGCTTCTATGAGAGCTACTCCAAAATCTGCCTCATCTGTTCCAGCCCAGTTAGGTAAGCGGTCTTTGACACGAGTAATAAGGTCGTCACGAAGAGAGTAGTAATCTCGGCTTGTGTAGTTTACTGAAATTGGAATAGACGATGGCTGTACGGTCACGATATCTCCTCATACGAAGGCTTGGTTCCTGAAATGTTGATAATTCCAAGATTGGTTGTTACTTTTAAGTTGTTAGGTAGGTCATATGTAATTTGTATTTTTATAGTGTCCGTGTATGAATCAAGTGTTACCACTACATTGTCTAAGTTTAGAGCTGGCAGTTGTTGGCGAAAAGCTGATTCAACTTCTTGTTGGACTTCAGCTGTGGCTGTGTCTGTAGACTCAAACATTGCATAAGGAATGATTGTTCCTATAGACGGGTTCATTACCCTTTCACGTACGGTTGTACCAATAATGGATAAAACTCTATCTGCCCAAATTTTGGATTGTGACTGTGTAGACGCAACTTTTCCGTAAGGGTCAATAGAAAAAGGCAACGCTATAGCGATTTCATTAGCCATTGTGACTTACCCATCTTCTTGGAACCTTGTTAAATCCCGTTAAGGATTGGCTAACCATTGCTGTAGCCGCTGCAAGTTTATAGGAGGAAGGTTTTGTTTGGGGTTTAGTTAGCTCTGAAATAACGTTTCTAATAGGTACTGCCGTTGCTCCAGAAGGACGAGTAGCTGAAGGTTGGTTCATGCCCGTTCCGTCTGTAGCGCAGGTAAACGAGGTTGTGTACCGTCCATCGTAGTGCACAGTATGAACGGCAGATTTAACTACCCAAAAACCATCTGAAGAATCTCCTGTGCCCTTAACTTGAATAGTAGACCAAGGAGAAATTCGTGGGTCACCTAAGGCATCCCCACTTGCGGGTATAGCTAACCGAGATAGCTGTGCCTTTGCATCAGCCATATCTTGTGCCATTTGTGAGCTTCCAACAACTGTAGAGGTTTCTATTGTTGAGAATAAAGGAGCAATAATTGATTGCCGAACTTGTTTTCCTACTGTGTGGGGAGACGATTGTGCCTTATACAACTTACCTGTAATGGGGTCCACACCAGCTACGTTTTTAGTAGTTCTGTTATAGGTTTCTGCTTCTACAAAGTCACCCATTTTTGGTTCAAACTTATTAAGTGTTTGACCGTTGTAATTTGTGTAAGAATTAATAAAAGGGTCTGAAAAAGAAAGAATGGGAATAGTAGACACAAATTCATCAATCATCACGTCAATTGGATGAAAGTACAGCTCAGTTCCAATAACTTTAACACCATAGCCTATACGGGCAGCAAGCTCGTTTATCTTTTCCCAATAGGAATGGCCAGCCAAAGACTGTTGACTAAACCGTGTTTTATGAGGAGTTGTTTTTACCGTAAACCCAAACTTCTTGCCTATCTCAGACACAATTTCAGGAGCTGTACGATTAGTCCAAATTTTAGATGCTCTTTCTTTCATTACGTATGAAGAAGATACGCACGTGATTGTTGCGGGACGCTCTAAGGTTTGGGCAATTGGGTACTTGACGTCTGACACATACCCAAGAAATGTTCCCGTTGTTTTATCGTTACTAAATTTAATTTGAACAGGAACACCTGTTTTTAATGACTTAACCATAAATGGGCTTAAAGCTTGGTAGTACAACTCAACAATGTCATGATGTCCCATTTGTTGGTGGACAGTAATGTATCTAGGTAAACGAGTCATTCCTGGAAAATCAGGAAACGTGATGGAGTATTTACTTCCGTAAATGGTTTGGCGTTCAGGGTCACGCATTTGGTACCCTAAGTTTTGTTCCAGGAGCAATGTTCACTGGGTCGTTAATTTCTGGGTTTACATCCAATATCTGCCACCAGTAATCGGGGCTACCCAAAAATTTGTTAGAAACATTATCTAAACGGTCACCTTGCACCCACTCGTAAATAAAAAACGAAGAAGAATACGAAGGCCATTGACGAAACACTGTAATGTGGTATTCATTTTTGCGAGCATCCCAAGCTTTAAAAACAGGGCCATCCGCATACCGACTATCAAGATAAATTGCCATAATTATCCTTACTTCACCACAGTTGTTGCTGACGTTTGAGCAGCACCAAAAACATCAGAAGAGCTAAGCCCAGCAGTTGTACTGCTGGTAGATACGGTAGTAAACATTTCTGGCCCATCAAAATACCTTGTACAAGTTATGTTGACAGTAGTAATAACGGGAACCATTCGTTCATTAAATACTAAATGCTGTAAATCTAAAGAAGAAACACGAACCAAATAGCGTAATCCATCTCCAAGATGCAATTCGACTGGAATTGGTTGTAACCAACCTTTATCCGCTGTATTGCCATTTAAAGTAGATTTGTATTGACTGCTGTAACCACCTGTTGTTCTAAACAAGTACTCCATGTCATACATAGTTCCACGTTTGTAGATTTGCTTGAGTTCTTCAACATCTACATCAGAAGGGTAAGGCGATGTAGGTATAGGGGCAGCAGTTACTCCTGGAAGGCTGTCGTATAGAGATATTGCTGAAGCTGTTTCTTGAGATAAAAAGTCTGATGGATTTTTAAATCCATTAGCATTAATATACGCCATGTCTCCAATACGGTTAAACATAAGAGAAAAAGTAATAGCGCTTTTCATCAAACCAACGCTTACGTTTTGCGCCTTATCTAACCCCATGGATTCAAATTGTGGAGAGAAGCTGTCAACAATTCCCCATGCCATAGACACAGAAGTAGGGTTATACAGAAATCGCAAACCGTAAGGATTTGGGTCGTAAATTTGGCTACTGGTACTTCCAGGAGCATTTGAGTTGGTTGGCTTTGGAGCAATGTCTGCAAAGTGTTTGCTCATACGGATAACGCCTTTTGCAGTTTTGCCATCTGACCACGGAGCAATTGAGCTGTCAAACTGAGGGCTAGTAATTAAGCCAGGAACACCTAACATTTGCGACTGGATTCCCTTACCTAGATAGGCAGAAGTTACCATCGGAGCGTTGTATTTATAGGTTATGGTAGAACCAGCACCGTTATCAGCTTTGCTGGCTCCTCCTCCTTTAGGAGAGGCGTTGCTACTAGCAGGTGGGGCAAAGATTTTTCCAGCAGCAAGTTCTTTGTTTAAGTGATTAATAGTATCTTGAATAGACCCCACAGTTACTGCTTGAGCATCATACTCTTTTTTGTAATACAAATAAGAGTTGTTATCTTGAGTGTATTGAGCATTTAGTTTTGCAATCTGTGCATCTCGTGCACTTGATTGCGGTTGCTTTAACAGCTGTGATATAGCAGCTTTGTCTGCAGCAGCCGCTTTATTTGCGTTAATCATGGCAGTATTAATAGAAGCTAATCTATCTTGAGCTTTAGTCAAGCTTTTTTGTTGAGAGGCTAAACTTGCAGTGATAGCGTCCTTCACACCCTGTGTTGCAGCAATTTGCTGTGCTATTTGTAGTGGGTCTTTTCCTTTAAGAGTGCCTTGAGGAGAAGTCTTAGGGTACTTAGGTGCAGCCATGGTTATCTACTTCCGCTCATAGTAATAGCCTGTTTATTTTCAATAATGCTTTGAATTTTGTTTGCAAGACGAACAGCTTCTTCATCAGATGCATTTTGAATAGTGATTGGCATGTTAAAGTGGTTAATTGTACTTCCCGCATTTGTGGAAGGCATAGAAGCTCCATAGCCACTTGCGCCGCCACCTGCTCCTGTAATGTGGGTTCCCCATGGAGAATGGTTTACTGCCTTTAGTACTCCAGCAGTATCATTGCCCTTCGACAACGCAGCAAGAATGTTTCCGTAACGACCATTATTGATGGTGTCTATAGTTGCTTGAAATCCCTGGTCCCAGCTCTTGTAAGACTTAACTCCCACACTATTCATGTTGGTAGCACCCGCTGCTGGCTGTGTTGTGTTTAGAGGGTTGTAGTGAGCAGTGTTATGCCACTGTCCGCCTTCATACGCCATCCAGGTTGTCATGGCTTGAACGTTAGCTGTAGTTACAGGCTTTCCTAGTTTTTGAAGAAATGTTTTTGCCCAATCTTGCTCACTACCCGTTCCCAAAATAGTTCCTGAAACAACTGCCGTACTTCCAGACACAATGCCAATAGAGTTGTTACTTCCTAAATATGTTTTAGGGTCTACTGGATTGTTTTTTCCTTTACGAACTTCGTAGTGAAGGTGTGGTCCGCTAACGTTTCCTGTAGAGCCAGATTTTCCAATAGATTGACCAGCGGCAACAGTGTCCCCTACCTGCACAGACTTGGCGCTTAAGTGTGCATAAATACTCTGATAGCCATCTTCTTGTTGAATCTGTACGTAAATTCCATAATCTTTTCCAAGATTTTCGTCTATAACTGTTCCCGCACGAACAGCCACAACGTTAGTTCCTTCAGGAACGGGATAATCTAAACCTGTGTGGCTATTGCTGGATGATGTATTCCAAATACCAGAAGCATCTTTAGCACCATAACCGTATGAAGGAGATACTCCAGGAACTGGGGATGTTGGCAAAGAAGTTGTTCCTGTAGAACTTCCCCCACCATGTGGACCGAATGAAGCTCCAAAACCTGAGCTTGCTCCACCGTTAAAGAACCCTGCAATTCCTCCAGCAACAGCGCCAATAGCGGCGCCAATTGGTGCGGACGCTCCAAATGTAAATGGAGCTAAAGCTGAACCTATACCTAAACCAATACCAGCTCCCGCAGTTGCTCCAAGGCCAATTCCCGTAAGTTTAGATGCCGTTTGGCTATGAACTCCTACGCTATTAAGAACTTTTGTATTAGTTTGAGATACTTGTCGTCCAGCCAATGTTCCGCCAAGACCAGCAACTCCAGCCGTTGCTCCTAAGCCCATTCCAGCAGCTGCGGCTGTTGCTCCAGTAACTCCTCCTTCAACTCCCAGCATTCCCCCCAATGCACTGCCGCCAGTTCCACTCAACAAGCTAATGGCTCTCAAGGCAACAACAGCATCAAGAATAGACTTGATACCAGCGGTTAAGGCAGCGCTAAAAGAAGCAATTCCTGAACCTATGTTAGAACCCGCAATTCCTTGCAGCTCTCCCTTTAACTGAAAGAAAGAATTTGGAAGACCCGACATAGCTTTGTTAAGATTTGTTACAACAGTTGCTGCTTTTGCAAACCCATCAAGCATTGGTTGTTCTGCACGTAGTTGCAAGTCTGTTTGCGACGCTGTAATTTGCTGAGATGCTGCTGCTGGGTTTGCTGACCCCGACTGTGATGCTAGGTCAGGGTTTTGACCAGACGCAATCATCTTAAACTGTTGAGCTAAGATTTGCTGTTGGTCAGATGAGAACCCCATGTTTTGCAAAGATGCGCCCGCAGTTCCGTACTGCAAGTTTGCAGACACTTGAGCTGCACTTAGCTTTTGATTTCCAAAGAAATACTTGTACAAGTCTGTAGCAATTGCGCCCTGTGAGCGAGGATTGCCTTTAGCGTCAAACTGAGCAATACCGTACTGATACAGATTGGCTCCCATAGAGCCTGTTTGAAATCCACCAATGGCTTGAGCAGCGGTGGCGTTGTTCATATTCAGGTAGCGAGCAGCACCACCTACTTCACTCATTGTCTGCAGGTAGGCGTTGCTTCCAGCAGAGTAGTTGTATCCTTGAGTAAGCTGTGCTGCAGCTGCAGCCATGTCTGTAGGACTGGTAACTCCTCGACCGAAGCTGCCATTCATGGCATTCATGGTTGAACGTTCTAACGTACTACGGTTTACTCCAGTTGTAATGGCAGCGCCATAAAACCCAGCAGCAGTAGAGGTAACTGTTCCCAAGTCTGGAGCAGCGGCGTACATGCCTGCGGGAAATGCCGCAAGAACAGAGCCAGCTCCAAGAGCCGCAGTACCGTATGCCTGACCCTTGGTCATTGTAGGCATTGTTGGCATGCGTGGAACGCTTGCGTTTGCCTGTTGTGCTGCAGATGTTGCTAACGCACCCTGAAGTTTGTTGCCTTCTGTTCCAGCAGTGGGGATGCTTGCACCATCAGTACCCAGCCCCATCGTGGTTCCACGACCAAGTTGCATTTGACCAAATGAAGAGACAACGCCCTTCATGCGTCCAAGAGCCTTGGAACCTACGGTATCGATTTTCTCCAGAAGAGTTTCGATACTTTGCAGTTCACCTTTGGCGCCGCCCAGGAGTTTAGACAGGCCTTTGATGCTGCTGGAAAAATCAGCCATCTGCTGACACACTCCTTCCGTACTGCGCCTTGGCTAGTTCTAGCCAGTTCTCACGCTCTCGTGGTGACATTTGCTTAATCTCGGTTAACGTCCATCCGCTATGTAAGTCTGAAATGGCTGCCCATTCCGCAAAGAGTCTTACATAGGATGCTAAGTTAGAGGCGAAACAGATTTCCCAAATTAATGGAAACTGTTACCTCACTTTCGCAATCAGGACACGTAACGGTTAAATCATCAAATTGTGGTCCAGGGGCTCGGTTGTTAATCTCTTCTACAATCAACTTGCGGTCCGCAATTCCCAAGTTTTGTACCTGCATCTTGCTGTAAACAGGATTGCCGTTAATTTTGGTAACAGAGTTCTCTAGCAAAAGGGTATTAAGTTCTGGGACTGTTTTATCCGCATTGTTAATGAGTTCTTTTTGAGTGACTCCTGTAGGAAGCTGAACAGTGATTTCGCCAACCTTGCCTTGAACCGTAAAGACACGGTCGTTGATAGGGTCAGCAAGCACTTTGGTTTTGATGTCAGTATTGACATCAACTTCTACAGTCTTCGCTTCACCGCATCCCTGGCAAAAGATAGCCAAGTCAGTGGTGCTTCCAAAAGTAGTCTTGAGAATACCCAAGAGCAAAGCATCACGGTCTCCCGCAAGCATGCTGTCAAGAATCTTCTCTGTTACCTTTTGGTCTCCAACCTTGATGGTTCCTCGTTGAAGCATGGTCAAGAAAGCTTTGCCAATGTTGTTGGTCTTAGCAATTGCTTCTTCATCAGCTCCATTAAGTTCCCGAACCTCAGCGGTGCGGATAAGCTCCCCAGTGGGTGTGATGTACCCACCAGGAAGCTCAACCACATTATCCAAGGGAGGTTGGATAGTAGGATTAATTTCAGGAAGGTCTTCTTCCTGTGTTGCCTTTTTAAGCAGGTCGTTTGCCAATGCGGGGTTAGCCGCTGCACTAATGGTGTTCGTCATGTTATTCCTTTGTTAGATTAGAATGCTGGTGCGCTTGTAAAGACGGTTGTTCCACTTGAGGTGGAGGTTGTTCCCCAGTTGAGGTCAAAGCCCTCAT
>Ga0208875_1000066_pt1 | contig 49074 bp, 60 predicted proteins | sample CryBogCBH25Aug08_FD_184612 | JGI IMG/M metagenome (GOLD analysis project Ga0208875, IMG submission 184612) | Freshwater microbial communities from Crystal Bog, Wisconsin, USA - CBH25Aug08 (SPAdes) (version 2) | ecosystem: Environmental > Aquatic > Freshwater > Lake | place: Crystal Bog...
TGCTGGCCTGCTGGTCTGCGGTCTGCGGTCTGATTGTCTGCGGTCTGCTGGTCTGCGGTCTGCGGTCTGATTGTCTGCGGTCTGCTGGTCTGCGGTCTGATTGTCTGCGGTCTGATTGTCTGCTGGCCTGCTGGTCTGCGGTCTGCGGTCTGCGGTCTGCTGCGATCTACTGGTTGAAAATGATTTAAACGGGTTTTAACGCGATAACGTAAAAATGCTGATGTTACCCTTAAACCCTAAAAATCATGGCCTTCAACGGCCGATTAGGTGCCTTGCTGGGGCTTTCTGGCGGTGTTTTTTGGGGTCGTCGCCGCCAAAAACGGGGTTTTTTGAGCTGTCATGAGCTGTTTTTTCTGCAAACCTATACCAATGTTTATGCACCACGCCAACAAAGGCTTCCTGGCCCGTTTTGATCGCTTTGTAGGGTTTGGTTCCAGTTGGGGCAAATCCCTGCTCTATGACCCTTTGCGCCCTATGCAATGGCAAGGTATTTCTCAACCGCTATCTTGCCCTCTTCAAAGCTCCTGCAAACTTGGACGGCGTAGCCTCGCAGCAGCAGTTGGGCATGAATCTTTTTTTGTTCTTGGCTGAGTACCCCACCTTCACTTTTCATTTCAATAAACAAACCGTGAAAATTTCCGACAATTTCCGCAATGAACAAGTCAGGCATACCGGCCAGGACGCCTTCGGCTTTGAGCTTGATGGCTTCCCTGGCTTTTCTAGTCCCACCATTGGGTATCGCTGCCACTATCAGGTCTGGGTAGAACGCCCTCAGCCACATCACCAGTTTGACTTGTTCTGTATGTTCTATTTGATTGCGTTGATTCATCTAGCCATGATAACCCCACCTCGACTTTTGGCTCAAATAAATAACACCTGTGTTTAATCGACAAAATCATGGTCGAGTTTTTCTTACATACTTTCTCTTGATATTTAACAACACGCCAATCATCCTGAATAACCATCGAATCAAACATCCATCTAAATGCCGGATGATTAATCTTTCTAATCTTGTCGAACTGGTCTGATGTGAACCGCTGGACAACGGTCTTGGCTCCATAAGCCTGGCAGTCTTCGCACATCACCCGACTATCAAGATCATCAACTGACACCCCATTGACCCCACCAAGAAGCTCATGGCCGCCGCCGAACCGAACAGGCTCCAAGGGTTCCACTGCCGACACACCCACTTTCACTTTTTGCATCTTTTCCATCATCCAACTCTTAATTACTATTTTTCATGAACTATGAACTTCTTATATGCAATTGCCCAACGTCTGAAATCCCAACGTCTCTAGAGAAAACAGCCAGACGTTCGTTCGTTGCAACTAACGATTGGATACGTTCAGGGATGCTAAGACATCCCTGAACGAACCTCCAGATCGTGTTTTAGTATTGCCAAACACTCCATCGTCTCGTTCGTCTGCCAACGTCTGATATGTTCTAGACGTTCGAGACGTTGGCGTTAGCGATCACTCCATTGACCATCTTTAACCAGTTCCAACCATCATTTGCGGCCACCACCACATGGTTCCAAACGTATTCCTTGACCTCATTTTTTAACTCGGTGTTGGTCGCTTCGCAGTGCTTAAAGATGCTCTCCAAGGTCATCTCTGACACACCTTTTGGAACCCACTTAGGCGCTGTTGGGGCGCATCTTCCTTTACGCATCAATAATCCATTCGGGTTCTGGTTAAACATATTAATAATATGAACCGATGCGCTGTCTTTGATATTTTTAATCTTCTGCTGCTTTGCGTTTTCTTTCTCGTTTATTTGAGATGTGACTCTATCCTGTGCGCTACTAATCTTTGGCACAGTAATAATGCACTTCACATCTTGTAAATCTCCGTTTTCATCAATAACCATTTCATGATAAAACTCTGTTTCAAATATCATTTCATCAAACTTGGGTTCGTAGCGCTTTTTTCCTAGTCTGATGTAGCGGTTCTTGTCGTCGTCCATAAAGATGACGGCTGTCAGGCGTGGGTCTCCAGTAAAAGCTGAAGCGCCGCGGGCGGCGGCTTCATCGTCCTTTTTGGACACCATCTTGTTGGTGTGCGTGACAATAGCCACAGGCGTTTTTAGTTCATCGTGGATGTGGGCTTTGATGCCCGACATGAATTTGCCGACTTCTGAGTTGTCGTTTTCGTTTTCAATGTCTAGGGTGGCATTGGATGTGTCGATGACCAGCCAAGGGGTGACGTTATCTATTGTGTGGCGTTTGACGTTGTAGATCAGTTCAAGGACTTTGGGCAGTTGTGAGCGCCTAGCCTCAATGAGTACAAATTTGTTTTGTATCTCATCAAAGGGTATTTGGTACATCTTGGAGTAGCCAATCAGGCTTCTTTCGACTTGTTCTGAGTCTTCAGTGACGTAAAGGATTTTTCTTGGCTTTTTGTTGATGGCGTCTGAGTTGGGTATGTTGAACCCTGCCACGGCCATAGCGAGTGAGAGCATGGCAACAGTTTTGCCCACCCCAGGTTGACCAGCCACTACCATGAATGTATTTGCAAGAAACCCATCAATGATGTAATTGACAGGCTTTAGTTGGGAGCTTGGCTTGACCTCACTCCAGCCCAAGTTGGATTCATCAATGACTTCACCAGTTTCTGGGTCGATGAATTCACCCATGTCGTTTTTTACTATTTTGAAATCGTCAAGTGGGTTGGACTTTTTTGTTTTACCTTTGTTGGGGTGCTGCCAACCATATTGCATGGCTTCCTTGTAGTAGGTCGCCATTGTTCTGGCTGTTGGGCCATCATTGTTCTTGAATGAATTGAATGTCTTCCAGCAGTCCTCTGGTCCCTTGTAGTTGGAGGATGAACTAGACCATTCATTGAACAGTTGAAAGCCAGCTTCACCAAATGACGCATGAATGGCGCTGGCAACACCTATCCATGAATCCCTGTCTGTATTGTCAATAAATGACAGTGCTTGCTTGGCCTTTTCCTCTTCTGAAATCCAGTCTTTAGGGTTAGTCGTGGGGGCCAGTGATGGCTTGGGGATTGGGGGGAAGAGGGATTCGGGCTTGTCCTTCATCCCTGGCTCCAAATTGTCTATATTGAGTTCTTCAAATAAAGCATATAGATCAATTGGGTTGGTATTGATAACACCACTCATGCCCATGCCTGTCAGCATGACAGACGCCTTCTTACCCAAACCTTCGCCGCCAAAAATTTCAATCTCTTGCAGCGAATCGCCACGTTTGTATTTCTTCAATACCTTTGAATCAGTCTTGGCCCAAAGGAAGATGTGCATACCCTTCTTCGAGTAACTGCCCTCCCTCAGGCAATCATTCTTAATGGCCCATGCCTTCAATCGTTGAATGCCTGAATCTTTGACGCCTTTGGGGCTGTTCTTGGTATCCACATCAATACATACCAGTTGGAACTCTGGGCTGTTAAATGTGTCCCTGATGGGGTTGTGCATAACCAAACCCATGTAATCCCCACCATCAGGGATTGATGTGAGATTCATGATCTCATCATGGGTATAAAGCAATGCTTTTGGGGTATTGGCTTTGACGCCCTCCTCGCTAAGCACTTCCTTGGTCCTTGGCTTTTTACCGCCAGAGGCTGTTATCTTGAATGTACAGAATGTTGCGTCAGGTGCATCTTTTAGGATTTCCCTCGCAGCAGAAATAGACGGGGGCAGTGTTCCAATACCCACTTCTGGGCTATAATCTTCTTGCATAAAAACTTTCTATATAGACCCCATCAAGTTACCAGCTTGATGGGGTTTCTTTTTATTTACCGTATTCTGTGAAAGCAATTCTCAAGGAATTGTTGACGATACCCATATAAAAATTCAATTCGTGGTTATTTGTACGACAGAAATAATTTGAATCAACTTTAAGAATATTTGTGTCTCCACACGTTGGACAGCAAAGTTCAATTTGCTCATCTTCTTCAAGTTGAATAGATAGAATTTTGTTCAATGACTTAGGCATAGATTTCCATTAAAAAAGCCTCTAGGTAGGATTCCGTGTCGCCAAACACTTCCGTCACCACGGAATGGAACCCTACCTAGAGGCTGGTGAAATGTGTTTGGCTCCTATATCTTAAATTGAATCACTTCACCCTAGCAAGGCTTGGCTCACTAAATTTTTCAGTAATCAGCTCTGGGACTAACCCTAACTTGGCAATTTGACTGGCCGTCTTGAGTGTCCATGCGTCATCCATTGACGATAAGGCTTCCTCTGCTTTTGCAGAATCAGTGAAAACGATCATCTTGCGGCCAGGTTTCAATGTCCAGCCTGGTATCTCTTCCAAGCTCTTGATTTGCAGCTTTGCGGCTTCTTTTACCGCCTCTGAATAGGCCAGCGCCAACTCAGCCAGTTCTAGGTCTTCTGGCGTAATCTTGGGCAGCTCTTGAGGCTTTTTTGCTTCCAGCTTTTCCTGCACAGACTGAAAGAAATCTGAACGTGCAGCGTCTTGGACCTTGGCCTTTAACGCTGGGCAGATGGGCTTGGCCTTGCAGTATTTGCAGTTGTCGTTGGAGGGGTTGGTGGGTGCATCTTCTTTTTCTGCATCAATGGCGGCTTGTTCCAACTGGCCCTTAAAGGCAATCAGATCAATCCAATCCCCCCAGTTCCATGACGATACATTGTTGGGTTGCCAGATATGTAGATGCACTTCAATGTCGTCAGGCGCATTGAGTTGCAAAGCAACACCCAAAGCGTAGGTCATCAATTGCAAGTTGTTTTCTACATTGACAGGAACCCTGCCGGTCTTCAGATCAACAACGTGCAGCTCCTTGTCTTTGATGATGACGGCATCAGCAGTGCCGCCAAGGTTGGGGTTGATGGACTGCAAGCCCTTGTTGACGTTGTACTCATACAGGCACTTCTTAGCGCCCTTTGAGAGTTCATGGATGTACTCAACATAGTCCATAGCAATGTCTAGGTCTTCGGCGTTCTCATCATAAAAGGCAGCGCTTATGCCATTGGCTCTCAGGATTTTCTCTGCCAGTTCATGAATGTATGTGCCCCTAGCGGCGGCTGGTGATGTATCTTCTCTTGGCATCATGTTTTCCAGTTTGTAGCTTGCTGGACAAGACACGATGCGGGGAATTCGTGATGCACTCATTGGTGCGTGTGCTCTAGCGATATGATTAATTTCATTGATTTTCATTTTTAATCTCCACAAAAACAAGCTATTGATTCATCATGTCCATCAAACATGGTTTTCTGATCTGTGGTGTATTGCACCATTTGAGCGTAACTAGGTCGGTCTTTGCGAAAACGCGCACCATCAGGCTTGCTTGCCAGCGCCAGCGCCAGCGCCTCCATTTTGGCCCACCAAACTGCACGCTCTGGCTTTTCTTTTATCAAACTCATTGTTTGGCTCATGCCTTTTAAAAAACACAAATCGCAATTGCCGTGATAGGTAACACCGCCAATGTTTGGTAACTCAAGGTCAAACGATTGATTGCGCCAAAACTCACCGACCATTTCTTTAGTCACACCAGAAGCCACCAAAGGCGTTCTATCCCGAGGTATTTTGGCTGCACGTCTTTGCTCGTCAGCACGAATACCAACCCAACTCATGTTTTCGCCTTTGCTTCTTGTTTCGCATAAACCCTTTGAAAAAAGATAGTTTGCAATAGTGCGAATTTTCATTTCAATCGTGCAAAACCTTGTAACTGGATTCGGTAAATAGTTTTTTTTACGAATTACAGCCTCAAAAGGCTCACCATTGCGGCTGGCTGTTTCATAGGTTACTTCTCTCCATCGATCTTTTGATTCTTCTGCATCCTGGTACTCAAGCCAAACAATAGGCACATTCCAGTTAACGGCGCAATCATTGACAAACTTTAAAGTCGCTTCGTCCTCTTTTCCTGTATTGGCAAAACAAACAATTGCATCAGTTGGCAGGCTCATATCGTGAGCTTGCAAGACCCGCCAAAGCATATAAGCTGAAGTCCTGCCACCAGAAAAACTGATGCAAGTAGGCTCTTTTATTTCAAATGGATTCATACTGGTTCCAATCAGATAATTTGGTCAATGACGTTCAATTTCTTAAGCACTTTTTTGAGAATTTTGTGGTCAAGCGATGCCCTGATGGTCAGCAAATAAACCAACGGCGTAAAGCCTGTCTTCATGACGTTCTCCATGCGGCTGCTGGCTTGCTCCAATGCGCTCGTTTGCCAAGTGGCTTCTACGAACACCACCATATCGGCTCGACTCAGGTCAACACCCTCTGACATGGCCGCAATGTTGCCAATGATCAAATTGCTTTTGCCTGATTGAAAGTTCTCAATGGCCGTTTTGCGCTTCTTGTCCGGCGTATCGCCTGTGATGACCTGGGGCTTGTGGTCCTTGAGTTCCAAGGCCAAACACTCAGCAACATCTTTATGATGCACAAAGGCAATGACAGGTTCATTGTCATGCAGCTTGTCTTGGATAAATTCAGCGGCTTGCTTGATCTTTCTCATTCCAGCTTCTCGCATGATGGTCGCCAAACCATCAAAGGCAATCAAAGCATTCGGGTTGTCAATCAAGGCATCTTCATCAAAGTCTTGCTCACGCTTGTCCACAGGAAGGTCAAAGGTGATCAGCGATATTTGCGGCTGCTTGTAGTCGTGAAATACATCCTCTTTTTTTCTACGCATGACGTATGGTCTGAGCAGTGCTTTTAACTCAGGCAAGTTGCTGGCTCCAGAGACATCCAAGCCCCAAGGCGCTTTCCACATACCTGCATAGCGTGATGCAAAATCATAGTAACCACCACGATAGATTTTTAAGCCGTGGAGCAAGGGCCACAGTTCAATCGGGCGATTTGGGATGGGTGTGCCTGACAGTGCATAGACCCTGCGAATGTTCTTCATGGCCTTCATGGCGGCCAGTGTACGCTTGGCGTTGTGACCCTTGATGCGGTGGCTTTCATCAAGCACGATAGTCTCAAAATAGCCCCAATTGCTCTGGACGTATTGGAGCAAGTCGTAGTTGATGATGACAACACGGTCTTCGGGTAGCTGCACAGCATTGGCTCGGCCATTGATGACGGTTGCCTCAATGCCGTGCCGAGCGAATGCCGTTTCCCAAACCGTCTTGACGATGGCTGGACAGACAATGAGGGCGGGGAGGTTTTGGACTGCGGCTGCTGCGGTTGGCATTGTTTTACCAACTCGAGGTGCATCAGCAAGGATGCAGCGTCTTTTGCTGATGAGCCAATCCCTCGAAATCTCTTGATGGGGTAACAGTTTCATGCGTTTTCCTACGTTGTTAAATGAACTTTGAGTATCGCACAAAAAAATAGTGTGCAAAAAAGTTTTTTTTGGTGTTATGATCTGGTCGTGCGTTGATTTTGATGCACATAACCCTTAAACGTCTTAAAGGAAAAATCATGTCTACAAAAGTTGTAACAGGTACGGTTCGCTTCTCATACTTCTCTGCACTGTCTGCTCGGGTCAACGAGATGAACGGCAAGGAAGAATTCTCAACGCAAGTGCTGGTCCCTAAGTCTGATACCGAAACGGTGAAGGCACTGAAGGCGGCTGCAAAGGCTGCACTGGACGCCAAGTTCGGTGACAAGATTCCACCAAAAATCAAAAGCCCTTTGCGTGATGGCGATACAGAAACCAAGGGCGATGGATCGTCATTGGGTGATGAATACAAAGGTCATTTCTTCTTTAATGCGAAGGCGCAAAAGAAGCCAGGTGCTGTTGACTCAAACGGCAATGACCTGATTGGTAAGGATGACATTGTGAGCGGTGACTATGGTCGCTTGAGCTTGAATGCTTATGCGTATGACCAAGCCGGTAACCGTGGCGTGTCGTTTGGTATCAACCACATCATGCTGGAAAAGAAGGGTACACCGCTGGGTGTGGCTAAGTCTTCTGCTGCTGATGATTTCGGTATCAAGCGCAGTGGTAATGCGTCTGCAATGTCAGACTTTGGCGGCGAAGATGATGATTCTTGGCCTGGTTAATTGGTTTGGAGTTAAGTGATGAGAGATCCAGAACTGAAGTGTATTGCTACCTATGTAAGTCCTAGCACTTATAAGCTCACGCATTCATTGGCTGTAAGGATGGGCATGAGCAAAGCAACCTTACTGGCCCGTGTGCTGGAGCTGGTGATTGATAACCCTCAGATTCTGGCTGACAGCATCCTTAAATCAATTCAAAAATAAAGTGATGGGGCTGATTCGTGATGCGATCAGCCCCTTTTTTTATGGAAAAAAAACCCTCTGACTTTGCATCATGGGACCGTCAAACCCTTGATCAATTTGCTGCTGCCGTCTACAACGAATTGGTGCAAACCCAAGAAGACTTGAAGATGGCACTTGATGCCTACCGAAAAGAAGTAGTAAAAAACGAAAAATTAGGGAAAACACCTAGACCCTAATCAAAACATAGCCCAAATCGGTGGTATTATTTGGGTTCAGCAATGTTGCTGTAACGACTTAAACTTTAAACGAGGAGTTTGTGATGGACTCGAATCTGCATCCTATTTTCCAACAGGCACTCCAACCCTTTGTGGCTCCAATGCCAGCACCCAACCCAGCCAACTGGCCTTTCCCCTTGAAGCCTTTGGACAAGCCCAAAAAAGATGTGCCCCCACCTCTTAACAGCTATGACGATTTTGAGGAGGCCATGCTGTGAAACAAGTCTACAAAACAAAAACAGGCATTGAGATTGGTTCTATGTACGAACAGCCTCAATTCAATTTGGCAATGAGCCGTGACGCTGAAGAGCTGCAACGTGCATTATTGAAAGCTCGGCGTGGTGTGGTCATCAAGACGCCAGGGGACCGTGACTACTCTATGGGCGACATGGCATGGGTCTTTACACTTGGCCTGTCAGTTCTTGGCTTAACCGTTGTGTGGTGGTTCAAATGAAATTAGACATTACTGAAATTTGGTACAGCCCCAAGGGCAATTTCAAACTCATCTATTGTGGTGAGACAGGAAAGTTGAAACAGGTGGTGCTGTTATGACCGAACAAGAAATCATTGAGATGGCTAAACAGGCTCATGTTGGCAGCAAAACATGGGTTGATATTTACAGCGACCAAATTACTGTCGGCGAAGTGCGTGATTTTCTTAAAGCCTTTGCCAAACTGGTAGCACAGCATGAGCGTGAGGCGTGTGCAAGGGTGTGTGATGACATGGACAGCATAAGTGATTACTACACATTACGGGTTGAATTAATTTGCGCACAAGCAATCCGAGCAAGAGGTGAAGCATGACTGAAGAACAAATACTCGCTGAGATGAAAAAGATTTTAGAAGCCCAAGCGCATTGGAAAAGCGCTCAAGATGGTTCTTACGAAATGGCTTTGCATTACGCAGGTTACTCACGGTTAAGGGACCAACTAAAAGAACTTCGAGAAAAAAAGCATGACAACCAATAAAGAACTGAAAAAAGAAATGGATGACCTAAAGGAAACTTTGGGTTCGGCTTTTTTGAAATTGGATTCGTTCATGTTCTTGGGCAAAGAAATTCACAAAAAAATGAAAGCCATTGATCTAAAAGTTAAATTGTTAGAAAAAGAAATTGAACTGAAAAAATGATAACCACTGAAGAAGCATCCCAGAAAATAAATCTGTCATCGAGGCAAATTAGACTGATGGCGAAATCGGGCAGAATACCTGGAGCCAAACAACTCGGCGGTGTGTGGCTACTTCCTGACGATTTCAGTATCATCAAAGTTCGCCGTGGTAGACCAGCTCGTAATTTAATTAAGGATGAATCAAATGACTGATCAAAATGCAACCCCAAACACCGATGCAACTACTCAAACAACTGATGCAGCAAACACTACAGCACCTGCTGTGGTTCCTGTGGCTGATACCGGAACTGCTGACGCTGTCGCTGCGGCTGCTCCTGTGGATACCAATACTGCTGGCGATCATTCTGATCCTGTCGCCGTTCCTGCTGCTGCTTCAGTTGATACTGATAGCAGCGTTCCTGTGGACGCAGAGGTAACTGAAGACGCACCCGCTGACGTTGATACCCCACATTCATATTTGGACAAAATTGAAGATGCCATTGCTGAAGCGACAAATGATGTGCGTAGCAAAGTGGGTGACTTGATCAAATCCTTGCGATCAATGTTCTAAAATAAAAGGGGCTATAAGCCCCTTTTTTATGCCAGCACTTGTAGTGCGTGTTCGGCGTGATTACGCCGTTCCTCTAAACCAATAGTTCCACCATTGATGATCTTGGTGCATTTGATGAAGTCCCAGGCTTCGGCCGAGGCGTTCAACTTGTGCGTATCCCAGAACCAGCCAGCAGTCAGTGCAGCATATTCTGGAGTGGCAACAAGCTCTGGGTGCATCACAAAGTCAACGCCAAGGGCTTGTCCGGCGTGATAATAATTTGAGTGTCCGGTAAGCTGAACACACCCCCTGCCTCTAAATCTATACCCATCTCCAGAAGCCTCCTCGCGGTTCCCCATTCGATTCGCGTATACCATGTTGGCAATTTTTTTGGGGTTTCCTGCATACTGGTTAGCAATCTCTTGAGTCGGGAAGCGTTTGGGCCACAACCGCATCAACGTTGCCGCTTTGTAGTTTAGGTTCTCTTCTAGGATTTTGAAATTGGCACATTCATGGCCGCACTGACCAAGGAACATGGCCTGTTTCTTAGGCGTGTCGATGTGGAACCGCTCGAAGGTCTTGTTCAGCCCATCAACCCAGTCGGCGCTGATGCCAAGTTTGTGGAGTTGATCACTGTTTAACATTGACCTTGTCCTTTACTGCGTTGTAGGTGTCGATGCAGGCGTTGAGGCGGGTGATGGCGAGGTCGCCGTCGGCTGCGATGGCTGCAATATCTTTAAGAGCCTGTCGCTCAGATTCGGCTCCATCTTTTGGATTTCCTCCGGCAGCTCCGGCATCTGAACTGGCTTGTAAACCACAGGAATTTGGGATGTGCAACTCGCCAGAGTCAATGCGCTGAACAATACTAATCTGTTTTTGCTTAATAGCATTGGATGCCTTTCTAAGTGCTGCTGTCTTGTCTTTTAACGTCTGGGCAAGTTCTTCTTCTTTAGCCCTTGCTTCAGCGTTCAATCGTTCGATTTCTGCTTTGTCTTCGGCGACTCTTCGCTCATAACCTTTATGGTCGGCCACATAGTAACCCCCACCTAAAGCTAAAACCACACCGCCAATTTGCATCAATAAAGCGTAAGTTGCAATCATAGGCAGCAGCTTCACAAAGTAGCTGACGCCATACATTGCAACACCGGCGATCATGGCCGCACAGGCAATGACGTAAAACAGATCACTGAAGAAAGTTAAAAACCAAGTCATTCTTCTTCCTTCGCAGCAGCACGTTCAGCAGCAATTTCTTCCCGCTCCGGATGTAAATGATCCGGCGGTGTCGTGGGCGGTGGTGGAGGACGCCACGATTCATCCAACTCAGGATTCACAAACGTGGGCATGGCTCCAAAGGCTTGGCTTTGTTGCTGTGGATAAATACCAATAGGCTGCTGCATGGGCTGACCGTAGCAAGGTGCTGGCGTATTGGTTGCAGCTTTAACACCAGCCAAAGTACCAGCAACCCCACCAGCGACCCGCTTACCAACGATGCCACCGATACCACCTACCAATAGCAAAACAATGTCGTTCAGCATCTTGGTGTAAGCCTGATCGATTGGAGCCATAGCCTTGATAGGCTGGACAACAAACGTGACCGAATACAGCAAGCAAATAACGATAAAGAACAGAATACCCGTGATGGCAAGCACCACAATAGCCCAGATACGAACTTCGATTTCTTCAGCGGTTAGTTTGTGTTCTGGGTTGTTGCTGAGTAGATTCAACTTGTTTCTCCAAAACAGGGGCAACTAAGTAGTCAGGGCAGGTTTGCGTAAACAAGCACCTTGGGCGCTGACATTCAGGGTCTTGAAAGTGGTCAAAATCTTGGCAGGTATAACGATACCTATCAGAGCAGCCACTAAGAACGATGATGCACAGAATGGCTATTCTTTTTAGCATAATCAACAGATTCTTGAACAAACAGATAGCCAACGTAGCCAAGAACAACCACTAAGACTGCAATTAAAGCAATAACAAAAAACTCTTCTTGCTCTTTTTTCTTGGCCTTGGCTCGGTCTTCTGCGGCCTTTGCAGCAAACTTATCGGCTGCATCCATTTTTCCGGCACGCTCAATAATCTTGTTCCAGACATCAACCTTGCCGACCTTCATGAATTCAAGCTGGTAGTGAGCTTTGATTTCCCGAACCTTATCCAGCTCCAGCTCAATCTGCATGGCAATCTGCATATTGGATGCGTTGCCCGATGACTTGGCTTCAGCAACCGCTTTTTCAGCATTGGATGCTGACGAAAAAAGACTGCCTAGTGCTGGCCCTAAAGATTGAACGTCTTGAGCCGTCTTGGCTGCGTGTTTAACAAGCGATACCGCTTTTTGAATTCCCGTTAGGGCTAAACCAATGCTGACCGGATCAATCATTTCAAACTCCCATCAGGTGTTTAAACAATTGTTCCAGATATTTGGGACCGAACAATGACACCGCAATCAAAAGATAAAGGATGTATTCAATCCTTTGCATCCTCTTGGAACCATCATCAAAACGCTCTTGAATGGCTTGGTATCGAGCAGCACAAATCGCCTCATGCGTGTTCAACCGCGCATCAGTCGCAAGCACTTGCTTCTCCACAGCATCCATTTATGCACCTAGGTAAGTAACCACAGGGGAACCAGTGGGGGCAACAATGTAGATGAGGTTGGTGTTAGAAATGGGCAGATTAACCGATTGACCTGCACCCAGTGCAAAGCCAGTAGAAGATGTCACGCCAGCAGTGCCCACATACAAAACAGCAGCATTGGTGCTAGGTGCAGACAAAGTCACGCTAGAACTCAAAGCGTGATTAGCCAAAGCGGTTGCTGTCGTGGTGGCCGTTTGCTGACCAGTAACAATTGAAGTTACCGCTGCATTGCTGGCAACATAAACAGGGATAGCCGCAGCAGGATTGGTAACGTAATTGGGTGGGTTATTGCCAGAAGTCGCCATAGCTATCCTTAAGATAGAAAGTTAATCTACAGCGAGTTTACCCTCATCTTGATTTGCTGCCAAGTAATGATCCAGATTGGTTTTTAACCTTAAATCATACGGCTCCAAATCAACCGCCAATTGCCCTTGCTCAATAGCTGTTTCTACATCACCCAAATTCCAAGCAGCTATTGCCAAAAGATCATGGGGTTTACCGCCCCATACCGCTGGATCGCAGGTATAGACCAAAGCCTTGTCTTTGATATTCAAAGCCTGTTTGGCCGCATACCGGCAACTCTCCCAGTCTTTACGCATATAACAAGCCATTGCCAAATCAACCCATACCTCACGGGTATTGGGAGACTCTGCAACAGCTCTGCGATACCAAGCCATCGCCTCATCATATTGATTTAAATTGTCATAGGCTTGGCCGAGTAAACGCATGGCATAACCACGTTCATTGACCCAAGTCGCCTCAGGCATATTGAGGTAATACTTCAGGCGGTCAACAGCCTCTTCCCACAATTGGTAGAACGTCAGTTCACGGGCAAAGTAAAAAGCATTCCTTGGGCAATGTGGGTCTTCTTCTACGGCCATGCGTAGGAGAGGCAAGTATTGCCCTCTGGACTTGGTAGGGTCAGGGTAATGGCTGACCAATAACTTGTCGGTATGAGCGTAGACTTCTTGTATGCGCTTGTCCGGTACAGGATACTCATGGACAGGGTGATGCCAATGATAGCCATGACGGGCAAAGATTTTTTCGTAATAGAACCTGATGCCAGCACCCCAGTCAAACTGATAGCGCAGACGAGTTGTACCTTCAACCCAGACACGTTCTATTTCTTCTCGCCAACCTGGCTCCATGACTTCATCTAGGTCCAGAGCAATAACAACATCAATGTCTTTGGGGAGGAGTGCAATAGCGGCATTTCTCGCATGGTCAAAGCGCCAAGGGGAAATGCAGATGTGATGGACGGTTGCACCGCATTCTTCAGCAACATTAACGGTGTCGTCTGTGGAACCAGTATCAGCAATTTGAATCAGGTCAGCGTCTTTTGCAGATTCGCAAAAACGCTGAACAAATTGTGATTCGTTTTTGCTGATGGCCGAGATGGCAATCTTTAGTTTGCGGTACACATAAACCCCGATTTCTTGATCAATCTGGTACTCTGTGGGCTTGCCAAACAGTTCAATAACTTGTTCGTGTGAATAGTTATCCACTATGTGCTTTTCATAAGGATTGTTGTCGTATTCATCTTGGGGATAGTAGCCCAAGGGAATGCTGACAATGACTGTTCGGCATGATGACTTGAGATTTGTTAGCAGTGCTTTGGCATCATCAGATGTCATGTGTTCCAGCACATCGCCAACAAAAGCCATATCAAAATTTGTATAGTCAATTGTCCTGGCATCGGCGCAAATGACTTCATCGTATAGATCATGAAGCCCATACTTTTCAATATAGGGTTGCCAAATTTCTACGGCGGTCCAGTGACTTGATAGTTCGGGGAGAAGTTTTTTGTATGTGCCACTACCAGCACCAATGTCTACAATTCTTTTCCCTGCCAGACGCAAAGACTTAATGTAGTCTTTGCCCGATGCCGAGCTGAACGGCATATTTATGCTTGGGGTTCAGCAGGAACTTCAACAGGAACTTGCTCATTGGCAAGTTTAATCAAGTCAGTGACCAAACCATAAACTTCTTTGACAGGACGTTCTGCCAAGTAGTTCATGATCATGTCAAAAGTTGTTTTGGGAACATTAATCGAAGTTGGTGCATCAGCCATCATCAATCCTAAAGAGTTAAAGGGAAATAAATTATTGCACAATTTTAGGTGGGTTCAGTAGGCCATGTGATTGTCCAAGGAAAGCCAGCTTCTTTAGGCAAGTCACGCAAGGCTTGACGATATGTTGCCCATGCTGCTTTATCTACTGGCGCATCAGCAACTTGTGTCCAATCGCATTTAGACAGCTTATCGTCACGTTGTTGGCGTACCGATGTTGCTTGGGCTGCGTCAGTTGCTGCTTTGGCGTCAGCGTCCATGTCGGTCACGACAAACGATGTGTACCATTGACCGTTTTCTTCAACAGCAGGGCCAGCACTAGCGACTTGGTAGTGTGTCAGCGTAGGACTAGGCCCATCAAACACCACATCGGCTTGCAGTTTGTTAAGAATTTCAGTCGTGGTTTGACCCCATGTAGGGCCACCGTTGGAAGCAATGTGTTGACGAAAAGCCTCCTCAAACATTACTTGTCCATTTGAGCGTAGTCGAATTTGCATGATTTGTCCTTATGCGATTGCTAAGAAAATATAACTTGCTGATGAAATGTTTGTAGTTGTTGAAGCGGTTGACCCCAATGTAAATCCACCGCTAGATGCGTATGTTCCATTGTTGCCTGTGGTTTGTGCGCCACCGGCATTCCATTTTGTGTAAGGGCTAGAAGTTGATGTAAGCCCATTTGCACTATCAAAACAATACCAATCACCCGTTGAATCTGTGCGCTTAATAAGAATGAATCTTGCCCCATTTGCACCAAACCCGCAAGCTATTGATTGCCCTGTTCCGTTTCCTGTATAGGAACCAACTTTAGATACACCTGAAAGACTAGCAAATAAATATAAAACTTGTGTTTGTGAAAAAGCATTTAAATAAGCTGAATTACCTAAAGTAACAATTGTGCTTGTTGGATTGGTGCTATTTAATAAATTTGTGTCACTTGCAACTGCCGCATTAATATTCAAAACTAATCTGTTGGCATTACCTGTTGGCGCAGAATAGACACCCCATCCAGCATTTCCACCACGCCTTTTACCAATCATTAGTTCAGGAACAGCATTCAAATTGTGATTAATTGTAGTAACGCTTCCTGTTCCAATGTAACAAACAATATCAAAAAATCCAGGTGCTCTAGCAAAATTCCAATAAGTTACATTGTCATTAATGCCAAAGTTTGAACCCATAAAATTATCAAAAATTCCAGCGTTTATATCAAATCCTATTGCATATGTTGATTGTGAAGTTTCCGCTGATGCGCTATTAGTTAATAGATAAACACCTTTTGCACTTGATGACCCTCTTAATCTATCCCAATCAAAAATATTTCCTGTTTTTGCAGCATTATTTTCATTTTGTATTAATAAATCTTCTGTAAAACCGGTAGTGATTGCGGCAGAACTGCCATATAAAAAATCCACAACAGGAGTAAAAACACTATTTCCGGATGTAGGTATGGCCATTGGGCCTCTGCGTATGGCTATATACATATATGTATCGCCAGAATTATTGTAATTTTGGTCAGTTGAACTTACTTTAAAACCTGTTGCACTTGGAATAATTAAAGGCGCGCCTAAAACGGCTTCAGCACCAGTAGTATTGGGATTTAAAACTGCATCATTTGTTTGAGACATTTGTCGCATAACATCACTAATAGCCCATGCTCCAGTTCGTGATGCTGCTTTTGTCAAAACCCATTGAGGCTCAAATCCTAAAGTTATAGATGGCCCACTTGTGCTTCCATTACCCGTGTAATATCCACATTTAATAATATCTTGAGTTCCAGACAATCCAAAACCGCCTGTACCGCCATTACCAAACAAATAAGCAATGTATGTTTGACCAGACGCATTTACGTTTGTATCTGTACCAACAGTAAATTGGGTTGATGTAGGGTCTGTTGCCCCCCAAACTCCGGGGTATCCTGTGCTTGTTGCTGCGGCAGTAAGATTTAAACCCAAATAATAACTATTACCACCCCATCCAGAACCGTTATCAGCAAAATAAATAATCCAAGTTCCTGTGCTACTTGTTTTTTTGATAATCATGCACCCCGGTGTTGAGCCAAGATTATGTGCAATGTTTTGAACAGAACCTGTACCCGTATACGTCACAATATCAAAAAAATTAGGTGCTTTACGGAATGTCCATGAAGCATAATTATCAGAACCATTAACAAGATTAGTAGTATCAGTACCTAAATTAAAACCATCCGCAGTAAATGATGTTAATGTTGCTGCATCCGTAGTTTGCCCAACTGTTGAATTAGTAACTAAATACTTAGTTGCACCACGAACAGTATCAAAAACAACATTTGAATTAGTTGCACTTCTATCTTTAATCCAAACCATTCCACCAGTTGTTGAAACAGCAGGTTGGTTATAGATACTATAAAGTGCCGTGCCACTTGAGGTTGTTGCCGTGCTTGCCGCATCTGTTCCACTTCCTGCGGAATCCGTTGCACTTGATGAAGAATCAGTTCCAGATGTTGATGATGAAGCAATAGTATTATTTGAAGATAAAACTAATGAATATCCACCATTAGAAATTGAACCATCTTGTTTTATGATTGCAGTTACAGCAATATCATTTAATCCAATACCACCAGTGCCATTTACATAAAGATTTCCAGATGTGTCAGTAGACAAAAATTGCACGCTTACATTAGATTCAAATGTATATGCGTTTAAAGCCCAAGATATAACACCAGAAGAATTGGTTTTTAATATAAATTTTCCACCGTTTGATTGTGCGCCTGTTATATAAATATTATTTGATGAATCTAAACACAAATTTCCATATGGGCCTGTATTACTTAAAATATATTGCCATTGCAATGTTCCCGATGAATTGTATTGAAGATAAACAACATTATTAGAACTACCTCCAAATGTTGCAATATATACATTAGAAGAACTATCTAATACCAATCCTGTTGCTCTAGACGCGTTTACATTTGTATACTTTCTTGCCCATTGCAATGAACCTGAAGAATTATATTTAACGGTTAAAGTATAGTTATTCCCTGAATTAACTGCACCACCAGTAACATAAACATTATTACTTGAATCAACGGCTATTCCGTTGAATTGTGCATTTCCTTCTTCAACTATTTTTCGTTGCCATTGCAATGACCCACTACTGTTATATTTTGCAATTATTCCGTAATAATTTGTTCCATCGTAACCTTGTCCTGCAACATACAAATTATTTGATGAATCAATTGCAATATTATTGTATGTACATCCTGAAGAATATGTTAATTTTCTTTGCCATTGAATAGTGCCACTACTATTATATTTTGCAATAATTCCAAAGTTATTAGTTCCATCACTTGCATAACCGGCAACATAAGAATTACCGGAAGAATCTAAGCAAATTCCCGAAAAAATACCAACTGTGCTAGATATTAAAAAATTTTGCCATTGCAAAACGTTTGAAGAATTAAATTTTGCTATAAAAGCATAAAAATTACTGGAATCAGGAGATGTTTGTCCGCAAACATAAATATTTCCACTACTATCAGTTGTAGAAAAATATGTTTGCCCATAAGGAAAATTGATGCCGTATTGAATAGTATTCCATGTTGAAGTTGATGCCAATGGAATTCCGTTTGGTATTGCTTGATTTGAACCAGTTCCGCTATACAAATAAGTGCTAAAAACATTTTCTACATACAAAGGTGCTGGCGCAGATGCACCACCACCATAGGCATCTTGCGTTACATTACCTGAAGTTTGCTGAAGTGGCATTGCTAATCCTTATTTGTATTGTGTAAGGCTTGCCAAAACTGTGTATGTGGCACTTCCTGTTTTTACAACGGCATAGCGGTAAACATCAAGTCCAGACGCATTACCAGCACTAGGTGCGCCACCAATCCACTTAGGCGTCACCGATGTGCCGTCAATCGTCACAGCGTTGTTGTAGTAAGCCGTAGAACCTTGCGTAGTAATCAACGTGAAGGTCACCGATTGGCCTGTTGACAAAGCCGTGTTCATGCTTGTGCCAGAACTGAATGCGATATTTAGCGTCCAGTTGTTAGCAGCGCTGGTTGTGTAATATTGAACCGAGCCGCTTTGAACGTAGAAGTTAGTCGTGCTAGAGGGCGCAGCAGCCACCACGTTGACCGTTTCGTTGCTGTCCAGCAGAGTAGTGCCAAACGTGCTTGTAGAGCCGTTAAACGTCTGTGTGGCTGTCCAAGTGTTAGCAGTTGACAAACTCACACCACTAGCTGCCGCCCATGATGCGGTCGTGCCGTTACTTGTCAGAACATAACCATTTGTACCAATACCCAAACGTGTGGCGCTATTGCTGCCGTTGCCAAGAATCAAGTCACCCGTTGATGTGATGGGCGACAAAGCATTAAAAGCAGCAGAAGCCGTTGTCTGGCCTGTGCCGCCATAAGCTATACCAATAGCATTACCATTCCATGTGCCGTTTGTGTATGAACCAGCCCAATTCAGCGTGTTGGTTGACCAGCTAACATTAGAAGGAGCGGAATTGTGAAAATCCCACGAACCTGCTGCAATAGAGTTGCTCAACAAAACAACTGTTATGTAAGAACCTGTTTGAACAGTTGCAATCGTTGTTGCGGAATTGTTTTGAATAACAATTGTGCCGCTAGATTGATTGTTATTAAAAGTAAACGTAGCGCCATTTGGCAATGTAGTTGCATCGGGCAATTTAATAGTTTGCCCACCAGAACCCGTAATGGCCCAATTTTGGACAGAGCCAGCAGTAAGCGTTATTGTTGTGCCGCTTGCAGCTTGGCTTGTATAACCTTCAAACAAACAATTTGTTGTTAGGTTTTTATTGGCATCAAATACTGGAATGCCATTAGCTACATTTATAGAGTAACTTGTACCCCAAGCTGTACCAGTTGAATTAGCAATACCAGCGCCAGGGTAAGTCGTGGGACCTGTAGCACCCGTTGGGCCTGTAGCACCAGTTGATCCTGTAGGTCCAGTATTACCTTGAATACCCTGAGGGCCAGTTGGGCCTGTAGAACCAGTTGAACCCGTTGGGCCTGTTGGACCATTTGAACCTGTCGGGCCAGCATTACCTTGAATACCTTGAGTACCCTGAGGGCCAGTTGGGCCTGTCGCACCATTAGACCCTGTCGGGCCGGTTGGCCCATTTGAACCCGTTGGCCCAGCAGAACCCGCAGTTCCTGTTGGACCTGTTGGGCCATTAGAACCTGCATTGCCTTGAGCGCCTGTCGGGCCTGTGGGACCTGCTACGCCTTGAATACCCTGAATGCCCTGAATACCTTGTGGGCCTGTAGGGCCTGTATCGCCAGTCGCACCCGTTGGGCCAGTTGGGCCAGTAAAGCCACCAGCACCAGTCGGGCCAGTCGGGCCACCAGCACCAGTCGTTCCCGTTGGGCCTGTAGGACCAGTCGAGCCAGTCGGTCCAGGCACAGTAGAGGCAGCACCTGTTGCACCAGTCGGGCCTGTCGGGCCAGCAACTGTAGAGGCTGCACCTGTCGGGCCAGTTGGGCCTTGAACGCCAGTAGTCCCCGTTGGGCCTGTCGGGCCAACATTGCCCTGTGCGCCCGTTGGGCCTGTCGGACCAACAGCGCCTGTTGTTCCAGTTGGGCCTGTCGGACCAGCGACTGTGGAGGCTGCACCTGTCGCACCTGTTGGGCCAGTAGGTCCAGCAACATTAGATGCCGCACCTGTAGGGCCAGTTGCACCAGTTGGGCCTTGAGGGCCAGATGCACCGTTTAAGTTAACATTCCAAGAGGTAAATGTGCCGCCACCAACACTGCTGCCGACATTAACCACCATGACGCCAGTACTAGCCGAATAGCTAATAATGACACCCACCATGTAGTTGCTAGAGCTATTGGCAACAATGACAGGCTGGGCAACTGTATAGGACAGATTTGTGCCAACAGTTAAAGTAATATTCCCCGTCTGAATCGCTAAAGACGTTGTACTGGTAGTGGCATACAAGTTACCAGAAGTACCTGTCGGGCCGGTTGGGCCAGTATTACCAATAGTACCTTGAGAGCCTGTTGGGCCAGTAGGCCCAGTATTACCAGTGCTGCCCTGCGAACCAGTGGGACCTGTTGGCCCAGTATTACCAGTGCTGCCCTGCGAACCTGTTGGTCCTGTTGGGCCAACATTACCTTGAATGCCCTGTGCGCCAGTTGGGCCTGTTGGCCCAGTATTGCCCTGAATGCCTTGAGCGCCTGTTGGGCCAGTGGGGCCAACTGCACCAGTAGAACCTGTTGGGCCAGTATTGCCTTGAATACCTTGTGCGCCAGTAGGCCCTGTTGGGCCTGTAGCACCAGTGGCTCCGGTTGATCCCGTTGGGCCTGTTGGACCTGTATTGCCTTGAGCGCCTGTTGGGCCAGTATTACCTTGAACGCCCTGAATACCTTGAACGCCCTGAATACCTTGAGGGCCAGTAGGCCCAACATTACCTTGTGCGCCAGTTGGGCCTGTCAACCCAGTAGCACCTTGGCTACCCGTTGGGCCTTGCAATCCAGTAGGGCCAGTCGCACCAGTATTGCCTTGAGCGCCAACTGGACCCGTTGGGCCTTGAGGACCTTGAGGACCAATACCACCACCAGCACCGCTTAACACCCAATAAGAGCCGCTACGGGTAATGAAATACATACCACCAGCATACAATTGTCCGGATGGCAGCGAAAATCCTTGCTCAGAAATAATTTGAGCAGGAGGCAAGCCATTGATAGTTACATAACTAGCACCAGTATTGGAGTTGGCTGGTTTGAACGTCAAAGACATCCCATCATTGACTTGAGTGATGGGAGGGTTGTAGTTCAGAACATAGTTGTTAGCTGTGCCTGTATCGGCAGAATAAGCGTATGAATTGGCTTGAAGTTCAGTAGTCTGAACGAAATTGGTGGCGTCAGCGGCTGTATAGAGGTTGGCTGCATAGTCGCCAACATTCCAACTCAAAGCAGTTGTGCCTTGTTGAGCGCGAACAATACTAGCAACATCACCAGACAGAGACACAACTTTGACAATTTCTGTCAGCATCCCTGTTGACGCATCACTGAATGTCAACCAAAAGTATTGATTTCCAGAAATTTGCGGAAACAACGAGCCAGTGCCTGGGGCTAAATAGGCAACAGTTGCCGATGAAATGAGAGGCTCTGCAAGAGTAGACTGGGCGTTATTTGCGTAAATAATATTGATCATGTGCGCCTCATTAGGGGATGGTCGATTCTAACGACACATCCCCTCTAACTCAATAACCAATAGCAATCCAGCTCAAATAACCAGTTTGGTCAAATCCAAAACTGGTTTGAGTCCAGTTGAAAACTGATGACGTCACAGAATTTCGTTCCAGCGTATTTCCGCCAATCACCATAAAGCAAGCATTGGGGAATGCTTTGGGGAATGTAATTGTCCCAGGGGAGGTGGCTCCACTTATGCTGCCCCATTGAATGATGACGCCGCCAGGCAACACTTGATAGCCAGGGTTGGACAGTTGTTGATTAGACCCCGTTGTGCTGGACAAACTAACAGCACCAACTTGCGCTGCTGTGTAGTCACCCGCTTGAGGAATAACAATACCAGTGCGACCATTGAAGCTGGCAACAGCGCCAGAAATGTTGGCCCAAGTAAAGTTGGAACCATTCCACTCCAACACCTCACCTGCGGCATTGGGTCCAGGGGACACATAGCTTGTTACACCTGTGCTGGATTGATAAACGATTGTGTTTGTACCGCCGCCAGACAAAGAGCCGACTGATCCGGTGGCCGGATTGGTCATAACAAATGCGTTATAAGCTGTGGAGAAAACCAGTTGAATTGGATACCCAGCAGCAGGAATGTCGCCAGCAGCCAATGCCACATTGCCGTATTTAACGATTGAATAGGCTGGCTGCACATTGGAGCCAAGCGTCAAAGTCAATGTGGCCGCACCTGTATTGGCCGCTTCGGCAAGAATGAAGAATGACAAATTGTTGGGCAATGTTGTCAGACCTGATGTCAAAGTGGCTGTCAAAGAATTGGCTGAACCACCAGCGGTGGCGCTGGTATAAGTTGAGGCTTGCAATTGATCAGATTGAACAAATGCCCTTAAGCCGCCAGCGGTCACCAAAAGTTGAGCCAAGTCACCCGCATTCCAAGTCAGTGCAGTTGTGCCTTCTTGAGCGCGAACAACATTTAAAGTGTCACCCGTGACCGAATTCACAAAAACAATTTCATTGATTGCCTGATTTGAGGCATTCAACAAAGTCATTTTGAAGTTGTTGGCTGGGAATAATGCGCCAGTGCCCGTTGCCAAGACAATTGTCGTAGCCGAAGGGCCAACTCCCGCAGCCAAAGTAGAGGCAGCGTTATTGGTGAAATTTAAAATAGTCATGCTTTTCCTTTAAGTGCTGCAACTTCAGCGGCCAATTCTTGAATTGCTTGAACCAAATAGACCACCAAGAATGATGTATCAATGGCTTGGGGCTTAATTGAGCCATCTTCATGCACATCTGTTGGGCTTCCGCTAACAGCCGCAGGAACCACAGCTTGCAACTCATCGGCAATAAAGCCCATATCCTCTGTGCCATTTTGCTTCCAGGTAAAAGATCGGGGTTGCATTTCTGCAATCTTTGCCAAACCAGTACCTGCTGGCAATGCAGCAATATTTTCTTTGAGTCGGCGATCTGACGAAGTGCCGTAAGTAGTACCAGTGCCGTTATAGGTAATGGAACCAATACCAGTCAAACCGCCACCAGAAGACCCTTGGCTGAAATAAGCTATGTACTGCGAAGTGGTCTGAACAACTGCGCTCCAGTTATATTGACTATTGTTGTAAGCAGTAGTAATTAATGCGCTGCCATTTGTGGTGGTGGCGTTTGAATAGATCGTGCCAATGTACGCTCCAGAAGGAGGAACATATCCTGTGGAACCAGAACCAAAGAACCCATTCTTTGCAGTAAGGATTCCCCAAGGCAAAGTAGATGTGCCTAATGCTGTTCCACTTGTGGCTGGGTAAACACCATTCGCATCGGCAAGCGCAACATTTGTATAACTACCGCTACTACCATATCCAAGAATTTGACCAACAGTTCCACCAACCCATCCATAATTGGAACCGTAATAAATTTCCTCAAAGAACACTGCACCAGTTGTTGGGCTTCCACTTGGGGTAACGCATTGGAAGACCGTTGAATAAACAGTATTCCAATACAAGGAAGAAGAACCAAGAGATGCGCCAGCAGCAGATGATGGCCCAATATTGGTAAACGTATTGATACCAGTCCAAGCATTATTGCTTGACAATGTGGGGCCGCTACCTGATCCACTAGAACTAATAATAATGCTGCCAGCATTATTTGTAATGGTGACATTACTTCCTGCTGTCAGAGTACCAAGCGAATACCCAGAGCCATTGCCAATCAACAATTGGCCGTTTGTAGGTGTTGTGCTTAAACCTGTGCCGCCTTTGGCAGTTGAAATGTTATTTCCATTCCATGTGCCAGATACGTTGCCGCTAAACGCACCAGTCGTTGCAGTAACAGTACCCCAAGGCGAACCAGATAGTCCTAATGCAGTCCCAGTGGTGCTTGGATAGAAACCATTGGCATCTGCAATTGCAACATTTGTGTAAGTAGGACTTGCACCATATCCAAGGATTTGACCAGTACTGCCGCCAACCCATCCATAATTGGAGCCGCCAAGAACTTCCTCAAAAAACACCGCACCTGTTGTTGGGCTTCCACTTGGCGTAACGCATTGAAAGACTGTTGAATAAACAGTATTCCAATAAGAAGATGCAGAACCAAGCGATGCACCACCAGCAGATGATGGGCCAATTGTGGTAAATGTATTCGTGCCAGTCCAAGCGTTATTGCTTGACAATGAAGGACCGCCGCCGCCTGATCCACTTGAGCTAATGGTAATGTTCCCAGAACTGTTCGTAATGGTTACATTGCTACCCGCCGTCAAATTTGCAACAGAATAACCAGAGCCATTGCCAATTAATAGCTGACCATTTGAAGGAGTTGTATTGACTCCTGTGCCGCCTTTGGAAACTGAAATTGTGCTGCCATTCCATGTTCCAGATACGTTGCCGCTAAAAGAACCAGTCGTTGCCGTAATGGTTCCCCAAGGCAAACCAGATGTACCTAGAGCGGTTCCACTTGATGCTGGATAGAAACCATTAGCGTCTGCAATTGCAACATTGACATAATTGGGACTACCGCCAAGTCCACCATATCCAAGGATTTGACCATAATTGCCGCCAACCCATCCATAATTTGAGCCGCCATAGATTTCTTCAAAAAATACAGCGCCTGTTGTCGGAATGCTGCCTGGCGTCACGCATTGGAAGACGGTTGAATAAGTAGTGTTCCAATAAGAAGATGCAGAACCAAGAGATGCACCACCAGCAGATGATGGGCCAATAGTGGTAAATGTATTTGTGCCAGTCCAAGCATTGTTGCTTGACAATGTGGGACCGCTGGATGTGCTGTTACTCCAAGCAAATCCGCTACCAGTCCATTGCAGATAAGTGCTAGAAGTAGTGGGTGCAGTAATAAAACTGGTTGTGTTGGCCGCTGTTTGATATGCGATTTGATTGGCCGCACCACCTGCCAGATTGGTTGCAGTACCGCCCGAGCCACCTTGAGCAAATGATGCCGCTGTGCCAGCAGTAATTTTGTTGGAAGCAATATCGCCTGTTGACCAAGCCCTAGCAGTGGTTCCCTCTTGACCACGCACAATTGTCAACGTGTCGCTAGAGCGTGCTGTGCAATAGCAGATTTCATTAATTAAGCCAGTAGCCGAATCGGTCAATGTCAAAGTAAATTGCTGACCAGATGTTGGACTTGGAAACAAAGAACCGCTGCCTGTTGCCAACGTCACCGAAGTAGCAGTTGATGAAATCCCAGACGCCAAAGTAGATTTGGCATTATTGGCAAAAATAAATGTTGTCATGAGTATTGCACCGTGTATGTATATTGAAATGGAAGCTGTAGCGCACCAGCGTTAATTCCCGCTTGCAGATAAGGAGCCAAGGCTAAATTGATATAGTTAACCGATTGACTCGACCCATTAATAATTGGGTTCTGGTTGTATTGAACCGTGTCATAAGCCGCTACGTTGTATTCAGCAGATGATGGGGTTACTGATGTTGGTGGCAACAAACTAATCAAAACAGCATTCTCACCAGTAAATGTGACGCTAATTTGGTAAGTCTGATCTGGGAAAATTGCACCACTTAAAAATCTTTGAACTCTGCGTTTTAACCATCGAATGTTGAATTGATAGCCATCACCTTTGAATGTGTTCCATTGAATGATGCGTTGGAACACCAGATCATTAACCGTATAGCTTGCTGTATTTGCTATCAGTTGCGATTCGTTTGGCTGTTCGGTATTTAACTCAAAAGTGTTAACTGGACCTTTTTCAATAAAACCGCCAACAGGCAAAGAGGTTCTATACAGACCATAAATACCAGCAGCACACCAATCCAATAGATCGCCAGACTGATTCAAATAAATTGGCAATTGAACAGCATTGATGGTGTTCAAATTGATTTGACTCAATTCATTGTAAGCAGTGAAGAATGCGCTGATTCTGTCATCAGACGCATACTGCTGATATGGATAGGATGGTATTTGTTGGGTCAACATATTAGGAATTTGTTACCGTAATGTTGGCCGTTGTTGTATAGAAATAGCCTTCTGAGCTGCCACGAATCAAAATTCCATTGGCGTCAGGTGGAGCATTTACACCATTAATCTGAACCGCAAAGGTCAATTTATTGATGTTGGCTTGAGGAATGATGTTTGCCGTTGCGGTTTGAAATACTTGCTGCATTTCCAAAATGCTGATGGGCTGACCAACATAAAGTGAATTAATGTAATTCACAATAGCCGGTTGAACTGCTGAAGCCACAACCGTATTGCTTACAAAATTAGTACCCGCAATGGTTGTCCAATTAATCCCCACATTGACGCTTTGCTGTAATGGCACAACAAAAAGAATCGTGTAAGTATTGGGAAAATCTTGAATGGCAATCGTTTCTGTGCTGCCGCCACTGGTCAATGTTTCAGAAGACACCGATTGAGAATTGTTGACCGAATAGGTCCCAGTGCCACCTGAACCTGAACCGAGTGCGGTCACAATCGTATTGGCCGTAACACCAGTTCCTCTAATGGGGCAACCCAAAGTGATAGCGCCAGCAGTAACTGAAGTAATGGTCAGTGTGGTTCCAGAGATCGAGCCAGTGCCAATAAAGCCATTTGCGCCGACCAAATCCAAAATATTAAACAAGCCGGTATAAATGGCTTGGGCCACAGCATAAGGATCACCACCGCCAACAATGACTTTCCAGCCAGCAGTTGGCGCTGTTACCTGTTGGACAGCAATCAAATTGGACTGCACACCGCTGACATTTTGCAACTGGGTTTTTAAGTAAGTCGCCATGCCTTGGCCTGTAGCCAAACCAGCCTGAATGACTTGAGATTGATAAGATTGCAGACTTTGTGCAGCAGCCCCAGGCAACCCAGCAGTTGTATTGGTGCAGCTCAAAGTGACGCCCAATGGAACAGATGTAATCAATTGGGTCACTGCCCCAACTGGAACCGCCCAAGAGCCAGCAGTCGTAGCCAAACAATACAGAGGTGAGGACACACCGCCCGACTCAACAATACCGCCGTCCTGAACCGTGTACTGGTAAGTGCCATCAGACACCGTAAAGCCAATGTTTACGACAAAGCCTGGTGTACCAGAAAAGGTAACGTAGACAGAAGTATTGGAGCCAACACCTTGTTGCACCCCATAGACATTACCGAGTTGATAAAGAATGGGTGCATTGGCTGTATAGGGTGATACTGAATTGACCAGATCAACCAAGGCTTGTTGAGCCACCGATAAAGAACCAGCAGATGTGGCATTCATGTCGCCAATCAAATTGGCTGGCAAGCTGGTGATGCCTGGGGCTAACCCTTGAGCAATAGCAAATGCTTCAGCCGCCAGTGTGGCTGGAGGCGTGACGGTATAGGGCGCAGTAAGTGCAGTTGTCATGGGCTAATCCTAAGTGGCTATTGTGGCTTGATACACAGTTCCTGACAAGAAAATTGCGTTAATTTGGTAAGTCGGGTTAAGGACACTTGCTATTTTAGTAACCACCAAACTTGCAAAATATTGAGAGAATTGGCTTTGTGTTCTAGCCACTGCCGCATCAGGTGCAACTTGAGTCTGAACCGATTGAATCGCAGGTAAACCGTAATTGGCATACAAAGGATTTTCACCAGAATTCATCAACAAAGTCTGAATTAAGGTTGTCAACCAAACATAGCCATTTTCGCCATTGGGCTGAGTATCTACCTCAACCCAATTGCCATTTTTATCTGTTCCATAAGTACGCATTACGCTACTCCTCCGCTGGTATCAGTACCAGCCTTGACGCCAGTATGTTTGTGAGACAAGTATGGTTGTCCATTAATAATAAGTGTTCCATTGATGTTGACGTTATTGCCAGACAAAACAATTGATGTGGAACCTTGCACCAAACTGACTTCGGTATCAGTAATCGTCACGACAGAATTGCCTCTGGTGGAAACGATCTCGGTATCACTAATTGTTACTACAGAATCACTATGAGCAGAGCTGATGACAACGGCTGTAGAGTCGATGGATGACCAGCTAATATTGCTGATGGGCATGAACACCAAAGCACCCAAATTGCTGGGCGTGTTCAATGGAGCCAATCCCGATCCAAGCCCAGAAATGCCACCCAACCTGGTGCTGGCCGACAAAGCAATACCTGTATCGCCAACCTGAATTGGAATCCGAACGTATTGAGAAATAGCCACAGGCATTGTGACCTGCGGAATGGTGTACCCCAAACTTTGATCAACTTGGAAGGCAACCGTGACAGCCGTGCCGTTATGCAAAACAGCAACCACTGAACAAGGCAATACTTGACCTTGCTGCTGTAAATTGTCCTGAACCTTTCGCTGGGCGAAAGTATTCATTGTTTGAGCAAAAGGGGTCTTGGTTACATTACCGCCACTCATCTCAAGCTCCAGTTAAGACGTTAACAACCGTCTTCCAGCTATCACCATCAAGTTGACGCAAATTGCCCACATGACGAATTTGGATGATGGTCCCAGTACCCGTAAAGGCAGAATCATTTCTAAATGGCGAGAATGATGCTTGGGTGCTAGATGCAATAAATTTAGGCAAATTGACCACTTGGCCCAAAGACAGATCATGCCTTGCCACCAAATCAATTTGAACCGTAGCAATGTCAATCCATGTCGGTTGAGACATAAAATCATTTAAGTTCAATGTGATCGGCGCAGAACTAACAGCAGCTCCCGTGCTGGTGCTGGTACTAGCGCCAGCGTTGCTGTTATCAGTCACCGTGATCACATTATTTTGAACAGACAACCTAACGCCAGCATAACCTTGAGTTTTGATGATGTTCTTAGAAGTCTGAAACAAATAATTGCCGAACTGGTTCAAGTCGGCATAAAACCCATTTTGGTCTTCGGTATAAACCAACTCTGAACTGATGTTGATGCTCTGTTGATAAGTTGGATAAGCTGTGGATAAAGACTGGGCTATGGCCTTGGACAACTGGGTATTCTTGGGCCAATTAAAACTTAAGTTAACTGGATTGGCCGGAGTTCCAGTCGCTGGCGCAATGATCAAATCCAAGGTCAAAAGCGTACCCTGCCAATTGCCAAAAGCCTGAAACACCGTGCCAGACAGCACCAATCCGGCTTGACTTGGATTTGCCAATGGCAGACCAGCCGTCAAACCAATTTCAAGCGTAATGTTTTGATTTGTAAAGTTGGCCGATTGAGAAATGTCAGCAAAAGGAATTCCCCAAACCCGAACATAAGAGTTACCCATTGGGGCGTCATAAGACGCCACGGGCAAATCAAATTCAATGTTTAAAGCAGCACCATTATTAGTGCCGCTTGGCGTTCCATTTGAGGTGCTGGTGTATTGTTTGATCAATGCCCCAGATGCGGCATCTGTGATCATTAGGTTGTAATACCGCATCAGCCCACCTCAAAATTCTGTGTGCTGGCCCTAAAAACAATTGAAGTTTTAAAATATCCTGCTGCCAAATTAATGTTGTAATCGTCAGGTGAAGCAATCAATGGAACATTGAATACAACATTTCCCTGCAACGTGTAGCAAGTCAAGTAATACCGTTGACCAAACAAATTCCAAGTGACAATCAGCGTATAGGTCGCATTGTCCAAATTCGCTGAAAATTGGAAATTCTGATTTGGTCTTTCAACAAAGGTTACATAAGTAGTCATTATTGCGCTCCAGAGTATGCTGGCTGACCAATGACTTTAAATCCTTGAGTAACCTTGTTCATGAACGCTGTTTGAGTCGTAGCCGCTTGTTCTTCAGTAATCAAAGGCTGAACAAAATCCCACTGATACATCAACTGGACTTGTTTGTTTTCAGCGCCAGAAACATCCTTCAATGATGTCAAAAGGCATCCAGAATAAACAAAAGCAGGCGTATATACACTGAACCAACCGCCCTGCAAGATGTGATTGTCCAAAGTGCTTTTAAGCGAAGAAATGATGGACAGCTTGTTGTAGTAATTATTCCCAGCAACATTTTGTGCGGGACATTGCATCAACAGGCTGATGGAAATAGGCTGCTGGACCACGGCATTGGCCGCAGTTGTCAGAGCTGCCAATGGATATTGAGCAACACCCCAAGACTCAATGGTCCCACCAGGTAATGGTTTGAAGTGAGCAAAATAGTCATTGGGATTATTTGGCGTCACACCATTTTGTAAGATTTGAGTAATTGGTATGGGTTCGCCGCTGCCAGCAACTCCACCCACCAAGAAAATTGGACTGAGTTCATAGAGCTGCTGAAAAGTGCTTAAGCCTGTCGTAACCATTATGAAGCTCCCATCGCACTTGCAGAGACAACTGCGCTGCCGCCTGTGTTATTTTGAATCATCAATTTAACTCCCTCAGGCGTATATTTATTCTTTGTTCCCTCTTGCTGCGCCATTGCAACCATCAATTTGGACAGCACAGTTGGATCATTCAAATTCAAATGCTCAGTCGAGGAGAACCCTGTTTTTTTGGCAACATTGGCAATATAAGCAGCCGTATTGTTTTCGCTGCTGGGTGCCCATTTGGAAATGATGCCTTGAAGGGTGTCATTATGTCTTTGGCCGTACAACTGAAGCTGATGGGCCATAGCCCTAAAGCCCTCTTCAGTAGAACCAAACTGCTGGAACCCTCTGCCGCCAACATTTCTCAAATTGCCTGGGTTATTGCGCCTGTCAGCAGCAGTACCAGTACCTGGCGCTCCACCAGCCGATTGACCGCTAACATTGGCCGCATTGGTCTGAGGCGTGTCTTTTGATGGTGATGAGAACCATTGGCTAAATGGAATGGATAACTTATCAACGATGAACTTTAGCACTTGGAATGCTTCGGTAAATGCCTTGGTTACAAATCCCAATACATCAGCCAAAGCACCCATAGACCCCATCAATGCCTTACCTGCCGCACTGGCCTCTTGAATGGCTTGATAGAGATCGGTCCAAGATTTCAAGGAATCAGGGTTGATTCGGTTGAATGCACCTTGTTGCTGGCTGCTGATAATCGAGGATTCCAGCTCAGACTTGCTCATTGTGCCAATTCGGCGGCGCTCATCTTCGCTGACCAATTTGTCGATGCCAAACGCTTGGGCATACTGCAAACTAGGATTTTCTTGATAGCGGCGTTGAATGGCTCTCAACACATCTGGAGCCAACTGATCCGCCGATCTATTCTGTACTTGCGCCCCAGTCAGCCCTGTCAGTGCTTGCAGTTGACCCCGTTGTGCAAGGTTCAACTGCATATTGGCAATGCCTTGCAGAGTGCCACTAGGATCGTTCAAGAACCGTTCAAATGATGGGCCAAATGACAAGAAGTTGCCAGCGGCCACACCAGCGCCACCAGACTGCTTTCTCAATGCAGCCAATGGACCAGCAGACTCAAATCCAGCAATTGCCAGTGCTGCCGTACCCAGGGCAGCACCAACGGTACTCATTCCAACATCTTTGACCTTGGACGCAAAGTCATAAAAGCTAACCAAGTTATCGCCCAAAACCTTTTTAAACAGGTCTTTTTTCTGACGGGCAATCTTTTCTTCTTCCGATTGCTCTTGGTTAATTCGCTTTTTGTTGGCAGCTTCTAAGTTCTTCTTTGAAGTCTCTAGGCGTTTTTGCTCGGCTTTGACTTCAGCATCCTGCATTTTTTGCAGGTTACGCAACTGACGCTGAAAATCCTTCTGCGCTTTTGCTTCATTGATCTTGTTGATCTTGTCTGCTGCACGTTGCTCGGCAGACACTTTGGCATTTGCAGACTTCTCAGCAGCCTTTTCTACAGCAGATGTAGCTGTATCAACAGCTTTTGCCGCAGCGTCACCGACAGCTTTGAAGCTGCTAGAGAAGTTATCAACAACCTTTTTGAACTTATCAAATGATGCTTGGAACGCCTTAAAGGCATCATCATTGACATCAATCGTGATAATGGGTGTGGTGTTTGCCATATCTTGATTTTAGGGGTCATCGCTGTTAAATGAAAGCCCTAGATTTCAATGCGCTGATAAGATGCCTTTGCCTAAATTCATGGACATCCATCCACTCACCACCGTTCTCCGACATAAAGTCTTTGAACCCCTCATCTGTTAAGTAACTGAGGGCACACGCGATGATGTTGTCGTCACCAAAATCTCTTCCTCGGTCAATGTCGGCAATCCATTTTTGAATTCCGTAAAATTGGACGAAGTAAGTTCCCAGCTCCTTAAAGCTGACGCCATGTCCAAGAAACCCTGCGCCATGCTTTTCGGAGAAACAAAAGTAATTGCCGTAAAAAAAATGAGAGCAGAAAGCACCTCGCTTTCTGCATCCTCATCCAAGATGCCACGCTTCACAGCAATATCCATCGGCAAGGATTCCCAACCTTTATTGCCAATAAACGCCACATTGCTTAAACGCACAATCTCATTAATTAAACCGCTCTTAACCGTGTCCCATGTTCCTTTGGCTCTGGCAGACTTCTTTAAAGCAGCATAGGCCAATTGTGGAGCCGATAGTGCCATGTGGGCACTACTGCTCTCACCAAATGATTTTGTGAAGACTTCGCCCAGTTCTTCATAGAATGTCTCAAAGACATCACGACTGACTGGAACCGAATGAATGCGAATTGGCCCAATAGATACTTCGGTAGACACTACCAAGTTCAGGCGCTTATTGATTAAAATCTTAGAAGTCATGCGACACCTCTGTTGTCAATTGATTAGAAACCCCAAAAAGCCTGACCGCTTTCTGGGGTTTCGCCATTATAGGCTTAAGAGTCTGCGAACAGATCGCTATTGATGTTGTAGACGCCACGCAGACGAACAATCAGGCCAGCCTGGTTGCCGTCAAAAGTGATTTCTTGCAAGCTCATCAAAATGCAGTTTTCGAGTTGGAAGTTATCCAAAGCAGTCGAGTCACCAATGATATTCACAGAACCCATTGTCGTATTAATTTCAATTTGGTTCTTGAACGCATTAGCCAAATCCTGAGTACGCAGCAAGTGGATGGTTACTGTGCCATATGTATAGGGTTCGGGTGAGGTGACAGCGCCAGTCAAAGTGCCAATCAGCAAAGAGGTATCGCCATCAAAACTGATGGAAATAGCTTCTTTAGCCAAATAGGCAGATGTAACTTGCAAATCGGGGTAATCGGCAAATACCACCGATCCCCGCAGTCTATTAAGCGTACCTTGTACGACTTGTGGATTTGATGCCATTTCTTATTCTCCTTAAGCGGGGATGTTCGAGGCGGTGAGATAGATCGTGATCGACTCGAACCCACGCAATGGAACAAAAGTGCAAGACAAACCGTTATAAGTACCAGTGGAATAATCGCCTGGGTGCTGTTTAACGTATGTGCTAAATGGAACTGCAACAACTTTGGCGGGAGACAAGATCAAGCCAAAGCTGATGCCATTGTTGACAGTAGCTTGAGCAACCTTTTGCAAAGTATTGATACCAGCTTGGTTGTAATACAAAGGATTGGTAGGACTATTGGAGCCGTTGATCACAGCAGCAGCCAAAAACTCGGCCACATTAATAGCTGTCCAGTCCACAGAGTACCAGTAGTTCCAAGGATTCACATCCATTGTGGTTCCCCACAGAACCAACGTATTGCTAATACCACCTTGAGCGCCAGTACTCACCCAGTTAACGCCAGCAGCCTTCAGTGTAGTCTGCAAGGAGTTGGTCAACACATAAGGCGTTACACCATACAGATAGCTAAATGCCAAAGGCGAAGCCAGATTAGATGCGCTGGGGTTATAAGCCAAAGTAGCTTGGAATACCGCAGCAGCACTAAATTCAGTGCTTGGAGCCGAAGGGCTTTGCAACATCGCAAAAACAGACTTGATATTAATCCAGTTTGAGTAAGTCGCCGTGGTCGTGGTAACAAAGAAGTAAGTTTGCGAAGTTGTATTTGAGTACTGCTTGGTAAGAGTCGGAGCTGTTGTTTCAGTGTCCCAATTCGAGGGGAACAGATAGCTATAAAACTTAATGCTGGGGTTTTGCAAATAAGTTGACAGAGACGATACGCCAGCAGCCGTACCACCTGTACCCAATTCTAAAACATAAACGCCGTTATTTCCGCCTTGGCCGAAATAAGTGGTTGCCATTGCGGTCAGCATGGCGACATCGGCCAAAATAAATGTACCCAGATTTGTTTCCGAACCAGGGTTACTTGCCAAAGGATAAGTAAACTGAGTCGTTGTAACACCAGTACAAGCGAATGTGCCGTCATAACCGCTTGGCGCAGCGCCAGCGATTGTTCCTTGAACAACTTGACCAGTAGGGATTGTGTGAGCAGAAACCGTATTAACGGTCACAACCCCAGCAGACCAGCTAATGCTGGCAATATTAATTGGCGTCTTCAAGATGGCAGTCAAATCGCTGATTTGAGTCAGCAATTGTGTACCGCCATTTGCCAAGGTGGTTGCCCCTTGAGAGATCAACGCACCAGTTTGTTGGAGCATAGAGGGGGCTGACGCCACCTGCTGGCTCACCGATACGGTAACGATATTCGGCATGAAAGCCCCCTAGATAAGATTAAGAGTAAGAGACAACAGCGGTCATGCCAGTGCCAGGCACAAACACGATGCCAGTAGCGCAAGGCATATCAATATCATAAACGCCAACAGTGTTAGCAACCACTGCGATTTCATTGGCAGTAGCTGCGCCGCCAGTGGTGGCAACGTCATTGATAGTGCCAGTGGTGCTACCAGCAACAATAACGCTGATACGAGCAACACGACCAGCGGAGGCTTTAACCACAGTGCTGGTGGTCAAATTCTTGGCGGTCTTCAGACCTTTACCAACAATTAAGTTACCTGCTACGTCAAGTTGTGCGGGTTTTTGAACAGATGCTGTGCCGTTGTTATAAACGGCTACTGTCGCTGCAAGTGGACCAATGGACATGATAGAACTCCAGATAAAAGGTTGGGTATAGAGATTTTAGGGCTTATTACGCTTATGTCAAAGACTACGGCGTTAAAGTAATTCCTGCGTATTCAATTAATTGTCTAGCGATGTTCCTTGCCCGTGACTGGTAATAGTTCACCTGCAAGATCATTGTCTTTTTCTGAGCAATGATTTGGAACTCTGATTGCACTTTCTTATCATCAATGGGCACAGGCATATTCATCACGCCATACGCCGCATCTTCCGGCAAAGAGTTGTTCAACAACATGGTCTGGAAATCCAAAACCGCATTGTTGTTCAGACCATAAAAAGTAAATTTAATCTGCTCAGTCACTAATTGTGATTGGCTTGATAACGGTCCATAAACAGGCGACTGCCCCATCGCCGTGGTCCCCGTAATGTCAGCCGTCACATAAGGCGGGTAAATATTCAAGCCAGACAGATAGCTTGGATAAATTGGCAAACTCTCTGTACTCATCGACAACCAGATCGGCAAGCTGTTGCTCACAATCTGCAACTGCGTATTGAGCTGCGATGGGCTGTCTAAAATCTGAGTGGCTTCAGTGCTGTACAAAGCCCTGCCGTTGTAGTGCCACAGACCCGCCTGGTCATAACGCCCAATTTGACCATTGAAAGCAATTCTAGTGCCATTCGGCAAATTGGTGATGTACAACTCATCCGGCATTAAACGAGCAAAGTCATTGACCTCTTGAGTCGATGTGAACAGCCCCAGTTGCCGTGTATACGTTGTGTCTTCTTCCTGATGAATTTCTTGGAAATAGTGCAAACTACCAAGAATAGAAAACGAATCAGACGCCCTTACCTTTTGGCCTGGCGAGTTAAAGCTGCCCGTATTAAAAGTCGTAAAGTCGTATAGAGCTTCAGGATTCTTCTTCAAAGAACTGGCTTTGACCCAAAACACAAACCCATCTACTGGCAGGACCAATCGCCTATACAAAACAAACGACAACGTCTGATTTTGACTGAGCGTAGTCGTTCCGAGCTGTAAGCCAGAAGCAAGCTCTTGTGGTGCGCCAATCGTTTCAGATACGGTTGCCATTATTGATAATCCACCTCAACAGCCAAATTCTTGAACAGCGTCAAGGTATCCATAAACGATTCACGGCGTACACCAGTCTCCACAGAGAAAGGCTCACCGTTCTGATATTGGGTGTAAATACCCTTCAAAGCCGCTTTTGTAGGGACATCGCCCTTGGCATTGCCGCTGGTTTCGACTTTTCCTTCCAGCAAATACGTCTGGAATTCGTCACTCAGCACCACATCAGCACCCAAAAAATCAGGGCGATCATTAGAAAATAGTGATTTGGCATAACTTTGGCTAACGCTTTCAGCGATCAAACCCATATTATCCAATGCGAATGCAGTAAAAAGAGCGTAATTGGACTCTAATTCTTTAGCAACATTCACCAACGACTTACCATCCGGATATACGGCATCTGATGCAACGCCAATATTTACCTTGGTCAAGTCAATCCCCACAAAGTACCCAAAGACTGCATATACGCCAATGCTTGGCGTCCATACGGGTCTTTGACTCGCTGCAAGCTCAACAAGTCCATATTCGACAATCCCTTGCCGATTTGCAACGATTGGCTTGTTCCCGTGTCGCTGGCCTCAGAAATCACACCGGCCACAAAGTTATTGATGCCGTATGCCGTTCTGGCCTTGCTAAAGTAAGTCTGACCACCTTGGTCCTGCTGATATTGCAGGATTTGGCTGCCGCCCCAGTTGTACACAGTGGCCGTATAAATAATGCCGCTGGTATCAATAGCCGCCATCTCTGTTGGAACCAACGCCATAGCAAATGCAAACGCATTCGCAAAGCCTGGGTCATTTGCTGGCATCGCCGCAGTAGGTATACCCATCACGGCATATACCCATGCTTCAAAGCCTGTAAGAGTTGGTGTTGAATCTGGCATATTGCTATTGTAGGCACAACTTAAAAAAAAGAAAGCCCCAACGAGTGGGGCTTAAAGGGGCAACTGCGAATCACCCTTAAGGAATGGAGAGTTTGATTATGACTTACGGGGGCGACCACGTCTAGCGGGTTCTGCGCCACCGTCTTTCACAACCGTGATTGTTTCGTTGAACTTATTCTCATTGGTATCAGTAATACCTTTTGACTCTTCAACAACTTCAACTTCCAACGCTGCCTTTTGACGCAGACCCAGCTCTTGCGCCCGATCAGACATCATCTTATCAGCCACAACCGCCGTCACAGTACGGGCTTGCAACGCACGGTCAATCTGCTCTTGCTCACTTTGAGTAAATCCATTTTGAATGGCTTCAACGCTAATTGGCTTATCCATACGATAAACCAAACCACCAAAACCTTTCTTAACTTTACCAACTTCCATCATTCCATACACAGCGTGTTGTTGGATGATTCGGTCAGTTTCATCTTGGTTATGGTTCAGCTCGATTTGGCTACCTGCACGAATATGATGCGAAAAAGGACGAGCATTTTCGGGCAACATATAGGTGAAGTGGAACTCTTGCTTAGAGCAATTGGCAATATACAGTTTAGGCATGATTTTCCCCATTGGGTGAAGACCTCGGGTGATGCGCCAATCCTTTTGGGATTGGCCCGAGGTCTTCTTAAAAACGCACTCAGCATCACTTGAGCGGATATATTATGGCGTAAAAAAAGCCCACCGAAGTGGGCTTTTTCTATATTGATTAAAAAATCAATATGCAGCAGACAAAATGGTCAGTGCTTCAGGGCGGATACCCCAGCCAGAAGTCGAACGCATTGTGTACAGCGTAGTGATGCCGCCATCAGGGATGGGAGTAGGAATTTCGGTAGGAGCCGAAACGTCTGTCAACATCAAAGAAGTAGCAGTTTGGTTAGGCGTCAATTGAGCAAACACGTTGGTGTTGATCTTGTTGTTGGCCTTAGGAATCTTGAGTTCGGGAGCGATCAACAAGATAGCATCAGTACCACCAGCGCCTTGGCCGATCAGTGTGTCATCAGCAGCGAAGCTGATGTCATCACCACCCGCCCATTTAGCCACAGTTTCAACCAAACCAGCAGCGGTTTCAACACCAGCACCAATACGTTGGAACTGAGTCAAAGACACCACGCCAGAATAAGAAATTTGGCTAATGAAGCGTTGAGGAGCCAAGAACACCAAACGCAAAGGTTGGCCGATTTGCAGGGTACGAACCTTCAAAGCACCAATCAGGTTCAACAAGAACTGAGCCAGTTGGCCCGAATCCCATGTGCTGTAACCAGTGTTGCCGTTAGAGTCAGCACCCAGCGAAGCGGTTGTAGCGCCGGAAGTGTTGATCAAGCCTTCGCCGTTGGCAGGGTTAAAGCCGTACAACAAAGCATTACGCATTTGTTGAGCAATACCTTGACGAGCAGCCAGACGCATGGCTTCGGGCAAAGAGTAACCCCAGTGCGAGGTTGCAGCTTCATCGAAACCATCGTACTGAGCGCGAGTCTGCATACGGTAAGTAGCAGTGCTGATCATCGAAGGGATGACCGATGCGCTAGGCAGTTGGTTGACTTGCGATTGATTTGCCTGAACTTGAGTGGTCAGTTGAATCTTTTTCGCATAGACGTACAGATCGCTTTCGCCCAAACGAGGCATGGGGTTTTCACCAGCCAAGGTTGTGAAAGCGCCAGATGCCAAGCTGTACTGCATGATGAGTTCAGGCATCATGAAGTGGGGGTTGGCGGTAATGAATGACGGTGCAAATCCGGACATGATTGTGTTCCTTTCTTAGTTAATTAGATCAGGCACACAGCCACAGCTTCTGTGTAAATCCAGTTCACAGCACCAGTGCCACTGTTATAGCTAACAGTCTTATTGCCGGTAGTGCTGATGTTCAGGATACGCACAGGGAATGCGTTAGTACCATCATAGGTGGTAATCCATTGAGCGGTGTAGTCCCAAGACACTTGTTGTGTAATCAGACCACCGTCCAAAGAAACCAATGCGGGGTTGATTCGCAAAGGAATACGAGCGCCAGAACCGAAACGGTAGTAGTTAATGCTCGAACCAGCAGCAAACTGAGGAGCAGTGCTGGTAGGAGTTGTAACGCCGCCGTAGGCTTGGTTGAACACCGAGATACCTGTGGTGTTAGCCAAATTAGTAGCCAACGCAATGGTGGAACCTAAAGTGTTAGTACCAGGTTGAGTAGCAGCAGCAGGAATGTCTTCCGAAATTGGCAGACCGCCCCACAAAGGAGTAGAAGCCGAGGAAGTAACAATACCACCAGCCAAGAAGAACTTGACTGCGGGATCGTCTTGAGCATCACCTTGAGTGAAGCCAGCCGAGTTGGTGTTGAACAGACCTTGTGCGTTGGTCGTCAACATCGGATTAAAAGCAATAGAACCTGACATGGTTTACCTCTTAGCGTTGGTTGTTAGGGAGGTTAAAGGCAGTCACACGCATTGAGGGCAACTTGAAGTCATCCAGCCATGCAGAGATAGAACCTTTGAACTTGGTGATGGTACGACCAGCGCGATCACGCTCAGTCATCTCAATCAATTGACCATCGGCATAAGCGCCAGGTGCTTTGCTAGCAGCCAAGGCTTCAGCGTAGATTTGCTTTTCAGCAATAGCCAACATGGCGTTGTCTTTGATGGACTTCAGATCGACATTCTTCCAGCTATCCGAATAGCCTTGAACACCGCGCAGCAGACGCTTGCGATAAGCCATCAGGTTTTCGCCCTTCAAAGGACGGCCAGCAGACTTGCCAAATGCAGCCATGACGCTGTCGCAATGAGCTTGAGCATCAGCCATAGCGGCTTCTTCTTCGTCAGCTTTCATTGCTTCTTCTTCGTCATCGTCCATCTTCATGTCTTCGTCATCATCAGGCTTGATTTCGCCAGCAGGACCATGAACATGGGGATTAGAACCTTCAGCGTCTTTACGCTTCTTTTTCTTCATGTCATCGTCTTTTTTCTTCATGTCGTCATCGCCTTTGCGAGCAACATATTTGTCGTCATCATCCATTTTGGAATCGTCATCGTCCATTTTGGACTCATCGTCATCCATTTTGGATTCGTCATCGTCTTTACGCTTTTTATCAGCGGCAGACACCAGCGGGGGAGCTGGCATATTTTCCATAGCATCCATGCGAACTGAAAGTTTTTTCAATTCGGTCAGGATGGTGCTAAACGCATCGCCTGCGGCATCTGCCTTCGGCTCAAGTTTCTCTGTCATATCAGACACCTCAGGGTTGGTTAATAAAACTCCGGCTGGATCGCCACCTTTGTCCCACACTCCTTTTGATCCATGCGATTTAGTAACAATCGCAATATGGTCCAAAAGAAATGGAGTACCTTCTATAAGCAATGGCTCACCAGTCTCAGTGCGTAGTGTAGTATTTCCACTGAATTCGTCAAATACTACCGCAGGACTTGTTGAAATATCGCCTTCGCAAATTTCAGCCATCGCCTTGTCATCATAAATCTTCGCAATACCCCACACCTCATCACCCTTGATATAGGGCAACATGATGGAGCCAATTGCTCGATCCTTAAATTCTTTTGTATCCAAAACAGAACCGTCTGGGTGATCCATGATCACCATCAAACCATTACAACGGTCAACAAATTCTTGATTCAAATACAAGCTGGCATCTCGCCAAACGTGTTCACCAATTTTGCTGCGATACGCCAAACCAGTACCCGTAATGCGAATATTCAGCAAGTGCATATTCGCATAGGGCTGTGGACTAGGAAGAATATCTTCCATCATCAACTGGGCAATATCTAATTCTGTTCCAGCTCCGGCCACTCGAAATGCAACTGCTTGGCCTGGGTGAAGGGGCGAGGGGGCGTTATCTGGATTGCACCAGTCGTATCCGGTTGACTCATAGTTGAGTCGCACGGGGAACTTCTCCACACCTCTTGCAAGAAACGTGACAAATTGCCCGTCATCATGCAATCGTTCCAGTGGGCCTTGGAAGTCGATGCCCGTTTCCTCTTTGCACTCGCGTCTTGCAGCTTGCTCATCGGATTCACCCTCACAGAGGTGGCCCCCAGGAACAGCCCAAGTGCCAGGATAATCTCCACCATTACCGCGCCGAATCAATAGGATTTCGCCGTCATTCGTGACAAACATAATCCCCGCTGCCCGTGTGAAAGGACCACCTTGAGGGTCTTTGGGTAACGTGTCAGCAGATTGGAATTGAGCCTCATCATTCAGCATGACTTCAGACTCCAAACCATCATCATTGCATTTCCATTTTCTAAGCGATTTATTAATCCTAGAATCTGGGTCGTGTTTGGTTTCTTCAGATGTGAGCTTTTCTTTCATGCCCTGCATCCGAGCGCAAAAAGATTCTTTTCTCGGACCGCCTTCGGGCTGGGGCGCTTTAAGATGAGCGCCATGCTCTTTGTTGTAAGACTCACGGCCTTTTTCATTCAAGCCGCCGTTTTTGTTCTTACCTTCTTTTTTCTGCCACGCTTCAGAATCATCTTCTGGCACACAATTAGGAACGGGCTTGCCGCCCTTTTCCTTCATGCCCACTTGTTTGTAACCTTCCCAGCATGGGTCACCATCATCTGGGTGAACCAATGCGTGAATCGGATCGTCAGTAATTTCTGGCACTTCATCAGCACCAACAAATTCTTTACCAACAGATTGGGGAATGCCCACTTTCTTAGCGAAAGCGGGATTGTGTGCAACGCCCTGCATTAAGCGTTCTTGAGCTGGACTTACTGTTGGCATATCTTATTGTATGACCTATTTTAGCTTTGCCGCAATAGCTGCACGACCTTTGGCCGTCAACATATCATCAGGCAAGTCAGATAATGAATAAATGTACTCATAAACGCATTTGCAATTCGGCTCCATGCCTGGGCGAATAATCGAATCCGTATACTTCCTGCCCGATAACTTCATCAGCCTACCCTGCAATGCCCAGTTGTCCCGAATCACAAACACCTCACCACTCACATCAATGTGCTTGTGCTTTTCACGGTAGTTGTAACCTGGCACTCGCCACTGTGAGTGCCACTTGGCCGCAATCGCCTGTCCATCTACGCTGAGTATTTCCTCAATCTCAGTCTGGAATTTGTGCATCTGATCTCGAACAATAAACTTGCCTTCTGCGTCCACGCTCGAGATAGCCTTTTGGATTTTGCGTTTTTCGACTTCCCTATCGAGTTCTTTGATGCCACCCGCAGGTACGCTGCTGGCCCATCCAATAAAACGCCTAACCACGGTGTCAATTGACTCTCTGTAATTTTTTTCAATTAAATCCGCTCCCAAAAACTTACGCAGCGCCAGTCGGTGCAGTATCTTGTCCTTGGCCCTGTCAAACGCCCCACGGTCCATATTGGGGTACTTCTTCAGCAGCTTCTTATCTGTCACCATGTCCTTATAAATGCCGTCTAGGCGCTTATAAAGCACCACGTTCATTTCCTTGGGCTGCATGAACGTAAAGAGCGCCGCCGCAATCAAAGCCTTTTCCCAGTCCTTCAACTGCTTACTCGACAGCAATCCATACAATGCAATGGCCCCCACTGCCAAGCCTAAAACTGTCGAAAATGACCGCTCTTTAGCCATTACGTCCCTCTGGATGGGGGCGGCAATTTAACATCAGGCATCGGAGCCACTGGCGGCTCATAATCCCTCAAATTATCAATATTCAACCGCAACTCACTGGAGAAAATTTCAGGAATGTTGTTGATATTGTTCTCAGCCCATTCAATTAATTTAGAACGGTTCTCAGGGTCAACCGCTGGCATCAATGTCCGCAATATCTCGGTAATGCCGTGCAGCTTGGCCTCTTCGCCCTTAATCACCTCACTGTGAGGCTCTTCCATCAATGAGGGCCATTTGGCCTCAAAAGCATCTTTGCTCTCAAAGAAAAACTTCTCATAAGTCGCATCCGAGTACAACTCAGGATACTCATTCTTCAAAGCCTCAAAGAAGTTACGGTTCCAAGCCCTGTGCATCACAATGCGATCAAAAAACTCAAATGCAGGTCGCATTTCATGTCTCAAACCATCAATGTATTGCACAATCTGCTTGGTGTCCTCAGTGCCCTCACCAAACCCTTTGGTGAACGCCTCATCCTTGATCAACATCGCTGGCACATCACTGGCCGCAGCAATATTGGCAATGATGTTGTCCCGTGCCACCGTCATCGCCTTATCGGTATTATTAAGGTCAATGCTCTCAATATTCTCCTCAGGCTGAATGCTCAACACATTTCCAGTAGACGCCTCTTGCAGCAACTGACGCTTGTAACCAGCCGCTTTTTCCATCAGGTTATTGATGATGGAGCCAGGTTGCTGAATCTTCGCAACCAACAACCCAGCCTTTAACGACACCAAATCGTCCACCTGCATTGACTGCACAAACGACTTCAGTGGGTATAAAGCCCGAAGGAAAATACTACGTCCAGAAAAGCTCAGTGACGAACTTTGAAAATCCAAATAAATGGGCGTGCCATGAAACACAGTCACGCTTTTGCTGGGGTGATAAGGCTGACCCGCAGCCGTGATGTATTTCAATGGCTTTTGGAAATCCGGCGCATTAGGCGTCTGATTCGTCACCACAGAACCCGCCAGATTCAAAGCATCCAGCACGTTCACATACAAATCACTTACTTCACCCAATTTCCAAAAATCAATCGGCGCATCGGTCGGCATATCAGGCGCATTCACCACAACCGCCCCAACACCATAAACCCGACTAATCTGGAACAAATCACGAATGTGGTTGGTGCAATCCAACTCATTCCATTCCTTCATGAACGCCTTGATCAGCAAATCTTCAACAGGAGAACCAATGCTGATTTGCCGTGGCTTAGACAACGCCAATCGAACAGGCTTTTCCACAACCTTTGCGGCCAGAGGGTGGTATATCCACAAAGTTTTTGCGTCCTCATAGGACAACTGCGCCCCTGGCTGCACATCCATATTCAGAATGTTCATCAAAGGACTCGGATACCCCGTGCCGTTAATGGTTATGTTGCTCATATCATCCCTTGCTCGATAATCAAATCATCATCGAATAATCAGTCAGCGCCACCGCTACACCATAAGTAAAGCAGTCCAGCAAGTCATCTGCCCTCTTTGCAGCCTCTTTATCCCCAATTCTAAAGGTAGTTACTTGATGCAGGAAGTGATTCATCGACCTTCCTTTCCAACTCAATACCTTTTCATAAGCATATCGACTGATCTTACACAAACCACTTGCCACTGGCCCCCCAACAATAAAGGCTCGGTCATCCTTACCTTTACTCATCAAACGACTGGACAACGCCCGAACAGGCCATCCACGAGTCCTCGCCTGTTGGATCAATACACTGCCACCCGCAGCATCCTCAACAAACAACCCCATTGAGCCACTCCGAGCCTGGTAAGTACTCGCCAGCATCTCGCATTTCTCAATCACCTTGGGGGCCAGATGCTCCAATGACGCCGCATCAATCGAGTACATCTCCCAATCCAACACCACCAACTTATGGCCGTAATACTTAGAAAACCCATAATAAACAACGGCAGTGGCATCATGTTCACTACCACTCTTCACCGAGCAGTCCATCACCGCATAGACCCCATCACACTTCATGACAGGTTCTACTGGCTGGTCATTTTCTAAAAGATACTCAAGCCTAAAAAACGTGGAATTGGCCCATGAAATGAACTTGGCCTCATACTCCTGCTGATACACCAAAGGATGCTCAGTCCTCTTCAGACTTTCCAGCTCCTCCAAAGGCACATAAGGATTAGTGCTTGTGGGTGCATAAAACTGCTTAAACCCCAACTCCTCATCATGCCAAGCACGGTAAAAGAAATTATCTGGGTCCACCCCATTGGGCGTAGAAAACAACCAAAACGACCCTTTGGTTGTCAATAATGTCGGCTTAATAGACTTTGACCAAATATCAATCATGTCGGGCTTCGTAAAAGCCGCTTCATCCAAAAACCCAACCTTGTACGTCCTCCCGCGCCCAGCCAAAGGGTTGTCATTCACCACCCAAAAATCATTCACCCCACCAGTCGTGCAGCGAATAACCCCCTCAGTCTTACTGGCCGACTTAGTCACCGGCTTCAATATATCCAGCAACTCTGTCTGCGGCTCCGCCAACTGACGCCACTCAGGCGTAAATAACCCCGCCTGAAAACCCTTCAAAGCCGTATCCGCCGCAATCGTCACCATCATCTTGGTTTTACCCCAACGGCGACCACAGCAAACTACATTAAATCGACTCTTGTTTTGCCATATCTCCACCTGACCAGAATGAAGAGTAGGTAACGTAACCTTAGGCATCAGGCAACCCGCCCTCAACAACTACCTTCGTATCTACTTCGGCAGTGCCATTGGCAGGACTGTTATAAATTTTTGGCAACACCTTGCACAAAATCCACTTTCTTGTATCAACCCTCAAACGTGACCGCTGGACAAACTCATTGTCCATCTTGCGATTACCCTCTTGGTCAATAAACGCATCCCCACTACTGTCATCCGCAATTTCCAGAATCTCTTCCAACAAACCATCATAAATGGCCCTGCGAATGTCCCAGTACCTGTCACCAAATCCACTGTGGTTATCCATCGCCCATTTGCGAATCACAAAATCAGACGGCATACCAGGCATTTTGCCGATTTCGTGAACAGAATGGCCTTGCATCATCAAATCCAAGATTTGATTCGCAACGGCCTCACTATAACGAACTGCTGGTCGGGGTGGCTTTCTCATGCGCCGTTTATATCACGGGCACCAGTTGCAAGGCAAGCATTATGCTCATGGGGATGGATGCGAAACTATTTCGCACCTCTAATAGATTAGAAAATAAAAAAAATTTTGGGCGATTGCGGAAATGATTTTTAGATTGGTAGGCGAAAAATGCGGTAGGGTGGAGGGGCTTTTTTAGGGTGGGGGGGAGCCTAGAGTCCCTTTTTACCCTAAACCGGCGCAAAAAGTGCAAAGCCGAAGCCGGATCGGGCCGGATCGGTGCAGCGAATCGAGCCGCATAGGGGAAAACCCATTTGATACAACTGTCATTATGTTAAATCAGTGCTTTAGCGCATAACCCATGCGTGAAATGATGTCCGAATCGATGAATTGTATATCGGTTTTTCTTAATCTTGGCCGATTCGCGCGTAGATGGATAAGCGGCCATTGTTAACGGCCCTTAGCTTTATCGGTGCATTGTTGCATGGGCCGCTAAGCGCATGGGCCGCTAAGTGCATGGGCCGCTAAGTGCATGGGCCGCTAAGTGCATGGGCCGCTAAGTGCATGGGCCGCTGAGTGCTGGGCCGCTAAGTGCATTGTGCTAAGTGCATGGGCCGCATTGTGCATGGGCCGCTAAGTGCTGGGCCGCTAAATTAATTTTGCACTTTACATAACTTTACAAAAAATCTATTGTTTTTTTTGTCAACTATCCTTAAATGATAGCCGTTATAGGATAGAATTACACCATGCGACGCAATAGCGCGAAGCATGAAAACCAAACCCTAAACCCTAAACCCTAAAGGATAGAGAATGATTAAGGATAAATTTTTGGATTTTTCAACAGCATTGGCTATCGCGGCCGTTCTATGCTTTTTTGCTTTGAAATATTTTGACGTTTTGGTCAAATAAACCCTAAACCCTTAAACCCTAAACCCTAAACCCTAAACCCTAAAGGATAGAAAATGCAAATTATCACTAAATTAAATTTATCCAATGTCGTCGACGAATTGGCCGCTATTAAATCGGAAATTGCCGATTTAATGCAACAAGAAAAACAACTAAAGGATTTATTAATTGAAACCGGCGCCGGCACAATCGACGGCACTTTGCACCGGTGCGCTATAACTTACAGCGACGGCCGCGCCGTGATTGATTGGCAAAGCATAGCCGCAAAATTTAACCCGTCGCGTCAATTGATAACCGCGCATACGTCAACGGGCGATCCGTTCTACAGCGTGCGAATCAGTGCACGCAAAACAAGCAAATAAGGGGCAAACCATGAGAAAACAATTTAACCCATTTTTTGACGTTTCAAGCCGGCGCGGTGCACCAATGGGCCGGCGTGGGGATAACCCCGCAAATTTAGCCGGTGCAAAGTGTTTTCATGCACGCCACCAAGGCGGGGGCGACGGATACGATAAGGGCGGGGCTTACTGGGGCACGCCGTGTAACGTGTGGGGCGTGTGGGGCTGGGTTGACGGCGAGCCGCGTGTAGTTTATGTGCGTGCCAATTCTCGCACTGAAGCAATTAACAAAGTCAAAACGGGAAAATTATGATTAAACCAATTGACACAAAAAAACAAGCGCTAATAGTTAAAAACGTTTTGGCCGCTTGCAAGGATATTAATAAACTAAATAAAACCGGATACGATTATTTATATAATTGTTCTGGGTTTATCGCGCATTATGATATTAATGGATTCAAAGCCCATTATTCTAATAATAATTTGCAAAGCGATATAGAACGATTCTCTAAACAGAATCAGTGGTCAAATTTTCGCGCCGGTGAAAATAACTCCGAGTATTATCATTCTAAACGTGACGTTTACAATAAAATTTTGGGGGAAATTTGTGCTTATTAATTTATGCGTGACCATTTCAATATTATTCATGTAAGGGGTTAATAATGCGAATTTTAATAAACGTTGACGATAAATTCTTGCCGGCGATATTTGCCGGCGATACGAGTGGATTATCGGATGTTGAAATAGAACAGCTTACCGATTACATGAACACGTTATACGGTGGCAAATTTGACGATTTTAAAACCCCAACTCACATTGGAAAATGTGATATATCCGATTCTATATTTTACGTTTCAACTATTATTTATCGGGGTTAAAAATGACGTTTTACCATATCACGTTAAAATCAGGAAATGCCAAAACCGGCCCGATACCTGTGAGCACTATCTCGGCCGATACGTGCCCCAATGCGTGCCCATTCAAAGCCGGTGGATGTTACGCAAAATCAGGGCCGTTGGCCTTGCATTGGGGCAAAGTAAACGACGGGACGCGTGGCACTGACTTGGCCGGTTATATTGAGACAATTTCAAATTTTCCGGCCGGTCAATTGTGGCGTCATGCGCAAGCGGGAGACCTATCGGGCGACGGCGAGCATATCGACGGCGCCGCATTAGGTGAAATAGTGCGTGCGAATATCGGTTTAAGGGGTTTTACATATACCCATTATTCGCCCGCTATTGGCGACAATGCAAAATTTATAAAAGGCGCGAATGAATGGGGTTTTACTGTAAATTTAAGCGCCAATAATTTAGACCATGCAGATAAATTGGCAAATTTGAAAATCGGGCCCGTTGTAACTGTTTTACCTGCCGATTCTACAGAAAACACATTTACCCCAATGGGCCGTCGCGTCGTTATTTGCCCTGCCACTATTCGCGACGGTGTATCGTGCGCGACGTGCCAATTGTGCGCACGTCAACGCGACGTCATCGTCGGTTTTCCCGCGCATGGCGCAGGTAGAAAATCAGTGGAAAAGACAATTCAAATTTTTAAGGGCTAAAAATGACAAAATTGGAAATACAAAACATTTATGCGTTTATGCAATATTTATCCGATTACATAAACGAGGAAATATCGCGTGGCGCGACAATCGATAAATACACAATATCCGACGCCATTGACGCCTATTTAGGGGGAGCTAATGATGCATAAATAACCCTTAATTTTCGCGCTGTATCACGCCGGCCAGCGCCGGCCCAAAAATCCCGATTCAAATCCCATAAAACGGCGGTGAATCGGGTTTTTTTGTTTTCTCTGATTGTCTGCGGTCTGCGGTCTGCGGTCTGCGGTCTGATTGTCTGCGGTCTGCGGTCTGCGGTCTGATTGTCTGCTGGTCTGCGGTCTGCGGTCTGCGGTCTGCGGTCTGATTGTCTGCGGTCTGGTTGTCTGCGGTCTG
>Ga0208875_1000068_pt1 | contig 48367 bp, 98 predicted proteins | sample CryBogCBH25Aug08_FD_184612 | JGI IMG/M metagenome (GOLD analysis project Ga0208875, IMG submission 184612) | Freshwater microbial communities from Crystal Bog, Wisconsin, USA - CBH25Aug08 (SPAdes) (version 2) | ecosystem: Environmental > Aquatic > Freshwater > Lake | place: Crystal Bog...
CTCGAGTTACTTCTGCTGTAATCTTGGTATCTGTGTAAGACTCTGAATTTGATTGTGCTGAATTTGCAGCATTGGTTGCAAAAGACTCAGCAGTAGAAATGGCATTTGTTACTGCGGTTGCTCTAGCAGAGGCTTCGCTGGTAACAGCTGTTGCACGTGCTGAGGCTTCGACAGCGACAGCTGCGTCTGCGTAAGCGGTTGTGGCAATTTTAGTGCTATTGTCTAGAGGGGAAGCTGTTGGTGCTGTTGGTGCGCCTGTTAATGCTGGGCTTGCTTTAGGAGCAAGCAGTGCTTCGGCTGCTTCAGCACGTGAAGTTTCTGTTGCAATTGCTGAATTGCGATTTGTAACTTCAGTTGCAATTGCTGAGTCTGTGTAACCTTCTGAAGTAGATTGAGCTGTTGCAATGTCTGATAGCAATGTTGTAGAAAAATTAGCATCATTATTAATAGCTGCATCAATTTTAGCAAGAGTATTAAGAACTGATGGCGCAGTTGAAACAAGTGCAGCAACTTTTGTATCTGTGTAGCCTTCAGCAGTAGAAATGGCATTTGTTACTGCGGTTGCTCTAGCGGATGCTTCGTTGGCTACTGCGGTGTTTGTGTAGCCTTCAGCAGTTGTAATAGCGTTGGTTACTGCAGTTGCTCTAGCAGAGGCTTCGTTGGCTACTGCGGTATCTGTGTAGCTTTCAGCAGTTGTTATTGCGTTAGAGATATCAGTTGAAGATTGTGACCCTAACGATGATAGGTCTGCTGCATTAGCAGCTGTATAACCTAAAGCAGCATTTACATCTGCGGCTGTAAGTTGACTTCCAATACCTGCTGCAACTGCGTCTGCAAGTTCAGTAGGGGTAATTGTAGCGTATCCAAGTGACGACCAATTAGTGGTGCCGTCACCAATCTTAATTTTAAGTGTATCTGTCTCTACTCCAGCTTCACCAGCTGCTAGGACGGGATTTACAGAGGTCCATTGCGATGAAGTACCTCTTCTGATTTGAATTCTTACTGTTGACATTTATTACCCCTTTTTAATTTTATTTTTTTTATTATACCAGTTTAGGTATTTAAGACTAAATTGCTCCCGAATCAAATATATACTCTATATTTGAATATGGTGTTACTGAACCTGCATCTACAAACTTACTATCTCCACTAATTGTAACGCCATTGCCTTGTACAATATATGTAGGTTGACCGTTATAATCAATTGAAAGTCCAATATCCATAAATGACAAACTGCCTCCTAAATCGTCCAATGTGGCGATAGAAGACCATGCGTTATTTATGTATAATTGAAGTCTGTTTGTATTTGTATCAAACGCTAAAGGGGTTGATCCTAATATGACTTGTGATCCAAATGTTGCATTTCCTGCTACATTTAGCCCATTCTTAACTTTAAAATCTTTATCCATCACTGTCATTTTTGGTTCACTGTCCCCTAAATTTTGTATTTTGTGTGGGGGATTTTAAGGATCCCCCTAACCTTTTAAACTATTAGTCAGCCCAGACTATTACTGAACCTGAAGCCACAGCTTCGACATTTGTATGTCCAGCTGTTGGAGATACTGTTAATGAAACAATTCCTCCTGAATACACTGCTGAAATATCAGCAAGCGATCCATTTGTTGTAACAATTGCATATTCTGTAATGGCAATGTTATTATTTGAATCACGAGCAATCAAAACTTCTGATGCTTGTGAATGAACTCCATCTCTTACATGAACAGTTAATTTAGCTGTTCCATAATTTGAGTTCCATGATACTGGTACAAATGTTGCACCAGTTGATGTGCTATTCCAACCAGAAATTAATTCTGTATACCCGCCAACTTTTACTGCTTGGTATGTTGGTGTTGCACTTGAATTACCATTTGCAACAAGATTATCTGCATAAGTTTCTGCAGCTGATTGTGCTGAAGAAGCAGATCCCGCTGCATCATAATTTGATGCTAACCCATCTGCGTATGATTTTGCAGCATTTTCAGCTGTTGTAATGGCAGAGTTACGGTTTGAAACCTCTGTGCTAATTGCTGAGTCTGTATAACCTTCGGCTGTTGTGATAGCTTGTGATTTTGCAGTTGCAATCGCTGAATTACGATCTGTAATTTCTTGAGCAATCTTTGAATCCGTGTAAGACTCAGCGGTAGACTGAGCGGTAGCAATATCATTAAGAAGAGTTGTTGAGAAATTAGCATCATTTGCTATTGCAGCATCAATTTTTGCCAAAGTGTCAAGCATTGATGGAGCCATACCAACAAGATCAGAAACTTTTCCGTCTGTATAGGTATTTGCAGCAGAAATTGCTTCTGTCTTTTTAGTGTCAGCATAAGACTCTGCATTTGCCTGTGCATTTGAAGCTGCTGTATCAGCATATCCTTCTGCATTAGACTGTGCAGTTGAAGCAGCACCTGCTGGATCATAATTACCAGCTAATGAATCTGCGTATGATTTAGCAGCATTTTCAGCAGAAGTTGCTGAGCCTGCAGGATCATAATTAGGTGCTAATCCATCTGCATATGACTTTGCAGCATTTTCAGCACTAAGTGCTGCTGAGTCTGCGTACATTTGTGCAGCTGTTTGTGCAGCTGCTGCTGCGCCTACAGCATCATAATTTGAAGCTAGGCCATCTGCATAATTTTCAGCAGTTGTAATTGCAGAAGAAATTGCAGAGTTGCGATTTGAAACTTCTGTTGAAATAGCTGAATCAGTATAAGATTTTGCACTATTAAGAGCATTTCCAGATACTGTATCTGCATAATTTTCTGCTACTGTAAGTGCTGAATTAATTGCTGTTTGACGATTTGAGGCTTCTGTTGAAACTGCTGAGTCTGCGTAAGATTCTGCTGCAGATTGTGCAGATGAAGCTGCCCCATAAGCATCAAAAGTATTTGCATTAACTGTAAGATGCCCAGAGCCATCTACATTAAATACTGATGTATCAACAGATTTAACTAGGGTGGATCCGCCTACCAGATTGAGTATGTACGAGTCACTTGCTGACTCTGTGAGGATATTATTGCCATTAATTGTACCCGTGGTACCTTCAACAACCAATCCATTTTTAATCCTAAAATTTTTATCTACTGTTGCCATTGTGGGTGTTGCTCCTTATTTTATTTTATTTTTTTAAAGCTGTTCTGAGAAACCTTACGGACACAGAATTTAAAACTGGGGTTACTACTAAATTGATTATACTTCCATTATACACAAAATCAAAGTTGGCGGGATTTGCAATATCATCTCTGGAAGTTATGATATTTGATTCTGATATGTTAACTCCACCAGATGTAAACAATACATTTAAATCTGCACTATAAACATCACTATTTTTTGTCACTTGTATTTTATATTGAGCTGATTGCCAGACAGAGGTATCAATGGTATCTATTGTTGTAGGGTTTTCTATACCATGAATTTCTAGATCATTATTACCTTGAAGGCCTAAAACTTCTACTGTTGTAGTACCACCTGCTGCTTCAAGTTGAGCAATTTTATAATCAAGTGAATTTACATCTGTAGAATTATTAATACCAACTTTTGCTTCAAGAGCTTCGATTGCTGAATTAGCAAATGTATGTTGTTCTGAGTGAGAGGGGTTTGATAAAGGATCATTCGGGTTTGGGTTTGAAATGCTATCTAAATTATTTGGGAAATTGCTAGCCAACTATGCCACCATCCAATATTGCTGAATTTGAAAATCCTGGTAGCAGAGTTTGATCTGGATTTGCAGGACCTCCATCAACACTTAGTATACCAGTTCCATTGAATGTATCCAAGTTGTACGGGACTGGATTAATTATTGCAACATCTCCATCATATGTATGAGTATGTTCATAAAATGGAATTGGATCATCTGATTTAATTATTGTAACCCAAGTTATACCATTATAAATTCTAATGCTTTTATCAGCTGTGTTAAAGTACATATCACCTTCTGTGCCACGAGATGGGTCAGAAGCTCTTGTTAGAAGATTTAATGGTGTTAACATTTTTTTAGACATAACTACTCCACTTTAACTGAAAAGGGGTATGGGATTTTCCACACCCCTCCTTATTTAATACTTTTATCCTACTATAACTACTTCGTAGGTTGTGCCTACAGATGGTGCCAAACCAAAACCTAATGTGACTGTAGAGGTTGTATCTCTAGTGACATCAACTTCTACGTCCGCCCACTGAGTATCTGGAGTACCTGATGTTTGATAAACTTGAACAGTTACTGCACGTGTATTTAAGTTGTGAGTAATTGTAAATAAATCTGTAGAATTGTCTCCAGAGATTTCTTGTGAATATTTTGATGTTAAATGTAATGCTGTGATCTGGCTATCTGTGTAAGACTTTGCAGCATTTTCAGCATTTGTTGCTGCTGTATCTGCATAAGATTCTGCAGTAGCTTGAGCAGTGGCAATATCATTTAAAAGTGTTGTTGAAAAATTTGCATCATTATTGATTGCTTGATCAATTTTTTTGAGCGTATCAAGAATTGATGGTGCTGAATCAACAAGTGCTGAAATTTGTGCATCAGCATAAGATTTTGCAGCGTTTTCTGCATTTGTAGCTGCAGTATCTGCATAGCTTTGAGCTGCAGTTTGTGCAGAAGAAGCCGAACCTGCTGGATCGTAATTTGATGCTAAGGAATCTGCGTACGACTTAGCATTGTTTTCTGCTGTTGTAGCAGCACCTGCTGGGTCGTATGCAGAATTAGCACGTGTTACTTCATTAGCAATTGCTGTATCAGTATAGTTTTCTGCAGTTGTTATTGCGTTAGATATATCTGTTGACGATTGACTTGAAAGAGTAGATGATAGTGTAATAATCGAAGAATCGGTATATGATTTTGCTGCATTCTCAGCATTAGTTACATCAGTTTGATTTGCAAACCCGTCAGTTGTAAGATGTGACTCAATTGTAGCTACATTTAAGAAAAGTTCATTATTAGTTACAGTAAAGTATGTGCTATCTACTGAAGAGATATATTGTACTCCTACTGGCTCCCAGCTTGATGTTCCTGGTCCCGTTGAATAGTAAAATGTATTATTGTTTGTATTAAAGTAAAGTTGACCTGCCGTCAAAGCATTAGGAGCAGAGGCGGAAGGTTGGATTGCAGCATTGAGAAGCTGATTGCCCTTTAGATTAATATTTGTTAAAAATGTTTTTGCCATGTGTTTTATAACACTCCCTTTTTATTTATTATTGCCTTACGACAAATAAGCATGCCCAGAAATTTGTTCTGAAAATGTTAACGTTAAATTATTTTGGTCAACATGCTCTATATCACATTCTACATTATTTTGTCCATAATCAATAACAGTTACATTGGGCATAAAGCCAAGATTATGCGGGATACTCCATAATGCACTATTAGATCTTTTTTCATATGTATACGACACCAAAGATATGTTAAATCCTGATACGTTTCCTGGCAGACCTTGTGGACCTTGTAAACCTGTATCACCTTTAGGTCCTGCTGGTCCTTGTGGACCTTGAGGACCTTGCGGACCTTGTGGACCTTGTGGACCAGTTAAACCTTGTGGGCCCGCTTGCCCTTGTAAACCTGTATCACCTTTAGGTCCTGCTGGTCCTTGTGGACCTGTTGTTCCTGTATCACCTTTTGGACCTTGAACTGGGCCAGTGATTAGCCATGCATTTGTTTGTGGATTCCAGATGTAAAGATTTGATCCAACAAGATAACCTTGCCCAACAGACCCTGTTGCATGAGCTGATTGTAAATCAGATAAAGTATTGTAACTTCCAAGTATAGTTATTCCAGTGCCCGCTGGGCCAGCATCACCTTTAGGACCTCTGGCTCCAACTGCTCTTACAATTATTTTTTCTGTCATTAGTATATAACTCCTGGATAAACTTTAAACCATCCCTGTAGCCAAGTATCAACTGAGCCATAAGGGTCTATAGAATTTAATTGATACGCAGATCTTGGTAAAGAAAATTTATTTGTTTTTTCTGGTGTAATAGAAAGTGTAACAATTCCATTTGCAGCATCAGTGATTGTAATACCATCGCCAATAGAGCACCTAGCAGCCAAAAATCTACCTTCTGGCTTATCTCTAACTTCTAAAACGAATGTGTATCCAGTAATATCTATTGGAATTTCAACTTGAGTTCCTTCTTCTTCAGAAACATATTGCAATTCTCTAAGGAAGCTTTCCCCTTGAGTTATTGTAAAGTTAATATTTTCTTCAGAAGTTACAGACATCAAAATCCCTCATTTTTCTGGTTTTAAATGATTATATCACTTAAATTACAAAAAACATAGGCTTCTTTTAAGCGTTAATATCTACAATTTCACACTCGCCAGACACACAAGCTAGTGCTTGAGACCCCGTTGTAGAGTCTTCTGTTTCATAAATAGACAAAGCTGCCCAATTTATAGTTTTTGGCATTTTTTCTGAAAGTTCAACATACTGTTCTTTTGCAATTTCTTGATAAGGAGCTTGTACGTATGTATGCTCAGAATATGGAAGGAATGAAATGCCCGATACTTCATCAAAATGCTTATAAACCCAGGCACCAACTTCCATCCATTCGTCTTCCTTTACTGAAACTGTAATTGAAGGTTTGTGTTCACACCAATGACGTTGATATACAAGCCAAATTTCAAGTTGTTGCAAAGCAGTTAATTTGTCTCTTGTAATTGCATTTTTTGGTGCCTTTACAGGAAAAGAAAATACTGTTGTTGCATCTGGTTTCATAACATCATCTTCAGCAGGAATACCTGAATCAATTAAGAATTGAGTTATAGGATCTTTTTTATCTCCACGAACTGTTCTTATGTAATAATTTGAATGCCATGGATGCATTCCTGAACTCACCCCGACCAATTGGGACACTGTGCCTGAAGGCTTAACGCATGTGACTGCTGCGGAAGCGGGAATCCCAATTTTCCCTGCTTCTTCAATATTAACTTCAACGGCATACTCACGAAGTCTATCTAGAGCATCGGCAAGTTTTTGAATTCCGTCTTGACCAGAAAAAAACTTGTTTCCAAACTGCCCAGTTAAAGAAACTCCAAGTAGTCTTTCTTCTTCTGTATTGTCTTTCCAAATTTTTCTAATATATTTAAAATCTGTAAGTGTTGACTGCCAAGTTCCAAGTATTGAAGCAAGTCTTACTTTTTTAGCAACTGATTCTGGCGTATCGTTTTCACGTAGAACAACTTCAGATAAATTGCAGAATTGATATGGACGAAGAATAATTTCAGAACAAGGATTTGTGCCATAATGAATATCTGCAGAGCGACGTCCGTATTTTGCTGCTTGTTTTTGTGCAGCTGCCACATTGTAAATACCACGCTCACCAGACTTTGAATCGTATAAAGATTTCCATTCAGCAATAAACTGTTGCATATCTGGCTTTCTTGAATAAGCTACTGAGTTATTTGAAAGAGCACGTTGTGCACTTTTTTCCCACCAATTTCCAGCTTTTGCTTGAGCCATTTCAATATCGTTTATATTTGAAAGCGAAATCATAGCAGAACGACGAACGCCACCCACAACAACTACTTCGCCAATTTTACACATAATATCATGACATTCAATTGGTTTTAATTGACGGCCAAGTGCTCCTTTAAAAACTTGAACACTAAAGTCAAATAGGTTTACCAAAGGTTGTGGCCCCGAAGATCTTCCACCCATAGTTTTAAGTCTTGCTCCAGCTGGTCTAACTTTGCTTACATCAATCTGAGGGATTTGTCCAGCCCAAAGGAGAGACAAGAATTCACGATAAGCTTTTGCCCAACCCTCTTTAGAATCTCCTACGATAATTGTAGTTGAAGATTTTTCAAGTTTTTCAGGAAGGGCGGGAAGTTTATTGATGTACTTATATTCAACAGAGAATCCAACACCAGTACCACACATAAGAATATACATTGCCTCATCAAATGAACGAGCATTATCTACTGGAAGAAATGCACAGTTATATCCAGAAACATTTTCTCTTTCTAATGCAGGTCCCGCTGTCATTACACTACGCATTGATGGCATAACGTTACGATTAAATACTGCATCTTTAATTTCTTGTACAAGTTCTGGATCTGCAACATATCCATGCTTATCACGAAGTTGACCTTGCATAAAGTCAAAATATCTATCTACTGTTTCCCCCCAAGTTTCACGACGATTTTCGGATTCAATCCATCTTGCATATCGAGATAATGCAATAAAGTTTTCATATGGGTTTTCAATAGAATTCATGTTTTTACCTTTCAAAAATATTTAGAGATTAAGTTTACCACACTGGCATTCTTAAATCTAAGGGTTTGTAGTTTTGTTTTTATAAATCTTTTTTAATCTATCAACAGCTGGCTTAGACACTTTTGTCCAATCATATTGGCTATGTACCTTTAAAGCATTTTTAAAAGATACATCTGCATATTTTTTATAATTGTCAACGACCTCTTGCATTTTAACTTTTAAATCTTCTACATCTGGTGTAAATTGCATACCTGGGTGAATATTTTGCCACGGGGAAGTTGACATTTTTGATTTTATTGGAAGTGTTATTAAATTTTTATACTCTGCCCACTCATCTGTAGTAATTGTTGGAATACCTAGGGCCATTGATTGTAATGGATTAAAGCCGAACCCTTCGCCGTATGTAGGAAAAACAAAACAATCAGAAATATTATAAAGATAATTCATCTGTTCTTTTGAAAGTACATCGTGTATTGCAATGATATTTTTGTAAACAACAGATGGCGATGAAAGTTGTCCAGGAGTTTTTGGGTTTTTTACTTTTGTTGTATTAAAGACATGCGACTTCATAATAAGTCTATAATCTTCATCATTTCCAAAAAGATCTACAAAAGCATCAACTGCAATTTGTCCACCTTTTCTTGCGTAAGGTTCGCCTAAATGAAAAAATGTAAAGGGTTTATTACTTTCTTGTCTTTTTTTAGGAATCCAAGATTTATCAATACCATGATTATAAACAAATATTGGCTTTCCAGAAAAATATTGATACATCACATTCGCAACAAATGAAGATGTGGCCCATAGTTCATCGCATGCTAACATATTTAATTGAAACTGATGGCTAAACTCTGTAGACTCCCAGGCTGAGTATCCTATCTTATAACTATTTGGATAATAAAAAATATAATTGCCAGGATCTGCAAAACATAATTCAATATCTGCACCATCTAAACGTTCTACCTCAACATCTAATCCAGCTTTTTTAAATTCTTGATATATATGAAAAGACGCTTCGCCATAGCCCACTGTAGTATCCATGTCACGCATTGCGGGGCCTGTAAGAGAAATTTTCAACCTTGCTCCTTGTTTTTCTTATTATATCATGCTACACTATTTATTACCTGTCAGTAAAACTAGGAGGTAAGGGAATGAGTATAAAAACAAAGTTCCATCTAACATTAGTTGTATTGATAACAATACTAAATACCATAGTTGGTATTTCAGTATCTGATACAGCAAACGCATTAGTAAAAAGTAATGAAGTTGACTTTAAAAATTCAACACTTTATAATCTTACTAGTGCTGCGGGGGGCAATATATATAATATATATAATAATATAAATATTAAATATATTAGTTTAAAGCTCTCGCTGGCAAATGAATATAACTCAAGTCATATTCAAAAAATAAGTACAAAAACTGTTTTGTCTTTTAAAGATAAAATTGAGATTTTAATGTATTCTATAAAACAAGTGGAAACACATGGCAGGTATAATGCAAAGTCTCGATATTCAGATGCATGTGGAGCATATCAATATATGCCGATCACCTGGAATAACTTTAAAGGTTTTAAAACGGCTTGCCTTGCACCAGAGTGGGTTCAAGATGCGAGAATGCGTGGAGAAGTAAATTGGGCTTGGAGTAAGTATCATGACTGGAATAAAGTCATAGCAACTCATTACTTGCCTTCGTATGCAAATAATTTAAGCATGTGGAATAAACATCTTTATGCTGGACAGCCTACGATTAGCCAATATGTTCAAAATGTTAATCAAACTATGAATACTGTAATGGCAGGTTTAGCCACTACATGATTTAGGGGGTGGGGCAATAAGCCCCACCTACCATAATTATAAGGAAAAAAATGAGACATCAAGTATTTTCATACTACTATCAATTATCTCTTAAAGATAAAGTTGAGCCTATTCGCTGTGTAAATGAAGATCACAAAAATCCTATGGCCCCAGCAATTGATGAAAATTCTGAAACCTACCTTTGGTGTATAGAATGTAAATCAATATTGAAGCCTGGTTATGCTTTATATGAAAAACTAATAGAAAGAATTAATATTGCAGACCCCTACCCAGAAGACCTTACCACTAATATCAGTTAATAGAGAGTGTGGCTCTTGCACAAAATGCTGTGAAGGATACCTTTATTCAGATGTTAAATTTGATGATGGCAGAATTATTGAACTTGGACCTAATCCCTGCCCTATTTTAGAGTTAGGCAAAGGTTGTGGAGACTATGAAAATCGTCCTCAGAGCCCCTGTAGAGGCTTTCAATGTGAATGGACTAGACAACCCGACGTGTACCCCGAAGAAATGCGTCCAGACAAGATTAACACCATTTTTAGCCTTCAGGAGGTAGAGGGAATACCATACCTTAGAATAACAGAGGCGGGCTCAGTGTTAACTGCTGAAAATTTATCATTTGGAATAAAGCTGGCTCTTATGAACAGATTTAATCTTTATTGGGAAGTAGATGGTAAAGTCCATTGGTTTGGAAACAAAGATTTTGTAGCAATGATGAATAAACATAAGAACAATAATTTAATTAAAGAAAATGAGCCGAAAAATGAATGAAGACCAAATTAATATATTTCAAGAATTAATTGCTGGTATTTATATTCAACAATTAAGAATATACGATTTATTAGCAGTTATGGTTTCAAAAGATATGCCTGATAAAATGAGCGAATTAGAGAAGTTGCATTCTGAAGGTAAGATTTTATGTCCTGACCCTTCTTTAACATTGGAGAATAATAATGAGAAGTAAAATTAAAATAATTGAAGATTTTATTACACCTGAAGATGCTTTGCTTATGATTGAGCAATTAGATAATCCAAATAAAGGTGTATATCCTGAATACTATAAAGATAGAAACGGTGGGACTGGTTTCCCATACAATCCCGAATCTATTGCTTTGCAAAAAAAATATGGACACATGTCAAATAAAGTATGCGAAGAGTTCTTTGAAACAGAAAAACCTGTAATCATTACAAAGTCATTTGGGTCACACTGGCTTCCTGGCGGATCTGGTAATTTGCATACAGATGCAGTTGATAGAGAACCATTTATTGAATATAGTGCAGTGCTTTATTTAAATGATGAGTATACGGGTGGAGAGATTTATTTTCCACGTCAAAACTTTGAATTAAAGCCAAAAAAGTATTCAGCATTATTTTTCCCTGGAAATGAACAAGGATATTTACATGGGGTAAAAACAGTACTATCTGGTAATAGATACACATGCCTGTGGATGCATTCTACAAAAGCAGAATTTGCGGATCCTGATTACCTATAATACAATGTACCTATATGACTCCACAAGAAATTAGGAGACGGGTAGATAAAATTAAATTGTCCGCAGGGTGTGCAATATGCGGATATAATAGTCACCCCGCAGCATTGTCATTTGACCATTTTAATCCTGAAAATAAATACAGGACAAAATCTGGGAAAAAGGTACACGTAGCTGATATGGTAAAAGGCGGAAGATACTCCTGGCCTACTATACAAGAAGAAATAAAAAAGTGTAGAATACTATGTATGAACTGTCATATGGAAATAAATCATCCACGCCCTGATTTAATGAGCGTCGAAAACTGAAATGCCCCTATTATATTTGTTTATAGCTATTATAGCGTCGTTCTTTTTTCTACCTTTAGCTATATTTGCATGGTATGCAATTATAGTGCCACTTAAATTTGTGATGCTGATCACATTTATTTATTTGATATATAAACTACTACAAGGAAGTAATAAATGAATTTCTGGCAAGAGCTTAACTTAGAGACAGCCCCTGATGCAGTACTTACTGGCCATACAGGGCCTATAGAGGATATGCCTATATACGGAGAAGTAACGAAGCTATTTGAAAAAACGGGGAATGTCTTAGATTTTGGAACGGGCGTTGGAAGAAATCTCCCATATCTCCTAGATAGATACGATAAGGTCTATGCCTATGATTATAAGAACATGACAGATCTTATACCTGTTATTGTTCGAAACTCCCCCTCATTAACCATATTGAACTCACTAGAGGATGTGTGTAAAACCTCTTATGATGAAGTATTATTCTCTTTGGTATTACAGCATATTCATCCAGAGGAATTGAACACAATTCTAGAGAGAGTTTCTCTCCTCTCCCGCCGATTTATTATACATAGTCGTGTATGGGTAGATTTTACAGAAGAGCAGATAATGCCTATGTTGAATAAATACTTTAAAGTTATACAGATTGAATATCAGAAGGATCCAAATTCAGATAGAGACGATCATTTTATTGGCTTGTTTGAACCATTGGTATAATGTATTTAGGAGATGATATAAATGCCAAGACATTTTTTCAATGCATACATGCAAAATAGAAAGATTAACTCTTATAGAATTAGATTAGTTAAGAAAGAGATTCCTGTAGATCCCGCCAAAGATATAAAGGAAGAAAATCTTATTGACACTACCATTCGCATCTTTGCTTTCTGGAGAAAAGAAAACTAGTCTAAATATTTAAAGCTAGGCCAAAGATCTTTAATCTCTGGAAATATCTTTAACATACATCTGTATGTTTCTATATATTCTAAAGCCACTTCTTTTTTCATTTCTTCAGATACATTTACAGATTGATCATCTGGAGCAGAATTTACCTTTATATTGACAAAATCATGATTAAAGTCTATATTTAAAAACTTAGCAATTTTATCTGATGCATTGTTGTTAAATAGATCTTCGTATATTAAAAACAAATAATCTGACTCATCAAAAACTCCCGCTACATTCTTATAAGTATTCTCATATCTTCCAATATTCTTGCTAAACTCTGATGTAGCATATTGATAAAAACTTTGAGTATTGATATCATCTGGGTACCCAGTTCTATATTTGATAGAATCAGGCCTTCTTACTGCATGCTTATATGATGACAACAATCTATCTATAGGATCTCTCATGATAAAGATAACTTTTGTAGAGACCCCTCTTTTTGCAAACTCTTCTTTTATAGATGCAAGTCTTTCTTTACTTAATGCTGAATAATTTGGTGTGATGTCATAAGCAAAATTATGAGTTGAAAAGAAAGCATCCATAAAAAAATCAAAGTAATGATTTGGATTTTTTTGAAAGTATTGTGTCATTGGATGCCAACCTAATGATGGCTTATCGAGTACTAGAGGAATCACATTGTCTACCGTGTTCCATACTTGATACTCTTTTGGTCCATTCTTGACAGACGAGTTAGTATTAAGAAACTCATATAACCAACTGCTACCAGACTTTTGAGCTCCAAGCCCTAAAATAAATGTTTTCATATTTTTTCTTTTATGTATTTAAAACTACTCCATAGATTTTCTATCTCAGGAAACTTTTGTATAGCGCACTTATAAGTTTCTATATACTCTAATGCTATTGTATTTTTTACAACTTCTTCAAACTCCATTGAAAATTGAGATGAATTTACCTGCTCATCAATCATATCGTAATCTGCATGCATATTAAAATACTGAGAGAGTTTATACACTCCCGTTTTACTAAATAGGTTTTCGTACAGCTCTAAGTATATATCATTCTTGTCAAATACAGATTGAACATTAAATATGGTATTTTCATATCTACCAATTTTTGTTGCTAAGTCAGATTTAGCAAAATCAACTATATTTATATTGTGATCCACATCACCTATATCATTCCTAAGTATTATGTCTTTGTATGCTGATATAGTTCTCTCTACGGGATCTCGCATAATAAACAATACTTTAGTTGTAATAGATCTTTCTTGAAATCCTGCTTTTATCTTCTTTAATACTATTTTTGGCAATGCAGCATAATCTGGCGATATGTCACCAGATATAAGAGTGCTGTTAGAAGAAAGTATATTTGCAAAGTAGTCGAAGTAATTAGATTCATCTTGCTGCATTCTTTTACGCATAACATCTTTATAGGTATGAGTATCTACTACTTTATATTCAGGTCTTATGCCACATAATGCATCCCATACATGGTATTCTTTAAAAGCCCCCATGTCTACATATGGGTAATGTGATGATAGGTATTGATGTACCCAGGTAGTCCCACTTTTTTGTGCACCCACACCCAATATAAATGTTTTCATTAGGTTACAATTATAACATTTACTATTTGATACCCTCAATTTCATTTTGAGAAAATGTTAATTTTTTTTTAAGATGCATGATACACTCTGAAAAAAAGGAAAAAAAAAGAAATACTGTGCCCATATCGGGACAAATCGGACATAAATGACCAGTCAAAGAAAAAATAAATTTCGATTTGTCCTGATATGTCCGTTTTGCGACTTGATATTTTCCAAATACTGTGCTAAACTTAAGTTATTAAAGAAATTGAGAAAGGTTCTCAATAAAGAAAGGTTCAGAATATGAACACTGTAAAATATGCAGAATATATCAAATGCCCTACCTGCAAGGTGCCTGTTCTAGTAGATCAGGAATATACCCCTCCTGCCCGACTTCAGATAGAATGTCGGAATTGTCTAGATGTGAGCGGAATCACACTCTATATCTAGCGTGTCGAGTTGATTTTCTCGACATAGTATGCTAAACTTCCAGTTATAAAATTAAATATAGAAAAATCCTAGTGAGCCTCTAGCAATAGAGCAAATAATCTAGGCAAGGAAAGCGGTTAGAAAGTCTAACCAAATAAAAAGAAAGGTGTTCATCAAATGAATACACTAAACTATAACTACATTGAGATTGGTGATACTATCACTCTCCCTAATTCCCACCTTGCTATCAAGTCTGGTGTAATTGCTAAAATCCGTAAGTGGAATGGCGATGCTATGCAGGTTACTTGCACCAATGGTGCGGTGTTTGCACTTAGCAAGTATAATCGTAATTTTGTCCTCACACTAGAGGACAACTAATTAAATGACTATAAACTCTTTAACCCTGCTATCTATCTTGCTAGTGTCGTACCTATCTGCTAAACTCATAACAGATAAAGATTGGGGCAAGAATGATAAGAAATAAAGTAATCGCATTAGCGATAGCACTAACGCTATTCCCTACTGTGGCTAATGCTAAGGTTTATCACATTGTGAAAACGCCTAAGGCTACACGTAGTTTGACTTCTGTGGGTAAGTATGGTTATACTTATCACAGAGAGTCCACAATCAAATGCCCGTTTTTTGGTTGTCGCAGAGCCTACACTCACTAATAAAAATTAACGAAAGGAAAAAAATAATGACTATGACATATTCATTCGAAAAAAAGTTTGACCCTTGGGCGATTGAGCCTGATGCCTTTGACTTGCTTATGGCTGAAGAAGCAGAAACAGAAAACGCTAAGCAAGGTGATGACATTTCACTAGAAGACTTAGAAGATTCAGAAATTGAGTTTGATGAGGAGTTTGATTTATAATGATGAGCCGTAAAGACTACATAAATGTAGCGGATATTCTAAATGAAAATAAAAATCGAATTGACTCAGATGTCTTTCACGATTTAGTAATTGACTTCTCGGATTTCTTCTTTGCAGATAATCCCAACTTCTCGCCAAATCGTTTTGAATTGGCTTGCTATGGAAATGATGAAACGGCGGATGTAAAATAATGGAAGACATTTTTAATTTTGCAAATGCAATCCAACTAGATCATTTAACAGATGAACAAATCAAAATCGTTGAAAATATTTTAAAAGATTTTGAATAAATAAAAAAGCTCTGAAGTAGGCGTAAAATACTGACTTCAGAGCAAGGCCGGGATTTTGGACAAATCGGACATTTACGGACAAAAAAGACATTTACGGTGTGACCAGTCACACAAATATCCACGCTCCAAATATTGAGATTTACCCCTATGTTACTCGATAGTAGCGATATTTTATGCTATAATTCCATTATACAAAATTAAATAAAAATAAAAAAAAGTTAGTTAATTACGGCGTGTCGCCTTGATTTTTAGCAGAAAGTCTGCTAAACTAACGATAGTTAAACAATAAGAAAGGTGGTCAAAATGACTACACTAAATAAAATAAATATCGGAAAAACCCTTGGAATTTCTGCTCAGTTAGAAAATCGTATCATTCACGAATTTAACAATGGAGGCTGTAAGTCCTCTTATGGCTTATCTACGCCTCAGCGTATAGCCTTAATTAAAATCCTATTGGGTGGCAATGCCCCTAAGTGTGAGTGTATTCTCTGCATTTAGGCAAATCCCGCCCAATGTCAGTGGGCTCTGATATAATAAATCCGTTAAACAAAAGAAAGGAAGTTAAAATGACTTCACTAAAAATAAATTGCCAAGAGTGTGGCAAATCCTGCGGAGAGATTTCCGTATATGACGCTCCTTATACTGGGGCAACTACTTGCTGGGAATGCACTTTTAAAAATTGCGATCTCTGCTATGGTCAAGGTATCACTGGCTGGGTTAGCCCTGATGGTGATTTTGATTTTGATTATTGCGAATGCAACCCACTTTGCCTAACACTAGAGGAGGTCAAATAATGACTAACCAAACTATTTTTGAAGTCGCTTGCCTATACCACGAAATTTGTGGGGCAAGCCAAACTTTTTACTCTGAGGAAGAGTATGACATTTATGGCGATGACTATGTCTGCCCTGAATGCTATGATCAGCAAGAAATGGGAATGTATGGGTGGGCAGACTCAAGCGATGCCTTTCCAATGTCTCTAGAATATGACGAAGGGTGATAATATGAACTTAGATGAATTTAAAGCTTATGTCCAAAACAAGCGTGAAGAGTCACGCCTTGAAGCAATGTCAGTGCTATCTGATACAATAACAACCTCAAACCCGAAAGAAGGAAAATAATATGAAAATGCACGAACTCGATACAACAAACTGGAATGCTTACCCTTTCACAGTTAATGGAATTAACTATGTCTCAAAGGTAAAGCCTGAGTCATCTATGGCAAGGCGTATTTCTCGTGTGCCTGCTGATGTCTTTATTACTATGAATGAACAATGCGTTCGTGAACTTATTGGCAATGCCACTTCAAAGTCTTTGCTAATTGCGAAACTTTATGAGGTAAATGAAAATGCTAGCGAAGCAGTTATCGAAATTGTCTGATAGAGTCCAGCGTATTCAAGAATTGCGACGCAGTAATGCGTCGCAACCTATACGCAATAAAAAAAAGTACACCCGTAAGCAAAAGTATAAAAAGATAGAGGAATAAAATGTCAAATATTTCAACAGCGTTAGCAATTCAAGAAGCATGTCGTGAAGAAGTTTATAACCCTGAAGCAATGTACTATGCTGCAAAAATTGTAGCAACGGCAGGATTTACTGAAGAGATTGCAGAGTTGTTGCTTAAGTATGCAGCAACACTATCTGCAGGGGTTGCAACAAAAGTTGTTTCAATAACAATGTCTCGTGATGAATTTTCATCCATGGTATCAGAATTAAAAGAGATGGAGTCTATCCATGGCTAAACACCCACCAGTCAACAGTGCAAAATGGCATTCAGTTTTTGCAGATGATCAATGCAAGATCTGGCAAGATAGTAACGATGAAATATTTTTTAAAGTTGCGGTCAAGGGCCAACGTGTTAAATATTTTTATAATGAAACGGGATACAGTGACGTTGCAAGATACTGCAGTGATCACCTGGGCATAGCTTATTGGTCCGTCCTAAATTAATTTTTTGTTGCGACGGGTGAGAGAGATGGGTCCAGGAATTGCCACCTGGGCCCGTCATAATTTATTTTAAAATGCGGCGTGTTGATTTGACAAACGCATTTTTTTGTCGGCAAAAATTCATCTAAAATTCACTTTACGGAGTGTCGTCCACAACCCCTGTGGATTTTAATTAACCTTCTGTTCATTTAAAATGTCCGAATTATACGCATTTTGGAGTTGATAATGTCAGCCCGATAGTGTAAAATAGCGGATAGTTAAACAGAAAGAAGGTAGCAAATATGCTAATCTCACAAGCCCTAGAAGGCAAATATGTAAAGTCCTCACAAGGACAAGGTATAATCCAGTACGCAGATTTCCGCAAGGATATGCACCACTCAACACCAGAAGGCTATCTTGCTTATGCTTGCAAGGTTCGCCCTATCTATAATCCCGAAAGACATAGATTTATTCCAGAAGATTTCTGGACAACAGTTTATGTAGGCATTGACTCAGAATTGGTGGACTAATATGACTATTAAACTTGGTGGGCTAGGGCAGACTATCTCTGCCTATTGCCCAGTATGCTCAGAAAAGATGACCCATATGTGTATTGCTACACTTGGTACGGGTCGTACCGTTCGCTATGCGTGGGAATGTAATGCTTGCGAATTATCTCTTAAATCAGATAAAGATGGCTATGCTCATCTCTTAACAGAATTGGCTTACTATGCTTGATAAAGAATTAGATCAGTTATGGAATAATTATAAAGAGGCTACTTGGAACACAATGTCAGTACCACCTGCTACAATATGGGAAACAAAGGAGAACGACTAATGTATAAACTAACTGCATCTTATGACGGAAATCCCGCCCCACATTGGACAGGTTCGTATGACAATGCACTTGATGCCGTACACGCTTTTGATAAGTGCGTGGATTGGGGTTTTGCAGATGAATATGCAACTTATAATTTATATGAGCCAAATGGCAGATGTCATACAAAAGTCTTTCACCGCTCAGGCGTAGTGCAAGCAAAGTAAAAGAATTGTCGTGTGACTTAACTCATACACGACACGCCCATAGTGGGTTGGACAAAGGTTGGTTCATTATGGTAAAATACCACACTAACAACAACAAAGGAGAAAAAATGACAATCGGAAATAACACATACAAGGTAGGCGACCTATTCACTACACAGAAGTCAAAGGTCACAGGCACTATCAAGGAAATCAACCCTATCAACGCAACTAACACAAGAGTCTTGCTTGATGTTGATGGTCAAGAACGCTGGACAACAGTTACACTTGCTTAATTAAATAGTTATGGGTGGGCTGGCAACAAATGTCAGCCCTACCTGCTACAATACAACTCTTAAACAAACCCGAACAGAAAGTAGAAAAATAAATGGCTAGAGCAATCTCCGTAAAAGTAGCAACACCAAAGGTCATCAACGCACTAGAGTCAAAGTTGGCTCAGTTAGAGTCTGACCTTGCAACATCACTAGCAAACGAGGAAGCGTTCCAAATTGCTTGGAAAGATTATCAAACACAGTTGCAGAATTATGCTGTTGCAAATATCTCACAGGCAACCAACTTCCGTGTATCACACCGCAACTATCACGGAACAGTAAATATTGACTATGATGTTCCAAATAACTTGGCTGGATTCCCAGTAGAGCCAAAGCGTGATTTCGAGGTAGTGTATGAACACACAGTTACTTCTGCAAAAACAGAAATCGCAAATGCTCTCAACATCTTGCGTATGACAGATGAGGAATATGTATCTGCCTCAACTATGAAGTCTATCGCTTCATACCTCTAAATAAGTAACGACCTGAGCATAGTCGCTAAACTGCTCACCACTATACCCCGAATATAGCAAAGGAAAAAATAATGACACTACAAGGATACACATATCAAATTGGTGATCTATTCACAACATCTAAAACAGGTGTAACAGGTCGCATCACAAAGTTTTCACCAGTATCAAATAAAGTTACTCGTGTTCAGTTGCAATTAGCAAATGGACAACAGCGTTTTGCAATGGTAAAAACATCTAAGTAAATAATTAGCGGGTCGTGAGTGATAACAGGTAAGTGTCTAAGTAGCCTTAGACCACCCGCTTAATTTAAAAGCTGCGACACGCCCGATGTTGTCGGCAAATTGTCAACTCGACACGCCGTTACGAAAGTGAACATTACGTGAACATTTACGGAACTCTGGCTCTGCGGTTACGATTGGACAAATGTCAGTGGAGTCTGTTATACTAGCGACACCTAATAGAAAGAAGGAAAATATGACTAACCCAATGTCACAAGTTCATCGCTCAGAAGTTGAAGATGGATCTGTATCTCTCGCTGTATCTCTACGCTCTAACCCTGCGTGGCATAGTTTTGCTAACAAGGTATTCAATCAAGATGAGGCTGTTACCACAGCGCAAATGCTTGAGGGTGCTAATCTTGCAAATTGGAATGTGCAACTAGAATCTGTTTCAGATTTGCTTGCAGATAACTACACAACAGTTTCAGATAACTATCTTGTTGTTCGTGATAACCCTGTTACAGCGGGACAGAAAGATGTTCTGTCAGTTGTAGGTTCACGCTATAAGACAGTTCAGAATGAAGATTTGTTTGCGTTTGCAGATAATATTCACGATGGCAATTCAGATGTTTATTGGGAAAGTGCAGGCTCTCTCAAGAATGGTCGTGTTGTATTTGGCACAATGTCAATTCCCCGCACAATGGTTCTTGATCCTGAGGGTGCTAACGATCAGACTAATCTTTATCTAGTTGTCTACACCTCACACGATGGTTCAGTAGCGGTTCAATCTGCTATTACCCCTGTTCGTGTTATGTGTCAGAATACACTTAACCTTGCAATGCGTCGTGCTAAGCAATCTTTCAAGATTCGCCACACTCAGACAGTAGATGGCAAGATCGCTGCTGCTCGTGAGGCTCTTGGTTTAACTTTCTCCTATATGGACGAGTTCGAGAAGCAGGCTCAAGAGTTGTTCTCTCGTGAAGTAACCAACGCTAAGTTTAGCGAGATCATCAACAAGATGTATCCTAAGCCTGAAGTGGACAAGAAAGGTGCTGTAAAAAAGTGGGAGAACAAGGTTGTTCTTCTTGATGAGTTGTACCACAACTCTCCTACTAATGCTAACATCAAGGGAACGGCTTGGGGTGTTGTTAATGCACTTACTGAACGCCTTGATTACTATCGCACAGCCCGTAAAGGTGGCGATTCACTTATGGCTGGTGCAAGTGGATTTGATCCAGTTGTAACAGCAGAAAAAAATAAAATTGTTAAGCAGGTTCTTGCTTTAACCGCTTAATAAAAAAAATAAAAGTGGCGGAGCAAAAGCTCCGCCACTCTCTGATCCCATAGATCAATTGGTTAGATCGCTACCCTGTCACGGTAGAGGTTGCGGGTTCAAGTCCCGTTGGGATCGCATAGTAAGATTTATAATCTCACATGTTGAGATTTGCCGACAATAGACAAAATGGACATTACGGACAACTTTACGGATCTCCTGAAATTTTTCTGGACAAATGTCAGTGGGGTATGCTAGAATATGCCCTATAACTACGAACAAAGGAAATATATGCCAAACTGGGTATTTAATGGTCTAACAATTGAAGGTAATCCTGAATCTGTAACTAAGTTAGTTAATCAGATGAATCAACCATTTGAGGTTATGCACGACTCTTATGATATGGATACAGGTAAGTTTATTAAGAAAGATGTTCTTTACTCCGCCCCGATTTTTGCTTTCTGGAATATTGTCAAGCCAACAGATTTAGAAGCCTACAACAAGCAACCAGATCGTTCATTACCAATTCAAGAGCAACTTAAATTCCAAAGCGATTATTGGTATGACTGGAATATCCGTAACTGGGGTGTCAAATGGGATGTAGCCGTATCTGAGGAAAGCAAGTATTCAAATACTTATATGGAAGGTCCTACAGAAAATGGTGATAACTTAGTAGTCTATTATAACTTTGAGACTGCTTGGGGTGTAGCAGATGAAGCACTAATTAAACTATCGTCTCAGTATCCCGACCTGTTATTCACATTGTCTTTTGAAGAAGAGACAGGCTGGGGTGGGGAATGGGAATTCCTCCGTGGAGAAATCATTAGCCAATCTGAATATGAAACCAAGTGTAATGAATGTGATGAATATAACACTATGTCATATTGCGAAGATTGCGAAAATGATGTATGCTCTGCTTGTGGATATGGATCAGAGGATGTTTGTGAAACTCATAGGGAAAAGGTGGAGGGATAATGTCAGTAGAGGTTATTAAATATATTAAAGAACAACACACAAAACTCCTCAGCATCTATAATGATGCTAGGGACAATGTGGAAATTCCTGAAGATGAGTATTTTGAATCAGATGCTTACTATGAAGGGTCTATTAACACATTGGAAGATATCTTAAATAAGTTTGGGGTAAATGTATAATGGATCAATGGAATAAGTGGGATTATCTTTGCACAAATTGTGATGCAAATGTTGAGATGACTCTTAAAGTTGATGGACTCCCGCATTTTGCAGATTGTCCGAAATGTGAAGGTTTTACCCTAACACTAATGTCAGTGGTAGATGCTACAATACTCCCTATAACCGAACAGAAAGAAGAAATCATGGAAACAGTACAAGAGACCTACAACCCAAATGCTTTGGTCACTTACAAGAAGATTGTAAATGGTCAGGCTGAATATGTTACTCTAAAGACAACAGAACTTGATTGGGCTATGAATCGTGCCCGTCAAGACGAGAAGCAGGTTCTCAATGACTATGAGAAGCAGGTTGCACTTGAGGAAATTATCAAGGAAAACTATCTTGAGTCTGGGGATCAGGGAACACTTCTCCAAATTGCAGAGCTCTTTCATATTGCATTAACTAAAGATGTTGAGTTTGTTGCAACTATCGAAATTGCGGGAACTGTAACAGTTGATTTAACTGATGAAGATGCCCTACAAACCTTGCTAGAAAATAGCATAAATGTTTCTTCCTATGATGGAGATTTAGATGTATCCGATTATGTATTAGTCAACTATGAGGAGCGTTAATGGCTATTGTTACAATTGATGCTGGGTCCCGCCAAACGGCGGGCTCCATTATCATGGAATCTTGGAAGCACGGGATTGAAGTAGAAAAGCTTTATGGCAACCAACTTGAACTTACATGTGCCCATGATGACAAATTAAATAGAGTCTTATCTAGATTTGCAGATATCAAGGTTTTGCATACTGAATTAATTAAAGAAGTTGCGGAATAGACTTGACAACCCTCTTACGAATATGATAGGATTCGCCTTATGACTAAAGATATGACAATAACTGACTTACTTAATATGATGTATGCATTGGTAGATGGTCACAATGATGATTGTGATTGTTTAGATTGCAAGACATTAGATAATATCCAACTTATGATGATTACTTGGGTGGTGCAAAATGTGGAATGATAGAGTAGATTTAGTGATATATGAAGTAGATTATAGTGTATCCCCAGGCGGCATTAATATGTTTGAGGTATATGATCAATCTGAAGATAGTTATATTAATTCCCGTCCAGTATTTGAAACAGAGAGTTTGACAGAGGCTGTACAATTCTGTTATAATCAGGGCTTAAATTTTACTGTGCATACATTAGCGCAGTACTACGCAGAGGAGTTAAATAATGTCTGATATTAGTGCATTGGACCGCATCGGCCTACTTGTAGACATCAACATGGCAATGACAAAGTATTCCAATGCTAAAGGCAATTGGAGACCAGGGATCCATGACTACTGTACATTCCATACACTCATCAACATGTACGAAAGTGACATGTCTGATGAAAATCTAGAATACATGTGGAACAAGACACCTGATGAAATCATGTACTACATCATAGAAAATAATAATAGTTTTACAATTGATTATGGATGGGAAGATCTTGATGAATCCATCCGTGATTATGTAATAAGTAAAGATTTTGTCGTTCATGTGGATGACATGTCAGAAGAAGAATACAACCAACTAACAGGAGGAAGAAATAATGGCTAAGGAAAACGCACGTACCTATCTAATCAGCAAGGGTTTCAATCCAGGGGCCCGTGGTCGTTTCTCTGCAGAGATGATCAAGGTTCTCAAGGAATCGGGTCTTGAATTTACTCGTCCCATCAAGGACCCAAAGCCTCGTGGCACCGTTCAGTCAGTGTCTTTAAAGTAAACCCCTATTCAACTTTAACCCCACTACGTAATTCACGTACATTGTACGGGCTTGACAAGGCTGGGGTTAAGGTAGGATTTGTTATGTGTTCTGACTGTGAACTACACATGACACTTTGCGAATGCGAAGGGGGAGTAAAAGCTCCGTCTCATATAGTGAAACTACTGGACAGTAACGCAAGACTCTGATATAATACAAGGTTCAGAAAGGACAATATGCCAACGCTTCATTCAGAAAATAATTCAGTAACTAGGAAGTTCAGCAAGCAAGCAGAAGAAGCATTATCTGATGATAGATATCACGCTACAGGTTTTGCCTTTGATTTGACCCATATGCCAGTTAATGCTCAAATTAGATATTTTAACACATTTGCTGCTTATGCTGCAATTATGTCTAACTATCTAAAGGAAGACTTTGTACAACCTTATCTAAAGGATATTGCGGTTGTATGTAATGAATTGGTTTCTCTTATTGGAAGCCATAAGAATGGTTCCGCCCAGCCTATGTGGGAGCAACCGACCCTGCTCTAATGTCAGTGGTCCCTGATATAATACCAACCTAAACCGAAAGGAACAAAATGGGAGCAAGAACTAATTATACAATCATCACAACTGATAACCCCGCCCAAAATATAAATGTTTATGCACATTGGGATGGTGAAGAGTCAGTTGCAAATATGCAAAAAGCAATTCGCACCGCTATGCCACGCATTAACGATTTATCATATTGCACCCGTATTTTAGTTGACCAGTTGACAAAGCACGGGCGGGATTCAGAAACAGGCTATGGCTTATATGTAGGACAAGTAGACCACGAAGAAGAATATGACTACAAAGAAATTAACTTAGTTAACAAGACAATCACAGTTGGTCAGATGCAATTTTCAATTGACCAGTTTGTGGAGGTGTTGGCATAATGTTAGGTTATTCTAAAGATGATCTAAATGAAATGATTGACGCTACATATTTGGCTATGCACTATGTGCCCGAAGGTCAAACAAAGCTTATGGAAAATTTGGCTGGGACCAATGACTTTCTCCAGGGCCTGTGGGCAGAGGGATATTTTGATAACGCTTGACAAAGTTAAATATGCAGTGGTATAATAATTAATGAAAAACTAGGGCGTTCAGGCGTTCAGCCAAGTCCATTATAGAGCCCCACGGAATTCGGGATCCGTGGGGCTCTTTCTTTTGTGCAGGCAACGGCAAAAAAGAAAAAACGGGATTACGAAGGGACCCAAAAAACCCCTGGAGCTTTTCCACCAATAGAAATCATACCTAGAATATGATAATAAAACCATATAGAAAATATAAATAAACAATTAAATATAAACACATAATATGGGATTACGAAGAAATATATATTCATTCTGCACAATTATGCAAAAAAATATTTACTACAAAATATTTGCGATGTCAAGTGCATATACTGTGACATATAACACACATATATTGTAGATATAGACTTGACAAATAATATATCTACATATTGTGGATAACTTGTGGATAAGTATATAGGCCATATTTGCATTTATCCACAGATATTACGATGGCCTGTGGATAACGCTTTATAACCCATAGCAAATAATATAATAAATACATAGGATCTTTTATATCGAATATCTGTATTTATTCTCCACTTTGCTCCACTTTCTACCACTACAATACACAATGATATACTATCTTTATGAGTAAATATGACTTCAAACCCGTATATCTATACTTTGATTGGCTAAATCAACCAGTAGAAATGCTTAATCAAGAAGATATAAAAAGAGTGGTTAAATCAAAATTAAATAAGAGCTTTATTGTAAATAAGGTTGAAAAGTTCGAAGATGCTGATGTCATTTTAATAATGGCAGTAGAGACCATAGTCGTAGAGATTGATAATCAGATAAGATCATGTGAAGCCCTTGAGGGTATAATGATTCCATCTGACTATCAATACAATATTAAAGATGATTCTGGTAGGTATTTTTTGTGGGGTTATGCAGTAGAACCTGTGAATATAGGCATTGGATCTAAGGAATTTAAAGTTGAGGCTACATTAACAGATAAATATACTATAACTGTGATGGCGGACACAGAAGAAGAAGCTCTAAAATTAGCTTATGATACAGAGCTTGAAAATTGGCATCACTTAGATATATATCCAGAGTTAAAAGACGCTGCAGTAGTTCGTTTCTCAAAATGGGGTAATTTAAAAATATTATAAGACGGGGCTACTCTAGCTCAGCACATTCTGCACATACATGTAATATTCTATATCCTTGTGCCATGATCGTGCTAGAAGGCTTTCGACAATATTCGCATGGATATTCTTTCTTGGGTCTATCTCTATATATAAATGACATATATCTATTCTATCTAAGTAGGGCATCTATCAGGCACTCCCGCCTTTTTATGCGTGTGGTTTCATTTTTCGGCTCATTTTTGTGGCGATAATATATGTGACCTATGACACAAAATACTTCATTATATGCTTTAGACAAACTGATATAGTTTGTCCATTATTGTCAAAATCAAAGTATGTACCTTCTTTATCACAATAGTAGCACTTCTCATCTTTTCTAATTGCCATTATCCCACCCCGAATGCTCATACTGTATAGGTTTTAAATTACTTATTTCTTTATTTAATTTGACTATCTTGTCTTCATAGCTGTGGATAAGATATACAACAACTAGGGACTGTAGCCCTACTATTGCAATTAATAAACCCGTCATTCTTCATCCCAATCCGCTTCAGATATCCAATCTATACTGGAATAAGCCATATCTACAATTACTACAAGCAAATTAAGTATAATTAAAGATATTACTGCTACATAATTATGTTTTGCCATATTAAAGCCAGTTCCGACCCATAAAGCTATTTCCATTAATCTAAATATCATTGCTATCTTTTATCCTTATCCACTTGCCATATTCAGTTATTGTTGGGGAGCCAACATATTCCTGACCCGTCTCCATATCAATTAACTTCCACTTTGATGGGGCTTTTGTATGTATCGTCAAATCAACAGCCTCAGCTGTTTCTTCTACGTATTCCCCATTTAATAATTTTCTCATTATGCCTTCAGTTTTTTCGCTCATTTATTCGTGATCAACATTGGGTGTATATTCAATTATTCTGTTTAATTTAATGATATTGCATTGTCCATGAGAAGGCCTAATATTATCCAAAGTGTCTTCTCCACCTTTTGAGATAGGGATAACGTGATCAAGGTGCAACCCCCGTTCCCAGCCTGGTTTCCCGCACCGCCTTGGGGCATCCATATCAATAGGCTCACCGCATATATGACAATTATACCCGTAAATGTTAATTACGTCAACGGCAGTATATTTATCACGCCTTGCCCCAGCCTTGTATTTTCTATAACTTGGTCTTGGGCCATGGTACTTTCTACGCCATACCCAGTATGCCTTCATTGCGTCCCTACAAGGCTCACAGGGCTCATTAAAAGCCCCTCTCTTATGCCAATCATAGCCATCTTTAGTGCCGTGCCTAGGGACATAATTGTCGCTAAACTTTTTTTTCACCAGAGCTGTTTTTTCTTTCTCATGGGATATTTTAAAAATGTAAATTTAATTAGTTTCATAAATTGAAAATGCCAAAGTACCCACCATTTTTTATCATGATCCCATAAATATGTAGAATAAATGCCTATTCTTCTGCTTTCTCTTTTTAAATAAGATTTAGCCCACATGGATAGTAAATAGTCTTCACTCAAAAACTCTTCAAGGTTTTGACTAAAATATGGGACAGATTTAACATAAATCAATCCAACAATACCAGATATTATACCTAATAATACACCAGCTCCTAAAACGCCTAAGAATATATAAGTAAGCCAAATCATTATTTTCTAACCACCTTCTTAGGCTCCCGTTCTTTTATAAAATCAAGCACAGCGTTTATAGCTTCTATATAAACCATAACATCATCTTTTGCCCAAAATAGGCTGCCATCTTCATTAAATGAACTACCTCTGTATTCTTGATATTCTTTAAGATGATTTTTTAATGCTTCTGATATTTCATCTCTTTCAAATTTTCTAGATTTACCGCATGTAACACAAGGGCATGGTACTTTATTTAAAGATTTATATGTAATTTGATCACGGGGATCACGATAAGCATTTTCTGCTGCTTCTAAATCCATTACTCTTTTTCTCTTTCTTGGCTTATCCAATGCTCCCCAGCATAATCTTCATAACAACTAGGGCACAGATGCATTTTGCCCATTGCACATATTTTTTTACCAATATAATTACATTGATCACACTTATAGCCCATTAATATTTACCAGTTCCTTGACATCTGGCACAAGCAAGCGTTTTGCCATCTTTAAATTTTAAAATTCCAACACCTTCACATACGTGACACATATATATATTATTTTCCATCAATAACCACCTAAACAGTTAACAGATTTAGTATGCCTTGTGTATTGCATAAGATATTCAGACTTAGTAGGAGCATAAAATTCTTTGTAGCATGCCCCGCAATTACCTGACCATTCTTCTTCAAAGAAGTTGTATGTCATAAGTTTAATACGTGGGTTTGTAGTTACTGGCGATGTCTTTTTTTGTTTCCGTATTTTTTCTCTACGTCTTGCTTGCATCGTTCAACAATCGCTTTCGTTAGTAGTTCTATGCGCCTAGATGATTCAAGGGCACGTATATCATCCCAATCCATAGGATCTTCCTGCTGATTCATACCTTATTATACCAATTAAAAGTATTGCTTGTCAATGGGAAAGCCAATATGACATAATCATATTGGCTCTCTATATTATTACCAATGTATTATAGATATTTTTTATAGTTTAGTATATTTAGTTGATTGGTATAATAGGTGACTAACGTATATAGTAGGGTAGAAAGGAAAATCATTAAATTTTCCCATCACCCTTATCTTCAAGCTCATGCAAAATTTGATTTCTCAAATCTGCAATATCTTCGTGCATGTGAGTTATTAGATCATAAGTCTTTTTTGTTAAACTTATGTTTCTTTTTGATAGTTGCCTATCCCTGTCAGATTCAAACTCAGTAGCAAGAAGAATTAAGCTTGAAAGCAAGATAGCTTCAAGAGAAACTATCATAGTTAGCAGCCCATAAGGGAAAGGCTCTATGCCAAAAATAATCCAGCATGCAAACCAAGTTAGATGGAACAAAATAAACCAAGGGTTACCTGACAATTTTGCTGCCACCATAGCTATTTCTGCTACAGCATTTTCTATATAACTTATTATTCTTTTTATATTGTTCACCTGTTTCAGCAATAATATTAACTATTATTGCTAATACAATTATACCAAAATAATGCTTGTTTAAATAATTATTCTAAGTTTGTTTTAAATGTTTCAGCTGTACTTAAAGTATTTTTATTAATAAGATCATTAAAATGTGTCATATACGAGTTAATAATAAATGATACATCTTTAATTGCCATGTCATTAATGCCTTCAGTAACATTTTCAATCCTGCCTTCAATTGCTTGATATTCAAGATAATCTCTTGTTACTTGTACTACTACATTTTCTAGATCTGTTTGATTAATTGGTACTTCCGCCATTTTTTATCCTTTACGCTAGTTTAAGCCAATCACTTAATGAATTTGATCCTTCTGATCTATTAGGAGCAATATCATAAGCAATTGTAATTCGTGGAACATTTACATCAAAATCATATACTGCATGTGGATGTCCAGTTTCTGAAATAATTGCACGATTATTTATATTTTCGTTATAAAAAATTTTTTCTTTTTTATCAATTTTATATGCTGTTTTAGAAGGTTCTGCATTTACACAATAATATCCATGAAAATCTGGGATTCCATTACCATTATAATGATCATGGAAAAAAATATTTGGACTTTTTTCCCATTCCATATTAAACCAACCTTTTATATAAAAATCTTTAGATGACATTTTTAAATCATAATATACACAAGCTTCATCTATTAAATTAGACAAAGATTCTTTTAATTTTGCAATTTCTTCATTTTTAAATCTAAAGATATTATAATATTTTCCTAGCTGGGTTGGGGCTCCATTATGTTTTGTCCAGCCTTTAAAATCATTATTTTCCCAACCACCATGACTTGGCGGTTCATCTAAATATTCAAAATGCTTTCTTTGCAAAATTTCTTCAATTAAATTATTTAAATAATTATTAAGTTTAATCAAATCATTATCTAGATGTGCTTCAAAAAATTTATGAGGTGGCTTATTCATATTTAATATTTCCTTTTCATTTTAATCATTAATCCCATAATGGTCCTTGCAATCCTTGGATTGCACCTTCTACAAGAGATTTTGCTTTTCTTGATCTACGTTCATCTTTTACCATTTGTAATGTTTCAAAATAACCCGCACCATCTACAATATTATCACGTTTTGGACGGTTTACTTCACGACTAATTTTTAAACCAACCATACATAAAGCAACTTGCTCTGGTGTTACCTCAATGTTTAAAATAGCTGACCATATCTGTGCTGTTCTAGTGAAATCATCTAACGGATGGCCGTAGTTTTCACCACGAACTCCGTGCACTATTCGTTTAGCTTCTTCTAAAATTGATTCCATATTTATCCTTGATATCCAAAAAGCATTTTGCTATTAACAAAATAAAACTTATTATCCATATCATCTTTAATTTCTGTAGCATGATTAGGGGAATAATATACTACCATGCCAATCTTTAATGTGTCAATTGGAATCAATTCTCCATTAATTTGATTTCTATCTCCTTCACCAATATCTACTATTGTTCCAAATTTAAGATCTTGCTCAACTGAATCTGCAGTAAGAACAAGCCCTGAAGCTGTTTTTCTTTCTGTTGACTCTATTTCTTTAACCAAAATCAAACTTCCTAGAGGTTTAATACTCATCTTCTTCCATATCCATTTCTATTGTATCTGGGCTATCCAGTGGTGTTCCTATGGTGTACTTTGTTTTACACTCAAAGCATTGTCCATCTGTTCCGTACATTCCAATTTCATAATCATCTGGGTCAACTATAATCCAAGTTAAAAATCTTGAACTACTGCAAGAAGGACAAATTGGAGACGGAATTCCTGTATAATCTACACTCATCCCAAAAATTTAACTCTTGAAACTGTCATGCATGGGTCTCCACCATCTTCCCATTCTTCAATTTCTTCTTGAGTCATAACATCATACCCACCATCATGTGTTTGACAAAATGGAGTAGTGACCCATCCTTTATGAACTCCAACATTGAACCAATCCCAAAATTCTGTCATTTCATCTTTCATATTTATTCTTTTCTACTTATTTGTTTTTGTTTGTCTTCTGCTGACGAACTATTTGAAACGGAGCAGAGGTATAGATATCATTGTTAGCTGCAATTTCGAGAGCTTTCTCTACACTTGCACCAGCGTACAACGCACCAATAGCGAAGGGTGAGCCTGAGCCAACCCCATATATGCCGTCGCTATTCAGCAAAACACTAAAATCATTTCCAATGTCAAAGACCTCTCCATCAAATGCAAATAACATATTAAAGCCAGAGTCCTTATCTTCTTTGTCTTCTTTCCAACCATATTCTTCCAAACATTCTTTCATTGCTGGAATAAATTTAACAACCATAAATCTGTAAAGATTTTCTCTTTCTTTTACTGTTGGGATTGGAGGAATAAATACATGCTGCAATATATCGCAAGGTTGAGAATCACCACTACCAGCAATCAACCACCCGTTGTTTTTAGTAATTTTTTGCATATTGACATGTACACTTGGGCGTGATCCATCAGTAACTTGTGAGTCAGCACCAATTGTAACATTGCCATTTTTAGATACAGCAACAATTGTTGTCATCTTTGATCCTTAGCCTTTATGTAAACTTCAACATCTCCCATATCAACAGTCCTATCTGTAATACTCACTTGTTGGGGTTTTCCCAAAATAGACAAAATATTTTTAGACATCAACTCTATAATTGTATGAGCACGAACAGTCATCACAATACCTAAAAGCACTGCATCTAACTCTATAGACTTGTGATGCTTTAAATGATAAAACATTAAATAAATTGGTAAAAGGTATAAACCGCTAGTTATTGACTCATCAAAAAAATTAAAGATTTTCGATCTCAAGTTTGAGTTGCTCATAACTTCTTCCTTCTAAGCGTTTAATCGTTTCTCCATTTGAAAAAACAAAAATTTGTGGGATGCTTTTAATATTTTTTGATTGTATATACTCACTTGGAACTTTGTCAACATTAACAAGATAATAATTTAAATTATTATCTTGCATTGCAATTTTTGTAAACTGTGGTTTTAAAAGTTTGCATGGTCCGCACCAATCAGCACTAAAATACACTATTGCCTTTTCATCTTTAGATATAAGATCAATATCATCAGTAATATGTATCATTTTATTATTATACCTGAAGTTCTACTGCAAGTATATCATTGCCTAAATATCTACGCTTTACTATAAAATCACGCACATACTCTGGGCCATTGGATCTAGCTGCAATAACAATAATAGACCTTGGCTCATATTTAGATTGAATGCAAGTTTCACACATTAATAGTGTTACCCCATTTAACAATTCAGAATTTTTTGGAGACAAGCTATTTTTTGATTTGTTGCAACAAGCACACTTAACACTCATTCATTTTCCTCTTCTATATCCATGTCAGAATCTAAAAATTCTAACTCGTTGTTTTCCATGATGACATCGTGCAAAACTCCTCCGTAATAATATTGCACACGTGAAGCATAAACACCATGACTGATTAAGTCTGCATATATACTATCCTCTATTATTAGTACTTTTTGATTTCGGCTCATATTTTATTCCTTCTAGTTCGCAGGGTACTCCGTATGACATAATCAATTCTCTACAAAGTAGTAAATATTCCATAATATCAGCACGTTTATCAATTTCGTACTGCATAACGTTATCTTCATAAACAGTTAATGCAAGATAATTCGGCCTTGCTCTTATATCCATTTTGAGATCTTTAACAGGTCTCTTAATTTTTCTAATAGCCCTTGCCATTTCTATATTATAGAATATTTTTTCCATGTATCTCTTTCAGCTTTTTAAGCGTGTCTTTGGATTTATGCAAATTATTAAGTTTATCTGTACGACCAAGATTTAAATAAACTCCGCCCCAAACACCTTTTTCTTTGTTTGATACACCTTCTTTGTAACATTGTTTAACAACAGGACAATTTAAACATATTTGATCCATTGTATCTGCTAAAATTTTATCATTTTCATACTTATCGTAAAACCAATTTATATCCATACCCTTGCATGCAGCAAGGTGATACCATTTGACATCTTCGGGGTCAATTCCCAGATGATCAAGTATTTGTGACATATTTTGCTGGCATCTTCCAAGTGCCCTGAGTTGTTAAAAAGAATTTGTTTGCATAGCCCCATTTATTATGGCGGAACATGCCATTTGTTTGTGTATAGCCATTATGTCCTGGAGACCATTTAACAATGGTATAACCATCCCAATAAAAACCCTTTTTCTTATTTTTTTCTACAAAATCATGAGCTTCTTTGTAGTTTAACTCTATCATATTTGACATTAGATACCCTTTTCTAGTTTGTTGGCTTCTTTATCTGATTTGTCTTTTAAAACTTTTGCAATAATTTGAAGGCTTTCTGACATTTCTTTTAATAACTTTTGAATAATTATATCATTTGTGCCCATTTGTTGTCAACCTTTTCTGTATATATTGCTGCAGGAATTTGAAATTCTTCTAATAATTTAATTGCAGTAACAGTTCTTCTGTCACCCGTTGAAAATACAATTGCAGCGTCTGCACCTTGCTCCATCATATAATAATCATTTAAAGAAAAATTTTTGTCTTTTCTAATAATTTTTTCTTTAATAAAAAATTTTTTTTGTCGTAAAAACTTTTCTGTTTTACCAATATATTCTGTTACCATATTTTCAGCCCCACGTCCCCCAGAATGAACAAATGTCATGCTCCTGTCATCTGGATGTGCTTCTACAGCATCTTGAATTAATATAGTCATATAGCGCATTAAGTCAGTATAGCTTTCCCAGCTTTCACTTCCTATAACTATTGTCTTCATTTTTTATCCTTTATAAAATAGACACAGCGGTCAAATGACCGCTGTGTTTTATTATTTTAATTATTAAATTAAAACTTAATTGGTGCAAAGGCACCATTCCAAAGTGAAGAAGATTTCTTAATTGATTCTTCTTTTCCTTCTTTTTCTTCTTTAGCTTCTTCAGCTGGAGTTTCTTTAGCTTCTTCGGCTTGAGTCTCATCTGCTTCTGCTGCTTTTTCAATTTCAGTTGTATTCTCTGTAACTGAATCAGATTTATTCATACCAGAACAATTGCAAAGATGCATAGCTTTATTGCAATCTGGGCAAGCATCGCCACCACAAGATGGACAATTGTGTGCTGATTTTGCTACTGGCTCTGTTGTTTCACCAGCATTTGGTGCTTGTGTAGTTGTGTTTGCAGTTGTTCCAACTGTTGCTTCACCAACTACATCTGAAGAGCCATCTGGACGAACTGCTTTTGTAATTGCTAATTCGCTGTTTGGATCTGGTTCTGTTGTAGAAGAACCTTCATTAATGTATTGATCCTTTGATGTAATAGAAGAATCTACGTCAAATGTTTTTTCTGTCATTCTGTCACCGCCATTCATAAATAAGTTTGAGTTAAACATAGAAGCAATATCGGTAGCATTTGAATCTGTTGGCGAAGGTTTTACATAATGCTCCAGATGATTGTCTGATGTTTCATTATGCTGACTGCTACTTGTTGCAAAAGGACTTAATTTACCATCCTCTGTAGTCCATGACTTTATCATGTCTTTGGTAAATTCAATAACTTTGCTGTATATATCTTCCATTATAGTTCCAATTATGGGCGTGTTTCGTTTGAAACGCTACCCTGCTCTGTTGAAACGATTGGTCCACCAAAAGGTTGACCAGTTGTCATTGAAACATCTGCTCCTGATAGTGGGCTCTGAATGCCTCCGCCCATAGGCTTTGCTTCATTGACTCCAAGATTTGTTACTGCTTGTGATGCGTAATGATCTGGTGCAGTTGCTGCTGATACTTCTGGCTTTGCTGCTGCCTGATCTGGGGTTTGTTGATTGTTATCCATATTTCACCTCCGTGGTTGGTACTATTATTATACCAGTATACGTTTTAATTAAAGAATGGGAAGTCATTTTTTCCCTCAAAAATTTCTTTTGCCTTGTCAGACGCTCTAAATCTTGCTTGTAGATTTTCATCATACTCAATTTCTACTAGACCTGCCTTATAAAGTTCAAGTAAGTCATTGTCTAGGTCTTCCATAAGAGTATCATATAATGGGGGGCAAACATCCTTTAATATGTCCATGTCAAATTTAAACATAGGGTCTCCAGTTTCATCCATACCATCCCATATCAAAGCTCCCTGCTCTTCCAGCCATCCAATCATCTCGTCATCTGACTCAAATTCATCAAAATTTTTCATATCAAAGCATAGCCTTTTGAATATTGATTGCAGTTACATTTTTCTTAACCATAATATTTGTATATTGAGTTCCAGTATTTTTAATTAAATTATACTCATCTTGATACGAAATAACCTTAGAATTAGCAATTTTTAACCAATAAGCTCCAAAAACTGATACCGATAAAGATGTACCATAATCAGATTTTGTTTGATTATTAGGGGCTGCAACAGTCAAATTACCATTGGCTGCAAAATCTACCCTTGAGGAATAGTTTGCATAAAGTGCCAACCTTCCAACATTATCAATCGCACTAATAGCAAGAACTCCTGGAATGCATGCTGGGTTATCTACAGCAGTATAATTAAATTCATTTCCTGTAGGAAACATTACTGGGATACCACTTGCAAGTAATTTATTAATTGGTAAAACATATGAAGCAGACAAATTGCATGCCCCTTGTCCTCCCATAGGAACAACTAATGCACCAATATTAAATTTATTTGAATTTACCAAAACCCAATTTAGTGCTGACGATAACATATCATTGTTACATCCAATATAGCCGTTTGTTCCCAACAAAGATGCACAGCGAATTTCAATAATTTTTACATTTGAATCTGATTGAACTGCTGCAGATACTACTTCTGTTCCATGATTCCATGCAGTATTTGTGTACATTGCTGGAGTGATAGTTGCTGATCCTGGACCTTCCATAAAATTTTGTTTATTTGGGCAAGAATTGTAACCAGAAACACATGCTTCGTAAATAATATTATTTTTAATAAAGTTATTAGACATGTCAACACCAGTATCAATTATTGCTAATACTTTAGGATCTGAAGCATGAGCTGGGATTACATTAAGGCACAAAAAAACTGCCATAATTGCAGTTATCTTTTTCATTTATATTCTTTCTATTAGTAGTTATATTGCGTACCCCTGAAGAGATTCGAACTCCCGACCTGATGGGTAGAAACCATATGCTCTAATCCACTGAGCTACAGGGGCATAGAGATATTATACTATTATGTTATATACCTTGTCAATGACCTTACATTATTGTTGTTTTAATTGTAGAACTTAGTTGCCAGTTCCACTTGTTATGCATAGCATCCCTAATCTCAAGGTCACTTGCTATACCTATTTCATCTACTGCTTCTGCTGCTTTATGTGCAACCCTAATGCCATTAATAACTGCTTCATTTGACACCAAAAAGCTTTCAATTTGATCTTTTGCATTGTTGCCTGCATAAACTGTACCAATCGTTCTATTATCAATAAAATCCTGTAATTGAAATGGTGCCATAACATTCAATTTTCGTAACATTTCTGATATTAAATCAATAGATTCATATACATCTTCATAAATTTCTAAAAATTTTTCATGCATTTCTGGAAACAACATGCCCTCGACATTCCAATGATAACCATGTATTTGAAAATAAGTAGTAACTACATCTGCCTGTAGTCTTTTTAATGCGTCTGTTAATTCCATTGTAATCTTTTCCTAATCCATTTCCATAAGTGTTCGTGCCAGTAAAAAAGCCCGCCTTCAAATAACAATTCTGCTGATGCTAACTTTATTCCTGTTGCCCATTCGCTTGTTATAATAAGTCCAATAAAACTAACCATTAAAAAATGAAAAAAATACCAACTTATGGTTTTAAATAATATTATTGGCCTAAGACTATTTTTATTCATATTATTATTTTACCATATTTTGAAAATTAGTCATTTAATTGCTTGACTCCGATTTTTTGTTAATCTGATCACGCTCATCAACAACCTTATAAGCTGATTTATTCAAAGAATTACTATATTTGTTGTAATGATGACCACAAAACATCAATTCGCCGTTTATTAAAGATACTAAAACAAAAGCTTGAGCGTCGCATCTATCGCACCTGTCAATTACTTTTAAAACTCTTTCAGAAGTCTCTGATACCAACGTCATCTGCTCTCCTTTTATACGTGAGTAATACCTTTTATTGACTCACCTTTATTTACCCATAAAATTACAGAATCTTCATGGTCATACTCGACCTGCAATTCTTTTTCTACATCAATATCAAAAGTATACCATCCTGGCATAGTATAGCGCAAGCCAGACTCGATCCTTGTTACCTCATGCCTATAAGCTCCATTACTAGGAAACATTATCATGTCCCCAGGCTTTGGTTTAATTGATTTGTTATGAGCAGGAAAATTTATAAGCCCACCTTCATAATCATCATTTATGTAAACTAAAACTGATAAATTAAGCTGATAAAAGTTAGCGTGAAAAGCTGGAGTTCCATCTGGACGCTCACAATCAGAATGTAACCCAGAGGCCATATTTTCATGCCACTTTACAAAATGAAATTGATTAACTGGCTCTCTTTTATATTGAACATTATATCTTTTTGCATATCTTTCTTGAATTCTATCCCAAATTTTTTGTTCTGATGATAACATTAAATTATAAACGGCAAGATTTTCTTCTTTTACTGTAAAATCTCTTAAATCCTTTCCACCACTAAATTCTGGGTTATCTTTATGCGTATTTAAATAAGATCTTATTAGTTTAATTTCATCATCAGACAAAAAATTATGTTCTAAAATAATATTATCTGAACTTTTGCCTATTCTATTAAAATACTCTAAATAGGGAGAGAAATCTATTTCAAAATCAGTTTCTTGTAAATATTCTTTTTCCATTTTTATATTATACCATATTTTCTTTTTGATAATTTTCAATTAGCTTTAAGGATAAATTGTACATGTCAATATATTCATCAAAGTTATTTTTTAATATTTTTTCTTTAATTTCATAATAAATATCTGGTTTTTTTTCTACGGGAAAAGCATTAAAATAACCTATATCATTTTTGTTATAAAATCTGGGGTTTATTTTTGCTTCTTCTATTAAAATATTATAATTTTCTTTAGTTTCTATATTTAAAACATTTTTTGTTATAAAATTAATATCATTAGTAACTTGTTCAAATGTAAAAGGAATTAAATTATGAATATTTTTTTCAAGTCCATAAATATATCTTGTATAGTTATAACATTGATCTTTAATTAATTTTTCAATAGAAATATCTATATCTTCATGTGGCATAGGAACTCCAGCAGATATGTTTTGACTCAAACCTCCTAAAGTTTTTGTAATTATAGAAGGTATTAAGTCTTCTGGTTTTCTTAAAATAAATATTTGTTTTATATCTTCAAATTTTGCAAACATAGTTATTGGTGAATTTATTTTTATAACAAAATCATCTTCGCAGACATTGCCCAAATGTGGTTCTTTGTATTTATCTGTATAATTTGATTTTATTGTTTTCCATAAAATAAATTGAACCCAGCCTTGAGCAGTTCTTGGAGAAGAATTAATTAATATTTTATTTAACATTTTTATTTTTTATTTCTGTTACAAACATATTAAATATATCATCTTGATTTCTATTATTGCTTGCTGTATTTTTAAATAAATACTTAAAATTAAAATTAAAAAGTAAATCGTTGGTATGGTTGTCCCATGAAGTCCAATATAAATCAATATTAGATGCTTCGCAATATTGTTCAAGTGCTCTGACAAAATGAAGATATCTTATAATGGTTATTTCAACTGGCAAATTTTTTGGTTCTGCCATTTCATTATGTTCTTTCCCGCCTTCTTGATTTATATCATTTTGATAAAATAGTTTTGGCTTAAAAGCTTTACTCTCTACCCAAAAACCAATATCTCTTGTTACATCTGGTAAATATAAAAATAATTTTTCTGGATTTCCAAATTGTTTGCAATATTTAAAAACATTTGAAACTATTTTTTCTACTGATGCTCCAGGGTAACAAAGATTTCTAAAATTTCCACTATTACTATCTAATTGCAAATAAAGTTTTTTTGCCCAACCTTCATCTTCTTCAATATCCATGGGCATTGTTAACTCGCATCCACCAAATAAAATATGATTTTTAGGAGTTTCATTAAAGTCATCGCACCTTAATCCATAATTATTTAATCTGTAAGAAGCTAAATTTTCTGCGTTTCCTGACTGCATAAAAGGAGGTAATGCTTCTACAGTAGGTTCTACAATGTCACTAAACCACATCCTTTGTGGCTCTACTATTTCATTAATAATTTCATAATAAGTTTTATTCACTTTACTATCTCCTGTCCATAATATTCTTCCCAAGATTTTATATCATTCCAATCATTTAAAATCGGTTGCCCTTTAATATTTAAACTTGTATTAAGCAAAACTGGTACACCCGTTAACTTATACCATTCTGATAGTACGGAATAAAGGCCTGGATGTTGATCTTTATTAACTGTTTGAACTCTTGATGTACCGTCTTTGTGTACAACTGCAGGTATTAAATCTGGCTTTAAACATTTTACCGCATATTGCATATATGGAGTTGGCCTTCCCTTTGGCATTTTAAACCATTCATTTGCATGCTCTTCCATAACAACTGGAGCAAATGGCCTAAACATTTCTCTTTGTTTAATTTGATTCACTCTGTCTTTTACATCAATATGTGTTGGATCTGCCAATATACTTCGATTGCCCAATGCTCTGGGTCCAAACTCTGCACGTCCTGCTGCAACTGGTGCTATACCTTTACTGACTAATTCATCTAAAATTTTTTGAACTGGATATTCATTGCCTAAATCGTGCCCAAGGTAAGGCCCCTCCCATTTTATATGGGAACCACGTAACGCCAAAGCGGCCCCCAAACTAGACCCAGCATCCCCTGGGTTTGGCATTATCCAAATATCATCAAATAGATCCCATAAAATAGTATTTGCAGAACAGTTTAATGCACATCCGCCCATAAATACAAGTTTTGTTTTTCCAGTTTTCTTTCTTGCGTGTTGCATAAATTCATACAATCTTCTTTCATATACAAGTTGTGCTGCTGCTGCAATATGAAATTTGTCTATTTCGTTTGGAACATGCCCCCAATCAATTATACCTTTGTGAAAGTTATATTTTTGCTTATTGATACTCGGAAAATACTCATTAACTTTTTTAAAATATTTGTTTGGATTACCATATGCAGCCATACCCATCATGATATATTCTTCTTGATTAGGGATAAGACCAATTAATTGTGTAAAAGCTGAATAGAATAATCCAAAACTGAGGGGGTAGTTTTTTTTCTCAACTAAAGATATTTTTTCGCCAACTCCCGTCCAAATTGTTGATGTATTAAATTCTCCAATTGCGTCCAAAACAACTATAAGGGCATCATAAAACGAACTTGTGTAATACCCTGCTGCAGCATGAGAGTAATGATGTTTAAATTCTTTAGTTTTTTTAGCAACCCAAATTGGTTTCCAGTCTGCAGTGCCACCACGTAATTTAATTCTTAATCTTTTTAAGCAAGATTTTTCATAATAAGCTGATTGTTCAGGTATTCCATAATTATAAAGATCAGTCATAATTTCATCATTATTGTACCAATCATTTTTTATTTTGCTGTACCTTTCTGCATGGCTTGCAAACAATATCTTATCTTTACTAATCAAAGACATGCCAGCATCATGAGATGTTTCATTTATTCCAATTATGTTCATTAATATGTAAAACCTTTTGTTTTTCTTAATTCTTTATTAATTTTTTTAAATTTAAACCATATAATTATTTTTTTAATCAATTTGCCAACCTCTTTTTTTTATCTCTTTTTCAAATGAATCTGCCCAATATTCATGATATAAATTTCCTGGATGACCATCTCTTTTATCCCAATCATATTTTTTAAAATTACCGTCTTTTCTTATTTCTTTAACAAATTTTGACATATCTTCAGTATAAATTGGAAAAAAGTTTTTAAAGTTTATTTGATTAAAATTTTCTATTTCAGCAAGGTCCCATGTTGTCCATAATAATTTAACATTGTTTTGTTCACAAAAAAATTCAAAAAACTTCCATCCCATTACAAAGTTTATAAACTTTTCTTTGTGTTCTTCTGGAGTCAATGCAGTATAATTAGGCCTTTTATTACTTATAAATTCAGTTGACTCTTCGTATCTCTGAACATATTCCCAGCGTGACTCTTTTTTGTCCCAAGTATAAAATCTTCCAACATTTGGCATTAAAATAAAGTAATATTCAGGCATTCCATACTTCTTTACATAAATCATAAAATTATTTATAATTTTTTGCCAGCCCCAGCCACCTTTTGCTAAATTAAAAAATCCATCAGAGTTTTTAATTTTTAAATTTAATTTATAGCTCCATATATCATTTAAATTTGAAGCAACACCTTCTGTATTTGAACATCCAGAAAATAAAACGTGAGTGCCTTGATGATCTACTTTAAAATCATCAGATCTAAAAAAATCAGAATTGTATTTGTAATTTATATCTTTATCATCAATACCATTTAATATCACTTCTACTGGGATTTGTGAAAATTCTTTGACGTTATCATTTCCCTCTGCCCAAGTCTTATCAAATTGATCAAAAAAAACATCCATTGCGTTTGAAGGATTTATTTTGTTTATGGTAAATTTTGAATTTAACATTTTTTAACCTATTCTTTTTAAATAAATATCATAAAAACCTAAATTATGAAGTGCTAGGCCGTCAACTTTCCAATTTTTATTATAGTGTAAAAATTCATTTACTGCTTGAAATACGCCGTAGCTTTTTTCTTCTATAATACCATCCCAAATAAGATAATCATTTAAACCAATTATACCATTAACAGCAATTAATTTTGAGGCATCAAATAAAGCAGGGGTAACAAATTCCCTATCATTATTAGAATCTATGTATATATAATCATATTCATATTTTAATTTTGGCAAAATGTATCTGCTGTCACCTTTAATGGTTAATACATTTTTATATTTAGAAAATAAATCTTTTATGTATTGCTCATGTGTGTCTGAAGTATAACTACCATGTGGTTCATTACAAGAACAAATATTATTAAATCTTTGCCCCCAACAAAGATGATCTTGGTTGTATGTGTCTAACAAATGTATGCATCTTGTAGATTTTTTTTCTACTAATTTTTTAGAATATGCGCCCCATGCAACACCAATCTCCAAGTATCGGATCCCCTCTGGAAGACTATTGATATATTCATATCTATCTGAAAATAATTTAGCATTATTTAATTGATATTGATTAATTTCATGTGAATCTTCTATTTCATTTTCTAACGGTCTAGAGTAGTCTTTCCAGTCCATCCTGTGCTTAATGTTTTTTGACATTTTTATACCAATTCTACGACAATGTTTTTACAAGATTAAATATAGGCTTAAGATTTTTTTGATTTGTGACAATCATAAAATCATTTATTCCGTATTGCTCTGAAATTTTTTTTAATTGTTTAATTACACTATCCATATTTCCTTTAATATTATGTTCATTTTTAATTGTTCCTACAATATTTTCTTTATTAGTTCTATTGATTGGATTATACACATATTCAATTTCTTCACTTAACTCTTCTTCAGTTTCTCTTATCAATGGATCAATTATTAATACTATTTTTTTATCTTTTATTAAGCTTAAAGCACTATCTAGTGTATGCATTTCACAAATTAAATAATCAGCATGTTTATTTCCAAGATTTACAGTCAATGGAGAATTAGAAATAGTATAAGTTTCTGGCCAATTCTCAAATTTTAAATCAATAACATTTTCAAAACCGCCACGCATTATATAAAAAAATTTTTCGGCCCATAAATCTGTTAACTGTATTCTTTTATCAACACTATTAATTAAAGATGAATCATAAGGAAAATTTTTAAGAGTAAAATTTTCTTCCCAATCTCCAGAAAATTTACCAGCGACTAAATTAAGAGCAACCCTGTCTCCATAATTTAATTTTATTGTTTTAAACATTTTTGCTGCATATTCAGGAGTAAGTGAATATGGCCTTAAAGCCATCATAAATTTAATATTTTTTGTTTCTTTTATTAAATCTGGTAATAACATCATATAATCTGTACCAGTTGATCCATAGGTCAAAAGAACTGAATATAAACCTGCATCATCAACTTCCTTTGCCATTTCTATAAGTCCCTCTAAATCATGGGACCACCTAAGCCTATTCATCCAATGGAATCTCATATTACAATTATACCTTACTATTTATAGTGCCTCCAGTAGGTTTCGAACCTACGACCCGCAGATTAAAAGTCTGCTGCTCTACCAACTGAGCTATAGAAGCGTACCCCAAGACAGATTCGAACTGTCGCTGTATGGATTTTAAGTCCACTATCTCTACCACTGGATTACTGGGGCATTGCTCCCTGGCCTGGATTCGAACCAAGATACTTGCCTCCAAAGGGCAATGTCCTACCATTAGACGACCTGGGAATGTGAGCGGATGATGAGAATCGAACTCACCCCTTCTGCTTGGAAGGCAGAGGCACTACCAATATGCAACATCCGCAAGTAGCCCCACAGGGACTTGAACCCTGTTCATCAAGATGAAAGCCTGATATCCTAACCCATAGAAGATGGGGCCTTGGTGGAGCAGGTAGGACTTGAACCTACGATTACCGAATTATGAGTTCGGGGCTTTGACCAACTAAGCTACTACTCCGTACTCCAAGTAGGATTTGAACCTACAGCCGTCAGTATATAAGACTGATGCTCTCACCAGATTGAGCTATTGGAGCATTGCTGGGATGACAGGGATCGAACCTGTGACATTTCGATTAACAGTCGAACGCTCTGCCGTCTGAGCTACATCCCAATAAAAAGGTACGGTAGACATATTCCTGCTGCCAAATGGCTGCCCTTTACACCACGAACATACCGTTCACGGGTTGTGTTATTTGTAACTATAATCACATCCTAAGGTTTGGTTGTCTACCGTACTTCTTATATTATACTTGTTATGTTATTTATATGTCAATTACTTGATTTTAATTTGCTTTGGCTTTTTTGCTTCTGGAATTTCTCTTTCAAGCATAATGCAAAGCATTCCATTTTCAACTTCAGCACTTTTAACTTCAATGTATTCTGCTAAGGAAAAATGTCGAGTGAATTTGCGAGTAGCAATACCCTTATGAATAAATTTATCTTCTGAATCGTTTTCGATTTCGCCCTTAATAATAAGAGTTTGATCTTCTACTGATACTGATAAATCATTTTTTGAAAATCCAGCCACTGCTAAATTGATGCAAAAATTATCGTCATCAATTTTAACAATATCAAATGGAGGATAAGATTGTTGAACTGCATGATTATGAACTTCGTTCATTCTTGCTACCTGGCGATTAAAGCCAATAAAAAAAGGATCATTAAAAAGATCCCATAGGTTGTTAGTCATACTTGCTCCTTTTCAGCGAGTTAATTAATTACAAGCCCCTATAGGCAGCTTGTATGTATATTATATATAAAAAATAGATAATTGTCAACTTAATAAGAATTTAAATATTGATCATAGTAATCTTCCATGATCTTATATTGCTTTTGACCAAATTCAGGATCTTTTTCATCTTGTTTTTGAGTCAAATCGTCTCCTGCAAAATGAAAATAAATCATACTTAAATATTCACCTTCTTTAAAAATTCTTTTAGGTCTCCAATGAATATTATTAATGCCTGAAAAAGCTATTGCTTGATTATCTTTTAATATTAATCTATTGCCTTCTAAGTATATTGACCATTCAATATTAGATTCAACTTGATAATCTATAATAAATTCAGTTAGGTTAGAGTCTGTATGCGGTACAAGTCTGGGTTGTCCGTAATCTGATGCAAATGTTGCATGAACATATTCAGATAAGTTTAATTTTTTACCATATTTTTCACTGGCAACTCTTTCTAATTTTTCTTTTATATTATTTGAAACTTGAAATGGTGTGTATAATCTTCCCATATGTTCGGTAAAAGCAACACCTTTATTTTTTTCAATTGAACTTTTAATTTCAAACAAATCTTCTGATGAAAGCAAATTGTCCAAAATATTATATTTTGTTAGCATCATATCCCTTTTTTATTTATCGCCAGCTTCTGCTGCCTGGTTGCGTTGTTCTATCTGGAGTATTATTTCCTTCTGGTATTGAATCATTTGAAGATCTATTTCCATAGCCCGCTGAAGGCTTTCCATCATTTTCGTATGTTGCTTTTGATGGAAAATAATATGTATCATCTTGATTTTGAGAATTAAATCCTGGATCAAAAAATCCTTTATTTGATGGAACAAAAACACCAGACCAAATTGATGCTCCTTTTTCCATTTTCTTTTCTCTCTCTACAATTGCACGAGACCATGCGTACCCTGCATCCCCACCCCATGCATACCACATAACTTTGCCATGCGATGGCTTATCCCAATCTTTGCCTTGCTTATCAACTTCATGTCTTGAAAAAAATGAATACATTCTTTTAACTGTATCCAAGCTTAAAGTTTCTCCATTTACAATTTGACGTGCTCTTCCCCAGCCTACTGCTGTTCCAGCACCGTTTGCCTTTCCGTCTTCTTTCCACTTAATTGCTTTATGCGCTGCAGACTTCATCCCAGCATTTGGCTTGTATCCGTCACTAGACTTCTTAACTTTTTTTGGAATACAATTTGGAACAGTTTTTCCATCTTGCTCTTTAGTTCCAGCATACTCATATCCATCCCAACAGGGTCCCTGCCCTTTAGTAACACAGTGTAAGCATTTTTCTTCATCAGAAATATAGTGATGATCATTTCCTAAGTCATCACATCCGCATGTCATACATTTATTAATTTGTGCCACATTATTCTCCTTAAATTCTTCTGGGGTTTTAGTTGTTCTAACTTCTTCACCCAATAAATCTACAACTTTATTATCTAGTCCTTTTAAGGCCTCTTCGGCTTCTGCTTTTGTTAAATAGCATCCCATTGATTGTCCTGTGCCAGATTTAATTATAGCATAACCATGTTGACAATCTGGAGTATTAAATTCAATTGACCAGCCATCGCCGCCATTAAATATCATTTTTTTAGTAGCATCTGGGACGTTTGCATATAATGCCCCAAGTTGAGCTTGGGCTTGCGCCTTTGAAGGGTGAGTGCCAACAACTTTACCAGTAGCTGTTACTACTACTTGATATTTATTACCTTCACGCTTTATATTATATGGCATAAGTCAATTATACCCTATTTGTTATAATCCAGCTAATATTTCATCGTCTGGCGTATCAGGGTCATTATTTGTATAAAGTGCCTTTAAAGTCTTTTTATTTTCAATTCTCTGTACAGATTCTCCCATGCCAATGACAAACATTATTGTAGGAATAATAATTTCTATGGGTATACTTGGAAAGCTTTTGTTTAAATAAATAATTAAAGCTGAAATATAACCAGACACTCTCGACGGATGTTTTTTAATATATTTAGATATTTTATAAAACATTAATTATTTGCCTTTTTATCTACCGCTGCAAATGCATTGTTAATTTCATCAACTGTAAGTTTACCGTCATCTAAGAATCCACGAGCAAGTTTTTCAACTACTGTGGCTACCCCTAAAGTTCCCGCTAAGATTACAGCTTTTACTGTATTAATCCCAACAATTGCACCAGCACCTATAACACTTAGTCCTGAGGCTGCAAATACTGCAACTATACGGGCAAGAATGTTATTGACGCTTGCTATTGCTCCGCTCCCAACATGGCTTGGATCCCCTTTTACTTTGGCCATCTTATTACTCCTTTCCTTTTGGGTTTCTTAATCTATATGTTGCAATCCACAAGAAGATAGAGATAAGAATTGCATCTCCAACAACTGTCTTTGCAGATCCCGTCAAAACTAACCATGCAGAGAATAGACCAACAAAAGTCCAAATCTGATTGGCTAGGTCTGACAATAAACCTTTAATTAATTTCATTTGCCGAACCTCCTTCTAAGTGCTGCTATCTGACCTACAACAATAGTAGTCACTAATATTTTTTTAGCTTTTTTTCTTGTTACAGGCGACATATCATTTCCAATATTTGCCATTGCAACAAATGCTTGATTAATTGCTTGTACTCCAGGTACTGAAGCAAGTGTACCAGTTATTTGTGTTAAAACAACAGGGACAGCAACATCTGGAGCATTAAAACTAGCACCGCCTGGTTGACCAATAAATGTATCAGCAGTAGTGATTGCATCTGCAGGAATAGGTAGGCCAGATCCTGGAGGTGGGGCTGGAGGTGTAAGGTGACCATCTTCTCCAACAACTTGAGGTGCACTTTGTGTACCAAAGAATTGAATACCACCATTTTCTACTCCCTTTACATCTTGTTGAATATGTGGGACTAATACTTCAGCAGGTGCAGGTTTTGGAATGTCAGTTGGTAGTTGTGCAGGATTGTTTGGAACAACGCCAGTTGATGCTATTAAAGATTTATCCGCTGCTGCTTTATCGGCTGTTTGTTGTGCAGATTTATCTGCTTCTGCTTTAGCAGCATCAGCTTTTGCTTGTGCATCTTTTTGTGCTTGTATAGCAGCATCCTGTGCAGCTTTTGCATCTTTTGCTTGTTGCTCTTTGGCTGCTTGTTCAGCAGCAATTCTATCCGCTTCTGCTTTTTGTTTATCTGCTTCTGCTTTAGCATTTGCAGCATCTTGTTCGGCTTTTGCTGTTTCATCTTTAGCTTTTTGTTCTGCTAGTGCAGCATCTTGTTCGGCTTTTGCTTTTGCGTCCGCCTCTGCTTTAGCAGCGTCTGCTGCTGCTTGAGCATCTTTTGCTGCTTGAATTTTTGCGTCTTCTGCTGCTTTGTCTGCTGCTGCTTGTGCTTCTTTGGCTGCTTGTTCAGCAGCAATACGTGCATCTTCTGCAGCCTTGGCTTCCGCTGCTGCTTTTTCATTTGCTGCTTGCTGTGCAGTTGCTGCTGCATCTGCTGCAGCTTTATCTGCTGCTGCTTGT